>ERZ650304.1039-NODE-1039-length-11521-cov-5.012297_pt1 | contig 11521 bp, 8 predicted proteins | sample MGYA00376240_ERZ650304 | MGnify/ENA primary metagenome ERZ650304 (study PRJEB26733, sample SAMN07839271) | wastewater metagenome | biome: small river; feature: stream; material: water | place: USA: North Carolina | collected 2016-03-01 ...
TGCCTAAGTGACTGGAGTTCAGACGTGTGCTCTTCCGATCTTAATGATTAATCAAAAAGTCATTTGTATTCATCAACCTCCTTTCGCACCTTGGCTTGGTATTGTTGAGAGTATGTTTGCTTCCGATTCTTTTATTATATTCGACGATGTACAATTTGAAAGAGGAGGATATCAAAATCGAAATAGAATTAAGTCAATAAAAGGTTCAGAATGGCTAACAATGCCTGTAAATCTTGATTTTGGAACTCAATTAAACACGGTTCGCATTGCAGAAAATTATTCGGCTAATTCACTTATTAAAACCTTGCGTTCATCATATGGAAAATCTATCTTTTTTAATCAAGTTATGCCAGATTTAGAAAGAATCTTATGCTCCTATAAATCTGGAAATTTATTATGTGATTTGAATGTTGAAATTCTCATGTGGATTTCAAATGTTTTAAAATGCTCCTGCGAGTTTATTTATTCAAGTTCTCTTCAAATAACATACTACGATAGAATAGATAGAATTGGTAAAATTTGCTCTAAATTGGGTGCTACGCATTTGTACAGTGGCTCAGGGATGCTTGGATATTGTAATCCTGAAGATATTTTGAAGCAAGGTGTAATACCAATATTCCACAATTATCAAAATCGACACATTGTTTATAATCAACGATTCACTGAAAAAGGATTTATACCTTGTTTATCCGTTTTAGATTTATTCTTTAATATTGGATATAATCAATCTTCAGAATTATTAAAACAATCAGCAAATAAGATACTCAAAGAAGCATTAAAATTAAATACTATATATTAGCGTAATTAAAATATGCCCTCCATAGTTGTCTTGATAAGGAAGGGTTTACTTCTATTTGTCCTTCTCCTAAAGCTGTGCGTCCGTGAGCATAATGCAATTGACTAAATATCAAAGCTTGAGAACTTTCCAAACTAATAATAATTTGATTCCTTTTTAAAAGTGTTTCATATTGCATTATAGCATGTATTAAAACTTCTCTTTGATTAAGCTTTAAATTTGGATGTAAATTAAACCATTTTGATAGTTTGGAAGTAAATCTTACCCTTGAAGATTCTCTAGCTGGTAGTATTGAGAAAGTGGTTAAGTGTTGACCTACTTGTTCCAAGCCTTCATCTTTCCAGTAGGTAAATCTTTTCTTCCTTAACACGTCAGCATATTTTTGAGGTAGTTTTGAATGCACACCTAAATCTGAAAGAAGAGTACTCCCTCCATTTTTTGAGTCTGGTCGCTCACAAAGTATAGTCATCCCCAAAGGGAAATGCGAAAAAGTTAACATATCAATATGAAATGGATTTTCTCCTATGCCATTACCGGCATTGGGGTCTGCCATTAAATCAACTCCTAATGAATACCAAAATGAATTATCCCTTTTTTCAACTTGTAACACCATTCCTATTAATGCCATTAATGAAATCAATGCTCTTTTAATTTCTTCCATCTCTGATTCAAAGGTCAGTAAAAAAATTTTACCTTCTGACACTTCATTTAATTTATTAATAAATACTTGGCAATCTTTAGTTGGGGTACCCATCAAATCATTGTGATCAATAATTCTGTGGGTATTAATTTCAGTCGGCAATAACTTTGATAGTTCTTTTACAATATTTTGACCAACCGACATTCTAAATAATCTAGATTCATCTTGCTTCATTCAACAAATCTAATTTGTGTATCTCAATTCCAGTATTCAATTATTAATATTTTTAAACTCAATTTCTTTTAATAGTACATGCACTGAATGGCTGACAAGTAGCTCCATCAATCATTAATTTTAGATACATTGTATAACGAGGTAAATTAACCAAATCTATTTCCGTAAATACCGGATGAAATTCCTTTACTAAAAATTCAGCATCACTTGCTCCAATCCTAAAAGAGATTAAAGTTCCGATATTCCCGAAAATTGCTGAACGTATTTCATCTTTTAATTGCTCAATATATTGGTTTGCCAAAAATAACCCCAAACCATATTTCCTGCTTTCGGCCAATATATCAGCTATAGAGTTTGTAATAAATGACTGACATTCATCAATATATAAATAAAACGGTCTGCGGGTGTGTTCCGGTTGCCTTGCCCTATATAAAGCAGAAAGTTGTATTGTATTGACCAACATACAACCTAAGAGTGATGATATATCCTCACCTAACTTTCCCTTACCAAGATTAGCAATGAATATCTTACCTTCATCCATTACTTTTTGCATATGGAATCCTGTGGTTTTTTGCCCAACAATGCCTCGCAAAATTGCACTACTTGAAAAAATACCTACCTTGTTTAAAATCGGTGCAATAGCTTCCGACCTGAAACTTGGTGAATACTTTTCAAATTCATCATACCAAAATCGCAAGACCTCTTTGGTCTCAACACTTGATAAAATATCGTTTCTAAACTCTTTACTGGTCAACAATGGCTGTATATCAAGCAAGGTAGCATTTCTGTATTCCAACAGAGTCAATAAACTAAACCGTAATATATGTTCAAGCCTTGGACCCCAACTATCAGCCCAAATTTTCTTAAATGTACTCAAAAGCCCTGAACAAACTAAATGATGAAAATTTGGGTGTACATTTTTTAATGGATTATACGCGATAGGATGCCCAACATCGGCAGGGTTGAAATAGATAAGGTCTTCTTTTCGGTCATCTGGAATATATTTTAAAAGTGTTTCGGCAACATCACCATGTGGATCAATCACACAAAATCCGTTACCACGTTTAATATCTGAAATAGCCATATTTAAAAGCAAGGTAGATTTACCTGTGCCGGTTTTACCAATACAGTAAATATGCCCTAATCTATCTTTGTCTTTAATACCAAATATTCGGTCATCGTTTCTAAAATTGACTCTCCCAATGGGGGTGATTTGTTCTTTGTATTCATAATTTTTGTTCATACAATACCAATGATACGAGATGGAACAAATGAATATAAGATGGGTAAAAAGGCTTCATATAGCAAATATGCCTGACTTATTTAACAGTTAATATTGATCCAAAATAGAGGTATTAACAAATAATATAGACTGATATATAATGGGCAAGCTATACAAAAAGGGTTTAACACAAAAAGAAGTAAAATCTAAAGAAGGGCAGCGAAACTTTTTGTATAGCAACAAAGGTGTTAATCGCTGTCCTTCTTTGGGCTTTGATATTAATAGTAAGAATATACCTGAGGAAATACGGATAAATCATCTTGCCGGAATCTTAGTCCGAATATTCCTTAGTCAGAAATCACATGAGCAACGTAATACAAATAGAGAATAAAAGGGCTGTAATATATTGCCGCGTATCAACCAAAGAACAAGTTGATGAAGGTAATAGTCTTGCATCTCAAAACAAAATATGTCGGGATTATGCTCTAAAAAACGGCTATGAAATAGTTGAGGTTTTTGTTGAGCAAGGTGAAAGCGCAAAAACAACTGACCGGACTGAATTAAAGAATATGCTTGCATACTGCGCTCAAAAGAAAAACCGTATCAATGCAGTCATAGCTTACAAAATTGACCGTATATCTCGAAATATGGACGATTACAGCTATATTAGAATAGCACTCAAAAGTCAGGGTATAGAAATTAAATCTACCTCAGAACATTTTGAAAATACCCCTGCCGGACGTTTTATGGAAAACATAATCGCAAATGTGGCTCAATTTGATAATGATGTCCGAACTGAACGCTCTGTTGGTGGGATGCGTGAAGCCACTAAAGAAGGCCGTTATGTTTGGATGGCACCTGTGGGATATGACAATATTAAAATAGCAGGAAAATCAACGATAGCTAAAAATGCATTAGCTCCTCTAATTTTAGAAGCTTTTCAAAAAGTTGCACAAAATGAATGTTCAATAGATGAGGTCTATCGTTGGGCAAGACAACAAGGTTTAGTCAGTAGAAACGGCAAACCTGTTGTTCAATCATATTTCTATATGATGTTACGGAATGAGCTCTATGCTGGTTGGATATTAAAATTTGGAGAACGACATAAAGGATTATTTGAACCTATTATATCTGAGGAGCTATTTAACCGTGTCCAAAGGGTTATTAAAAACAGAACAAGGGTTAGTCATAACTATCTGATTGAAAATCCTGACTTCCCATTAAAACGCTTTATTCAGCACCCATCAGGGTTGAAACTTACAGGTTGTTGGTGTCAAGGTAGAAATGCCAAATATCCATTTTACAGATTTTTAATTAAGGGTGGCTCATTTAATAAGGATTCATTGGAACTAAAGTTTCAAAACCACGCAGATAAGTATCGCTTTGACGATAACAAAATAAAGGCTCTGAAAGAAAGTATAAGGGAAAATCTGGTAAAGGAGCAAAAAGGCCAGCAAAAGGAATCTGAAAGACTAATAAGCTATATTGGAGAATTAAAAACAAAACAGAGCCTTCTTATTCAGAAAAATCTTGATGGGGTTATAAGTAATCAAATCTTACAAGGTGAACTTGATAGAATAGATCAGGAACTCATCAAGGCTGAAACTACTTTGGATAGAATTCCTAAAACCTATTACTCAATTGAAGATATGGCTGATTTTATTGAGAAATTTCTAAAAAACCCAAGTAAAATATGGTCTATTGCAGAACCAGATGAAAAACGAAATTTGCAATGGTTTGAATTTCCGCAAGGTTTGACCTTTGATGGAGCAAACTTTCAAACCAAAGAAATATCCAGTCTTTTCAAGCTGAATGAGGAATTTTCTGATGAAAATTCCTTTAGAGTGCTCTCGGCAGGAATCGAACCTGCAACTATTCCTTAGGACGGAACTGTTATATCCATTTAACTACAAGAGCAGTTTATTGCAAGGTCTTGCCTCGCAATTTTATTTCTCGTTTCTGATCATCTTTAAAAAGACATCATGGGGAATGTTTACCTTACCGGATTCTTGCATTTTCTTCTTCCCTTTCTTTTGTTTTTCCCATAGCTTCATACGGCGTGTAATGTCACCTCCGTACATATGCTGAGTCACATCTTTTCTAAATGCATTTACTGATTCGGATGCAATAATGCGCCCCAAAGCTTTGGCTTGGATTTTAATATTGATTTGCTGGCGTGGCATGTGCTCTTTTAACATATCAACAGCTGTTCGTGCATCTTGCTCAACACGTCTTCGAGATACGATTCTACAAAATGCTGGAATAATTTCATTGTTAATTAGTATATCCATGCGCACTACATCGGCATCACGGTATTCGGCAAATTCATAAGCAATAGATGCATAGCCCGATGAGACTGATTTTAATTTATCAAAAAATCCTCGCATTAATTCGCGCAATGGCATTATCATTGAAATTTCGTTTCTTCCTGATCCGAAATTAATTGTTTCCATAACTTCAGCTTCATGCTCGTACAGTAGTGGCATTAATGGTGAAATATAGTCCACTGGTAAAATAATACGCGCCATAACCCACGGCTCTAAAACCCTAGTTACTGACCCATCATCAGGAAATGCTATCGGAGTATAAATCATTATTGGGTCTGGATTACCCTTTACATAAATATTATAAGCAATACTAGGTAGTGTAATAATTAAACGAAGATCATATTCACGATGCAGTCTTTCGGTAATAATTTCCATATGTAGCATTCCTAAAAATCCAACTCGGAATCCTCGCCCTAATACTAACGATGTTTCTTCTTCAAAATTAAAAGCAGCATCTTCTAAATGTAGTCTTTCTAACGCTGTTTTAAGCGTACCAAAATCATCTTGGCTTTCTGGGTAAATACTAGCCCATACAACTGACTTGGGCTGAGTATATCCGGGTAGTGGGCCAGCGCGTTTTTTAGTATCGGTAATTGTGTCACCGACAGATGCTACACCGGGCTTTTTAATACCGGTTACAATATAACCAATCTCCCCTGCATCTAAACTTTCTTTTTTATTTTCTTTAGGTGAAAGTATTCCAACTTCAATTGGAGAAAAAGTCTCATCAGCACCAATTAATTGCAATTGCATTTTAGTATTGAATGACCCAGCAATAACTCGCACAAACACAACAATGCCTTTGTGTTCTGAATATTTAAAATCAAAAACCAATGCTTGCGGATTTGCATCTTTGGCTTCAATAGTAGGTGCTGGAATACGTTTTATAATTTGTTCCAATAATTCAGGAACACCGTCACCGGTTTTACCAGAAACTTTTAAAATAGTATCTTTTTCAATATGCAGTAATTCTACAATTTCATTAGCAATATCATCAACGCGTGATAGTGGTGAATCAATTTTAGTCATTACCGGAATAATTACTAACCCTAAATTTTGCGCCATTTCCAATGTAGTTAGTGTTTGAGCTTGGACACCTTGAGTTGAATCAACTAAAAGTAGTGTACCTTCTACGGCTTGCATTGCGCGAGAGACTTCATAAGAAAAATCAATATGTCCCGGAGTATCAATTAAATTAAGTTCATAATTCTTGCCACCATAAAGATACTTCATTCGAACTGGTTGCATTTTAATGGTAATACCACGCTCCCGTTCTAGCTCCATAGAATCCAATACTTGGGCTTTCATGTCACGCTTGGCAATTGTACCAGTAGCTTCAAGTAGCCGATCTGCAAGAGTCGACTTACCGTGGTCAATATGGGCAATAATGCTAAAATTCCGAATATCCATAATATATATCTTACTTTAACGGAACTTGGGCAAAAGAGCAAGGATAGATTTTTTAATAGTGTTTTTTAGATAAAGTCTATCTTCTGCAATGTGTTTATCATGAACCATACCCAAAATTACATATGAACATATTAAGAAAAATCCAAAAATTATGAATGAAAAAATTAAATGAATAATTATTCCGCGATGACCCAAAAGCATTACATATAATATATACCTTGAAGAGATGGCGACAATTCCAATAGTTACAATGATTTTAAAAATATACAAAAATCCTAAATATGGTTTTTTAATAACTTTATTTTTATGATAAATAATTAAACAAACACCCAATGAAATATACTGTGCCAAGCTATAAGAAAGTGGTATTGATAATGCAGTATAAAAACTGCCTTTTAAATGATTAAACGCAAAAAAAGAAAAAACATACATTAATAAAGCCGACAGTGCATTAGTAACTAACGGCAAAATATAATCGCCTTTGGCATATGATGCCCTTGAAATTAAAAGTATTATATTTTGAGCATACAAAGAAATAGTAAATATACCTAAAGCTCCGGCTGTTAGCAGTACATCGTGGTTAGTAAATTTACCACTACCAAACAATATATAAACTATCTCATAACGAAATAGTATAACCAATGCTGTTAAAACTATTGAGATTAAAAATATTTTTTTAAACCCTCGAGAAAAAATAGAATCAAATAAAATATGGTCACCTTTGACATAAGCATCGGCTAACTGCGGGAAAATAGTTGTAGTATATGACACACCAATTAATGTATGGAATACGGTTTGCAATGTAAAAGCTAAACTAATAATTGTAATTGAACCCACTGGGTAAAGTGAAGCAAAATAAGTTAATAAGAAAAAAGTTACAGCTGATGCTATCAAAGACAATGTTCGAAGAAATGATTTTTTTAAAGTTTGTTTTAATAAACTAAAAGAAAAAGCTTTGTTGATAAACGACAAATACCCCACAAATAAACCTTCTTTTAAAGCTACCGGCATTGAAACCGACAAATGCATAATTGACCCCAAGACGACACCCACACAAACCCCACCAATACCCCAAAATGGTCTTAAAAATAAAATCCCAATAACTGCACCCAAATTATATAAAATGGGAGCAACACCTACTGCAAAAAATTTACGCTTTTGTTGGGATACACTAGAAATAATTGATGAAAGGGACAAGAAAAATGTTGAAATCAAAAGAATTGACCCATAAATAACAATTGAATGTTGAAAGGCTTTTTCAGTATGACCATATAAATGCTTTATTATATAGGGTAAAAAAATCATTACCGCTCCATAAACAACAATAAAAAATACAGCAAATGTTGTTAAAAGCTTTTGAAACCAAATTACCCTATCTTCATCATAAAGTTTTTTTGAAAAAAGAGGCACAAGTATAGCGCTACTAACAAATGAACCAATAGACAGATACATGAATTCTGGAACCCGAAATGCAGCATAGTAAGAATCCAAGAAAAATCCAGCCCCATAAATATGGGAAAGTAATTTATCACGAATAAAACCCAATAACTGTGAGATTAGTGAACTCACCGCTAAAAACAAAGTACTATTAAAAATATTACCGTGTTTATTTTGCATACTAATCACTAATTTTAATTACAAAATTAATTATTTTATTTGGTATAAAAATAGTACGGACTAATTCCCCGCTTTCAAAATATTTACGGTATTTATCATCCATATTTATTATTCCAACTATTTCTTCTTGTTTAGTATCTGGTAAAACAGAAACTTCACCACGAAGTTTACCATTGAATTGAACAATTATTTTTTGCATCAAAATACGCTCTTTTAGTTTTTTAGATTTTGGCCAATCATTTTTATGAATACTCGATTTAAACCCAAAATTAGAATAAATTTCATCAGTTACATATGGAGCAAAAGGAGCAAGTAATTTTATAAATAATATAAAATCATCATTGGATATTTCACAATTTTTATCTTCAATTAAACCTAAAAATATCATCATTGCCGATATGGCAGTGTTAAATTTAAATTCAGCAATATCATTACTTACTTTTAATATTAAATCCTGCAATGCATAAGAAATATCAATATTGGTTTTACTTTTAGATTCCAAAACTTTTAAACTAGCTCGCCAAACACGCTCGATAAACCGCCGTGAACCCATAATGCTCTCTGTATTCCAAGGTAAATGCGAATCAAAAGGCCCTAAAAACATTTCATAAACCCGCAGTGTATCTGCACCATAGGTTTTAACTATGTCGTCAGGATTAATAACATTACCCCAGCGTTTACTCATTTTACGGCCATCAGCACCACCTATCATACCTTGGTGACGAAGTGACTTAAAAGGCTCGTCAGACTTAACTACTCCTAGATCATGCAGTACTTTATGCCAAAAACGTGCGTATAATAAATGCCCAGTATTATGCTCGGTACCACCTATGTACATATCCACTCCGCCATTTTTACCAAAGAAAAAGTCTAAATTTTCTTTACTTGCAATTTGTTTTTTATTATTAGGGTCGGTATACCGCAAAAAATACCAACTGGACCCTGCCCAGCCCGGCATAGTATTTGTCTCATAGCCATTTTTAACCCATTCTTTGGAATTTGCAAGTGGACTCTCTCCATTACCTGATGGAGCAAAAGATTTTAAATTAGGCAGTACTAACGGAAGATTTTTTACTTCATGAATTAGTCCATCTTTATCTTTATATAGTGGTATTGGTTCACCCCAATATCGTTGCCGTGCAAAAATTGCATCCCGCATTTTGTAATTAGTTTTTTTCTTTGCGTAGCCTTTATTAATTACATAATTTGAAATTTTTTCCCGATTATCTTTAGCATTTAAACCATTAAATTCTTTTGGTTCTATAAGAAAACCATTTTGGGTATCGGAAAAACATATTTCTAAATTTTTAACAGCTTTTGCTAATTCTGGATCTTTTGGGAACAATACTGGTTTTAATTTAATATTATATTTTTTAGCAAAAGCAAAATCACGCTCATCATGACAAGAACATTTTACAATTCCAGTACCATAATCAGCCAAAGCAAAACTGGCTACCCATATTGGAAGCTCTCCATTACCTAGTGGGTCTATAGCATATCTACCAGTAAAAATACCTTCAACTTCTTTTTCATTATTTTGATTCAAATTTCTTTTATTAGTAATTTCTTTTGCTTGTTTTAAAATATATTCACTATCTTTTAATCCATCTACCAATTTAGGTAACAATGGATGATCAGGTGCAATTACAAAAAAAGTATCTGCATAACATGCTTCAAAGTGGGTTGAATAAGTTTGTATTGTTATATTTGAATCTTTTACTTTTGCAGAAAAAACTAAACCTTCACTTTTACCTATCCAATTTCTTTGAGTTTCTTTAGTAGAATCCAAAAAATCAACATGATTTAGACCATCTAACAATCTATCCCCATATGCACTGATGCGCATAAACCATTGGCGCATAGACTTTTTAACAACAGGATATTCTCCACGCTCGGATACTGGACCATTAGGTGTATCAACTATTTCATCGTTAGCTAAGACTGTGCCTAAATCAGGGCACCAATTAACTTCAGCATAACCAACATACGCCAAACGATAATTCATTAAAATATCTTGTTTTTCTAGTTTAGAAAAAGCTTTCCATTCTTTTGCAGTAAATAGGCTTACATCTCCATGTGCAGTATTTTCATTTATAATTTTATTTCCAGACTTTTCAAAAATTTTTATAAGCTCATTTATATCAAAAGCTTTTTGTTTTTTAGTATCAAAATAACTATTATAAATTTTTAAAAATATTTCTTGGGTAAATTTATAATATTCTGGGTTATGAGTAGTAACCATTCTATCCCAGTCATAAGAAAACCCAATTATAGAAAGTTGTTTTTTATATTGTTCAACTAGTTTATCAGTAAAAGGCCCAGGGTGTTTACCGGTCTTTATAGCGTATTGTTCCGCAGGAAGCCCAAAAGAATCAAAACCCATAGGGTGTAGTACATTGTAGCCCTGCATTCTTTTCATCCGAGCGTATACATCGGACCCAATATAACCCCGTGGATGCCCCACATGGAGCCCTGCCCCCGATGGGTATGGGAACATATCTAAAACATAATGTGGTTTTAGCTTTTTAGAAATTGCAGATTTTGCATCAAGGGTTTTGTAAACTTTGTTTTCATCCCAAAATTTTTGCCATCTTTTTTCTATCTTACTGTGGTCGTAAATTAAATTATTTTTTATTTTCTTATTTTCCATTGGTGTATTTTAAAGATTGTCTTTTTTGTAAACTGGATAAAATTTAATATCAATATTTCTTTTAAAACAATATTGACCTGCTGGGTGATCCCAAGAAAGATTATTAGCATCAGAACTAATAGCAATATCAGTAGCTCCGTAATAAACAGGTGATGTTTTATAAACATATCCTGATTGATCCATATAGCTTTTAATTACATCAGTTGATAAATTAAAAGTAGTACACAATTCATAATTACGTTTTTTTAAATCTGTTAATTTATAAGTATATATTGACAAATCTTGATCTGGGAAAGAATAGCTATCATTACCTGGGAATTTATCTAGATCAGCCATGGTTTTAGGCATTTCACCTGTTGTTTGCCAATAATTAATAACATTATAATTCATAGTTTGAATTGTAGTTTGTCTTTGATCATCAATACGAATTAATCTTTGAGTTTTAGGAGAACCAATAAGATAAAATCCAAAAACAATAACTAAAATAGAAACTAAAATCCCAAGGTAAGAAAAAGCTTTACGTGAATGACGTGACCAAACATTATCCCAAGTTAAAACATGGAAATAATAAATAAACACCATAGCTGAAAAACCAAACAAAGCCAAAACTTTTGAAATAAATCTA
>ERZ650304.1041-NODE-1041-length-11504-cov-4.262556_pt1 | contig 11504 bp, 13 predicted proteins | sample MGYA00376240_ERZ650304 | MGnify/ENA primary metagenome ERZ650304 (study PRJEB26733, sample SAMN07839271) | wastewater metagenome | biome: small river; feature: stream; material: water | place: USA: North Carolina | collected 2016-03-01 ...
GTTGCAATTGCTTGATATCATCAATCGTTAATTTGGCTTGCAATTCTGGTAGGCCACCGGTTGATGATGATCCAAACAAATCGCCAAACCATTTCGCTGGATCTTGTTTCAATGAGCCAGGATCACCACCAAAATCGCCACCGGTTCCGGTAGAGTTTGGATCGAAAACACCCTTGCCACCATCATTTAGACGCTCCACACCAGCAACGAAATCATAAACGAAATCGCCGAACCTATTAACCGCTCCCACTAATTCAACGGAGAATTTCGCCGCAGGAGTTACAAATTCTAACAACCATTTCCCGGCTTCGATCAACTGAATAGAACATCGCCCCAAGTCCCATACTAAAGGCTTGAACTCACGTACAAAATTCTTTAATCCGGAACCGTCGCCAGTTGCCCTTTCAAATCCCGATGTCAATTCTTTCATCAACCCTTTAAGGTCCAATTCCCGAATCAACATGGTTCCAAAATTAGTAGCGGCATTATCGAAAGCATCATTCAGCGTCGATTTCAAACCGTTGAACGTCTGACCAACCTTTTCTAACCGCCCGGCAAACATGCCACCCGCCGCAGTTGCGTCATTGAATGCCTTAGCCAGCATCCCCGGCGCGAGTCTGCCCGCAGAGATCATTTGGTTAATCTCAGCAGTCGTTTTCCCCATCGACTTTTCCAACAATGGCAAAACAGACACACCGGTCGATTCAATAAACTGTTGTGCCTCCTCAGCCATCAACCGGCCTTTGCCAATCACCTGCGTGTACGTTCGCAGGAACGCTTGCATTTTCTCCCCGCCGCCCGTGAGATCACCGGCAACCCGAAGAGAATCAACAATCTCATTTTCTTTGAACCCAGACTGCAAGAGCATCCCGGCGCCCTTGAGTGATTCATTGAGAGTCAGCGGAGTAGTGTTCGCGAAACTCCGAATATCACCGACAAGTTTTTTCGCCTTGTCCGCGCTATTCAGCATTACCTCGAACTCGGTCAGCGTCGTCTCCATATTCCCGGCGAGTTCCAGAGAATACGAAGTTAGTTTCCCCAACCCGCCAACCGCCGCCGCAGTCAACGCAGCGCCGAACGCAGTCGCCATACCAACCAATCCACCCATGGCCGACGATAGAGAACCAATCTCTCCCCCGAGTTTCCCCGAGATCGACAGCGAATCTAATTTTCCGTCCTTATCAATCGTCGCTTTGAATTGATTCACTTGCATACCGGCCTGACGTAACGACGCCGCCAAACCGGTAGTTGAACCAGTAATCTGAACCGCTAACGAACCGATATTTGCCATAATTACTGATTCCGAGCTTTAGCCATAGCCCGCAGTTTTTCCGCTAGATTTCGCGGATTAAACCCGGCTTTTCGAGCAAACGGCATGAAGTGTTGCGCCGTGAATGGAGACCGATTTTTCGACCTGTGACAATTTGCGAGAACCGCAGTATTCAGCGCTACCCGGAGATCGTCTCTCTGTGGGCCACGAGGTTCGATGCGCTCCTCTGCGAGCAATTCCGAGAAGTCAGCCGATGTGATCATCCGTTGTAGAACACGGACGGGAGTTGAATACCGATAGCTTAACTCGATCCAGAATCTACGCTCTGGATCGCCCCTCAGTTTTTTTCGATGTTCTCAACTGCGGTTTTGCCGATACGGTTCAAATCAAAAGCAGCATCAGCAATTCTCGCGATGACATTCCCGGCTTTTGTGGCCAACAGGTCTGCGTCCGTATCGGTGAAAACTCGCGATCCGTCTTGGTTCACAATGCAATGCACGGCAACCGCTCTTTGAATCTCGGTGTCTTCCTTCAGTCCTGAAATCGCATTCATCAGCGCCTTACGCCCGGAGCCATCCAATCGACGGACAAGAACCTGAGCATCTTTCCCCCATTCTGGAACGTCAACCGGAAACGGCTTCAAATCTTCCGCAGAGAGGATCGATTCACGAGTGAGAATAAACGGCATGATACCCCCATAAACACAACGGGACGGATCAACAGAACCTTATCCGTTAACCCGTCCCGAGACACACCTAATTATTACCCGTCGAGACTATCATTACGGAGTGTAAGCCGTAACCACGATCCCACCAATCGCTTGAACTTCCAAATCTGCCGTCATACCGTCCCCGTCTGCTGGAGACTCACGACCGAGCGTTTTCACATACCCACGCAAATAGAACTTGTCGTAGTTCGTCCCATCGCCCACAGGGATTTTCACAAACCACCACTTGATAGTGCCAGTAGCTTTCGCCGTGTGCAACGTTGAATAAACCAATCCGTTGTAGTGAATCTTGATTTTCAGCGTCCCGGCATCGATCATGCCCGGCTTCGACCGCATGTATCGATCCGATTGATTCAGATGCGTCGCGTTGATTTGCTTCGTTTCACCGTCTTCCATGCTCTCGTCGATGATCTGAGCGAGAGAGGTAAACGTGTTATCAGCCGGTTGAGTCGCGTTGTCCGCAGCGGTTAACAGGTCCACCCCGTAACTAGATGTTGCGTGATCAGCCATTGAGTAAACCTCGAAAGATATGCAAAATTGATGTGACTATCGAAAGGAAACGTCATCCGGTCACCCGGATGAGTAAATCAAATTGTGAACCGTAGAACGACTTCAACGAATCATCGTTCCCATACTCTTGACCATCGTTCACGCCGATATCTGAATCGACGAAACACGATTGAACGGTGACAGGATTCGTGGTCCCGAATGAACCCTTAAACCCGTTGATTCCCCCGCTCGTGGGAGTCTTCAAAATCAAATTCGTGATTGCATTCGCACCGGCCCGAGAGTCGGCCCAAACGTCGATCTGATAACGGAGCATTCCGGAATCGAGAACACCAGCGTTCAGACTTCTATCGGGAATTGCGGAAATTTTCAGGTACGTGATATACGGGAGAATTGAATCAATTTCCCCGTTATTCGGATAGCATCGATTGCCGACTAATGCGGACACGCCCGTACAACCTAGAATCGCTTCTCTCACTTGCTCGTCGATGTCGAAGATCATTTTCGAGCCTTTACATTATTCAGGGCTTCCAACAGTCTCGCCGAAATTGTCTGTTTCACAAACGACTTATTTTTATCTAATGCGGGACGCAAAAAAGGACTTGGGCGCGATCCCGGATGCATAACCCCTCGTTGATGCGTTCCAGGCTTCCCGTTTTTTCTTGCTAATTTTGCACCGCTCCCGAGTGCATGTGGGCGAGTACCGAATTCCACGAGATGAGCATATTTGACGGGATTTCTCCACATCTCTCGTTGACCGCCGCCCTTGGTTTTCACCATAACGCGACGACGATATTTTGCCGGTTTCCCCTTAGCGTCTTTCCGTGGGCCAACGAGTGCGACGATAACCGCGCCAGATTTATACGATCTGACCTTTACTCCAATCGCCTTTTTTAGCGTCTTAGTTTCGACTGGCACTAACGCCCGAGCATCTTTAATGATTTGCCGCGATCCCTCTTGAATCGCTTTCCGCATAGCTTTGCGAGCGACTTTTTTATCTAACTCCATCAGAGTTTTATAAATCGCAGCGACTTCCCCGGCGTCGATTTTCGTCGATACTTTGAACGCCATTTATCCCGCCTGTGGCGTGGCCAACACACGAGTAGCGTACACTACAGTTTCCCGAGCATCACGATTCCGAGTAATCCCACCGAGTGAGTAAACCGTTCCAGATTCATCCACTAATTGATCGATCACTTCTAAACTCACATCATGCCCACGGATCATGATTTTCACATCGGTTTTCGTTCGTTGTGAATCGCCATTCTCAACCCGCTTCCCCGATGGTTCCTCGATAGTCGCCCAATACGTGGCGCCGTCCGAATATGAGTATGTAACTTGCCCGTTACCCGCTCGTGATGCAGTGCCAATTCGACGGAGAAACGGCCTATTGTACTCGCCAATTTTCACGATGCGCCCCTAGTCGAACATCCAATTATCCCGGACGTTTCTCAGCAACGCCAACGCCGCAGGAGGTAACCCTCTCGCTTGACTTTGCCCGTCCCCACGATTCGCGTATTTGTCGGCCACCATGATGAGGATTGCCGACACGATTTCCGACGGAACCGCCGCAGCATTGGCCCACCCAGCCTGAAGGGTCACGATCACGGATTCGGGACGAGGGATATAAACAATCGGCCACGCTACCGCAGGGACAATTCTCCCGGTATTCAGCCCAACGTAATAGTTGCTCGCGTTGACTGTTTGAGTGTCCCCGTTCGCGTCGATGTATTCCACGGATGTGATCGCGCTTACCGGCCCAACTGGAATACGAATCGCGAAACGATCCTCTGCGGGAATCTCACTCAGCAGATTGACCGGGAAACTATCGAGGTACAATTTGTACGTTGCGTCAATGAATTGCAGATTCGATTCCGCTTGTGCCTGATTCACCGCCGCAGCGAGATATGCTGTGATTAAATCGTCCTCGCTTGACCACGTAACTCGAAGATGTTCCTTCACCCGTGCCAGTGTGACGGGATAGGAACTAGGGGAACTCGTTCGTTTCAGCGAAATGGCCATTATCTACTCTTGCGTCGTGTCGGTTTCTCTGTGATGTCCGGAGTTCCCGGAACTGTATCCGGAGTTCCTTCCGATGTTCCCGAATCCGCTTTCGGGGTCACATCCGCAGCGAACCCGGCATCAATCAATCTCGTCCCGTACTCGTCGGCCACTTCTGCGGTATCGCCGACGTTGTGAACAAAATCATTCCCGGCGAGACAGGTTAAAAACTTCACAATCACGAATAAACCCCCATTGATATAACCTCTCGTGGTGGACTCGAACCACCGACAATTAAATGAAATGCTCTACCTACTGAGCTAACGAGAGGAGCGGTTAGGCATGGATCAGATGCCGCCGCTATTCACACATTACGATGCGGCTTGCGTCAGGAACTTCAGCGGATTCGTACCGGCGTTCAGCACCTTGCTATCGAATCGCAAGAATGCGACGAAACCGACTTGATCGTAGTCCGCGTATCGCTCGTCCATGCGAACCAATCGCACGCCGGAAACGAACCGCATTTTGAACTTCTTGAAATCACCGAACAACACCGTTTTCGCACTTGCAGCGACCGAAGACGCCATAGACTGATTCACGTAAACCGGATAGCCAAGCAATCGATCAGGCACACCGTTTTGGTATCCCGGTTGCCAGAGATAATTGCTCTGCCCATCCTTTAATTTCCGCACAACAGCCAACACGCTATCATGCATCATAAACCCGACACCCGTATTCACTCGATACTCCGGATCGACGGAGTGAATCAAATCGATCAACTCATCAGAAGCGATTGCCGTTGCGCTCGCAGCGGTTTTGCCGCTCGTCGCACCGGTGATAATCCCACCCGGTTGGCTCGATCCCGTACCCGTGGTGCCGTAAGCTGCCACAGATCGGCCAATCCGTTCACCCAACATCGAACCCACTTCAGCTGCGAGATTGAACGCCGAATCTTGCATCAACTCAATCGAGAGGAGGAGTTGTTTCGATGTGATTTTGTACGCATTAAACGTAGTCTGAGCGAACGCCACATCAGCAACTGTGATTTGCGCATTCTCAGCGAGTAATGCGCCCGTAGTTCCGGTATCATTCACCGTCGGCCACGGGAGTGGATTGCCGGTTGCCGTGTAGAACACATCGGCCACACCCATTACCGCAGCATAGGATTTTAACGCCCGTTCGAGATTTGGTACGAACCCTTGCGGAATCGTGTAACCACCCTCGCTACCGGTCGTAGATTGCGGACTCGTCCCCCGATGCTCAACACCATGTTTGCCGGTCATGCGGAAGTCGAAAAACTCACTTCGCGGATTCACACCGGCCAGTTTGCACGCTTCGATTTCCTCATCATTCAGATCGCGTTTCGACGGAGCGCCAGCCCATGCGCGAAATGCTGTAGCCTGAGCGCGAGTCAGTTTTTCCGGATCGACCGAATCGGGTTTCTTGTTCCCAAAATCCTCATCACCCGGTCGATTTCCGCCTTTGCGAGTGTTCAATTCCCGTTCGACGTTTTCCGCTCGTTCGGCCACTTCGATTTGTCGGCCCAACGCGTCGAATTCCTTGTTCGCCTTATCCCAGCCTTCTTTTTCCGTCGCGTCGAAATCGACCTTATCACCGGTCAATTTGTTGCGCATTTGCACGATCTCTTTGCCAATCGCGCTACGCTTTTCCTTCAATTCCAAAATGGTAGACATGATATGATTTACCCTTGATTTGTGCCGGAATAGATGTGACCGGCGAGACTGAAAACGAACCCCACCCTAGCCCGAATCAGTCCCGCCGGTTAGACGACGGTTTCCGTCCGAGATGTGAAAAATGGAAACGTGAAAATTGACTTGGCAACCGTCGTTTCCGAGATGCAATTAACTGTTGTTCGTCGGGATTGAATCGAGAGCGAGTTGAATTTCTACCGCACGAGCTTGTGCAACGTAATATGCTTTTCGATCAACCTGCTTATTTGTAGATCGTAACCGTACCAACTCGTCCTCGATATTGCTTGTGATCTTTCGAACACTCGCATCGGTTCCGGTGTACGCTGGGAATGTGACCGGCCCAACGTCCACGAGAGCAACCGAGATCCGCTCGATAACTTCCGTACCATCAGCATTCCGCGTGTATTGCGTTGTGCCAGGAATAAAACCGAACGAACTCCCCGAGATGTCACCACGGCGAACCAGTTCGGCAACCTCGCGACCGGTCACGGTATCCGGTAAATCGATCTCGTATTTCAACCCGCGAGTGTCCACCGATAACCGCATGGTCCCGGAGAAAGTGCGACCGAGAACCAATTCATCCTCGTGGTTGAAAAGCCCTCGAACGTCCGAGTTTTTCAACGCCTCGTTGAATGCCGTCGGCGCGATCCGCTCAACAACGCCATCCCATAATTCGTACTCGGTCCCTTTGTCACCCTCGCGGTAGAAAACAGCAGCGTAACCTGTAAGAGTCGGCATTTTATCCGCTCGCTCGATCACCTGTAACCCGTCCCGCTCACGGTATCGACGTTCGATCTTACTCATTTGGATTTCCTAACTCATCAGCGATCATTGATGTGATTTGCGGGACGATCAACCGCCCCGTGGCCCACGAAATGGAATCAGAAGACGCATCAACGCCAATTGATTCAATGGTTTGCTGAATTGTGAACGCCGCGAGAGTATCCGGGTCGAGTCCTCCCCCTAGTCCCCTCTCGTTGGCCAACGCAATGATGGGTTTGTACGCATCAGATAACACCAATGCGTGTTCCTCATGGCACTTAGCCGCCCAATCGCCCAGTTTCCCCGATTTTGCCGCCCGTTCAGCGTGCGTGGTGAGTCTTCGCACCATCCGCCCGCCGATATCGTCGATCAGTTGCCGTAATGCAGGAGAAACACCCCGTTTAGGCTGATTTTCACCAGAATTTGCCCCATTTTGGCCCGAATTTTGACCATTTTGCGGGTCTAATATCGGTGTTTTCGAGATGAATTTATCCCCGGAACCGTCCGGCGCCGGATTTTTTCCAAGGATCGCACGCGCTTCGTTTACCGTCAAAACCTGTCCGGATACGCCTTTCGTTGCGTAATCCATCTTTTTCACCGGGTCGGCCCGTTGAATTTCCTCGTACGCGAAGTCGATCACATGGGAATTTTTTCGACGTTCTTTTTCAGAGAGTAGTTTCTTGCTACACTCCTCCGAAATCATCTTAAACCAACGGGATAACGTATCGTCGTAATAACTCTGATTCTCTTCCCCGAGCGAGTTGTAGGCCACCTTATCAGAGTTGCCCAATTTATGCGATGGAACCCCGAAAATGTTCGCTATTTCCACAGCATCGAATTGTCGGGATTCAAGCAATTGAGCGTTTCTCGCCGATGCCTCGAATGGAACGTAATCAACGCCTTCCTCAAGGATCGCAATCTTATGTGCGTTGTCCAACCCCTTATGCAATCGCTCCCACGAGTCACGCATTGTTTGTCGTGCCGGGGTCGATAATTTCCCCGGATGTTTCAGCACACCACCGGGACGCGCCGCATTGCGGAAATGTTGCCCCGCATAATCCCTTGCAGCAATAGCAGTTCCCAACGAATCGGCCATGTATTCGAGTGTTGGATACCCTCGCAACCCGTCGAATCCCAACCCCTTGAAATGCACGATATCGGTATGCGGAATCTTCACCGGTTCCAGATTGTCCGGCGTGTAAACATACCAGATAGTCCGGTCTTTTCGGTAGATTTCAATTCGTTCCGGGTCAAGAACTAACAACTCCATCGGCTCGCCAGTTCCCAACCGATCGATATATGCGTACCCGTTCCCCTCCACGAGCATGTGCGCGGCCATCGTCTGTTTGAAGATAAACGCCGTCATGTACTCGTTTGGATCTTGCGCGAGGAGTCGATAGGCAACGTGATCCGGAGATTCTTCGATGTTCCCCTTAGTTTTCTTGTAGGTGAGTAGCGGAATTTTCGCAACGTCCCCCGCGATCAGATTCACCGCACGCCAGAACGCCGGATACCCAAGCGATTTTTTCCGAGTCACCCGCACACCAGCAACAGAACGTGCAGCGCCGAACGCAGCAAACGCCGTATCATCTGGATTCGTTACATCAATCGGGACATTCGGATTTTCGTTACTCACGCCTTGCCCCTAATCACGGCCACGCCGAACCCCTGATATGCAGTTCCACACCGGCCAAAATCACGCCATTGGTTGCGGAATTTACTCACTGACTCACGCACTAACCCACGAACCGGACAGTGATAACTAATCATTCGCGAGTTCGCAGCGTAAACAACAACCCAATGGCCTACAGAATCGAACGTAATCAACGCGATTACCGGACGCCCAATCGAGCAATGGTGAACGAGATCACTCGCGTCCATATCACCCGACTGCACGCCCAACCCAAACCGACGGAAAAACGCCTCAATCGTTCTCGGGTCAACTCCATCCAAGGGAGTCACGGCAAGCCCAGCGCGAACCGTCTCGCTCGCGGCCACCGGGTCAAACCCAACAATTTCCAACGCGACCGCCGAAGCCACCGCGCCACACGACCAAGAATCCTCTTGTCTTCGCTCATGCGTGAACCTCGGGAGTTTTTTCATTGATCAAACCCCCGTTCCTCGTAAACAGATTTCGCGTCTGGTTTCTCACTTCGCAAATGACACCCAACGGCCATGACCGATGCCACAATCCCGTCAATCTTCTCTCGGGAGTTTTTCCGCGATGGCATCACGAGACCGGCGCCGTTACTAATCAACACACAATTGCTCGCCATCCACCGGAGAACTGGATTCCCATTGTGGGCCAATCTTTTATCGAGAATTGCTCGCTCGAATGCTTTCGTTGGTTCGTTGTAATGACCTGAATTTTGAGGGAACTTTAACGCCTCGATACCCTCAGCGGTCAGTCTTTGAGATGTGCTTTCGCAGTTAAACGGGTCGTATGCGACCGATTTGATTTCATACATTTTCGACGCATCAACGATTACCGATTCGATGCGTGAAATATCAATCACATTTCCCGGAGTGAACTCCACGAACTTTGAATCTGCCCACGGTTGTAAACGCCGTCGCAGTTTCTCTGATTGTTGGTCGTCGGCATCAGCGGGACAGAACAACCACGCAAGCAACCGGTAATACGGTTGCCCTTTCACTTGCTCCCATGGGAATGCGAGTACAAACGCCGCGAGATCGCATGAGCTTGCGAGGTCCAGCCCACCATAGCACGGATACCCTTCTAATTCAGCCGGATCGAAGTGCTTACCGCTCGCGTCCCATTGATCCAGCCGTAGCCACGCATTCAGCGCCGCAGTCCGGATACCCAGGCGATTCCGTTTCGTTTTGTTCTGCGCGCTTGGTTGACGTTCGGCCCGTCGAATCGCATCGTTCAACTCATCCAGTTTCAGCGACACGCCCAAATTCGGATTCGCCTTCGCCCAGACTCTTTCGTCTTTCCAATCATCATCAGCATCCAGACACGCAATAAACCCGAAGATAGCATCGTCCTGAACAACACCATCTAAGACTTGTTCCGCGTCATTATGCAGTTCGTTGTAAATCGAATCTGAAAAGTCTCCCGCCGTCGTAATCGCTAACGATAACGGTTGCTCTCGTGCCCCCATCCCGGTCAACAGAACGTCCCAGAGATCCCGAGACTTCCACGCGTGAATTTCGTCGCAGATCGCAACGAACGGATTCAACCCGTCGAGAGTATCCCCGTCAGCCCCCAGCGGCTCGAATTTACTCCGAATCGCGGGAATTTGCAGAGAGTACCGATACCGCTCAATCACTCGCGCGAGACTGGGACACCGGCCCACAATTGCCTTAGCGTCCTCGAAAACCAACTTCGCTTGATCCCGCTTCGTCGCAGCGGAATAGATCTCCGCGCCCGCCTCGCCGTCACACACTAACAGGTAAAGACCAATACCCGCCGCGAGGGTCGTTTTTCCGTTCTTCCGTGGCACTTCCACAAACGCAATCCGGAACCGTCTCAGCCAGTTTCCTGGCTTCTCGCTATCCTCTCGCTTCCAGCCGAAAATACTCCCGACGATGAACGCTTGCCAATCTGATAACACAAACGGCTCATCATTCCATCGTCCTTTGCTATGTCGCAGAAACGTGAAGAACGTAATCGCGTGCGCCGCCGCCTCGCCATCCCACCACAACCCGCGTTCATGTGCGGATTCCATATCTCGAACATGCCGCGCACACGCGAGTCTTATCCATTTCCCCGCCGCCCGTGTCCCATTCAACACAGCGTTGCAGTATTCCATCACCCGACAGTTTTCACCCGCCTGATTTTTCGGTAGTCGTGTTTGGTTTTCTTCTACCACCACCGGAAATGAACTCCTGAAATGGATCGGCGTTCGCTTGCTTGTCAGCGATTTTCAAACGTCGTCGTGATGTTGGGTCGAGGCCGAACCGCTCCCCGATTTTCATCATGACCGCTTCAAACTGAGAAATGATTTTGAACAGAGGATTCGTTTGATATGCGCCGTTTGGCGTGCAAAGAATCAGTTCAGAATTTGGCTTTTGCAATTCAGCCATGGCCTTAGCCCGAAGGCACACCGCATCGCAATATTGATGCAGGGCATCGGCATCAGATTCCCTCAGCGGATACATCGAAGCGATCAACGGAACAACACGCCTCCAAACATCCTGCGCCGCCTGAGTCATCCCGCCCGGCATCGTCACTCCGTCGCCCGTTCCCCCCAAACTCCCTTCATTGTGGGCCACAGGTTGGGGAGGTTTAGCGACCGGGATTACAACCGGTTCATCCTGCGGGACTGGATTTGATTTTCTCCCTCGTGCCATGTTCTGGTTTCTCGCATTATCAAATGTGGCTCATCATGCTTTGCTTCAACGCCATCTTCTTCTCCACCGACAACGCCGATTTCGATTTCAAGAATTGTGTTTGCAGCAACTGACTTCGCGAGAAGTTCCTTCGCGATAACCATGTTCTCCTTCATGTCGACAGCTGAGCCGTCCCACATGTGTGAGTTAAATAGTGGAGCCTTGCCATCCT
>ERZ650304.1042-NODE-1042-length-11502-cov-32.655980_pt1 | contig 11502 bp, 12 predicted proteins | sample MGYA00376240_ERZ650304 | MGnify/ENA primary metagenome ERZ650304 (study PRJEB26733, sample SAMN07839271) | wastewater metagenome | biome: small river; feature: stream; material: water | place: USA: North Carolina | collected 2016-03-01 ...
ATATATATATTATAATTAAATGACAAGAGTAAAACGAGAGTATGATCCTGAAATGTTTATATATAATTCTGAGATTAATAAATATTGGTGTGTTAAATGTCGCCAATACGTAGGTAAAAACAGAAGACATCAGCATGAAATGACTAACAAACACTGGGAAGGTCTAATTGAATACTATGAATCATTAATGTTACCCGAAACAATTTAAATTATTCTAAATATATTTTATATTTTTTTTTATTTATATATAGTATATGGATGAATTATTGAGACGTTATGACCGTAAAATTGAATCAATTGAAGATAAGCAACGAATATCTATAGAAATAGTTAAAATGATTACTCACATTGGTGAAGAGCGTGCACATTATGAAATATTATGCAAACATATGAAAAAAATTATGAAGTATGATGAATATATTCAAAAATATCTTAATAAAAAGATGATATATGAAGAACTATTGGATGATTGGAATGAATATGAGGCATTAGATGGTTTATAATGACTTATCATATGCAAAATTACTTGTGCTTTTGGTTTTAATTCCTTCAGTTGTATTTGCGACATGAGTTCCATATGCACACATACCCAATGCAATGATTAAACGTGCTTCAGGAGTTCCAAGGCTTTCAATGCCTTCAGCTGGCATATATTTGATGGTTAATTCATCAAGTGCATCTTTTACAGCTTGACTGGCTCTTACATTGTTTGCGAAACCTTGTAATTTGACATAACCTTTAAACATTGGTACTGTTTCTGCGGCTGTTTCTGCTGCATCACAAATGGTATAAAAACCCATATTTACCAGTTCCGAAAAGTTTCTCTGTGATGTTTTATTCTCTACAACTTTAAGTGCTTCAATTGGATCATCATAGTTAATATTTTCATATCTTAACCATTGATAACGTGATAAATAATGATTTATTTTGTTTTGGCAATGTTCTTTATATTTTCGCAATCCTTCATCTTCAATAATTGGCACTTTTTTTGGTTTTGGTCTATTTTTTATGTTCTCTAAGTTAAGATGTACCACTTCTTCTTCTGGCTCGGGTTGTTTTGGTATATCTTCAATAATATTATCAACTTTTTCTTCTATATCCGCATCTTGTTCTGGTTCTTCTGTAACTTCATTAATAACTATATCTGTACATTTGTTTAAGTATTCAACAATATCCTTTTTTTTAGCATATTTTAAGTTATTTATATTTAATAATTTTTGAACTTCTTGAGTTTTTTGATTATCTCTTATAATCTTAAGAAGATCTTTTAACTTGTATTTATTGTATTCCATTATACAATATGTTTATAAATTATTTTTCCTCCTCAAAAGAATATTGAAGAAGATCAATAAAAAGCTTAATATATGCTATTATTTTTTCTTTGTACTTTTCTACTAATTCGGGGTGATCATCACAATTAAAACCATTCATTTTCATGAACTTCAATGCATATTCTTCAAGTTGATCTTTTTTGTTCATTAAATTTTTATTTATCCAAAAAATAAAGAGTTCTAGTGCACAGTTGCGCAATTTTTCTATATTCTCTTTATACACTTTGATTTGTTCGGGTCCAAAAGTTTTTATAACTTCTTCATCATCTGCTATAGTTAATAAATGATTACAAAAATTATTCTTCTTTTCGATGATTAATTCTCCTACTGTTTCTGGCATGTATAATTATAGTTTATATTTTATTTTTTATAATTTATCCTAAAAATGCACGATTCATTAAGTTAGCTTCTGGATATGCTAATCTATAAGCACGATATTGAGCATTAACCCCACCTAAGATGAAAAGCGAATATATTTCATCAGTTACGGCCATTGAAGATGTATCATATAAGAACATTCGAGCTGCTTGGTGTATATATGATCTACCATATACACCCTTAAGAATAGCACCACCAATAAATGTTGCAATTAAAATTTCCCATAATTTTTCATTAGCTCCGAAATATCCAAAAACTCCAGAGGGGGGAACTGCTGAACTCAATAAAACCAAAGCACCAATTAATAAGGCACCATCTTCTTTATCTTTAGCGAAAAGTTTTGCTTCAATACCTGCTATTACACCTTGTGCAATATTAACAGACATTGAATAATCACCGGGTAGAATGTTAGCTCTTTGAGCTGCGGCTTGAGCTTGAATTATTTGACCTTGACTAGGAATAGGGGGGGTTACTACGTAGTCAGCTGGTGAGACTCCTACTGATTCAACTAATGGTAAATTTCTTGTTAGTAATGGCATGTGTATGTTATATATTATGTCTATATATTATTTTATTCGTCTGTAAAATAAGATATCGTCAATATTCCTACTATACTCAAGAAGATTATTATCCCATTCGATGCATAATATGTAAATGATTGTATACTTTGTCCTATATCTTTGTTATTGATTTCCATATATTATTATATCAGATATTTATCGTTTTTTTAAATTATCTATTATTTTGTAAGTTCCATACGTGGCAAATAACGCAACGCTTAGCATAGCTACAATATGAAAATATTCAATATCGGAAAAATTATTTACTCTTTTGTCATCAATATTAATTTTTGTTTCTGATGGGGGAGTTTGTATATTTTTTGGTTTGTTTTTGTCTTCAACTTCAAATATTTCTTTTCCCAAGGCACTATTAACTTTATTATAAATATGATGATCAACCTTTTCATATGTTGATGCTGCAACTGATCCTAGTACAGCTGCTCCGATTACTGATTCTACTACCATTATAATATATTAGATTGATTATTATTTTTTACTTTGGCTTTTACTTTACCTTCATGAGTGACATGCAATTTATGCACTTTCTCTGGTCCAGGTGATAAAATTTTATAAAGTATAAATCCACCAACAACGACACCTACTAATATTATTGCATTTCTACCAATTGTTTTTGTCGTTTGTGATAAATCTTGTGTTGTGTTTTCAACTTGGGTGGAGATAATTTCTACACCTTGTTCAATTGTATCAACTATTTGAGATGTTGTATTTACAATATTTGATACACCATTAATACCAACTTTTCCAGCTTGAATAATATTATTTCCGATTGTACTAATTGTACCGTCATAATTTGTTAATCGTTCGGCACCATATAATGCACCACCAAATAATATTACTTTTGTTGATAAAGAAGTTCCGGCCCCATATTCTGGGATATATCTACCTGTTGCATATGCAATATATTGACTTACAATAAGTGCTGATGCTATTGACACCCATTTATTAGAAATTATAGATGATTGTAAGATTGGATCTATTGCGTTTGTATATATAAAATCTGGTGTATTTGAAACTATATATTCTTGTAGTTTAAGCATTTTGTATGGATAAACTGATAAATCATAAGCCATATTGCTAAGATTATTAACAAATGACAATGATTCAATTTTGTTATTTATTTCATTCAAACCAGTTGGTTCAATTGATGCAGAATAATCGTAAAAATATGAATATGTAAAGCCCATTACAGTAGTCATCAAAGTTCCTATTATTAATGATTTAAATAAATTATTATAACCAATATCAGAACGAGTAGCAACGGCACCTACAACAGCTGGACTCCCTCTAAATATATGTGTTGGATCTGGTACAACACTTGCAAGATAATTTACAATATTTGCTATTTCTAAATTTATATTATTCATAATAGATTCAAAAGCACCTGGAATATCACCAATCCCTGGATAACCTTTTAAATCTAATTCACGGACAAGTAATAATGCCCCCAATATATTTTGTTGTAATGTTTTGGTGGGATTTTCTTCAATTTGTACAGTAAGGGCATCACCTATCATTTCATTTGCAAGTGTTTCTGCTGTTGCAAGTTTAATTCGTTCTTGTTCTATTCTTTCATTAATTTGTTGCAGTTCATATGCTTTCTTTCTTTCTTCAACATCTACATCACGAATATCATAATATAATTGTGTATTTTGTTGATAACTAGTTATTTGATAACCTCTATCAATCAATATTAATTCAATATATTTTAATATTCGTAATAGTTTAGCTCTTACATTAATATTATTAGATTTATTATATGAATTTATTACATTGTACATAATAATTTTGAGATCTCCTGAATAATACTCTCTTGCTGCAAATGCAGCATTAATATTTTGTTCAGTTATTCCATATGTATAACGTTCCATATCATGTGGCATGTCACTTATTTCTGATTCTAATATTGTATTAAAATAGTCAGTAACTGGATTAGTTATTATTATATTTTCTGATGTTCTATTAAATGGATGATTCGGATCCTGTTCAGCTGGTATTATATTTACTGATGTTGAACTAGGAATATTGTTAAAATTATATGTTGGTGGTGGTCTTGGTATTTGTAATTGTTGTTGTCCTGGTAATGGTGGTAGTGGTGGAGGCACTTGTGCTTGTATTTGTCGTTGTGTCTCAGCTGCTAAATTATTGGTTAATGTTCTAGCACTATTTGCCATATTCTCTGAATTTGACCAAATTTGACTACTTCCAGTTCTTCTTAATGCGTTGTATTGAATCATTACATTGTGAAATACCCCGCGTATAAATTCAAAATTAGGCATATTATTGTATGCTATTTCAATTGCTCTTCTTTCATCATCACCAATATTACCATTATATGCTGTTCCTGCGTAATTTAATAACCAATAATTAAGATTTTCCCGTACTTCAAATGTATCACCACTATATCTTCTTCGTAAAACTAATATAGGGGAAAATATTCTTAACGATAATTTTTCATCTTTTTTCTTTCTTTTTGGATCTGTATTTTTTGATTCAAATTCGTATTCATCTTCGTAAAATATATTGAATAATAATAACAATATTTTTAATAATTTCAATACTTTAGGTGTCAAATGAATTATATCTATAATTTGTTCACCTTCTGATTTAAATTTTGTTGTACTTCTATTCGCAAACAATATATATTTATATGGTGTATCATTTGGTATTGCTAATTGCTCACGAAATAGTTCTATCGGTGTTTTTATGTGTCCAAATTCTTCAATTACATCTTGTGGCATTATTGGATTATAATTTATACCACGAGCTAACATTGCTTGTTCTTCTTTATACCGTTCATTATTTTGAAAAATTATTCGGAAAAAAACTTCTAAAAAATGAAAGCAATCTGCATCTAACTCAATATTACTATCGATATTTACTTTATCTAAATCTAATTTTCTTACAAAATTTATTAATTCATCTGATATGGATCTTTGCATTTATATACATAGAGTTCATATTTTTTTAAACTAATTTTAAATCATTATTTTTTCTTCTTTGATTATCTTTATACAAAGCGTATATGGCTATACCTGCAAGAACGGCCGTTGATATACCTCCTAATATTTGAAATGGATGTTTTATTTTGAATTGTTTATTTTCTACATATTCTTGTACTTCTTCAATAACTTCATCAACTTTGTCAACGACCTTTTGTATTTCAGTTTCTATTTTCCCATTAAGTTCGTTTTGAATTCGTGTATTTTCTGCAGCTACTTGATCTACATATGTTGTATTTATTTGTTTTTGACTTATTATTGGTTCGTTGTAGCCTGCAACTGTAGGACCTGGTAAAAACTTATTTAAAAAGATATATGCATCCCCTGCTAATTCTTGTAATCGTTCCCCAGGTTCACTTGTGTATCCTGGCTTTTTGAAACCTATAAATACTCTATTATTAAAATATTCTGGTAATTCTTGTTTGGATGGATCATGATACTTTAATCTAGCCACAAATGCAATGGGTTTTAAATCATATGTACCAATGTTAATATCATAAATAATATCAATATAATCTTCATAACCTCGACCAATATTAAAAGCATCTTTTATAAGATCTCTCCAGTCATCTATTTTTAATAATTCATATAATTCATCATTATTTCTTGCACCAGTTAATCTCAATACATCTTTACTAAATGCTGCAATATCTGCGTTTTTACTATTTATATTAAATGGAATAAAATAATTACCTTCAGTAGCTAATGGATAATTATATAAATCAAAATTTGGATCAATAACAATTTTTGTTACTTTTGGAGCAGAATAAATATCTCTTAATCCATCAGGCAATGTGCTAACATCTAATGAACCACCAAGAGTACCGTCATAAACTTTTATTTTATTTGCTTCAATTAAATTTTGTAGTTCAACACCTCCTTGTTCTTCGCTATTATCCAAATATATACCATCTTTTCTTTGTCTTATTATTTCTTCACGTGTCATAGGATATCTTTTCGATTCCGCAAATTGTGTTGCTCTCAATATTTCAAATTCTTGTTCTGGTGTTATTATTGCTCGTCCTTTAAGTTGAGAAATTTGTGCATTCAAGTTAGCAATGCCTTCTGCATTTAATGCTTTAATGTCTTCTTCTGTGTAAGGTTTTATTTCTGCCATTTTATATTATATAATACAACCATATATTTATTTCTCCTCAGTTGTTGAATAAACAATAATACCTATTATTACTAATGCTGCCAAACCTAAAAATATTTTAGTATTTGGGTCTACATTATTAAAATTATTTGCATATGATGATTGTGTTGTATCTGTTGTATCTGTTGTATCTGTTGTATCTGTTGTATCTGTTGTATCTGTCGTAGTATTAGTTGTAGTAGTTGTAGTAGTTGACGTAGTATCAATTGTGGTTGTATCTGGTGGTGTTGTTGTTTCAACTGGTGGTGGTATTACATCCGGATCACTTGTGTCAATTGGTATAATACCATCCGGATCAGTTGGATTGGATGGGGTTGTGCCTGTTCCATCGTCAATTGGCGTAATTGTACCAATTCCATCTGTATTATTTATAAAAATTGTTTGATTACGGTTATTAAGAACTGATATATCTGCATATGTTAATTTCTTAAATGTACCACCGCAAGCCATATTGTTATAATAATAATCAGTTTCTTGAGCAAATAATGAGCCGTAAAATTTAAAGTTAACATATAAGTTATTCATAAACCAATCGCTTGTTGGATCAAATATATTTCCTTGTGCAGCTGAATAGATTAATGTAGGATATGCAATCGGTTCTACTTCTGCTGTACTATTATTAACATAAACATAACCTTTTATATCAATTTTTACATATTGAATACCTGGTCGACCTGGTATATAATTATAAAAATATAAGTTGTTAAACACATCTACTTTATTATATATGTCAGTCATTTGATAATAATAAGTCGGTGTTGTATCCATTGGATAGGACAATGATTCTGTATTTACAATTTGCGAAAATCCACCTCCTATTTTTGATTCGAAAACTCTCGTTTGATTTGCATATAAACGTTCTTTTAATATTTCATTAACACTTTTACAAGTACCCCCAACTGTCACAGTTCCATCGCCATCACCACTAGTTCCACTATTAATAGCAGGATTATAACTACTCAAGTCAACACCTGTCAATAATTTAAATAATGTAGCATCAGCACCACCAGGTGAATTTTTCATTCCTAAATATTCATTACGCCATAATAGACCTACTGCATTAAATGGTATTGCTAATGCTTTCGTATCTGTTAATGTGACAGAACTACCATTTATAAATAATCCAGAATCTTTTTTGATAACATAAGTATTTGTATACGTAGTTTTGTCATCACCTTCACCAATATAATTTAAGTCATTCGCTGAATAAGTTACCCAACTCACGTCAAAATCTTTTATTAATGCTGGATTATTTTGATATTGATAATAACTAAATGCACCATATGGATATGACATAATTAGACCATTATCATCATTGTAGTAAGTTGCAATTGTTGACAAATCAAATGGAGGGGATGGATAAAAATATGAATCGTTGCCAGATATTCCACCATTAGTTGAACAATCTCGTCTAGTTTGATAATATGCTACTGGATCGCTCACTTGTTGTGAGAAAATAGCAGGTTCAGGCAATTGTGATGGTTTTCTAAAGTTTGTTGATGCAGTAATGCTTGAGTATTGTACTAATGCAATTTGTTCAAATGTAGTTATGTTAGTTTGTCTACCAGATACATTACCAGTTAAATCCTCACTTTTAATCTGTTGTAATTCAGCATCAGTAAACCAACCATACGAATCACATGGAATTAACATATTTAGATCATCATAAATATTTTTAAGTATATATGAAGTTTTATTAACATCTACATATATTAAATCTTTTGATGTGCTACCCTTCATTTTGACATTTCCATTTGTATAAATAATATAATGTTCAAATGCATCTGGTGCACGTTGATAATAAAAATAAACTGCATTTTTTGTTCCTTTATTATTATTAATCGGATATGGTGGATATTCTCCATATACTAACATTTGATCAATTATGTCTTTAGCTTTGTACCATCTACGACCATTTGATATTTCTCCCGATGGACCATTTTTAGTTGTATTTGTTTTATTGGCTGCACGAGCATCAAAAATATCTTGTTTTGTTACTACTGTCATTATTATATACTATGCATTCATAAAAATTTTTAATAATCTAATTTAAAATTTGGTATGTCTTTCGGAGCTCTTATAATTTTGGCAAAATCATCGTAAACATCCGTATTGTCAAACATTACAACTCGATAATCTTTACAATTTTTGTTTAAGTAATCGCGAAATTCTTTTTCGGAGTCGAAGCCTGATGAAACTTCATACATCATCTTTACAGAACTATTTTTTATTTTAGTTATAAATATATACATACTATTTGCTCTTATGGTTGTACTTAAGTATGAACATGATTGAATTGATAAAAATAATGAAATATGTAAATGTCTACTTTTTGAAAATAATATATCAAATATATTACGTTTCGCGTGAAGTTCAAGAAGACCCAAACTATCATCAATAATTATAAAACATTCAGGAACTTTTTTTCGTAATCCTTGTTTAACTTCAATAACATATTCTTCTTGTTTTTCCATAATATTTTCTATTATTGATGGATCAAACTCGGTGTAAATATATTCTTCAGGAATAAAGTCATATTCTCCGTTAAAAGCAGTACTTGATATTACTATCCCATAATTAAAAAAGTCGGCATGTAGTCCTATTAAACATTTTAATAAATGTGTTTTGCCTGACTTAGTCATGCCACATAATATGTTATTGCAGGGTAATTCTAGTCTAAAGCTCATTTATTAGGTTATATATCATTAGCTTTGATTTTTTTCTTAAAATAATATTCTTTTTTTTGAAGACTTATAATTCATTTAGATTCTCGATTTGAATATTTATCGGCTTCGATTTTATTTTTTTAGCTGAGTAAGTTTGTATTTTCTCTTTTTCTTTAGCATATTGCACATAATTCATTATGTCATCATAGTAATAGTAACCTATACCGAGAGCAGCAATACCAGCAATTATAAAAATGTATTTTTTTTCCATATCTATATTATATATTTATAAAATAAAAATGAGTTGTGAATGTAGAAGAGTTGATAATTCAGATTGCTGTGAAGGTGTTACCGGACCTACTGGCCCAGCTAGTGGAATTACAGGACCTACTGGAGTTACGGGACCTACTGGAGTTACTGGACCTACTGGAGTTACTGGAGTTACTGGACCTACTGGACCTACTGGACCTACTGGAGTTACTGGACCTACTGGACCAATATTTATTAATAATGCTTCAAGTTTTAGGGCTGGTGTAGATCCTACAAGTAATCCAGGAGTTTTAGGAGGTTTAATAGTACCTGGTGGAACACCACAATTTAATATGCCCCTTACCGTTACACCTGCAGGTTTAGGATTAGGTGAAAATTATTTAAGTGATCCTAATGGAGATTATACGGTTGGAGCGGATTATATGCAAATAAATAATGTTGGTGAATATCGTTTAAGTTTTGGTTTAAATATTTTCAGTAGTCCAGCCACTCCAGAAACTAAGACCGCACAATTATTAATTAATGGTCAAGCTATTTACTCAGCCCCTCCGAATTGTAGTGATGCAAATAATAATGGTGTACCACAACCAGGATTTCCAATACCATATACAACAGTTTATACAATTAGTAGTACTGCAACCGTACAAATATTAACTGTACCAACACAAATTGTATGTAGGGTAGATTTAAATAATGCTGCAAATGATGAAATTAGTTTGACAAGTAATTTATCATGTAATCGTATTGATGGAGTAATGGGTCCGACTGGTGTAACTGGACCTACTGGACCTAATGGAAATGATGGAGCACAGGGACCTACTGGACCTAATGGGAATGATGGAGCACAGGGACCTACTGGACCACCTGGAAGCGGTAACATAAGTAATGTTTATAATACTGGTTCGGGTAATCAACAATTAGTTCAAAACCCAGGTAGTGGACCAGATATATATATTAAAGAGTTACAGGCTGGATCAAATATGACTATTGTTGATAATGGTAGTTATTTAAGTTTAATAAGTACAGGCGGAGGCTCTCCGGTTGATTTTGAAAATATAGGCGGTCAATCTTATTCGTATTTATATAATACAGGTTACGTAAACCCTGTTTACTTTAAAACCTTTTACAGTGGTGATGGTTCGGTACAGTTTAATGATTATGGAACATATTTTGATATTAGAGCTAATGGAATTGTAGGACCTACCGGACCCCCTGGAGCAAATGGAAATGATGGACCTACTGGACCGGCTGGCCCTACTCCTAATGCTTATGAAAATGGATCGTACGTAAATCAAATGAACCCTGGTTTAAATTTTACTAATATACAATGTGTTTCGTCTGGTTATGGTGCTGATATTACTCAAACTATTAATAATGTTCAAATTAGTCATCAAATAACGGACCTATTACATGGAGGAAATATTATTTCTGTTATTGGTAATACTGATGAGACGGCTACTGTTTCATGTAGTTCCGGACCTTCTGCATTACAATTATATTGTGATGATTTAATACAAATCAATTCAGGTTTAGCAAATATACAAATAACTAATTTACCAAATACTACAACATCTAATGTAATATATTATGATAGTAGTACTAAAAATATTAGTTATGGTGCTATTGCTGCTCCATCTGGTATTACTTCTAGAGTTGCTACAAGTGTAACACAAGTACAGGCAACAACAGCAACACCAATAAATACAGATTTAATTGTATTAGCTATACCCGCTAATACTTTTAATAATCCAGGAGATTGTATGGAATACAATTTTTCACTTGAAAATTCAGCCTCAATATCGATTAAACATTTCTTCGGCGCAAATAATGTTACATTTCCATCCAGTACAGATATTTATATATCTGGTGAGCTTATGTTATTAACTGGGCCGGGTTCTGGGTCTACTTTTAGATGTATTGCAAAATATGGTAATAGTGGTTTGAATAATTATACAAAACAGTTTTCATGGACTGGTAGTTTTAATACGACTATTTCAAATAATTTAAAAATACAAACTGGCAATGCTATTGTATCAGGTACTGTTACTAATTATTTTGCATATGCTAATAAATCAGCAATTTAAATATATTAATAATATATAAGATCGGAAGAGCACACGT
>ERZ650304.1043-NODE-1043-length-11499-cov-17.041244_pt1 | contig 11499 bp, 13 predicted proteins | sample MGYA00376240_ERZ650304 | MGnify/ENA primary metagenome ERZ650304 (study PRJEB26733, sample SAMN07839271) | wastewater metagenome | biome: small river; feature: stream; material: water | place: USA: North Carolina | collected 2016-03-01 ...
TTCATCACGTGGCCGCGAGTGGACCACTCAATACGAGTCAGATCCAGGGCGGTGCCGAGCTCCGACAGCGCGGTGATCTCCGCCAGTCGAGTCGTCGGCAACACCAGCAGGTTCGTGCCCGGCCCGTTGACGGTGATCGATTCGGTCTTCTCGCCGATGACGTGCCACCCGCAATACGTGCGGGCCGCGGCGAGCGAACCGGCGAGCAGCGCGGTCGTTCGGGCGTCTTCCTCGAGCCTGCCCTGCGAGTAGGCGACGACGTCTGTGACGGTGGGGTCAGCCATGTCCGAACGCCTGCGACATCGCCGCTGTCCGCCGATCCGGCACCTCGACGTCTTCTGGTGGCGGGGCGAAGAGTTCGCCGTCTTCGAACAGATCCCCTGGCTGCACGACACGCAGCGCACCGGAGCTGTCGACCACAGCGAACGCCTTCGACACCCGCCGAACCGTCACCTGGGTCAGGCCCTCGCGACCGGGTTGATGTTGCCGTTGCCGAGCAGCGCGACCGCGGAGAACACGCCGCCGCTCGTGGCGCCCGCCGTGGTGGCCACCAGCCGCACATACCGCTTCGTTGGGCGGACACCGAACGAGAACACCACGTTGTCGTCAGAGGCACCCGCAGACGGCAGCGAACCGAGTACCCGCGTGGACTCCACTGCGGTGAAACCGGAACCGCTGGAATCGGATTCCTCGACGGTGAACGCGTGCGTGCCGTCGGTGATCGCTCCGGTGGTCACGACGAACACGACGTCGCGGGAGTTGTTCCCGTACTGCGCCAGGTCGATCGACACACCGTTGACGGCGGCGTTCGCGTTGCGGGTGGCTGACGACAACGCCAGCACGGCAAGGCTGTTCGAGTAAAGAGTGCGCATCAGTCGCCCTTCGATTCCGTGGTGGTGGTGTCGACGACCGTCGTCAAGGCGCTGCTGTCGTCGCCTTTCGGAGGTTCCTGGCTGGGCGGCGTCTGCTGCCCGGGATCGCTTGCGCCCGTGGCCTCCTGCTTCGCGGGCTCGGACTTGGCAGGCTCCTGTTTCGGGGGTTCCTGCTTGGTCTGCGTGGACGGCTTTTTGCCGGTCTTGCGGCCCAGCGAGCGAAGCTGGCCCGGTGCAGCCGACGTGGTCTCAGTGCGCGCGGCGGCGCTGTGCGCCACGGACACCTCGACCGGTTCGAACAGATGCTCGCGGCCCTTGTAGTCGGGGTCGTCCGACGAGATGAGGGTGCCCGGCGTGATCACGCGGGGCAGACCACTCTTGCTGGTGAGGCTGAACGCCTCACGGGCACGGTAGAACTCGGTCATTACTGGCCCCCTTCTGGAGGTGGATATTCATCTGGGCAGTAGCGCGCCAGAAGCTCACGGGCATAGGCGATCTTGTCTTCAACCCGCTGCCCGGCGGGCTGCCACTTCGACCACAGTTCGAGGTTCTCGATCCGATTGTCCGAACGGTTGCCGTTCTTGTGATGCACCGTCTCATCTGCCCAGAGTGGACGTCCGAGGTGCTCCTCCATGACGGCACGGTGCTGGAGCTGCTTCTCGCCGTTGACGAATCTGTACAGGTATCCGTCGCGGCTCGGACGCCATTCGCCTGGCCGCCGAACGTGTTTGGTGAACTGCGGATCGCCGTACTTTCTGACGCGTTCCGCATGCTTAATGCACATGCCGCGCACGTACTTTGGCTTGTCGCAGTCCTCGACTGTGCAGCGCGGCCAGTCTGTTCGAGACCGCGGGTCGACGAAGTTCGGGTCTTGTCGTTGGGCGAACTTCAGCGTCCTGTCCGCACACTGTCGCGAACAGAAGCGGCGTCGAGATCCGATCGTCCTGACTTGGAACTCGTTGGAGCATCCGTCGGCCTGGCAGGTTTCCAGTTCCTCGGAGTATTCGGCGCGCACCTTCGGCGCGTTCCGTGATCGAAGATCTTGGTGATAGTGCTTGCTGCAGAACCCTTTTGCGTAGTAGTCGGACTGCTCGCAGTTCTCTACCTTGCACTGGCGAGTATCGGGGGACGGTTCCATCCCCCGATACTACGCCGTAGGTCACGCTGCGGACGCTACATCCAACATTCTAAACGCGTTGTCGTTCACCGAATCGGCGCCCACGCGGTAGTACGCGTACCAGCCGCGCTGCCCCTTCGGGCGGCCGCTCGCACCGAACAGCATCGGGATGAACTCGACGGTCATGCCGATGCGGTCGGCGATGACGTAGTTCTGGAAGTTGCCGAACACCACGACGAAGTTCGACACCGCGCCGGACGTGGTGATGGTGCCGTCCATCGCCTCGGCCTCCAGAACCGGGCGGCCGAGCAGACCCTCCGGGCGACCCTCACCGAGACGCGCCCACAGACCTGCGCCACCGGCGGTGTCCATCTGGCGGACCCGTGCGTAGATCAGGTTGTTCGCCAGCCACGACGCGCGGCCGCGGTGACGTGCGGGCAGAGCACCGTGGATGGAGTACACGTCGGCCAGGGCGAAGGTGTCGTCCGTGGCGGCGTTGATCTCCGAGCTGGTGCCCGTCAGCGCGGTCACGATGCCGGTGGGCTGACCCGAACCGGAACCGGTTGCGAACGCGACGGCTTCCAGTTCGTCCTTGCCCTCGGCCAGCAGGTCGGCGACCGTGCTGGTGATGTTGGCCGCGTCCTGCAGCGCCTCGATGCTGATCGGCACGAAGCCCTGCGGCTTGTGGATCGGAATGCTGGGCTGCGCCAGCGTCGGCGAATCGTCCGACACCTCAGCAGCTTCCGCATCCCACGACCACTGCACGGCCGCCGAAGACACACCGTTCCACACGTCGCCGGTCGCGATGACCTGGCGTGCGGCCTGGCGGATCTCGTTGACCGAGCCGTTGCTGGTGATGATCACCGTCGGGTCCAGCTGGAACGGCACCAGGTAGCCGCCCGCGCTGTCCGTCAGCGACATCGCGCGCAGCGCCTCAGCCTCGGCCATGGCCCGCGACTCTTCCTTGGTCAGCGAGTGCTGACGGTTGAGAGCCATCTTCGACCAGGCCCGCAGGTACGCGGGCGAGCTGGTGATCAGGCACTGCTTGGCGAGCTTGGAGTCCGGGGTGTCCCAGCGCTCGACGATGTTCGCAGCGGCCTGACGGATGTTGTCCGAGCAGCCCTGCATCTTCTCGATCGCCGACAGCGCGCGGGCCCGCAGCTCGGTGCCGACGTCTTCGGGTTCGCGGCCGAAGGTGCGGACCTCCGACAGATCCCACGGATCACGGAACCGGCAGTCCTCGATGCTGTCAGGCTCGAGGATGGCGTCGCGGTCGTAATCGCCGCGCGACCCCTGCGAGCTGCCCGGCTCGATGCGGATCCGCTTGGACCGCACCGACGCATCGGCCTGCCCCTTGACCCGCTTCACCTGCGCGAGCTCGTCGGCCCGCTCCAGACGCTTGCGGTGCGCGTCGACCTGGAACACCTCGTCGCGCAGCTCGCGGTACTCGGACTCCAGTTCCGGTGTCAGCTGGTCCATCTCGGACAGCTCCACCATGCGGGCCTCGATCTCGGCGATGCGGTTGATGGCCTGCGAGTAGGTCATCGACAGGTCGCGCCTGCCGCCGTCGTCGCGCTCGTCGTCAGCGGGCGCAGCGCCCATGACAGGCCAGATCGGCCCACGCTTACCGATACCGATCGCGTGCAGTCCAGTGACCGGATGAACCGGCAGCACCAGGTTGTTCTTTCCGCTCATTCTGAGCATTCCTTTCGAATGTCGATGTCGCGCTGCATGTCACGGATCGAACGAAGCGTGACGTCGATAGCGCGTCTGCCATTGGGATTCGACGGGCGCTCACCTACAGCTGGTGTGGATCGCTGCGCATCGGGGGGAGACGGGCGCTTGCCTGCGGGAGAGGCGGCTTGCTGCGCGTCAGAACCATCAGCGGACTGGCGCTCACCTACCACCGGGGTGGTGGATCGCTGCGGGTCCTGATCAGCAGTGTCCACCATGAACACCGCTGTCGCGAGCAACTTACGCTGCTCGGGGTCATCGAGTCGCCCAAGGTCGATCACCTTGGAGCGGACAGAAACAGTCGTGTCGGCATACGCCGGCCACGTCACCGGACCAACCTCCGGGACCTTCAACTCCTTGAGGGTGCGGACCAGAAGCTCGTCGTCGGGCACCTCTTCGTACCAGGTGCGGCGAAGCTCGAGCATCAGCTCGTCCTCGTCCTTGATCACCCTGCCGTCCGGCCACTCCCACTGCTCACGCACCACGGAGAACCGGAAGCTCATGCCGTTGATCGCCTTGGCCGCGATCGCGTCGCGCACCGGCTCCATCAGCCAGTTGTCGAAGATGCGGCCGATGACATGCGCGCCGCCCTCGGGCGCGAGGTCAGGGTCGGAATCCTCGGTGATGGAACGCAGCTCGGCGATCGGAATGGACCCGATCAGCGGATGGTGGCCGTGGTCGAACTGGATCTTGGGCGGGGTCTCACGGAACGACCGACGCATCGAACCCGGCGCGATCTTCTCCCGGAACTTGCCCTCCCAGGAGTCGATGATCGTCTCCCGGTTGAAGACAGCGCCGTACCCGTCGAGGGTCCTGCCGTCGCTCTCCTCGCCGTCGTCCTCGGAGCGCAGCGCGAACGGCGCCTCACGAACACTTTCCAGCGGCGGGCGCGCGGCCCGCTTATTCGTCGTCGCCATCTGAACCTCCTTCGGGCGGGGCAGGATCCGCGGGGGGAGCAGCTGGCTCCGACGGCGATTCCTGTCCCGGTTTCTGCAACTGCACGCTGTACATCCCGGTGTGCACCAACAGGCCGAAGTCACCCGAAGACACTGCGGCGACAACGGATTCCGGCTTGTACCCTGCGGTGATCAGCGTCGAGATCGTCTCGGCGCGCGTCTTCTGAATATCGGCGGCGTCCTTCTCGTCCTCACGCAGGAACGGCACATCGGTCGTCGCGTACCACAGCCGCGTCGCCTTATCGGGCGGACGGATGATCTGCTGCATCGACCCCGACAGGTTCTGCCACCACGGATGCGCGGTACCGTCCGCCACCCGACGCCGCGCCTGCCCGTAGTTCGAATACGTGGCCGCCGCCAGACCTTCGGACAGACCCACGATCACCGGGGCGATACCGGCCGCCGCCGCGATGCGGGTCTCACCGCCACCCCGAACCTCTTTGAAGTCGATGTCTTTCATGTTCGAGCCGACCGGCGTCGCATCGGCACCCGGGTACAACTGCAGCGTCTTATACGCGTTCTCAGCGCCGCGGTGCTCGGCCTCGAACTCCTTGACCCACGCCTCGACCTTGTCGCGCGTCGCGCCGCTCGGATGCTTCACCACCATGTTCACGGTCGCGCCGTTGTCGAAGAACTTCGACTGATGCTTCGTCATCGCCTGATCGGCCTGGATCTCACGCAGAATCGGTGTCAGCCAGGACATTCCACGGAACGTGGCCAGCGGATCCGGGATCGGGCAGAAATGCGCCACCTGATCAGCCCACAGATACACCGGGTCGTTGCCGGACTTGTCGCCGCCCTCGGTGTAAATGAAACCGAGCTTGCGGTAACCAATCTGGCCAACGCCGGACTTGCCGTAGCTGACGTCGCGCGGCTCGACGACGATGTCCACCCAGTCCGGGCGCATCACGACCAGCTCGTTGTTCAGCAGCGCCACATACGCGTTACCGGCCAGGTCGGAGTGCTGCAACATCTTCGACACCAGATCTTGAGTGGTGCCACCCGTCCACGGCTTCTCAAGCTGATTCAACGCCGGTGTCGAGTACGTCGACGACGGGTTCCCGTCGCGCAGCCGCTGCCACTGAAACCTGATCGTGGAGAACAGCATCTGCCGCACCAGCATGCACGCGAACACCACGCCGTTCGCGCCGTACGCGTGCTGCGCCAGCCCGGCGAAGGTGCTGGGCGCCAGCTCCGTCGTCTGACCCGCCAGCGTCTGCTGCAGCCCGCCGCCGAGTAGCCCACCGAACGAGAACTGGCTGTACATCAGCGCGTACTCGTCGATCGTCGAGATCCCGCGCTCGTCGCCCTCGTCGCCGCCGCGGAGACGCCCCCACAGGTTCACCGCGGCTTGCCGGCCTCACGGCGACGGACCAAGACGGCAGGGTCGAACAGCAGCACGACGGGCACCGCGAGCAGCACACCAGCCACGACCAGCGCCCAGCCCAGACCGGCGAGCACCAGCACACCCGACGTCAACAGCCCGACAGCCAGCAGTGCCAGCAGCCCGAACACCACCTCATACCGCGTCACGACATGAAACCCCAAACTTCCGTCTCCTCAGGCTGATTCGCGATCGCCCGCGCCAACCCCATGATCAAAGCCACCACACCGTCGATCTTGTCCCCGGCGTTCGCCTTATCCGGCTTCACATTCCCCGCCGGGTCCATCGCCACCGCGAAGTTGTCAACCATCCACCGCAGCAACGGATTACCGCCATGCCTGATCAGCGGCTTCACCGGCAAGCCCTGGTCGTCCGTCCGCGCGCCCAGCTTCACCAGCCGCTGCAGATCCTTCGTCGGCGCCGACATCGACGCGAACCCCTGACCGAACGTGATCATCGGCGCACCGTCGGAGATCATGTCGTTCACCAACTGCGTCGCGTTCCACCGGTCATAGGCGATCTCCTGCACCAGGAACGCATCCCGATCCGCCGCCGCCTGCGCCTTGATGAAGTCGTAGTCCGTGACGTTCCCCGGGGTCAGCGTCAACCACCCCTGCTTCACCCACGTCGACGCCGCGTTCGCCGTCCGCTGATCCAGATCCGGCAGCGAATCCTCAGGCGCCCACGACCGCAGCACCACATCGAACGAGCCGTCATCGCCGGGGAACACCCACGCCAACGCCGTAAGGTCCGACGTCGCACCCAAGTCCATGCCGCCGAAGCATTCCCGGCCCTTCAACCGGTCGACGTCCACGATGCTCGCGTTCACATCCCACAGATCAACATCCAGGTAGCGGGTCGTCTGCTTCGTCCGAATCCCCAAGTGCAGCCGCAGGAACCGCGCCAACTCAGCCGGATTCTCCTGCGCCTTCAACGCCGCATCAGCCATGTACCGTTTCGTCGGCGACACCCCATACCCGGGGTTGGCCTTCCGCCATGTCGCCTCCGCGAACGGATCATCACCGGCCACCAGCTCGCCGTCCTGATACTCCGGTTTCTCCGCCGCGAACACCACACCGTAGGTCGTCGCGTCGTGAAGCACACCCCGCGCGAGCTTCTCGACACGAGTGCGCTTCTCGTCATACGGGGTGTGCCGCCGCCCCGCATCCGCCGTCGTGATGAACCCGATCAGCGGCTGCACACGAGAACCGGTACCGGTCTCCAACGCCTCAATCAGCGCCATGTCCTTATGCAGGTGCAGCTCGTCGACCAGGCCACCGTGAATGTCCGCGCCGTGCTGCGCATCACCAGCATTGGCGATCGGCTGGAAATACGAACCCGACGACGCGTGCGTGATCTTCGACTGCAACGCCCGCAGATGCCGCTTCAACCCCGGCGCCTTGCGGACCAGCTGCCGGATCGGCTCGAAGATGAACTTCGCCTGTTCCTTCGTCGTCGCCGCCGCCACCACCTGGGCGCCGTGCTCCCCGTCCGCCGCCGTCAGGTACAGGCCGACACCACCGGCCAGCGTCGACTTCCCGTTCTTACGAGGAAGATCCACGTACCAGGTGGTGATGATCCTGGCCCAGTCCCCGGTGTCCAGCGACTTCGCCACCCACCCGAAGATCGGCGCCAGGATGTAGGCGATCTGCCACGGATCCGGCACGAACACACGGCCAGCGAACCGGCCCTTCGTGTGCCGCAGCTGCCGGAACGCCGCCAGCACCTTGTCCACCCGCACCGGGTCGAACCGGGCCCCAGGGACTTCTCTGGGTTCTGGTGTTTTTACCAAGGGCGGACACGTTGGAACATCGAAGCCGCGTGACTCCATGTACCAGGCGACCTCTGGGCTGATCTTGAGTTCGTCTAGGTCTGCGCCAGCCCAACTGGTCACAACGTATGCCGATTTATGTCACGTATATGCCATGAGTTTATGGCATACTGATGTTGCATGGCTCGTCCGGGCGGAACTCGGTGGGGCGTGGCTTGGCATTGCAGGGCATGGGTTCCAAACCACCTTTGAAGGTCGTAGATGCGGTTCGACTCCGCACCGAAGGACGCACGCGCGGCGCGGTAAGGCCGGTCCGGGTGAGGCGTGGCAGGCCGCGCCAAGGCACGGCAGGGGATCTACCGCTCGGATGGTCTACGGATCGGTTCGACTCCGATCACGAGCACACGCGGCGAGGCCAGGCATGGCAAGGCTGAGGCCCGGCACCGCAAGTCATGGGATCTGCAACAACAAACTAGGAGACAGCAATGATCGAATTCACTATCACCTTGACCGGGACAGCGCCGTTGCTGATGCATAACAGCCGGCTGTCCAACCCGCTAGACCCCGCGACTAAGGCGCTCAAGAAAGTCACCGGCAAACGGAACAAGACCGACGACGACCACGAGCAGGTCGCGCGCCTTGAGTTCGCGGGCGGTCTCTATCTCGACCCCGACGTCGGCCCTTTCATACCAGGCGAGAACATCGCCCGAGCCTTGGTTGACGGCGCGAAGCTGACCAAGATGGGTGTCAAGGTCACACGCGGCGTGTTCATCTCCACCGACGTCAACCCGCTGTCCTACAACGGGCCGCGCACCGACGACGGTCTCTGGGAAGCCGGATACCGCCACATGGCGTCCGTCAAGGTCGGAACCTCACGCCTCATGCGCTGTCGCCCATGGTTCCCGGAATGGCGCGTCCAAGCCGACGGAATTCTTGATCCCTCCGTTCTCGAACTCGACGACCTCGCCACGATCGCCGATAACGCCGGTTCCCTGATCGGCCTGGGGGACTGGCGCCCACGCTTCGGCCGCTTCACCGCAACCGTCGAGCGCGCCGCCCAGGTCGCCGCGTGAGCCCGTTCGAACCAGCGGGCGATGTCGCCCGCTGGCGCATCCTGTACGCCCTCCTGGCCGGATCAGCGGTAGGCGACGTACTTACTTACGAGGCGATGGCCGAAGCGCTCGACCTGGACCCCGCCGACGACCGACACACCATCCAAGTCGCAATGCGCCGCGCCGCCAAGGAACTCGAACAGGAAGATAAACACGCAGTCGAAGCCGTACAGAACGTTGGCTACCGAATCGTCGAAACCGAAGAACACCTACGCCTCGCACGCCAGCAGCAACGCCGATCCACCCGCGCCCTCGTACGCGGCCACTCCAAAGTCGTCAACGTCGACCTATCGGGCGTCGATCCCGAAGTCCGCAACGCCTTCCAGGTCGTAGCATCAGCATTCGCTATGCAGATGGAATTCAACCGCCGCACCGACGTCCGCCAGAAAAAGCTGGAAGACGCCCTCGAAACCGTGCGCGAGAAATCCACCCGCACTGACGAAGAGGTCGCCGAACTTCGCGCCCGCCTCGAACGCCTCGAACGCAACAGCAGCGGCACCGTACCGGAGACGGACGCTGCGCCACCGACGAATGCGTCTGCCCATCGGAAGACAGCAATAACCTGGGATGACTTCATCGAAGAGCTCGGCCTCACCGATGATGTCGCCGCCCTCGACGAGGACGACGACTAGGTGTGTTGTCTCGGGACGTTGGTACCACGACCTCTTGACGCGGGCTTGAATGGTGACACGGTGCGCTCCTCCAGGTGCCAGTGCTTGGCGGGGTAGAGCCGGCGAACATCTTCGTAGCGGCCGGTGATGTATTGGACAGCCAGCGAACTATCGGCATCCTTGGGCACGGCCCGGTACTCAACGCCGTAGTCGAGGCCGCTGGCATCGCTGACGAGGTATCCGGCCAGGAGTCGGCGCATGACCTCCGTGAGGGTTTCGCCGCGCTGGCGGGCCTTGGCGTGTCCGGCGTTCCATTCCTCATCCGACATGCGGATCGTGCGGCGCGGAGTGTGGGTCGTCATGCCGGGCACCCTGGGCAGGTTCCGCAGCACATGCCGCAACACTTGTCGTCGGACTCGTCATCAGCAGCAGAAGGTCTGGAGAACCCGAGACTGGCGTGGTCCCGTGTCTCGCACCACAGCTCGAACTGCGCTCCCGTTACGCCATGACGCTTCAAAACGTCCATGGCTATGACCACAGCCGGATCGTCGTATAAACGCCTCAAGTCGCTCATCGCAGCCCGTTCTCACGCTTGTAGTCGGCCACCTCACGGTCGATGATGACGCCGCGCAGCCTCTCCGCCTCTTCACCCGAGAAGTGCTGCGCCCACTCGTTGAGGCTGTCGAACGTCTGGTGTGAGGTTTCGAGCGTCGCGCCGCCGCAGCGGATAACCCAGGGTCCGCTGCCGTCGGGGCCGAATCTCATCCACGGTGTGTGCGGCGGATATTGGCCCTCATCGTCGGGCAAGTTGCCCGGCAGAAAGTAGGCCACGATATTCCGAGGCAATTCCGTCGTTTCGTTCATGACGCCACCTGTGTCATGCAGAGGCCGTTTGTCCAGCTGTAGGTGCCCGATGGGCGGTGTGCCATGTGGAGCTTCCCTCCGTGGCCTTGGGGCCGGTCACACGTGAGGTTTTTGTTGCGTCGAGCGCCACAAACAGCCGTTGTGGCGGCAACTTCCTGAGCAGGTGATTCACTGCTCAACTGTGGTGTGTTTGTCATGCTCTAACTATACCACTACAGCATGACAAATATGCAGATCGTAACACGTCTACCAGGGCTAATAGTTTCCTAAGACTGGCGTGCCCTACCACTCCGTGTCATGCCTGTGCTTCACACTCATGCCATGACAGTCACAAGCCACCGGCATCCCGCGTGCCCCTAGCAACCTATCGACTGACCAGGGAAGGGATTACCGACGTGGTACTACCGCAGCGGTTCGAACAGATGTCCATAGATGACATCCTTGCGTGACGTGTAACCAACCTCATGAGATAACACAACTAGGACGACGAACCGGCGAACGGGTTCTCTTCGAACTCGTCGCGGTCATCGTCCCTCTTAGAGACGTTCCGCTCCCCCGCAGGCGTCAACCCGAAATCATTCGCGTAATGCCGCAGATGCGTCTCCGCAGCCTCAGCCACCGCCACCGCCGGATTCTTCGTGAACCACACCGACTCAGTGCCGTCCTTCTTCACCGACGTATTCCGCACCACCATGCCGTTGACCTGCAGGTCCCGCGTCGCCGCCACGAACCGCGACCAGATCTCGCAGTACGTCGACAACGTCGCCCGGTCCTCCGGCTTGATCAGATCCAACCGCTCCAACCCCGGCGCCACCCGACGCCACTCCGCCTTCGCCTCCCGCGACAACCACGACGGCGGGTTCGGCGCATCCCGCTTAAACGGCGGCGGCGCAGCAACCGGCCTACCAGCAGAGTCCGTACCCTCACCACGCCCATTGAGCAGCAACAACGGCGCAGGCAACGGAGTCCTACCCATTAGCCAGCAAACCCCGCACGGAAGTTTGCTGGCACACCCCACCCGGTTAGCCCCCCATAGCACCCCATCTGTGCAGCCATCTCCACCGGAGATCGGAAGAGC
>ERZ650304.1045-NODE-1045-length-11486-cov-34.803342_pt1 | contig 11486 bp, 7 predicted proteins | sample MGYA00376240_ERZ650304 | MGnify/ENA primary metagenome ERZ650304 (study PRJEB26733, sample SAMN07839271) | wastewater metagenome | biome: small river; feature: stream; material: water | place: USA: North Carolina | collected 2016-03-01 ...
CTCACGCCCGAAGCTATTGGCCGCATGTCAGAAGAAGAGCTTGCGCAGCATTTTGATATTGCACCACCGGCAGAACGTGTCCCTGATGTCGGGGAAACGATTGCTGCTGAACCCGCGCCCATGCCTGAACCTACACCTGAACCTGCGCCTGTAGCACAAGCTGCCGTAGAACCAGCAGCGATGAAATCAGAGTATGAAGAATTGATGGCGGGGAGTAGGCAAACAAGAGTCAAAGACGGTGTGACATATACCCGCCGAGTACCATTCGTTCGTGGTGAAGGTGAAGGACTTGTTCCTCTCAGACCGGACGTAATTGTTGGTAATCCTACAGAAGTACAGTTCGGTGATAAAGTCGTCAAAGCGCATTATGTATTCCACCCGGCAGGGCTTTCAGTGCCTTCTCACGTAAACGGGGTAGAAAACCCTATTTATTTCTTTAGTAACCCACAGGGTAAAGTCGGGGAACAAGGTATTGAATACGTCGCAAGTAAATTGAATCCCAAAGAGTTTGACCCAAAGCAAATGGTAGGGACAGACGCAAATGCTTTTGTTAATGCTCCTAAAGTAATTTGGACGAATGGAGAACCAATTAACGGAAATACCAGAGCTGAACTTGAACAGAAAATATATCTTCCGGGGAATGAAGCTCTAGCAGAGGCATATAATCAAAGGATACTTGCAAACCCAGAACACTATGGTCTCAATACACCGGAGAAACTTGCTGCATTTAAAGCAATGCCAAACCGGACTATAAGCAGAGTCCTTGATGTTGATGAAGCAACTGCTATGAAATATGTCGATGCTGATCAAGACAAGCAAGCATGGTTGAGAACACCGTCTGACGAATCACTCCTGCGATTGAGTACAATGACACCGGAGTCGAAGAAAAAAGCATTGCGCATGATTGCTGCTGGACTAGAAGGTGAGGATGGGGACGGCAAAACATTGCTGCAACTCTTGCGCAAGGAAGATTACCGAAAGGATATGGCATTGCTGCTTGCTGGCCCAAACGACCAACGAAAGATGGCTGTTTACTTGGATAATGTCAGCGCAGACAACGGGGCGGCTGCAATCCAAGCTGATTTGCGTAATCTTGTCCTTGGCGGAGAGGGTGACGCAGTGCGCAAGTTTGATTCACTTCAACAAAAGTACAAAGATGCTATAAATGCTAACATCGGCAGTCTGTTGCGCCTGCACGATGACCCGTTGTTCAAAGATGTCAAGAGCGCAATAGAAGGTCTTCAAAAGTACTCTGTTGTTAAAAGTAAAGAAGGTAAAGCATACAACCTAAATCAATGGTTGCGCGGCTCTGATATGTTCGGGAATTCAAACGAAGCATCATACCCAAATGCGGCAGTCAATCTCATGCGGCTGATGGACGAATACCCACCGTCTGAAATGAAGAAAATGTTCAATGAATACACGGAAATTCGCAAGAACACTTCCGGTGAGAGTATGTTTGGTGAAGAACCGATTCCGTACTCTACGATGTTCCAACGAGCGATTGATAAGACGGGTGAGGGGAGATTGCTTGGACTTGCTGCACCGGTTGTCGGTCAAGCAGCAGGAGAAGCAGGTGCATCGTTTTTTGAGGACGATAAGGAGTATGTCGGTATCAAAGGCAGCACGATTAAGAATGCTCTCCGTACTCTTGGTCTTGCTGCTGGTATGATTGCAACTGTCCATGCTATGGGTGGTGGCAAGATGCTGAAAATCATCACAAAGCGTGGTGAGGAAGTTACTGTGAAGCCGCTTCCGGAAGGCACAAAAATCATCAACGGGTTCTATAGCCCTATCGAGAAAATGCTGCGTGAAACGAAGCAGGAAAAGAATAGTGCTGCGAAGTGGCTCTCGATGATTGGTAAGGGCGACGAAGCAAAATACACGGGTCTTCGTGCGAAGCTCGAAGCAATGAAGCCGAACGAACAGGTGCCAAAAGCAGCCTTGCTTGCGCATCTTGATGAGAATCGGATAGTACCGGTAGAGGTGGTGAAGGGAGAATTAGAGGTGAAGGGGAAGGTAAAGCATATTATACCGGATAAATGGGTCGAAGTGAAAGGCATGGAGGGCACGTTAGAGTCGGCTGATGGTCGGTACGTAATAGATTTTGAACCGGAACTTGCAGAGCAAGGGATTCCCCCTTATTCATTGTTTGACAATGTATCAAATCGTAGCGCTCGTTCTCGTTTCTACACTGTTGAAGAAGCGAAACGCGGCATGCATGAATTGCCTACTGATGTTTATAAACATAAAACTAGAGATGGCGGCAGTGCGAAATGGGACGGGCGGAGTTTTAATGTTGACGGCAAATTTGGAGGTTGGCCGCAGCAATATAAAGAACGGTTGGTAATATTACCCGGAGAAAAGAAGTTTAAATCTATGCACTGGGAAGAACCAAACGTACTTGTTCACACTCGTTCAAGTATTCGCAACGCAATAGGTGGCAAGAAGGTGCTTCTTGTCGAAGAGATACAGAGCGACTGGGGACAAAGTGGGAGAGATAAATGGTGGGCTGCCGACGGTGGTGACGGCACTCAGGAAGCCCCCTTTGTCACAGAAACAGCAGCCACAACAAAACTCGCAGCAAAATACCTTTTACAAGATGCAGTAGAAAGCAATGTCGATTATGTAACGTGGACATCAGGTAACATACAGAACGAGCGAAACGCCCTGACAAAGGTTGCAGACACAATAGTGTACGACAAGATAAACAATAAACTTGGGCGGTTGATTACATACAAAGATGGGTATGTGCAATACAAAGCGTACCTAAGTTCTGACAAAGAATTGGAAGCTCACATAGGTAAAGAGCTGTCCGCTAAATTACTCGCGCAGCCAAGCAAAGATCATAGAATTGATGATATGAGCAACCAGTTCGGGGAATATGCTCACATAAAGCACCGGCTTTATGAAAACGCACAGGTGCTATCTGGGGCTGAAATGGAAGTCGGTGGTGGCCCAATGAAGGCATTTTACGGTGAACCGGCGACAGGGAACATCGGCATGGTAGGGCAAGTCATTGAGAGCATCGTCGGTAAAGGCGCTGTCAAAACATTCGGTGGCTTACACGGCATTGAAATGACTCCGGCTATCCGTGCTCAAGCGCAAGCTGGTCTCTCACTCTTCAACATCGGCGGCGCTCTGATTGTCCCGGACAATGACGAGCCAATCTATCCGGGCGCAAGCATCACAAACAGAGAAGTTCGCATTCTCCTTGGCGGAGCTGCGATTGCTTCTCTCGCTACGCACCCACAAATCACAGGACTCCTTCGCAATCTCAAGATTTCAGCACCGGAAACAGCGCTTCGAGAACTGACAAAAGTTGAACCGGTCATACCGGGCTATGTCGATAAGAAGCTTAACCCGACGAAGTTCACAGATGCAGACGTGAGCGCTCTCGTTGGTAAGGCAAAGGCAGACGGCATTACAGATGAATTACTGGCACATCACCTTGCGTTTACCCGTGGAGAGCAATACTCACGGCAGCACTTAGAAGAGTCGAGAGCAAACTTGTACGGCAATCAGATTGACCCGGAAGCAGAGCAAGCAGCAGCAGACTACTTGCTCAAATCGCTCACTCATGCACACAATGGGAACATGGAGTTACCGGAAATGAGCGACAGATTGCATACGCTCGCCTTGAACACTATCGACGGCGCGGACGGCGTTGTGGGTAAGAACGAGTATGTTCAGTCAAATGCAGCAATCAAGAACCCTGCTGCTGCGCATACAGCAACGATTACACAAGGCAGGGAGCAAACTCTTGGTGTACCGGACGAAGACTATGCGACAGTAGCGAAGAGCGTACTTGACCTTGACGATTTAAATCAGAAGGGCTCGTGGAGTGACGACTTATACTTTGCTGCAACAGGCAAGGACGAGACGTTGCAATCTGCACTGACGAAGATGGACAAGCGCGAGCAGCTTTCACCGGAGGAAGTACAGGCGTGGCAAAAGTACGAAGCAGAAAAGTCTGTGTGGAATGATGCTATTGCAAAAGGTACGAACGACAACGACTGGTCCGGCATAGAAGCAATCAGAACGAAATTCCGTGATCCAATCCGCGCTGATGCATTTGACCGCTATGTCAGCACAAAGGCATGGGAAACGCAGATGGATAATGAAGTCAATGCTATTGCGAAAGAGAATGGCTTTGACCCTATTCCACCGCCGCGAGTGAAGTCACAGGCGTTATACTCGTCTGTTTTCCCGATTGTGCCTGGCACTTGGGCAGCAGTAAAGAAAAGCAGACTCGGGCAGGTAGCTCTAAGCTCTGCATTCGGATATGTTGCAAGCAATGCAATTTTCGAAGACGATAAAATGTACGGCGGGATGACGGGCAAGGAAGCGAAGCTCCTGATGACAGCAACGTTCGGTGGTCTGGTTGGTGCTGCGCATATTGGCTCGTACTTCTTTACGAAGCATGCGCCTATCTGGATGCGTACTGCGGTCAACAGTGCTATGCACCCGGTTGACACAGTCGCGCTGCATGACGTAGAGAACGTTGCTGCGAAGAAATATGGTCGTGGCACAGAGAAGTTCAACCAAGCTGTGACGGACTTACAGGCGAAGCTTAAAAGAATTGACAAGGGAGTTCGGAAGACAAAGCACACAACGTCAGCCCCTTGGCTCGCTGCTATCGGGCATGAAGAGTTTGCAAAAATAGAGACAGCTCAAATCAAAGCACAGAACACAGGACGTTTGCAAAAACGCGAGATTGACTTGCTGCATGACAAGTACAAAGCATTCTCATCTGCTGATAAGCAAATAGTAAATGCTGCTGCTGCTGCATACGATTGGGAGCTCGGTCTTATCCGTGCGAATAAGAACCTCGATGCTGTTGGGAAAGACGAAGCGGTTAAGCGTGTACAAGCAGCATTAGAAGCAACATGGTTCAAAGATAGACCGACAGCAAAACAGGCATTTGACCTGTATCACGAAATGGCAAAGCATGCACGTCAAATCGACGTTGAATCTCGGTTGATGAAAAAGTTCGGTCTCAAGTGGTATCAGCTCCCGGAGGAGATTGAAGCAGCAAGAACTCTCGCGAAAGCGCAAAAAGACAAAGTGCGGGAGCTTCAAGAATTGTATGCTATGGCAGAAGACCCTGCATCTAAAACTGCTATTCGCAAGGATATCCACATCAACAATAAAATCCGTGAGAACCACGAGACGTTCGCTACGCAACTAGAATACATGCGCGACTTACCGGCAGAATCGCAGAAGTACCATTATTTACCACACTATTGGGACAAGAATGGCGCGTTTAAGTATGCGATAAAGGAGGAAGGCGGAGAACCGGGATTCAGAAAGTTCGATACAAAAGCAGAAGCGGATAAGTGGCTCAAGCAATTCAGAGCTGATGCTGCTGCGGGATTGCATAAGAAGACTGCTGCGAGAGTAGCAACGTCGAATTTCGTCAAAGGTCAGCGTGACATACGGCTCACGATTAACGATTTGGTGTCTGCTGCGTACAGTGAGAAAACAGCTACGCTCGCTCGTTTTGGTCTCAACCGGGAAGCATTGTTCAAAGCTCTTGAAACGCTCGATGAGTGGACGGACTTACCGCTCGAATCACGGATAAAGGTGTATGAAACATTAGAGGATAATATAACACCGGAGTCTCTGCGGCATATCCTCAACGAAATGTGGGCACCGAAGGATGTACACTTGGAATTCAGGCAGATGCGTAAAGGATATCTCGATGTTGACCCGAAGAAGCAACTTGATGGGACAATCTCGAAGCAAGAACAACGGCAGTTGCACGACTGGGTCTTCGGTGGTCTCGATAAGATGATTACCGGTGGGCGGCTCACGCTTGAGAAGAGCGCGATGCTGCATGAAGCAAGTAATCAACTAGACCAACTTGGCAAGGAAGGACTTAGCTCGTCGAGATACTACTCATGGCTCAAAGATGAGTTTATACCGTCACTTACTCCACAAGACCCGATACCGGCAAACAGGGCAAAAACGATTGGAAATGTACGGTCGGCAATGTCTATGGCAAAGCTCGTAGCAAACCCTCTCCACGGCGCTTCAAACATCGTTTATGGTTCACTCGCTACGTTCGCGGAAGCAGGCATTGCACTTAAAGGCAATATAGCTAAAGGTGCATGGTATATGATGACTTCTGCGCTTGATTTGCCAACCGGCGGTAAGTACAGCTCTCCGGAAATGCAGAAAGGTATCAAGCTCCTTGAGAAGCATGACTACGGTGAAACGCAATTCTACAATCAGGCATTGCGTTCGGAGCTTGGGAATAATGAGCTCGTGCGCAAGATGATGTTCGCGTCTGTCAAGTCAGAAGAATTCAACAACAAGATGTCGTCGATCGTGTTTATGAAAACAGCACTTAACAAAGGTGCGACGGTTGAAGAAGCAGTCGAGTATGCGCTCAAGATGAGACAGCGGACACAGTTCGCCTTCACTCCGTGGATGACGACGGGCGTTGAACGATACATTCGGAACTTTGCCGGTGGTTCGGGTTCGGTGATGCTTACTCTCATGGGTGCAGCAATCAGGGGTGCGGAACACACATTGTCGATTTACTCTAGGGCTGCTGCCAATCCCAAGACAGCGTTTGTTCCTGCTATGGCGATGCTGACTGCGGCTACGATGATTTCGGGGCTCTACGGCGACCCTTGGGTGGCTACAGGGATGCGGACAATCGAACTCGCAGACGAATTACTTGCAGATGACGACGACACACGCTTGACAAAAGAGAGTTTCTTGGAAAAATGTCAGCGGCGTGTTGGTGACGTAGCAGAGAAGTACGGACTCCCACGGGAGAAAGGTGAGAACCTGTGGCTCGCGGTATTACAGGGTGTCCCGGCGAGAACGACGAACATCAACATGTCCCTTGACAACAACCTTTCCGGAATGCTTTCACCGGTAGCGCTTTCTACTGGCAGCCAGATAGTCAAAGCCGGTGGTGCCATCGTCAGCGACCAATCGTGGCAAGAGAAGATGCTCAATGTCACAAAACCTGTGACAGTACTCGCTCGTACTGCAAGAGCAGGTCTTTCTCTCGCAGAAGGGCACAGAGTTGACAACAAGGGTAATCCAACGACGGACAAGCCGTACGGTGTGGCTGATGCATTCAAGGAGGTCACGACAGGTACACCGGCAGATGTTGCTTTCGCGCAGAGAGCAAAAGCAGCAGGTGGTGGAGATTTGCAGGATCAGTTCTCGAAAGAAGGGTATGTCAAATCGATGTACAATATGCCAATGTTGAAAGTTGGCAATGAGAAAAACGCAGAACAACGGCAGATACTCACAGAAAAAGCACCGGTACTTCGCAGAGCTATACAATCAAATTACGACAAATCCTCTGATGCACGGGCAAAAGATTTGGAAAACGCCATTGCGTGGGCGAGAGTGAACAAACCGTTTATGAACTGGATTGACCGGAATGGTGGTGCGGATATCCTCGGGAATGTAGCGCAGAAGGCAGCACCGGCACTCGCGCGGAATATCGAGAATTGGTATGCAGCACAAGCAGCAGCAGAAGCAGTGAACACAACCGTCGGACCGATTGCGAAGTTCTCTCCGAAGAAGCCGGCAGTGGAAGATGCTATTGCTCGGTTACAGAAGACTGCTGCGGAGAAGGCGATTACACCGGAGAAGAAAGCAGAGCTGCGGGAGTTGTTCCTTAACCTGCAACAAGTGAAGAAATAAAACAAACAGCGAGCTACCACCTTACATCTTACGTAGCTCGCTGTTGTAACTCTAGTCTCGCGCGAAAGTAGATTTCTACTAGAAATCTACTTTTTGGTTATTACATGCTTTTCATAGACACCTCCGTTTTTGTAGTAATCAATATGCAGTCTTAATGCCTGCCTCGGATCACTCACACGCACGGTCAAAAATAACAAATTGCTTATTTAAAATAAGGTTTATTCCGAGCGTGGGAGTGATAGTTTATTCATCGCCATTGTCATCATAGTGCTGTGACCCGCTGTGTTTCTTTGCTATCGGCTTAATTGGCATCCAGTGAGTAATTGATTGACCTGTAAAGTAGTCGGGGCCGAACTCTTTCCAACAATAGGGAACGCTGTTCCCGCATTCGCCCTCATCCTCCGCTTGCCTAATTTTCCATCTCGGTACAGACATAGGGTTCAGACCGTTGCGGAGTTTTACGGCATGACTTGGCAATTCCCCGGATTCCATTTTTGCTCGCTCGTCTATAGATAGACCCTTGCTTAATTTTACAACAACGCAATTAACGTTATCCGGGTCTGTGTCATCATACCAAGTTCCTCTGTTGTGCCTCGCTAATACATATATGCCTTCGGGCGGCAATCTAACTTTCGTGCTTATCCACTTCACGGCGGCCTCCTATATGTGTTGTTAGTGCTGTTACTTTTTCAGAATCGACGATAATGTGACCAACACCGCCATACCCTAAACTTTCATTCCGCACCCCATACTGCATTGTTTCAGGGTAGAGCTTTACAATCTCGAATTCAAGCTTTTCGACTTTACCACGTCTGTTGACGGTAGCTAGAACTTTCTGACCAACTTCGAAATCAAGAGTCAGCGCGTACTCTTTCATCCACTCTTTAACTGCCTTGTTTATCAATTCATACTTCTTATACTGTACTCTATCGAGTATATCAACTAATTCTGTGTCAGGAGTAATAAAGCAGTTATCGTTTTCTAACTCTCGTGCCAATCTATACCCATCGGCGTTTGGATGATATTTGAGTACTTTATATATCGATTCAACGCACTCTTCCGGCGAAGGGTATGGCGTTGTATTCCACCGGTATATCTCTAGACCCACAATCTCTGCTAGCTCCTTACGTATCTTGTCGCCCCAGACCGGTCTTGGGGCGTGTGGAGCTACGAATTTGCCTTCTTCCGGTTTTACGGAAGCCATGCTGATTTGGCTCATTCGTCATCTCCTTCCTCTTCATCGTCCCCGTGGTCTATCCCATTAGAATGAGTAATGTCATCTGCTGAGTCATCCCCGCCGAAGCACACCTCGATATAGTCGCAATAATTATCGTCGTTTTTCGATAGCCAATCTAAGAATTCTGCTCGTGCATTGTTCCCGATATCTGATGTATCCCAACCTTCTTTTGAACCGTCAGGTGCGATGAAAAAACTGTCGTATGTATTGACGATCCCACAGACGATATTACTTACTAATTTATCGCCTGGCACCGGTGAAGGAGTGTTCTTAAACGCATCTCGGAATATCTCTTTCGCCTTCTTCTGCGCAGCTTTAAGATGCTTTTTGTCCCAACATGTAACTACGATTGTATATTCTGCATCTGTTTTGCTGCTTAAATCATTCCACTCCCACATGTCAATAAAGCCAGGAGTAAATTTACCGTTGATTGACACGACTCCGGAATTTATCATTTTAGTAGTACTCACGTGCTTCCCATCCTCTCTTTTGGTCAAGTGTCAGAGCTTCTAATCGCTGTAATACATCCTGCGCTGTGTGCCCGTCATACGGCAGCAGCGCTTTGTATTCCACTTCGCATTGGAACAAGTCCCAATCTTCTATTTTGTAGTGGTTCGATATTTGTCCCGCAGGGAGTTCTGCAACAACGATAAACCACTCACCGCCGAAGTCATCGGCAAGCCGCTTCCCGTCTGAGTGTCTGAGAGACTTATGAACCTTGTATTTGCCCTGTGCTGCCCACTCATTGAAGAGGACAGCATTGTATAGTTTCCGGAAGTCGTACAGCTCACCAAAAGTATGGTAGCCGTCAGATATTAGATTCGCGTCAAAGCTTTCCGGATTCATTGCTGATATGAGATTGTTTACGATGGATTCCATGTGATTAATAAATTGTTAATAAAATGTTATTCTGCCCAATGCTTCTGCCAATACGTGTTCTTTAAGCGCAAAAGCTGCATCTGCATGTCGCGGAGTGTTTTGTAGATATCGTAATCCACTGGAGATAGAATTGTCTCTGCGGGTGTTGCTGTGCCTCGTGGCGGCGGATGTTTCCCAATGAGCACAATCTCCGTCTGGAGAGTATCCATGAAAGTATGGTATGTTACTTTATCCATTGCTGACTGTTTCCTCTGTATTGCCGCTCCCTTCTTTTGCTTCGCCTTCTTCTTTCTCTTCACCTATAGCTTTAAGAAGCTCTGCAAGGTTAAGAAGACTGCCAATACCACCAATACCGATAGCACTAACTGTTGCCCCGCCCTCACCGGATATTGCTGATTTCATACGGTTAAGCGCATTGGCAATTCTGACACACTCTTTGAAGGTTTGATCTTCCTCCATTAGTGAAGCAAGCATCGAAACGACTTCTTTCGGGCTCGCACCAACTATAGCAACCATACCATCTTCTTCTCCTGGCTTTATAGCTAAAAAGAGGTACGTCAAGTTAGCACCAAGCTCTGGGTTCTCTTTCACTCGCTCGGAAATGCCAACAATTTTATTGATAGCTTCGGCGAGTTCGATTTCTAATTCTGTCATAACAAACTCCATAATAAATAATGATTTGTAGATTTGTTCTACGTACTTCTGCAAATTTACGGATAAAAATCACAACCTGCAAGTATAATGTCGCAGAAACGTAACCAAAAAGAAAGCCCCCGTATCTTGTCGGATACGAGGGCTTTTGTTTACTAATCACAGCGAAGTGTTCAGTCTATCGAAAGGGAACTCTTATGGAGTTGTGGCAGCGGTAGGATTCGAACCCACTCATCCGGGACTTCACGCCGGCGCTCTTCCTATTAAGCTACAATGCCAATTTGTGGACACTTCGGGTTTGAACCGAACCTTTGCTGATGCAATGTGCTACCATATACACCAATGCCCCATTTGCGGAAAGTGCAGGAATTGAACCTGCGTGCCCAGAAAAAGCGGACGTTAGTTTAGCAAACTAATGCCGATACCAACTTCGGCGTACTTTCCAACCTGCGTCCCGGAGGTCTTGACCCCCCACCTCCCTGCCTAGCTCGCATGTGCACTGCTGCTTTGGAACTCATGGGTCTTCTTGCATTATTAAAGTAGGGTCGCATTTTGCCCCCACAGGGGTAGGACTTGAACCTACGACTCAAAGGATCTAACCACTGATCTACCCTGGGGATAAAGCTACATATAAGCGCAAATTATATGTAGTATGGGGATACTAAGCATGAATTCACTTCTACGCACTGCAAATATACGAATAAAAACGATACTATGAATCGTAACCGTAACCGTCACCGGAACCGTCACCGTAACCGTAACCGTCACCGTAACCGGAACCGTCACCGTAACCGGAACCGTCACCGGAACCGTCACCGGAACCGTAACCGTAACCGTCACCGTAACCGTAACCGTCACCGTAACCGGAACCGTCACCGTAACCGTAACCGTCACCGTAACCGGAACCGTCACCGGAACCGTCACCGGAATTCTCTACTCCTCCCATACAGCTACTCCTTTAATAGAATTGAATGCTTTTTCTGTTACGGGAAGCACTTCAATCACTTCTGTTAACTCTATTTGCGCGACTTCGCACGGGAAC
>ERZ650304.1046-NODE-1046-length-11473-cov-12.772114_pt1 | contig 11473 bp, 7 predicted proteins | sample MGYA00376240_ERZ650304 | MGnify/ENA primary metagenome ERZ650304 (study PRJEB26733, sample SAMN07839271) | wastewater metagenome | biome: small river; feature: stream; material: water | place: USA: North Carolina | collected 2016-03-01 ...
CGGTTAAACCAGCAAAAGCATTAATCATCCACCATAAGCCCATCATGATACCAGATAGATTTTGTGGGGCGTATTTGGTAACTAAAGCTAATCCATTTGGTGAAATACATAATTCACCAAAGCCTAGTAAACTATAGCAGGCTAATATCCATAATAAGCTCATTTTGCCAGCGTGCTCAGCTTGCATTATTCCGAAGATGATGAAGACAAAGGCAAGTGTGGCGATGGTTAATCCGATAGTGAATTTACCAGCATAACCGGGTTCATGATTAATGGTTTTGGTGAAATTCCAGAACCAAGCAATTATTGGTGCAAGAATAATAAGGATTAGTGAATAGAAACTTGAGATACTTGAAGCGGGAATCATAATCCCAAAATAACTTAAATCAACTACTCGGTCAATAAAAATTGGTAAGCTTGCAATAGTCTGGTTAGATAATGTCCAATAACTAACTGAGAATATCGATAATACCAGAATAATCCAAACTTTACTGCGTTCTTCAATAGTTAGTTTGCGCCATAATGAGATTATGTAACCGCCAAGGATTAAGAGACAGATTCCCGAAACTACTGTTGATTGAATCGGATTTGCCAATAGTGTAGCAAAGATTGCTGCTAAAGCCAAAAGCATTACATAGACCCAAACGTTTAGTTTGATTCCAGCAAAGCGAGAGTTGATTAGTTGATTGTTGGCAACCTTACAATTAGCTGGGAATTCTTTTTCACCACGTTTAAAGATATATAAGCCAAGTGCCATTCCGATTGCTGCTAGCCCAAATCCTGCATGCCAAGCAACTTTTTCGGCAACAAAACCAACCGCAGTTGGGGCAATCACCGCACCGATATTAATTCCCATATAATAAATATTAAATCCCTGAACGCGCATATCTTCATGTTCGTCGGAATATAATTTACCAACCATGACCGAGACATTTGGTTTTAGTAGTCCAGTTCCTGTAGCGATACAACCAAGACCGAAATAGAATAACGAGAAACTAAAATTTGATAAAGCCATCGTCAGGTGCCCAATCAGGATGAATATACCGCCAATGAATGCAACCTTTGCATAACCGTAAAGTCGATCGGCAAGAAATCCAGCAATTGTAGTCGAGAGATAAACATATGTTACATAACTACCGAATATGATTAAAGCTAAATCTTCTGGTATATGCGCCGCTTTAGTAAGAAATAGTACTAAGACCGCATTTAAGCCGTAGAAGCTAAAGCGTTCCCACATTTCGGTAAAGAAAAGCCGTTTCAGACTTCTCGGGTGGTTTCTCCATCCTGTAAACATATGATCTTCCCTCGAAAAATGATTATTTTAAGTGTCTATTTTATAGTATTGGTACTGACATTGGTAAAAAGAAACGTAGCGTTTGGTGTTACTGCTAAATAGGGTAATCAGAATATTAATGATCTTAAAAAATCATTAGATGCTTGGTGTAGTAAAGATCCTGCAAAAATAACTGGTGAAGTAATGGCTAATCGCATTCAATGTAATATTGTTGTCAATAGTTTTATCCGTAATTAGTAGATTTCTCGAGATATTCCATAGCATTATTCATATACAAAATTACTTCATGGTCATAACCCTCAATTAACCCATTTGGAATATCTCCAGACTTCATTAATTCCCACATCTTATTTGCTAGCTCTGGATTATCAGGATACTGTTTCTGGGACATTTCTATCCATAAATCTATCCATTTTTGAGCTAGTAGCTGTACTTCCGGTGAATGTGGATCTTTACCATGTCTTAACGCTATAGTAGCTTGGGTAAATAAGTCAATCCATGGTTGCATATAATCAACTTTAGTTTTTTGGAACGTTTTATCACCAAAAAATTTGCGCTCTTCGATTGAGAAATTACGTTTCGACCACTTTTTAGTGAGCTCACTGTGTGATATTTTAAATGACTTTAGCAGCTTGCTCATAGTATTCCAATCAATATTACCAGTCTTGGTATATTGTTCAATACCTTCTTTAAGGATAACTACCCCTTTATTAAGTTGTGCAATATTATCAAGTAAAATATCTTCTTGTAATTGCAATGATTTTAAAAGATTAAACTCCGAGATGGTTAGAATTTGTTTAATTTTTTTTAAATCAAAACCAGCGCACTTTAAAGTGGTAATTTGCTGAACAGTTAATAAATTTTCATTTGAGTAATAACGAGCCCCACTTTCTTTTTTATAGCTAGGGACTAAAATATTCTGCTCATCATAATAGTGCAACGTACGTATGGATAAGCCAGTTATTTTACAGAACTCTTTTACACTCCATTGCTGTGTCATGATTACTCCAGTCATATAATCAAAATATTGCTTGTTAATAGCAATGAAATTATATCATGGTTGTAAAAAGCAACATAATGTTTAATTGTGCGTACTTTCAATGAATTTAAAATATGTAATTATATCAATATAATATTGCAAATAATAGCAATGTGCAATAAAATAGCATTTATTTAGTGCTTGAACATCACGTCACGTGATGTTTTATACTGGAGGTGATAATAGTATTAATTGAATATTAATTAAAAACGGAAGTATGGATATTCAATTAGTATTTAAAATACAAATTTATTTATAAGGAAGTTTTATGAAAAATCGTTTTATACTTTCATTGTTAAGTTCGGCTGTTCTTTTGGTTTCATGTAATAGTGGTGGTAGCAGTAGCTCATCTCCATCACCTCAATATTTAACTGCTGGTTTTTATACTGCTGCAATTTCTAACTATAGTTTGAGCGGTACTCTTCCAGATGAATTGACATGCGATAGCAACAGTTTTGCTCCAAGTAATCCTGTTGTAATTAATGCCGCCGGAATAGAGTGTACCGGAGATGGCCAGTGTTCTCCGACACCTATAAATTTAAATAATAATCCATGCTTTTCAAACAGTCAATCAAACGGTGGAATTACAGCAGTACAGGCATATAATAATTGTGCAGTATCAAATAATGTATTTACAACAATACAAACAGTATCATTTTCACAAAACAATGCGACACTTGGTAGCTGCTCTTTTACTTACACGCTTACGCCTAATTTTTAATATTGGGAGCAAAACATGGCTGATACTACAAGAAGTATAACAAGAGTAAAGGGCTTTGATGATGCAGAGATGGATTTTCAGCTTTTGCGTCAGCTTGGTTCTGCCAATTATGGTGGCACATCAATTGGCGAAACTTTGTCTTGTGTCTCACGAATGGAGTGTGAGAATGCTAATGAGTGGGTCGATAAATTCTTAAAATTAGCAAGAAAACAAGATTTAGATGCAGTTAATAGATTACATAAGCATCATTATGTTAGCAGTCGAGAACAATTTCTTAAGGCAGCAAATAGTTATCGATCAGTTGAATACTTTATTCACTCACATAAACCGGAGCATAAACAGTACGGATTAAAGTCCAGAGATTGTTTTCTTAATTATTTAAAGTTAACCAACTATCATTTTCAAGCCAATTTTGTAGCCTATAAAAATCAACAATTACCTTATTATATAGTTTCTCCTGATAAAGAAGCGGTTCAAAGAAAAACCATCCTAATTGTAAGCGGATTTGATGGAACTCTCGAAGAGTCTTTCATTAGCTATGGAATTGCTGCGCTTGAGCGTGGATATAATGTAATTTGCTTTGCAGGACCAGGCCAAATGGATTCTGTGCGATTTAATACACGAACATTCTTTGAACCAGATTTCGAGAGACCAGTAGCAATACTGCTGGACGAAATTGAAAGATTCTACAAATGGATAGATTTGGATAAATTAGCATTGATGGGAATTAGTTTTGGTGGGTATTTTGCATCCAGAACCGCCTGCTACGAACCAAGAATAAAAGCATTAATTGCAAATTCACCAATCATTAATCTCTGTTCCTACATCCTTGGATTTGCTGATAATCAAGGCAATGACTTTCAGGATTTTAGTTATGATGATATTCCTTACATACCAGATGAAATCATGCCACCCAGTCTTAAAGAACAAACTGCAAACTTATTATTGCGTTTTGGGCATAATTTAATGAGTGAGACAATAAACTATTTACAAGAGTTTGATATAAGTGAAAGCTTGGAATTAATAGATTGTCCTGTTCTGGCTTTAATTGGAGATGGTGAAGGAGGTGAACCTTTAAGACAATTTAATTATTTTGTTGAAAATATAAAATTTCAGCACTCATATAAATTCACGAGCGAGGATGGTGCTGATACCCATTGTCAAGTTACTAATTTAGGTTTTGCAAATTGTATTGTTTATGACTGGTTAGATGAAATATTTATTTAATCTCTAATGTTACGTAGTAAGTTGTTAATGTTAACTAATTTTTAATTTTAAGGAACAATCATGAAAAGGTTTATTTGTATCAGCCTAGCAGCTATTGCAATCACATCCTGTAGTGGTGGCGGCAGCAGTGGAAATGGTTCTATTAAGAATGGAATATTATCTTTCCAGGATTCTCAGTATAAAGTATCACAAAATTCTATAACCGAGCTAAAATTAACTTTAACTAAATCAACTGCTACAAACAGTACTAATGTCTCTATACAATCATCTAATCCAGACATAGCAACTATTGTTAATAGTGTTTGCACATTAAGTGATGAAAGTGGATTCAATAATTCATGTGAAGTAAGAGTTCGAGGAAATAATATAGGTAATGCAATAATTCTAGCAGTTTCCCCTACAGCTGTATCAGCAAGTACATCTTTGGACGTTGTCCAAAGTAATGTAATAACAGGGCTGACTTTTGAACCCAGTGTGGAATCTGTCACTCTTGGGCAAGACACTAAAGTCATGCTAAAACTTCTCTCTGGATCTAACATTAATAATTTAACAGTTAATCTAGCCAGCTCTAATTCAGATATAGCAGTACCGGAACAAAAATCTTGTACCTTTAATAGCAATGAAAAATTTTGTGAAGTAACTATTAATGGTCTTAGTTTAGGTAGTGCTCAAATCACGGCTACTTCTACCGAATACAATTTACAGGCAACAAATAACGTAAATGTAACAAATGAGTCTCAGCCTGGAAATATAGTTATATCAGCATCAAGTCAAATATTAAAGCCAGGGGAAACGGAAGAAGCAACTGTTAGTTTGGTTGGAAGTTCTGGAATTTCTCCTTTTACGGTAACTCTTTCAGAAGAAAATTCTAATGTATCTTTCAATCAAGCCAATGCATGTATACTATCCAGTTTACGTCCAAAGTGTATATTTTTAGTTACAGGGAAAACTGTTGGTACAGATGCAGTTACAGCTTCTGCTAGTGGGTATGAGTCTGCTGGAATGACATTTAATGTCTCAAATGCAGAAGTAAAAGGTCATCTTGCTTTTGCTAGTAGCACAGAGTCGGTTGTGTTTGGTGATTCGACTGAGGTAAAGCTATATTATGATGGTGGACAAGGAATTAAAAATTTAGCAGTTAATATTGCGGGTAGTAACAATAATATCAGTGTGTCACCAACAACATGTATTTTTGATAGCAAGTTTCCACACAACGTATGTACAATCAAAATTACTGGGCGTGCCATAGGGCAAAGTACCATAACTGCATCTGCATCCGGTTATAGTAGTGTAACAAGTCAGGTAACGGTAGTACCTAGTTCAGTAATTATAAAAGGATCTTTGGCTTTTGTTCCCTCAAATATAACTGTTAAAACAAATAGCACATATCCTATGAAGTTGCTTCTAGAAAATAGTTCTAACGTTAACAATTTAACTGTTCCAATTGCGGCTAATAATAGTAATGTAACAGTAACGCCAAATACCTGTACATTATCAACAGACCAAAAATCTTGTGATATCACTGTTAGTGGTGTTACAGCTGGAAATAGTACAATTAGTACCGGTGTAAGTGGTTACAGTGCAACTGCTCAAGTAACCATAACAAATAAGAACCTGCAACCTCAGTTAGTATTTGATCAGCCAAGCATGGGGTTACCGGCTTCTACTGATCAATCAAGAGGGCAGATACTTGCTACCCTAAGGCTAATAAATGGAGATTCTGCACCAATTACGGTAACACTACCAGGTACAGGCATTAATCCAGCATTTTCTTTTGCCTATTATTATAACGTTACTTCCTGTGTTATGAGTAGTGAAAGCCCTGTTTGCTATATGAAAGTAGTTAATCAATTGTTTGCATCTGCACAAGTAATTGGATCTTCTGCCTCATTTCAGGCATCTGCACAAGGTGGCGATGAGGCAATATTGCCTGCAAAATTTACCGCTACTGTTAGAAATGTATCACCAGTAGTACGTAAAATTAAAGTAATTAATTCCTGTTCTTATAATTCATATCCGGAAATTGCGGGTGCTTCTAATCAAAACTCGTCAAATTGTCCAAATGGTTCGAGTATTTTAAATGGCGTTTGTCAATGGGCAAATCCAATACCAGTAAATAAGTTCAATACTAACAATCCATACAAAATATCAACCGGGCAGTATTTAACCTTTGAAATACCTGCGGGACAAGGTATGGATAACGTTGGGAGTGTGTGGAATGGAACTTTAACTAATCGTAGAATAGAGTCAGGTTACTATATATATGGAGACTGTACTGGAAATCCTGTTGTTAGTTCAGCAAATGAATCTTGTCCTTTTGGTAAATCTCCTACCAATCCATTTACAGGATATGAGGTTACATTGTTAGGCAATGGACCAACAAGTAGTGATGTTCAAAATATTCAAGGATTGATGCAGCCTACAAGTATGACGCCAACTCCGTATGAACCATTAATAAATAATCAAAGTGCATATCAGAATGGAATCCCAGGTGGAATTCTAGCCCAATCTGGTACCCAGTATGCTCTTCCTGCAGCAACGTGGGAGCCTGATTTGTCTAATGCAGTAGCTGCTGGGTGGCCACAAGAAAGTACAGTTTTATTTAACTATGTGATTCCACCTAATTCAACAGACACCACATCAAATTGTTCACAACAAAACCCAACATGCCCAACTGGTCAGGTATGTGGATACAGCCCGTGGACATTAAATCAGACGTTTGTTCCTGGTCAGAATGTTTCTTATTCCTTAATATGTGGTAAACGAATTGGCTACTTAACTTTAGCATCATTGACAGCTATATCTGGTAGTAATAGTAATATTCCATTACCTTTTAATGTAACATATTCTGGCTCTAACTGGCCAATGTCTGCACTGTATAACCCGGCACAAGGCGGACCTAATACTGGATATGGAGGAGGAACCCCTAATGCTGATACAGCAGGTTGCACAAATTGGGCAGGTATTACAGCACCAGCTGAACAATGTGGATCATCTAATCCAGCATGGATAAGTCATGTTTTACCAGGTGTAACATGGATCAAGCAAGCTTGTCCAACGTGCTACTCATATCAATTTGATGACCAATCATCGACTTTCACAAATTTTGTATTACATCAAACTAATACGTCAAACCCAACTCCTGATGATGGTATTACAATTGAACTTTGTCCGGGAGGTAAAGAAATCCATTAGATAACGTACCAGCTTAAAACACTCTCTTAGACCTATAAGAGAGTGTTTTATTTTCAAGGTAATCATCAAGATATAGATGTTTGGAATTTTTTGCGTTGAAAGTACAAGCTAAACTAATGGAATATAGAATTAAGTTTAGACCAATAAAATCTAGATCTCTGCACTTGAACGGAAAAGTTGAGGTCACAACAAACGGATCTCAGGGAATTTATTGCAACTACCGATTTATCTGATTTTAAAAACTGGCTATTTCCGGGAAAATGCATTATAAAATTTATGTGATTAGCTTAATTAATCTTTCTAGATTAGCCCAGTATTTAAGATTCCAGATATTCATTTTTTTGTGCTTGATCCAGCATTAATGGAGATCCTTTTCGGATAAAATTTAGCTCTGAGGTATGTAAATTTTTAAGATTGAGTGGGGTTCAGTAACGCTCAAGTTTAGCATTTAAGCTGGTTATTGTGCAAGCTGAATAATAAAGCTAGGCATGTATTGAGCGCAAAACTGTATTTCTCTGTGGTTTTATAGGGTGGTATTTGTGGCATAACGCTACAGAAAATTGGCGTATTTTCTGGGAATAATGCAGGTGTAAGCTTGATGTAGTTATTTGAGTTAATTTGCTTTGTGATTTATCTTGATTGTATGGTATAATAACGAGCCTCAAAATAATATTTTGAATAAAAGCATATTTATAATCAACAAATATATTGTATATATCTGATGCGGCTTATGCTTGGAGGCTTGGACATGGGGTCCACGCTTCAGTATTTTTAATAAAAGAAGGAAGATAATGCCTACTATTAATCAATTAGTAAGAAAGCCACGTGTAAGCGTTCGCTACAAGAGTAAATCTCCTGCGCTAGCTGAATGTCCTCAACGTCGTGGTGTTTGTGTACGTGTGTACACTACAACTCCTAAAAAACCTAACTCTGCATTACGTAAAGTATGTCGTGTACGCTTGACTAATGGCTTCACTGTGAATAGTTATATCGGTGGTGAAGGTCATAATCTGCAAGAGCATAGCGTGGTACTTATCCGTGGTGGTCGTGTGAAAGATTTACCAGGTGTACGTTACCATACAGTGCGCGGATCTCTTGATCTGGCTGGTGTTAAAGATCGTAAACAGTCACGTTCTAAATACGGTGCTAAACGCCCTAAATAATAAAACAGGTTTTTTAAGGAAAAGAGATTATGCCTAGACGTAGAGAAGTCGAGAAAAGACAAGTATTGCCAGATCCTAAATTTGGTAGCCATGCCTTGTCAAAATTTATGAATATCATTATGGAAAGTGGTAAAAAAGCCGTTGCTGAGAAAATTGTTTACGGTGCTTTAGATATCGTATCAAACAAATCAAAAAAAGAAGGTATTGAAGTATTCAATCAGGCACTTGAAGCGGTTAAGCCGATTGTTGAATTGAAATCACGCCGTGTTGGTGGTGCTAACTATCAGATTCCTATCGAAGTTGCGCCTGAGCGTCAGGTTGCTTTGGCAATGCGTTGGTTGCGTGATGCTGCTCGTAAACGTGGTGAAAAATCAATGGACATCCGTCTTGCAAATGAAATGATGGAAGCAATCGAAGGTCGCGGTGCTGCTATGAAACGCCGTGAAGAAGTACACAGAATGGCTGAAGCAAATAAAGCTTTTGCTCATTTCCGCTATTAAGATAGGGATTAAGACAAGATGGCAAGAAAAACTCCGATTGAAAGATACCGTAATATTGGTATCTCTGCGCATATTGATGCTGGTAAAACCACTACAACTGAGCGTGTGTTATTCTACACTGGTGTAAATCACAAAATTGGTGAGGTACATGATGGTGCGGCGACGATGGATTGGATGGAGCAGGAGCAAGAGCGTGGTATTACCATTACTTCTGCTGCTACGACAACTTTCTGGCGTGGTATGGATGGTAATCGTCCTGAGCATCGCGTAAATATCATTGATACACCAGGGCACGTTGACTTCACGATTGAGGTTGAGCGTTCTATGCGTGTACTTGATGGTGCATGTATGGTTTACTGTGCAGTGGGTGGGGTTCAGCCTCAGTCTGAAACTGTATGGCGTCAAGCTAATAAATACAAAGTACCGCGGATTGCATTTGTAAATAAAATGGATCGTCAGGGTGCTAACTTCTTTAAAGTGGTTGACGGTATCCGTAACCGCCTTAAAGGTAATCCAGTTCCGATGCAAGTGCCAATTGGTGCTGAAGAAAACTTTACCGGTGTAATTGATCTGGTTAAGATGAAAGCGATTGCTTGGGATGATTCTACTCAAGGAATGAAGTTTGAATACGTTGATATTCCTGCTGATCTAGTTGATGTTTGTAATGAATGGCGCGGTAAAATGGTTGAAGCTGCGGCTGAAGCTAGTGAAGAGTTAATGGATAAATACCTTGAAGGTAATGAATTAACCGAAGCTGAAATTATGGCTGCTATTCGTCAGCGTACAATTGCTTGCGAAATTATTCCGATGTTCTGTGGTTCAGCATTTAAAAATAAAGGTGTTCAGGCTATGCTTGATGCCGTTATCGATTATTTGCCTTCACCAACAGAAGTTGCTGCGATTAAAGGTGAATTGCCAGATGGTACTGAGTCAACTCGTGAGTCATCTGATGATGCTCCATTCTCGGCTCTTGCATTCAAATTAATGAGTGATCCATTTGTTGGTCAGTTAACATTCTTCCGCGTTTACTCTGGTGTAGTTAAATCTGGTGATTCAGTTTATAACCCAGTTAAAGGTAAAAAAGAGCGTATCGGACGTATCGTGCAGATGCATGCTAATAACCGTGAAGAGATTGAAGAAGTTCGTGCGGGTGATATCGCTGCGGCAATCGGACTTAAAGAGGTTACAACTGGTGATACTCTATGTGATTCAGCACATGAAATTACGCTTGAGCGTATGGTGTTCCCAGAGCCGGTAATTCACATTGCGATTGAGCCAAAAACTAAAGCCGATCAAGAGAAAATGGGTGTTGCGCTTAACCGTCTAGCTAAAGAAGATCCTTCATTCCGCGTTAAAGGTGATGAAGAAACTGGTCAAACAATTATCTCTGGAATGGGTGAGCTTCACTTAGAGATTATTGTTGATCGTATGAAACGTGAATTTGGCGTTGAAGCTAACGTTGGTGCTCCTCAAGTTGCATATCGTGAAACTATCCGTAATGCAATCGAAGTTGAAGGTAAACACGTTAAGCAGTCTGGTGGTAAAGGTCAGTACGGTCACGTATGGATTCGCATGGAGCCAGCTGGTGAAGGTAATGGTTATTCATTTGCTGATGAAATTAAAGGTGGTACAGTTCCGCGTGAATTTATCCCTTCGGTTGATTATGGTATCCAAGGTGCAATGAAATCAGGTGTCGTTGCTGGTTATCCAGTAGTTGATGTGAAAGTTGCGTTATTTGATGGTTCTTACCATGATGTCGATTCATCACAATTAGCATTTGAGTTAGCTGGTTCAATGGCGTTTAAAGAAGGTATGCGTAAAGCACAACCAATTTTACTTGAGCCAATGATGGCAGTTGAAGTTGAAACTCCTGAAGAATATATGGGTGATGTGATGGGTGATCTTTCATCTCGTCGTGGTATCATTCAGGGTATGGATGACGATGATAGTGGCGGTAAAAAAGTTCGTGCCGAAGTTCCTCTTGCAGAAATGTTTGGTTATTCTACTGACTTACGTTCTAAGACTCAAGGTCGTGCAACGTATTCAATGGAATTCAAACACTACTCAGAAGCTCCAAAACATATTGCTGATGCAGTAGTTTCGAAGAAATAATTAATTTAAATAACCAATATACTTAAACTGATTCGAAATACTAGTAGGCGATTCACGACGAAGCTTACTAATTGTAAGTGAGGCGTGAATCAACAACCTAGGATGATGAATCTGATTGAGTATAGTAGCTGGCTTTAGGTTAGAACAGCTACTAATTAAAGGATAGCAAAATGGCTAAAGAAAAATTTGAACGCACGAAACCGCATGTGAACGTAGGAACGA
>ERZ650304.1047-NODE-1047-length-11473-cov-5.018217_pt1 | contig 11473 bp, 14 predicted proteins | sample MGYA00376240_ERZ650304 | MGnify/ENA primary metagenome ERZ650304 (study PRJEB26733, sample SAMN07839271) | wastewater metagenome | biome: small river; feature: stream; material: water | place: USA: North Carolina | collected 2016-03-01 ...
ATACGAGATATGCCTAAGTGACTGGAGTTCAGACGTGTGCTCTTCCGATCTACAAGTGGGGAAATAAAAGTCCTTGGTTTTTCACCTCAAAATAATCGCCGAAAAGTTGTTAGTCAAATTGGTACAGTTTTTGGACAACGTAGTCAATTAATGCCAAATCTTCCAGCAAAAGATACTTTTAAATTGTATGGCGCAATGTATGGTTTAAAAAAAGAAGAAATAAAACAAAGAACTATAGAGCTTGAAAAAGAATTGAATTTAAGTGAATTTATTGATCAACCAGTTCGGACTTTATCATTATGTCAAAGAATGCGAGTAGAAATTGCCTGTGCTTTAATTCATAAACCTAAAATACTTTTCCTTGATGAGCCTAGTATTGGTCTTGATATCTTAGCTAAACAAGCATTAAGAGAAACTTTGCTTAAATTGCGTGATGATAATAATGTAACAATTTTCCTTACATCGCATGATGTGGGGGATATTGACGCTGTATGTGAGCGAACAATTATTGTTAATCACGGTGTAATTGTAGTTGATAAACCAACAAGTGAATTAAGAGATTTGCATGGAGAACTTGAAGATGTTATTGCTGGATTCTACGTAAACCAATTGTAATTTTATGAATAAGTATTTTACTTATATTTGGGTAGTTGCTAAAAATACTTTTAGTACAAGAAAAAAATTATTTGCACAAATGATTAATCATTTGGTTTTTCTTATTTTTGTTTTTTATTTATATAAAAATGTTTATTTACTTTCACCTAATGTTAGTTTAAAAATTCCACTAACAAATACAATTTGGAGCATGGCAATGTATTATGTTATTTTTTGGTTAGGGTTTCGTCTCTTACATAATGTTTTTCAAAATGATGTAAAAACAGGAAATATAGAAGTATATTTAACTAAACCAATGGGTTATATAACTCAAAAATTATTGACCGTAATAGGTGAAGGTTTATTACCATTTACTTTTGCTCTTATCACATCAATTATTGTTCCTTATCTATTAGTCGGTTGGCCTGTGGTTAACACAAATCCAATAATTTTTATAATTAGTGTTGTTTTAATTTTCGTATTGAGTCAAATTTTAAATGCTTTTATTTTTATATTGTGTGGACTCACTAGTTTTTGGTTAGAGGATAGTAATCCTGTTTATTTAGTTGTATCTAAATTTATTATGATTTTTGGAAATTCCTGGGTACCTGTAGCTTTTTTCCCTTTAGGTCTTAGAGTATTTGCAGAATATTCTCCTTTTGGGGCTGTGAATTCAATTGCTTTTGCTATGTACCCAAATTTTATGGATAGGTATTTATTTTGGGTAGGTATTAATTTATTTTGGATTATTGTATTAGGAGTATTTACTTATTTTGTTTCTACTCAAGCTTTTAAAAAATTATCTGTTAATGGAAGTTAATTATGTATAGAGAAATAAAATATTTTTTAGTATCGATTAAATACAATTTAAAAAATGCTTATGTTTTAGGTAGCTCTTTTTGGATTGGAGTTTTTAGTATGGTCTTAAATAATACTAGTTTTTATATCATTTGGTATCTTTTTATTTCAGCTACTGGTGATATTAATGGATGGGGTAGTTATGACATTTTTGGGATGCTTGGAATTTCAACATTTTGTTTTGGTATAACTAATAGTTTTTTCTATGGGGTTGTTAAAATGCCTAGTATTGTTACTCGGGGTGATTTTGATGCAGTATTACTTTCCCCAAGATTAATCTTAAATAGATTATCGGGAATGAATTTTTCAATAACTGCATTAGGGGATTTATTTATGGGATTTGGAGTTTTTGTTTGGTATGGAATTACAAAATTATTCTCATTTGAACAATGGTTAATGTTTCTAGTAGTTATCTTTTTAGGAGTTATAACATTTCTTTGTGTAAGAATCTTAGTATCACTTATTTCTTTTTATATCCATGATGGAGAATTAATTTCAGGTCAAATATTTAAATTATTTCTTCGTCCAGGACTTTACCCAGGATCCATGTTTCCTAGTAAAATGAAATTATTTTTTATGACAGTTATCCCTTCACTTTTAACTAGTACTGTGCCAATTGATTATATAAAAACAAATTCTATTAATATATTCTTATTATCATTTTGTGTTACTTTATTCTGGTTATTAATTACAGTTATTATATTTAAAATATCTATTAAAAGGTACGAAAGTGGAAACTTTTTAAGATAAATCTAATTTATGGTATTATAGTCATATGAAAGAAGTAGCGCATACAGTACTATACCGGAAATACCGACCGGCAAAGTTTGAAGATGTTCGGGGGCAGGAGAATGTAATTTCTCTTATTAGCTCGGCTGTGGCTAGTGGCAAACCAGCCCATGCTTATTTGTTTACTGGTGGGCGGGGACTGGGTAAAACCACAGTCGCGCGGATTTTTGCAGCTGCATTAAATACACAACCGGTAGATATTTATGAAATCGACGCAGCATCACGCCGTGGAATTGATGATATTCGAGAGCTTCGTGAACATGTCCGCGGGGCACCAATGGAATCCAAATACAAAGTCTATATTATAGACGAGGTCCATATGCTAACTAAAGAAGCCTTTAACGCACTCTTAAAGACACTAGAAGAGCCTGGCGAGCATGTAATATTTATACTAGCAACAACCGAAATTGATAAAGTTCCGGACACTATTCGCTCACGGTCTCAAATAATGCAATTTCGTCATCCATCGCAAGAAATTTTGGAAAACTATATTGCCGACATTGCCAAGCTTGAAAAAGTAAAAATCACAAAAGAAGCTGTAGCACTGCTGGCCCAATTAGCGGACCGGTCATACCGTGATGCTTGTGGAAGGCTAGAAGAATCAATAGTGCGCAGTAATGGAAGTGAAATAAATGCCGATGTAATTTCGGAAAGCTTTGGTGTACCTAGTAGTAAAATGTTAAATGATTTAACCAAAGCCATTTGCTTAGCGGATGCTGATAGCGCTAACAGTGCAACAAGTGCCCCACATTTTAATTCAATGAATCATGAATTACTTTTAACATTACTTTTAGCACGTGTCCGTAGTGTGCATATGCTACGCCATAAAATGATAACAATTGTTGAAGTTGAAAAAACTTTTGGGCAAGATGTTGCAAAATTTATTGAAACAGTTGCAATGGATGCTAACAATAAATTAAATTCTCAAATAATAATTAAATTACTTGATGCTTATAATTTAATCCGCCGTAGCCCAATCAAATCATTACCTTTGGAATTAGTAATCAGCGACATTTTAGGTCAGTAGTATGAAAGAATCCACTCATGGTAATAAGTCCGTAATTGCTGCTTTATTGGGTAATATTTTTGTTACAATTTTAAAAACAATAGTTGCTATTGTTTCCGGATCAGCCAGTATGTTTGCGGAAAGTGTTCATAGTTTTGCGGATACATTGAATCAATCATTATTGTTAATTGGGCTTAAAAGGTCTAAAAGACCAGCTGATGATATTCGGGGTTATGGTTATGGTATTGAGCGATTCTTTTGGTCTTTAATTTCAGCTTGCGGGATTTTGTTTATTGGGGCAGGAATTACAATTTACCATTCGATTGATTCATTAATGGATCATAGTCATGCTATTCATGAATTTAATTATATTTCTATTTGTGTTTTAGTTTTAGCTTTTGTTGTAGAAGGCATTACACTTTTTATTGCTCTTCGGGAATTAAAAGCTGGGCGAAAATTTTCAAAGAAAATTTTCGCCGATGCTGACCCAGTAACACTAGCTGTAGTTTATGAAGACGGGGCAGCGGTATTGGGTGTGTTAGTTGTACTACTAGCCCAAGGATTAGTTTATTTTACTGGGAACTATATTTATGACCCAATAGCTGGAATAATTGTTGGTTTAATATTGGGATTTTTAGCAATTATTTTAATTAAAAAAAATCATGGGTACATCATTGGTAAATCACTAGATGAAGAAACCACCGAAGAAGTCATTGAATTTTTGCTTCGTGACCCATGCGTGGAAAGTATCTCTGAATTTAAATCAGTAGCTATTGATGTTAACAAATACCGTATTTATACAACTGTGGAATGGAATGGTTCACCACTTTATGGCGAAATTTATGAAGAAGGTGATTTAAAAGAAGAATTTGACTACATCAAAGATGATTTTAAAGAGTTTACTAAATTAATGTTCCGTACTACCGACCGTATTCCGCGGTTAGTAGGGAACCATATTGATAAAATCGAAAAACAAATCCGCGAAGAATTCCCCCAAATAGCATATATTGATATCGAGATTAATTAAATACCTTTTTCTTGCTATATCTACTAGTGTGCTATAATCAATATCTTATAAACTAAACACATAAATTTATGGCAAATTGGAAAATAGACCCAGCGCATACAGAAATAGCTTTCAAGGTTAAACATTTGATGATATCAAATGTTCGAGGTTATTTTAAAGAATTTGATGGCACTATAATGATGCCAGACGATAACTTTGCTAACGCAAGTATTAGTTTTACTGCTAACACTAGTAGTGTTGATACTAATAATTCTATGCGCGATGAGCATTTACGATCCGCTGATTTTTTTGATTCAGAAAAATTCCCAACATTATCTTTTGTCTCAAAATCTATCACATCTTTGGGGGAGAATAATTTTAGCGTTGTAGGGGATTTAACAATGCACGGTGTAACTAAAGAAGTCACATTAAACACTGTTTTAAATGGACGCGTAGTTGATGCGTATGGTAATAATGTTATTAGTTTTGATGTTAGTGGATCTTTAAACCGTACAGATTTTGGTTTGGTTTGGAATGCAGCAATAGAAACCGGCGGGGTAGTTGTATCCGAAGAAGTAAAACTAGAAATAAACGCTGAATTTAAAGAAGAAAAATAAAGTAAAAATTTTTAATAATAAAACCCATAAATTTATGGGTTTTATTATTTATATATACAAAAGCTTAAAAATGTGTATAATATAGCTATTACCAGATCGTCTAACGGTAGGACAGAAGCCTTTGAAGCTTTTAATCTAGGTTCGATTCCTAGTCTGGTAGCAAAACTAAAAAACACCCGTCTTTAAAAGATGGGTGTTTTTTAGTTTATTATATTGAGCTTGGAATCGAACCGAAGGTCCAAATTTATAAAGAGTATAGCGACTATATAAATTTAGGATTTCGACTGCCAAGGAGAGGCGATTCCTAGTCTAGTTATTTTTGTTACCTTTTTACAAATTCGAACATATGGTATAATTTTATTATGAAAAACTTACAAGAAAATCCTAATATGAATAAAATAGAACAGGAGAAAGATTTTTTTGATAATAAAATTGAAGTTCTTATTGTTTCAAAAGAAGAATTTCTTACGAAAATGAAAGAAGAACATTCAGATTTATCTGACGAAGAAATTTTACAAGCGAAAGGTTGGAATTATGATAGTGGTGGAAAAACAATTGTTTTAATGCGTAATGATATTTTCCCAGAACAGTATATGCCTTACTTGGAAACCCACGAAAAGTGGGAGGCTTATGTTGCACGAAAAGATGGATTTAATTTGTTTAAAAAATCTGTGCGAGAATATAAAAGAGATAGAAATATTTTTGAATTTGATGATTCTTCGAGAAAAGAATTTTATGGGGAATTATCTATTTATAATTACGAATTTCGCCATGAGTACGCGATATATAAAGAATATCAGCAAGCCTTAAAAGATGGTAAATTAGAGGAATATCATAATTGGATTTTAAAACTAAGAGAAACTGAACTACCGAAAGCAAATGAAGAGACAAGAGAGATGATTTCAAATGATACAGAAATAAGACAATCAATTTATAAAAAACTAATAGAAAATGAGAAGCATTATTTTACTCGTAATAGTTAGTTTTAGTTATTTTAAAATTCTCCAAAATAAAAACCTGACTTTATTTTGTCAGGTTTAGTGCTATTTTATTTTTGAATACTTTACTGAAACAGCGCTAGTTGTTCTTACTTTTTTACCTTCATGGAAATATTTATTGATTTCATCTGTTATTTTATTCCAATGTGGCTTTTTGTTTCTGAGAAACTTTTGGTTTTTAACACAAAACATCACGTAGTTTTTTTCATCTTCAGTCCATGGTATTTGACCTCTTTCGATAATCGCATTATGCATATTAACCACAAACCCTGTTAAATTTCTTGCTTCCAAAGCTTGACGACAATGATTTTTCCATTCTTCGCTCGTAAAATCAATTCGTTCTTTCAGGCGATTACTCTTTCTTATAGTAGTAGCTTGGTCTCTTTCCTTTTTTGGAATAAGAAGTCTTAATGCATATGCAACAGCTTTGATTGATACTTGGGGAAATTTTGAATATAAATCAGGAATAAGTTCTTTTGCTAAATCCTCAGAACGAAATGGGAGTTTAGTATTGAGGTACATTTCAGCAATTTGGCTATGATTATTTGCAATATTTTTACCAATTTTTTCCACCTGCTTTATTGCAGAGTATTGGTTAGGTTTAATCGCTAAAAATAATCCTGCAGGTATTGTTTCTGTGTTATTCGTGTTTAAAATACTGTTCATTTTAAAATTCTTTGATTTAACTAAATATTAACATAAATAATAAAAAAATCAAGACCCATTATTTTTGAGCTTTTTTATTTGTATCCAAACATCGTCCCACATTCGTAGCAAATATTGACAAATAAATATATTATGATATTGTATAAACAATGTCGTTCTTTCTAATATTGTATTTGATTGTTTTTCAGAGAAGCTGTTGGCTTTTGTGATAAACAATTAAATATAAATAGCATGTACACAAATCCAGCCATCCAGGAAATATCCGACACTATTGAAAATCTCAAAAATAAAATTGTATGTTTATTCAAAGAGAATCTTTCTGATGTAGTTAAAATTGAAGAGAATAGCGAAGGACGTATTCTTTTTAAAAGCTCACATAAAACAATTATTGAAATTTATTTAGATGGAAGATTACTTTCTGAAAATAAGTTTTCTTTATCTATTGAACCAAACGGGACAAAAGGGAGAGACGGTGTTGCTCCTTTTTCTAAAGTTGATGCCACATTCTTCGGTATTATCAATGAAATGATTAGCAAATCTGAATCTTGGGTAGTTAAGTCTCTTGAGTTTGAGGATTTTAACGAAAAGAAGAAACACCAGATTATTTACAATAATGAATTTGGATTGCTTATAGATAAATATGATAAACATACCAAAGGTTATTAATTAACTTAAAATAACAGCGAGGCTGAATCAAATCATGGTTCAGCCTTTTTTGTTACCTTTTTACAAGTTCGAACCTATGGTAATATCTATATATATGAAATTATTATTAACCTCAAATGGAATCTCTAATGACTCTATTAAAAAATCATTTTTAAATTTAGTGGGTAAAAACCCAGAGGATATCTGTTTAGCTTTCATACCAACCGCTTCAAATATAGAACAAGGTGACAAGAGTTGGCTTATCAATGATTTTATTAATTTAAAAAACCTAGATTTAAAATCTATTAGTATAGTGGATATATCCGCTATTGAAAGAAACATTTGGGAGCCCCAATTAAAACAAGCGGATGTTTTAGTCTTTGGTGGCGGTGATACTTTTTACTTAATGGAATGGGTAAATAAATCTGGTTTAATAGAAATATTACCAGAATTATTAAAAACAAAAGTGTACGTTGGTATAAGTGCTGGAAGTATGATACCAAGCTCGGACTTATTATTAAACATTACTCAAGATTTATACAAAGAAGATTTAAAAAGATTAGAAAATATGAATGGACTAAATTTAGTTGATTTTTATCTACTCCCTCATTTTAATAAATCATCATCTTCTATAAGAAGTAAGGAAAATGTAATAAAAGCAACTAAAGGTATAAAAAGTAAAATATATGCACTTGATGACAAATCAGCAATAGAAATTAATGATGGTATGGTAAAAATTATTACTGAGGGAGAATTTTTAGAGATAAACTAATAAACATCTTAATTACTAGAATTCATTTGATAAAATTACTTTCCTAACATCATCCCACATTCGTAGTAAAAATAAAAAGAAGCCGAATAATTAAATCAGACTTCCTCGAATATTATTTTTAATTGAAATGAATTTCTGTTAAATAAATTCCAACGTGAAATCATTTCATATGGATCAGTACCATTAATCCAAAAATTACAATCTAAACACTTTAAATATCCATAATCAAGTGCATAACCATCGTGTTCCAAATTCCTTGAACCACATATATGACAACCACAATAGCCGTCTTTATCCAAAATAGCACCATTAAAAATCGCCTGTGCAATAGCAATTTGGGCAATTTCTTCCTTTTTCATATTATCGATATTTTTTTTCATGTTACTCTTTTTAATAAAAATAATCAAACTGTTATAATAACCCCATGCCTTATTTTACTTACATTCTAGAATGTGCTGATAAAACATTATATGTTGGTTCAACAAATGATATTGAAAAAAGATTACATCAACATAATAATTTAAAATCTGGCGCGCATTATACAAAAATCCGCCGGCCAGTAGCTTTAAAATACAAAGAAGAACTTGAGACATATGGCGCTGCACGAAAAAGGGAAGCCGAACTCAAATCTTTAACAAAAGAAAAAAAGTTAAATTTAATTAACCATAAAGATTAGAACCATTAAAAACGAAATAAGCCACCCCTGCAATAGAGATGGCCATAGTTATTTTTTATATCATTTTCTTTTTTTATTCCAACAATTGTTGATGTTGATAGAAGAGTAAAAGATTCGAATTCTCTTGCCAATGCCATTTGTCAAAAATTGGCGGTGGCCAGTAGATAGTTTCTTTCATTTGTTGAGTTTGATTTACGGTTTCGTAACCGTTATAATCCAAATTATCGGTAACTCCCTCGTTAGGTGCGCTAGGAAGTAAAATTTTATAACCCCCGTATGTTGTCTCTTTTGAAGACCCGGTTTGGGTTGTTGCAGTTTCAGTGTTTTCATTTTTATACAAAGTCCAATTTCCTTTTGCGTTCGTTGTTAGTTTGTCGTTAGTGTCAGCTTTAGTCCAAATTTTTTTATCATTCCATTTAATAGGAATAATTTTTGAATTTGGGTTAGTTGTAATTGTTTCAATATTTTCTGAATCTTCATTTTTTGCAATGGTACGAATGTCCAATACATAATAAATAGAATCAGTAACAGTTGTATCATTTTCCGTAACTTCTACAGAATCAATAACTTCAATGGCTTCAGTAATGATTTCATTTTGTTTAATGAAAGTATCTAAAGCTAGATCGTTATCATGATTCAATTCAGTATTTGAAACTGTCAAAGCGGGGATCGATGTCATCTCAATGATTTCAATCTTACGCTTCTTTACAACAAATTTTTTAATAGGAACAACTTTTGAAACTTTCACTGTTTTAACAATAGGAACAATAGCTTTTTCAGTATCAGTCTGAACATATTTAACAGGTTCAGTGATTGACTCTTTTTTATTTTCTTGGTTCACCGAAGCCTTTGGAGCTTCAATAATTGTGTATTCACCATAATCCACATCGCTGTTATGCGAAGGTAATGATAAATGGTTTATAAAAAGTGAGATTATAAATATAATTTGGGCTCCTCCCAAATATAAAAAAGCTTTAGCAGTATTGCTAATTTTGATATTTTTTATAAATTTTTTCATTTCTGATTTCTTTTTGATTGATCTATAATTTAGCACTAAATAGACATTTTGTCAAATAAAATAAGGTTAAAATAAAACCCCCTAGTGGGGTTTTACGGTGGCTATTCGTCTTTCTTTTTAGTTTTAGATTTAGTTTTTTTAGCTTCACTATCCTTTTTCTTCATAAAAATAAGGTTATAAATCAAGCTTTCAGATATTTTTTTGCGCATTTCTTCCAAATTTTCACTAACCCCATTTACTTTATCTTGCAATGTTCCTGTTAAATCCCTTACATTACGCAATAACCCAATAAGGTAATAAATAGCAATACTTATTAGAATTATAAAAATAATAGTTCCAATGGATGCAATAAAAAAGAAAATATCAGCATGAATTAATGTTTGACTCATAATTTTATTATAACATAAACATTTAAAAAATTCTTTCTATTTTGCTTTGTGCTATAATTTAACCATGACTTTAAATGAAATTTTATTAGGGATAAATGACCCCTATACTATCGTTGGCGACAAGAATATTGAAATTAAAGATGTTTCTTTATCTTCATTTCATATTGTTTCGGGAACATGTTTTTTTGCAATTAATGGAGTTAAATCCGACGGTCATGATTTTATAGACAATGTTATTAGTAAAGGTGCTGTTTGTATTGTTTGCCAAGTATTACCAGAAAAATTGCAAGATGGCGTAACTTATATTTTAACTGATGATTCTAGTTTGTTTGTTGGGCCAATGGCTGCTAATTTTTATGGTAACCCATCTAAAAAATTAAAAGTAATTGGAGTAACCGGAACCAATGGTAAAACAACAATTGCTACTATGGTTTATAAAATGCTTATTGGGTTTATGCGCAAATCTTCAATACTTTCTACAAATGGGGATTTTATAAATGATGAAATTTATAGTTTTAAAAGAGAATCACCAACAACCCCAGATGCTATTTTTATTCAAAAGTTTTTTAAAAATTCATTAGATGCTGGTTGTGATTATGTTGTAATGGAAGTCTCTTCACATAGTGTTGTTCAACACCGTATAAATGGGATTAATTTTACCGGCGCAGTTTTTACAAATCTCTCACATGATCATTTGGACTATCATCATACTATTGAAAATTACGCTTTAGCTAAAAAAGGTTTTTTCGATATTTTACCAGAAACATCTTTTGCTGTTATCAATATTGACGATAGCTATGGTCGCTATATGGTTTTGGATTCCAAAGCCAAGATTTATACATATGGGTTCAATGGCACTGCGGACTATAGTGAGATAATTGATTCACAATTAATTGGGCATTTTAATGAATACAATACTTTGGCTGTATATGTTGTTGGTGAACTTTTAGGTTTTGATAAAACTCATATCAAAAAAATAATAAAAAGTTTAACTGTTCGCGGGCGGTTTGAATTAGTTTATAACAATTTTGGAATTCGAGTTGTTGTTGATTATGCGCACACGCCAGATGGTGTAGAAAATGTTTTAGAGACTGCCCGAAATTTAATAAAAGATAATGGGCGCCTAATAACAATTATGGGTTGCGGAGGGGACCGAGATAGTGCTAAACGCCCTGTTATGGGACGGCTGGCTTATGATTTGTCAGATATTTTAATAATTACTAGTGACAACCCCCGCACAGAAGACCCTGAAATTATAATAAATGAAATTAAAAAAGGTTTACCTGATGAAATTACAAAACAAGTAGTTTTTGAGCCTGACAGAAGACTAGCCATTGCCCAGTCTAAATTAATTGCAAAATCAGGTGATGTTGTAATGGTTTTAGGTAAAGGCCACGAAACATACCAAGAAATAAATGGAGTCAAAAATCATTTTGATG
>ERZ650304.1048-NODE-1048-length-11470-cov-4.764871_pt1 | contig 11470 bp, 12 predicted proteins | sample MGYA00376240_ERZ650304 | MGnify/ENA primary metagenome ERZ650304 (study PRJEB26733, sample SAMN07839271) | wastewater metagenome | biome: small river; feature: stream; material: water | place: USA: North Carolina | collected 2016-03-01 ...
CAGCGGGAATGACGTTCCGGGCGGCGTCTCGATAACGCCCTGGGACTTCCCTTTGACAGCGCCTCGCCCATCCGCCTGCTTCTCCATCCAGGCGTAGGTATCCTTCGGGTAGTACACCATCATATCGCGGCGCTTGCTGACGCCGATCTTGGTGAGCAGGTACCAGCGAAGCAGGCGCGCGCCGTGAAATCGCCAGTGCTGCGGCACGGCCAGCAGCGGCAGGTCATAGCTCCCGGCCGCCGACTCTAGGATCTCGGATTCCACGCAAGGAATGAGCTCCAATATGTCGGGGCTGGGCTCCGTGCTGAAGCTCCAGCTTGTTCCCGCAACGAAGGAGGGCGCCGGGCTTCCGTTTCGGAAGGCAAATCGAAGACCGACGGACCCGGCGGTGATGTAAGCCTCGTTGCGGTTGTCGCTGACGCGGATCTGCGTTCCGAAATGGGTGCCGTTGTCCCGCGAGAGCTCAAAGACAGGCAGGGGGCCAGGGTTGGCGACCTCGTTGACGTTGATCTCTCCGCCGACCGCGCAGCGCAACACAAGCGGCCACGCATCCCTGGGGATGCCACTGACATCGATCGAGCCGCTTCCGCTGCCTGATCGGAGCAGAGCTCCGATCTTGCCGGGCTCGATGCCCTGGATTCCGTTGGCTGCGTCGCCGAAAAGCAGCGCCGGCGGCGAGGCCAACTTCCAGAGGTCGTCGGGGTTGAGAATGACGCCCATGTCGGCTTATCCGGGCGAATCCGAGGCGTCAACGTAGGCAGCGGCGACATCGTCGGGGTCACCGGCTTCCACAACCAGGACGACGAAGCAGGCGAGGCCGCCGGTCACAAAGAAACCGTCCGCCTTGCCGCCGAAGGCCGAGGCATCAGCGGTGACAGGCTGAACGCCGGCACCGTCCGCGCCATCTGCGCGCAGGGGCCACCATTCGTCATCGAGGTAGAACCAGGGCCGCACGCTGACCGCGCCACTGGGGGACTCGCCGAGCTTGAGGCGGACGCGCAGAAAATCGCGCCCAACGAAGTGCATCTTGGATTCGTCGGGCACGCCAGCCGGCGGGGTCGCCGGCACCAGATCGAGGGGGGTGAGCTGCATGGGGGTTCAGCCTCGGCTAGCTGAACAGCCACTTATAGAGCGCGAAGGGGTACGCTCCGGAGAGGCCGAAGGTCTGCCAACCCTTCACCCGCTGCTTGTGCTGGCTCGGGATGCGCTCGATGGCATCCACGCGCGGCTTGTGCGGAATGCGCGCATACAGGGCCCGCAGCGGCGTGTTGTTCACCGCCAGGTAGCAGTAGTTGGTGATGGTGCCGTAGTTCGACATCTCCGGCAGGTACTGGATCGAGGCCTGCGCGAACACCTTGCGGGTCTCGGATGCCGCAGCTGCGCCGACCGCGACCGCCCAGTTCGACTGCGGGTCGAAGATCTTGGCCAGCGTGGAGGCAACGCTCGTGTGCCCGACGTAGATCACCAGGTTCTTGCCGGTGAGGTCGCGATTGGACATGTACACCTTGCCCTTGCTGGCCTTCGAGCCCGGGTCCTGACGCGTCATGATCGCCTGAAGGACGTTGTCCCAGCCGGCGCTGGTTGCGGCCTGCACGATCTTGTTGCCGTGCGTGTTCGCCGCGTCGCCCTTCGGGTCGATGACGTGGGCGGTATGGAAGAGCGTCTTGGTGCCGTCGCCCCACTTGATGATGGGGCCATCGCCGCTGTTCTGGTTGAGCAGCTTCAAGATCTCCAGCAGGGGCATCTGCACCGGCTTGCCACCGAGCTCCGGCATGCTGGAGAGCAGGGTCTGCTTGCTCAGCGGGTCCGCCAACTCCAGCCACTCTTTGGCGAAAAGGTCGACGCGCTTGTAACCGCACTCGGCCAGGATCGCCGCTGGAGCGTCCGAGTAATCGGTGTCGGCTCCAAGAGCCTTGATGCTGTAGTTGCTGCCGTCGATGGCAAGCCCGAGCTGGGTAAGCGGTTCCATGGACGACATGTCCACGATTGCCAGCTCATCAAGCAGGGTGTTGGTGTACAGCCGGCGACCCATCGCGTAGACCTTGCGCAGCGAGGTCAGGGCTGCGTTCCAGTCGCGATCAAGGCTGCCGGCGGACAAGGCTCCGAGAATAGGCATGGGATCCTCTTAGAAGTTGCAGATGGCTCGGTCGTCTTCGTCGTAGCCGACCACATGGACAGGAAGCAGCAGCGGCGCAGCGAGCGGCTGCACGGTCTGGTTGTCGGCCAGGAAGCCTTTCGCGGGCACCGAAAGGACCGCGGTCGACGAGATCTTGAACATCCCGTACTCGCAGACCTCGGCCTGATCGCCCTCGACGAAATCCAGGTCGTTGGAGGCGTCGCTGTTCTGCACCTCGCTCTGCGAGATGCCATAGAGGCGGACGTGGGGAACGTCGACCACCGACTGAGCACCCGCGACGCCGCCACCGTTGCCGGTGTAGTTGCAGTCGAGATAGCGCATCGCATCCGCATTGGAACGGATCAGTATGTGCGCGTCCTGGGCCGTGGCGGTGTTCGTCAAGACAATCAGGACGTCGACGTTGGTGCCGGAGCTGTACAGGATGGTCAGACTGTTTGAGCCGCCGCCGCGCGTCACGGTCAGACGGACCTTGGGCAGCTTGGCGATGACGCGCAGGCCGCCGTTGGCATCGGCGCCAGCGATGTTGAGCGGGCCGCCGTTGGCAATGGTGACCGCGCTGTCGAAGCCGCCCGTGGGGTACGGCATGAGACGGTCATTGTGCGCCACAATGACCCAGCCCGACTTCCAGCTGGCGCCGCGCAGCACCTTGGTGACGCCGTTGCGCACGCGCTGGCCGCCACCATGCTTGGTCCACCGAAGTTGCAGTGTGGCCGCGCTCACTTGCCACCCCCGATCTTGTAGCTGTTCGCAGCGTTCATAAAATCGCTCTCCGAGAAAGAGGGCTCATCATCCGAGGCGGCAGCAGTTGCATCGATCTCGCCGTCCTTGGCCCCTTCGACCTGCTCACCCGAGATGTCGCCAGCAGGCAGAGCGGCCTTGATGAAGGCGCGCAGGTCGGCAACGGTGCGGCGGCCAGCCTTGATCTCGGCGCGCCAGCGCTCGCCGTCTGCGGGGAGCAGCTTGCAGGTCTTCACGCCGTCCTGGACGAGCTGCGTCACCTGGACGTCAACGCCTGCGTCGGCGGCGCCGGCCTTCCGGTCGGCATTCCGCTTGAGCGCTTCGAGGGCGCCAACAACGCCCTCTTTAGCGCCGGTCACCTGCTTGGCTGCGGCGACAATGGCCAGCTGGTCCTTCAGCGTGGTCGGCTCGGCCTCGGCGCCTTCCTTCTGGGCCAGCGGCATGAGCTTGGCGGAGCACGCCGGCAGGGCCTGGTCTGCGAGCATGACGCTGCAGGCTTCCGCCAGCTCGGCGTCGCCGCTGTCTGCGCCAGCCTGGGCATACTCCATCGCGACTGCGAGGGAGGCGGCCAGGCCGGCGATGATCTGCTTCTTCTCCATGGTCAGAATCCTTGTGGGCTTGGGAGTGAGCTTTGGTACCGAGGCCAGCGGCTTCGTAGCCACTGCCTGCACGCGGAGCTGCGCCGGAGCGTTGCGGTAGCTGTTTACGAACCGAGCGAAGGCCTTGCCGTCGATGTTGGCGGGCTGCTTGAGGATCGAATCGCAGAACTTGGCAGCGAGGGCCTCCGCTGGCGTGAACCACGTCTCGTCGGCCATCCACTTGGCGAGCTGCTCCCGGCTCGCTCCGGTCTTGCGCTCGTACATATCAGCGAGCACGTCGTTGATCTGCCGCAGCAGGCCCGCCTGTTTTTCGAGGTCCTCGGCGAAGCCCATCGCGAAGGTCGCAGCCTCGTGCACCATGAAAAGCGATGCTTCGTGCATGCGAAGCTCGCCGCATGTGACCGCTGCCATGGTCGCGGCAGACGCACACACGCCGTCGATGATGCCGACGGTCTTGCCCTTGTACGCACGGATCGCGTTGGCGATGGCCATGCCTTCAAATGCATCGCCACCAGGGCTGTTGATGTGGAGCTCAATATCAGCGCCGTTTGCGCGCTGGAGCGCATCGAGCACCTGGCGGGCGCACACCTCGGTGCTGTCCCATGGGCAGGAAGTGATGGGGCCGTAGATATCGACGCGGACTGCTTCGGGCACGGTGGAATATACGCGGATGCTCAGTACGTGCCGCGCTGGTCGTCCGCGCCCTGTTTCCTCTTTAGAAACAGCCCCACCTGCTCCAGAAGGTAGTCAGGCTCGAAGTCCGCCTCTTCCTGCTGCAATACACCGATGAGCGTCCCGATGTCCTTGCCGGCTGCGGCGCGGTTCTTCTGCCTCTCCGCCAGCTGGTTCTCATCCTCTGGGATGTCGGCATCGATCACGGGGATCGGCGCTGCCGCCTCTGGTAGGCGGTTCACCCGCGCGAAGCATCGCCCTAGCTCGGTGTACGACTCGATGTCGCTCTTGGCGTCTCGCCGAACCTTGCGCAGGAAGGTGCGCTCGTGCGTCATCGCCTTCGCGTTGGATGCGCTCGTGCCGGCGACCTGCTCGCTGGCGCCCAGGATCAGTAGATGCTTGTAGACCCAGCAGAGCTTGATCAGGTTTTCAAACGTGGCAGCGACAGCTGGGCCGCCATCATCTGAGATCAGCTTGAAGTCGAAGCTCGGGAGCTCCTTCTTGTATTGAGGCATCGTGAGCACGCCGCCGGACAACTGCTCCTGCGTGCGCCTCACCAGCGCCTTGACGTCATCGCTCTCTCGCTGGTCGGCTGGAACCATCAACAACCGCCAGGGCCTGGCGAGACTGCGCGCCCTGCTTGCCAAGCCGCGCAGCGCCTCGGCCTCTGTCATCCAAACGACGCCGAGCGGCAGGATCAGCCCTGATAGGTGGGGCGTTTTCGACTTGCGCTGAAAGAGGAGCCACCGCTGGCCGTCGCTGGTGACTGTCCACTCCTTGTCGCGGCCCATGAAGTGGTAACGCTTCTCCTCGGGCATATAGACGAGGTTGCCGGGCTCTTTTAGGTTGAGCGTCGGCATCCAGAGCCGCCCAGTGCGATCGGGGGCCCAGGTCGAATTCGTGGGTGTCACGCCGAGCATGAGGCGATCCTCGGCCACCTCTTCGCGGTCGCTGGCGGCCAGGCAGCGCGGCCATCGATCGGTCCATGCGCTAAAGGCCCACTCGGGCAGCTCCGGCGGCCGCTCCCACCACAGGGGCATCTGGACCAGTGTTTCGCAGCGCGTCTCAACGTCGGCCGCGATGATCGGGTCTCGCATCATGGCCAGCTTGACTTCCTGGCCGGCGGCGACGTCACCCTGGGCATGCGCCATGAGCCCATCGATCATGCGCTCCATCGTCCAACCCCAGATGGGCTCGATCGTTGTGTCGCGCACCTGGAGATAGGACTCTGGCAAGGAGAACGGGAGAGACGTCGAGGAACTGCGGCGCAGTGCAGCACGAATGTCGTCCGCTACGTCGAAGACCATCTGACGGGCGCTGTCGAATAATCCCACGGCGGAATATACGAGCTACGGAAGCGGCTCGTCCTGGTCGAAGCTCTCGGAGAGCTGGCGCGACATGTCAGCCCATCCCTTGTATGCCCTCGTCGGTAGCGGGTTCTCGCGGCGCCAGTTTAGAAACTGGCTGGTCATGTCGCCCTGGTCCTTCTCTGCGACGTTGGGATAGTGGAAGAGCTCCGCCTCATACTTGGCCTGCCAGTGGGTGCAGCTCGGGTGCCCCTTGCGCGGCAGCCACACCTGCCCCGTCTTCATGGCTGGGGTGCTGGCGGCGAAGCGCACCACCTTATCCATGCCAGCCGGCGGGATAATGGCTTCGATGGGCCACCTCCATTTCGGGTCCACCTGGAGCAGCTGAATGATGGCCTCGCCGGTGCTCTTATCTTCGATCAGCACGGCGTGCGGTTTGGCCTTCTCGCAGATGGCCTTCAGCTTGTCGATGATGACCGGCACCTGCCACCGCTCGGCAGCGACCTCCACCAAGAAGGCGCCGCGCTCGGACTCAGCCCAGACACCCAGGCCAGTGCGAGCGCCCGTGGCGGTGCCCTTGCTGGTGTCGCCGCTCAGAACGATGCGGATGGCCTGTGCCAGTAGATCGTCGGGCTCGTCGTCGTAGCGGCGATCCTTGAACCATTCTTCATCGACGAGACGCGAGCCGATAGGAATCGGTCGCCGCTGGAATTTCGATGACCACTCATGGATGGGCATGCCGTCTCGCAGCGCTTCGAGCGCTGCGAGCGGGTACATCTCGGGCCAGAGCGCCTCGCCCACTTCGCGCGTCCACGTCGAGCCGTCGGGCATGGCGTGCGCTTCGGGCTCATCGGCGATCGCGGGCACCGCCAGGACTTCCCAGTTCTCGTGCCGCATCGCATCCAGCACGTAAGCCACCGGGTCGTCATCGCCGCAGCGGCTCATGATGAGCACGATGGCGCCCCCGGGCATGACGCGGGTTCTCAGTCCGCGGACCGCGCGTCTGGCCTGCTCCTTGGCTGCCTCGCTGTAGATCTCCTGCTCATCTAGGAGATCGTCTATCAGCAGCAGGTGGGCACCGCGCCCCGCCTTCTTTCCGGTGCGTCCAAGCGCCTTATACACGCCCCTCGCGCGGCTGCCCGTCTTGGTGACGTGGAAGCGGTTTGCTGCCTTGCTATCCTCTTTGCATCGCACGCCAGCGAAAACCCGCTGGTATTCCTCATCCTCTATAGCGTCGCGTACATCCCTTCCGAAGTCGGTCGACAGATCGGCCGTGTGCGTCGCATTGATCACCTGGTGCTCGGGATGCCGACCGAGATACCAGGCTGGGAAGTGGCGGCTGATAAGGTTCGACTTGCCGTGCCGCGGCGGCAGATTGACGATGAGCCGCTTGATTTTGCCAGCGGCCACCTGCTCCAGTTTCCAGGCCAGCAGCCTGATATGCGGCGGCGCCAGGAAGCTCGGATCCATCAGCTGGCAGTAGCTGATGAGGTCATGCCGCGCGAGCACTTCGGGCGGCAGCTGGCCGCTCATGCTTGCGCGCACTTCCCGAGCTGGCGCCTCACCAATTCGGCCTCCTGCTCAGGCGTCAGCTGCGCCGGCGGCGCTTCGGGTGGCGGGCTTGATGTCGCGGCGGCCTGAGCGCCCGTCTGGTCGGGCGGTGGTGCGGTGGGCTGCTTCTTGCGCCGCAGCTCGATGATGCGCAGCAGCAGCGCAGCACCGCCCTGCTGCGCCTTCCAGCACTCGCCCTTTTGCATCTGGTGCCGGGCGAACTTCCGCACCGTGAGCAGCTCATCGTCATCGGTCGCGGGCTCAAGCTCCGGCGCCTGGGGCGGCGGCTCTGGGACCGGCGCGGCCGCCCGCACCTTGGCCATCACCCTGCTCATGGTGGGCTTGCTGACCTGGATTCCGCGCTCCGCAGCAAGCCATGCCATGAGCTCGTTGAGGCTCCTACCCGCTCGCTCCAGCCGCTGCAGCTCCGGCCAGAGCTCGGTACCGATTTCAGATTTCCGGCCCCGTCGCTCAGCGCTGCCCGGTTTCATATTGTTTCAATATACGGAAACGGCTACAGCGGGTCTTTGAGCACCGCGCTTTGACCGGTCGCGAACGCCCAGCCATCATCCCCAAGCGCTCGCTTCAGTTCGAGCTCGCACCGCGAGGTGAGCCCCCGATCTCCGCGCAGCTGGTAATGCAGGTGGCGGCTCGAAATCTGGACCCGCCGCGCGAGCTCCTCAACCTCAATCCCACGCAGGCAGAGAACGGCGCGCAGGCGCCGGTGAATGATGAGCGGCTGTTCTGTGTTCTGACCTGGCACGCGGAAATGTACGACGCAGGCGAGAAACACCGCCGAACATTTTGCAACAACGCCACAAGGTGACGCGGTGCACACCAGTCGATTCCTGCGCGGCGGTCATGCTGCCTGCCTGCAGCCAACGGGCCACGTCGGTAGGGTGGACCTTGGATGGCCGGCCGCGGCGCCTGGGTGCGACACCGGCAGCTCGGGCCCAGCCGTGGACCGTATCCAAGCTGGGCGGCCGTCCGATGTGGGCGCTGGCGGCAGCGCGGGCGGCCCGATACGTCTGGCCCGCGTGCAGCGCGGCGACCGCCGCAGCGCGCGCCAGCTCCTGCGGACCACAAGGCGGCGTGGCGGGCTCCGGATGCGGGGGGCGCTCGGGCCGGGGCGGCGCCGGCTCCAAGGCTCCATCGAGGTGCCAATCCTTGAATTCCACCTCGTTGCGGCGCCGGCGGCGAACATCGATAATGGCGTTCTTCACGCACCGGGTAAGGAGCGCCTGAAACGTCCAGCCGGTTCCCGGCCGAAAGGCGCGCGCCGCGCGCAGCAGCGCTTCGGTCGCAGGTCCTAGCAGGTCATCGTATTCCGTCCGGCTCTGCGCGGCCTCGCCGACCAGCTTGCGCACCAGGCGAATCCAGGCTGCTGCAAGCTGCTGCTGCGCATCGGACAGAGGAACCACAACCCGCTTCGGCCTTTCCGTCATGATCCCCCATTTAGCATGAGGATCTGACTGGGGAAAGCCCTACAAATTCGGGGCTGTGGGCTGCGGGGCGCTGGTCAATTATGGCAGCAGAGAACCCCGTCCTTGGGGTCCGTGTTGGCCGTATTCAGGAACTCGAAGTCCTCAACCGGATCCGATGCGACCGGGCAGCTCCAGGCCCCAGAATTCGGCGCGTTGCACCAGACCGTCTTATTAAAGGCATGGCAGGTGGTCGGCGCGTCGTAGGTCCGGGTGGAGGCCGAGGTGCCGCAGCCATAAAGGTGCCTGGAGTCCGCGGCCGGGACCATGCTCCAGGTACACGCGGCGTCTGGGGTCGGCGCGCCCTTGGCCGGATCATGGCCATGCACGAACGTCGCAAAGAAGCCCCAGGGCACCGCTGCGCAGTCTGCCGGCGGCACCTGCGAGCTAAAGCAGAGCACCCAGCCGGCCGGCGTGTTGCACTGCTCCCGGATCCGCTGCTGCGGGAACGCGCCGGCGCAGGCCACCATGGTCGGGTTCAGCGGCCGACCCAGTCCGCTGGTGCAGGCCGGGGTGGCAACCGGAACGGCCGCAGGATCCCAGCGCGTGCGGAGATCGGGCCCGCTCTGGGTGGAGCCATCAGCCGGATCCGGCTGGCCCGATAGGTCCCGGTTGAGCGGCAGCTCGCAGAAGCCGCCCACGCAGATCAGGCCATCCTTGCAGGTGCCGTGAAAACACTCGTTGGTCTGGAGCGTCGCGTAATCGAAGCAGCCGGTCAGCGTCAGTCCCATCAAGAGCAGTGGCTTACTGCGCATCAGAGCCTCCTTGCTGAACTTCGCACTCTGGATGGTCGACCTCCCCGGTCGTGGGCCGGGGCCACAGGATCTCTGAAGCGGTCACACCGAGCTCGGCGCAGCTATCGGCTTGCTTCTTCCAGGCCTCGATCGCGGTCGTTCGACACATCCGGATCGGGCAGCAGAACGTGCCGTAATCACAGCGGCCGCGGCAGGTTTCCACCTCCTCGTTGGCCGCCTTGAGCTCGGCTCGGCAGCGGGCGACCTCGGGAATGATGGGAGTGTCTTCGACGGTCACCACCGAGGTTGGCGCGCAGCCAAGCAGCAGGAGAGCAGCAAAACGAAACAGTCGCATGCCTGGAGATATACGCGGGCAGCCAGCCGGCCCAACCATCCCGTCATCTCGCGATAGCCTATCCGGAGCCTCCTATTGCTTTACGGAGGCTTTGGATCTGGCCACCAAGGATTGATTTTGAGGGGATGGGCGAGCGCTGGCGCGCGGGGAAGTGACGAATTCGCCAGTAGGAAGTGACGACTTGCGCAAGCTGGCAAGCTGGGACTGCTGGACAGGGCGGGATCAGAGTCTGCGCAGTAGGAGCAGCGCGCATCGCTGGGGCTCAGGGCCGAAGGGCCACGTTTCCACCGTCTCCCATCCAACGTCTCGCAGCGCTCCGCTGAGCTCGCCCACGTCGTAGCGGCGGAAGCGGCAGGCCACGTAGCGGCGCTGCTCACCGTCGTGCAGTGTGACGGTCGCGGTCACCTGCCACTCATAGGAGCCGGAGATCTGGCAGCGGCTGGTGACCTCGCTCGACATCGACAGGTCCCGCAGCCCGCGGCAGTGGCGGCGGATCGGCCCGCTCAGCCACCGCTCCACGATCCCGGTGATGGCCTTGCCGGATGCTGGGTCAGCAGCTCGCACGGCTGCCAGGTCGGACGCTGGCGCCCAGGTGGTCTGCACATGCACCGCCGCGAAATCACCAGCGCGGGCGCATGCATGCAGATCCAGGAAGAATTCGCTCTCGTCGCTGAGGTTGCCGAAGGTGTTGCCGATGAACGTCCAGATCCTGGCGCGGCGGTCGTGCGGCGCGCGATACGCCAGCACTGGGTAGCGCGGCAGCTCGTAGAAGTCGCCATGGATCGGGTAGATGGGGATGTGCAGGCTGTCTGCTGCGTAGCGAAAGGCGCTGTGCAGAAGCGCGTGGCTGATGTCCAGCAGGTACAGCCGCAGGTCTGGGGGCTGGGGCAGTAGGTCCACCAGGTGCTGCGTCAGCCGCGTCTCGCTCTTGCCGTCGCCAGCGCCGAGCGCCACGACATCCAGCCCCACGGCCCCGATCTGGCGCACCACGATGGCCGCCGCGGCTTCAAGCGGCATCCGGTCCCGGAAGTTTCGGACATAGGCGGCGTCGTTTGAGTACTCCATCCAGTCGACGGCGCTCTGAGGGTCAAGGTAGAGGAACACCTGATCGAGGGAACCGCCTGGCGCGTTCAGCGCCGCCGTCATCTCAGAGGCGAGCTGCAGCGGCGCGTAGGACGGCGCGAAGTGCTGGTGCGGCGACCAGGGCTCAACCGGCGCCGGCCCGGCCGCGAAGTCAATCCGCAGCACCTTGGCCAAGCGCAGCCTTGTATCTGGAGCAGCTCGGGTGATGTCCCGCTCGATGTTCCGGATCGTGGTCCGCTGTAGCCCCGCGAGCTCCGCCAGCTTGCTCTGGCTCATGCCCGCGAGCTCCCGCGCCCGCTGCAGCGCCTGGCCATAGGTCGCCTCGGTCAGGGTCGGAAACTCGCTCGATTGCTCACCAGATTGCTCATCCATGGCGGCGAGGATTGCACACCATTGCACAGTCGCAAGCCACAAACGCCCCTTTCGGCACCGAAACCGCCGTCCCCCTGTGCAATCCGATTGAGCAGGCGAGCTCTACGATTCAGCACCGATTGCGGCTGCACAGAGTCCAAAGAGAAAAAGAGAATTGCGGTCATGCCCACCCGCTCATGGCCCCGCGCACGTCCTGCGCACCGCAGCTGCCACAGACACCCGCCCCCAAGCTCCGAGGACAGAGCCGAAGGCCTGCACGCGCTGGCGCAGCTCGATGCGGGAGTGCCGGCCGGGCAGATAGGGCGGGAGATGCTGCTGGAAGGGAAGGGGAGCGGGCTGCTGGTGCGGTGCGACCCTCACAGCCGGGACGCTCACGGGATGGCGAGGCTGAGAAGGGCGTTTATGACGGGGGGTTAGCGGCGCTGGTAAATCGTCCCGAGA
>ERZ650304.1049-NODE-1049-length-11465-cov-5.009115_pt1 | contig 11465 bp, 16 predicted proteins | sample MGYA00376240_ERZ650304 | MGnify/ENA primary metagenome ERZ650304 (study PRJEB26733, sample SAMN07839271) | wastewater metagenome | biome: small river; feature: stream; material: water | place: USA: North Carolina | collected 2016-03-01 ...
ATCAGTTATTTCAACACCTTCTATTCCAAACTTTTCATTGAAAGTTTTATAAAAGTTTAAAACATCTTCATTATCGTCTGGTTCTGGATCATCATCAGGTTCATCAGGGTCTATTGGATCTGGTTCTATAGGTTCATCTACAGGATCAATAGGATCAATTGGATCTGGTTCCACTGGATCAACTGGATCTGGATTAAGACCTCCGTTGAAAATATTTTCTAACGAGAAATCTTCATAATTTACTTTTTGTTCATCACTCATAGTTTACAAATTTAGTTATTTTATTTTATATATAATTATGTTTATTATAATATTTTTAGTTATTTTCTTTTTACTATAGCTTTTTATTTAGAAGGTTTTGGTTTGTTTCTAGCAGCTATTCTCTTTATTTTTACTTCTTCTTCTTTAAGTTTCATTTCATGTCTTTGCTTTTGTTTAGCTAACTCTAATTCTTCATCTTTGATTTTATTATCTTTGTTAGCAGCTTCTTTATCTAAATTTAAAGACTCTCTATCTAAAGAATTTTGCATAAACATTTTTTCTCTTTCCATTTGAAGTTTTTGTTGATCAATAGCAAATTCATTTTGTAACTTTAAACTATTATCAAAACCTGTTTCAGTACCTTGTTTACCTAACTCAGCAATTGTAAGTTTGGTATCATTATCTCTAATGTTATTTTCAATTTGAACATCTCTATCAGCTTGTTTATCTTGAATCTGCATTTGTAGTTGTTCTTTTGCAGCTTCAGATTTTTGTTGTTCAATTTCTAATTGTTTTTGATGTTGTTTTTCTTCAGCAGCTTCTAACTTACGTTTAACATTAGCAATAGAATCTGTAGATAATATTTCAGCAATATCTTTTAAACCTACTGTTCCTGCTTGTACAGCTCCTTGTGCTAATTGTCTTAAAGTTTCTAATACTCTATCATCTTTAGAACTATTAGAAATAAACAATCCAAACTCAGCATCAGCATATTCTGCACCATCAATATTAAAATAAACACGTTGCATATCTTCAGTAACGTATTGTCCTTTCTTACCATTCATCCAAGCTAATTTAGAAATCTCTAACAATGATGTTAGTACTCTACGTTTAACTTCACTATGAATAAAAAACAAAGGTTCTGTAATATGACTAGATTGTATAACGCTTCTTTCAACATTACCTACTAATTCAGAACTGGTAACTTGTCCTTGTCTTTGTCGTGATATTCCTGATATTTCACCAAGCATATCTTCAACTTTATCTAACAAACCTATGTATTGTTGAGCTATGTTAGCCATACTCATATCAATAGATTGGAATTGATTAAAAGAACTTGTCTTACCAGCAAATTTACCACTACCTTCTTCAAAACTATTAATGAATGCTATACCTAATGTTTTTAAATAATACATCCATTTTTCAGTATCAATACCCATACTTCTAGGTATTTGTGCAATATCCATTACCATAGCTTTGTCACCACTACGAGCAATAGATAATTCTAATCTATATAACAACACATCATAAAAATACTGATGTGGTTTCATAATCGAAACTAAACTTTGATGTTTATATACCCCAATATAAGGTAATTTACACTTACTAGGGTTATCTAAAGATTTAGATTGATTAGGTAAAGGACGAATATTTAAAAAGATATCTGAACCTATTTTAGTGCCTTCCCATACCTCATTAATCCATTTCCATTCAACAGATTCTCCTAATTCTTTATTGGGTTTATATGATTCATCAACAATAGTTTCTAATTCTTCTCCTGTTTCAGGATCCATATATTTTAAGAAACCTATACGTCTTAAACTTTGCCAACACATGTGTACTACACGTATTAAGTTTTGATTATTATAAATACCTTTAGAAGACATATCAATGTCAGAATAAGTAATAGGAACACCTAAATTACTATCCATTAAAGTCATATAATTTTGACCTTGTTTCATTTGCTCAATTTTATTTATATCTTCTTCAGATAAAACATCATAAAATTGATCATAAATATCGGAAGGTGTTAAAAACCTTTGATAATAACAAAACTGTGCATCTTCAACATATGAACTATCGTTAGACATTTCCGCGTAGAAATACCTAGGATCAACATCCAAACATACAGGTTCGTTAGAAATTAAACCATTATAATAAAGTTCACTACCAGTAATTAAATACTTTTTAAAACCTTTATTAAACTTGTTCTTTAGATCTAAATAGTAAACCAAATAGTCTAATGATTGTTGTCCTAAAATTTCTCTAATATCTGAATAAGAAGTATTCATGTATTGTTCAATTTGAGGAAGACTCATTACTTGTTCAGGTACTTGATTAGGATCTTCTATTTGTCCTGCTTTATATAATTCTTGTAAGAAAATACCCTTTAACATTTCAACAACCATTTCTTTTTTAGATTCTTCCATCCTAGTTACACTTTCAGGATTTGTAGAAATGACTTTATAATTAAAAGGTCTTTTTATTTCTTCACCTACTAAAACATCAATTTTAGGTTTAATTACGTTATAATTTTGTAATGTTGCAGGAAAAGAACCTTGTGACATACCAAAAGGATTAGTAACGTAACTTAAATCATTCATATTAAGATAACCATTGTATAAATCAATGTTTACTTGTATATCATAGTAATCTATATTACCATATGAACTAAAACCAAAATTTAACAACGATTGCATAACAGCTCTACCCCACTCTTCGGTAGAACCAAACTTATCTATTTTTTGTGAATCTGTTAGTCTTTGATTTGGTAAATGCATTATTATTCTATTTAATCAACAAATATAATATTTTTATATTAAAAACTACCCCAAGGAGTAACATTAATTTGTTGTTTGTTATTATTTTCTTGTCTTGTAAATAGCTTTTTTGAAAAAAACGTATCTTCTAATATTAAATTCTTTTTGTTTAATTCTTCTTCTTGTTCTAATTTTAATTCTTTTCTATATAACATTGCTAATAAGAACGCAATAACAGAGTCAAAGTTACCTTCGTCGTTATATGTAATCAACTGTTTAATAAGGAAAGGATCATATATTTTATTTAAATTAAGTGTTGTTTCTGAAGTATTTTCAACTAACCAGTCATAACCCCATAATTCAAGTTGTGATTTTAAAGCAGGAACCATGTGTGTTCCTTTAGGTCTTTTAACTGTACTGTTTTTTATAATTTTATCTAAAATATCAGGTTGATCTTTTAATAAATAACTAGTACCTTTTTCTTCAAAATGCCACTCTAAACCACGTTTTTCATTCTCGTATAAACATACAGCATTATAATACAAACACAACCTGCGAACATTCTCATAAAAATCTTTAGCTTTTTCTGGTCTACCATGGTATGTAGCTACAGGTAAATCATATATATCATCAGCTGTTGTTATAGTTTTCCAAACAATACAACTACCAACAGAGTTAGAATTTTCTGCTTCATCTTGATCATAAGGGTCACATGTTGCAAAATATGTACCATAAGAACTATTCATAGGTTCTGTAGGGTGTTCATATATAACAACACAACCTTCTCTATCAGACTTATCTTCATCCTTTTTAAAAGGCCAATCTAAAGCTTTTAATTCTTGCTTTATAACAGGTTCAACAGTACCATCTGATTTAATATCTAAAAGAACTCTATCTCCTAAATACTTCAAATCTTTTTTAGTTTCAATATCTGATAATTGTCTAGCTAATAATGAAGCTGGAAACTTAGCACCTTTTGTAATAATGAAAGCTTCTGCTGGTGTAAAAGGTTGTTGTGACACATAAGCATCATAATCTGTTCTACGTTTAGAACCTTTTCTTACACGATCTCTATTAGCTTCTTCAGCAGCAATAGCTGATGCTACATCAGAATTACCAAACTCATCTATATAAGGTGGTTTAGCTAAATAATCAGGTATAAATATACCACATTTAGTACCCATTTTACCTTCATCCCAGATATTGTCAAAAGCTTTTAAACCATACGTTTCAGGACTATAGAACATAGCTGCAAAATCTTGCGTACCACCTTCCATATCACCACCTGTACCAAAAATAATTGGTGTTCCAATAGCAACATCCCCATCTCGCCAAGTAGGTTCAGAGAAACGATAAGCTTTAATTAAATTTGGAAACTTACCAGCCTCTTCCCACATAAACAATGAACAAGATTTACCAATAGATTTAAAAGCATCATCTTTAAATGTTATCTTATGGATTTCTGATTTGTAACCAGACCAAACATCAGTACCATTTACAGATTCTCTGAATTGAGCTTTCATAAAATCCCTTCTATCAGGATTTCTTTGTCTTCCCCAAGCAGTATGTTTGTTCATAAAATCTAACATTTCAACAGCCATACCAATAGTATTATCAGCAAAACTATCTAAATATGCACCAATAACAGATATTGATTCACGAACAAGATTAAATTCATTAGCAACTAACCATGCGTTTTTATATGAGAAACCTTTACGTCTGGATTTAGCAACAATCATTCCTAAACCATCTTGTTTAGCTTCATGTAAACCTTTAAAATAAATATAATCCATGTCATAAAAGTCTGGAAAATCTAAGAACTTACGTTTTCTTCCAGCATATTCAGAGGTCTTTAGAATCCTAGCAAAGTTTAAATAACCATAAAATTCACCAGAAATCCAAACACCTCCTACACTATAACCTTCGATACGTCTACGTTTTTGTTCTTCCCAGTAATTAACATAATCTTTAGTTCCTTTAGGAGAATTACAATAGTATCCATATTTACGAAATCTATTTGCTTCTTCTTGAAACAAAGCTGTGTTAATATCTTTTAATTCAGGTACGTAAAGCATTTATGATAATGTTAACAAATAATTAATATGATTAACTAAACCAAGCATTTCGTCTAATATGTTACTTAAATCTGTGTCTGTTGCTGTTAACATTGTTCGACTATCTTTAGCAAAAAATATTTTCATTTTTTATTATTTTAATTCAAAACATAATGTTTTACCATTAATTTTAAAAACTATAAAATGTTTAAGTTTTTCTTCACCTTTTGCCATATAAATTTCATAATCTCCTTCTGATAAAGTTTCTTTTATTAAATCCGAATCTTCATTTGTTGCACTTTTAATAAGAATTGCTTTACCTGATTGTGAAATAGACATTTTAATTTTATCGTTCATCATAACTAACTTCTTTATTACCTCGAACACTTGATTTTTCTAATTTTTCTTTAGCAGCCATTTCTTCTAAACGTTTTAAAGATTCAACAACTTTACCTAACTTTTCTAAATTAGACATTCCTTCAGTTGCTTTATCAATTTTTTTACCCATTTTATCTACACGATTAAAATCTACTTGTAAAAAATAAGCTCTTAATTTATCAACCATTACATAAGCATCTTCAATTAATCTCATAATGGGTGTTTTACTAAGCTCATTATATTTATCTAAAGCAGCTTTTACATCAACATCTTCAGACCAATCTTTATCTTTAATATAATCTTTTTTTACTTGTCTTTTACGTTCAATTAAATCAGTATATACTCTATAAGGACTATTCCAGTCATTCACAAAATAGATATACTCAAAAGTGTTAAAAGCTTTTTCTTTTGCTTTTGTTTTGTCTTTATCATATAGTTTTTTAAATTCAGGTATTAATAGTATCTCAGGTTCAATTGAGATACTATTATTTTCTAGTTGAAAGATTTTCATTAAAATTCAGGAGTTAAAGGATGCGAATGATCTTGTTCAGTTAATAAACATTCTGTTGTTAATATTAAAGAAGCAATACTTGCAGCATTCTCTAAAGCTATTCTTGTTACTTTTTTAGGATCAATAATACCAACAACGATCATATCTTCATATTTATCATTCTTAGCATCATATCCAAAATTACCATTTTCTTTTAATATATTATTAATAATGACTGAAGGTTCTAAACCAGCATTAAAAAGAATTGTTCTAATAGGAGCTTCTAAAGCTTTAACAATAATGTTTATACCTGTTTGTTCATCTTCATTATTTACTTTAAAAGATTCTAATTCTTTCTTAGCTCGTAATAAAGCAACACCCCCACCTGGTACAATACCTTCTTCTAACGCTGCACGTGTAGCATGTAAAGCATCATCAACTCTATCTTTCTTTTCCAACATTTCTAATTCTGTTGTAGCACCAATATAAAGAACAGCAACTCCACCATCTAATTTAGCTAAACGCTCTCTTAATTTATCACGATGATAATCATTTTCAGCATTTTGTAATTGAACTTTAAGAAGTTCTATTAAATTATTAACAGTTTCTTTATTACCTTTACCACCAATAATAGTAGTTGAATCTTTAGTAACATTAATAGATTCTGCTTGTCCTAAATCTGATAATTGTACATTCTCAAGTCTTAATCCTTTTTCATCGCTAATTACAGTACCGCCAGTTAAAATAGCAATATCTTCAAGCATAGCTTTTCTTCTATCACCAAAACCTGGAGCTTTAATAGCACAAACGTTTAATGTACCTTTAACTTGGTTCATAACCAAAGTTGCTAAAGCTTCACCTTCTACATCTTCAGCAATAATTAATAGTGGTCTATTTGTTTTTAAATGTTTTTCTAATATAGGTAATAATTCTTTTAAGTTAGATATTTTCCTATCTACTAATAGAATATAAGGATTGTTTAAACTAGATTCTAATGTTTCTCTATTAGTAACAAAATAAGGAGAAATATAACCTTTATCAAATTGCATACCTTGTACAATATCTACATATGTTTCTGTATTCTTAGATTCTTCAACAGTAACAACACCTTCCTTACCTACCTGGGTAAATACAGTAGATATTAACTTACCTATGACTTCATCATTGTTTGCTGATATAGTTGCTACACTTTCAATTTTGTTTGAAGCATCTATACTTTGTTTTTGTAAACTTTCTACAACAATTTTAGTAGCTTTATCAATACCACGTTTTAAATCCATAGGATTAGCACCAGCTGTAACATTTTTTAAACCTTCTGTTACAATTGCCTGTGCGAGTACAGTAGCAGTAGTAGTTCCATCACCAGCCAATGTTGCTGTTTTTGCTGCTACTTCTTTAACCATTTGAACACCTACATTTTCAGAATAGTCTTTAAGATCTACTTCTTTAGCTACAGATACACCATCTTTAGTTATGATTGGTAATCCATGTCTTTTGCTAATTACCACATTACGACCTTTTGGTCCTAAAGTTACTTTAACAGCATTAGCTAAAATGTCTACACCTTTCTTTAATGTATCTCTTGCATCTGTTCCAAATTTAATTTCTTTACTCATATTTTATTTTTTAAATCCTTTGATAGTTATATAACTTGTTTTATATTTATTTTTTAATATTTGATTAACATCTTCAAATTTGTGATTAACCAATATATCCCCTTTAGAAGTATGATAAATTATGCATTTTGTTTTATACAATTGTCCATCGTTTTTAACAGCGTGATCTACAAATTTGATATCATCTAAATCACATACAAATTTTACATCAATTCTTTTTGTTTTATATTTCTCATTACCTTCAACACTTCCAGGTAATTCTTTACATATAATTTTTGTAGTTTTAAAAACAAAGCTTCTTTCCATAAGAATTAATTAAGTTCATGTTTATTTTTTTGTTTATCATAAAGATATTTTTTTCTACCATCTTTTACAACAAATTTACCAAAACCAGGTATCATTAAACCTTTCATTTCTTCAGATTCCATATTTTGTTTTAAAAATCTAAAGGTATATTTATATAGTTTTTCTACCATATATTTTGGTAAACCTGTTTGAGCACTAACCTCTTCGTATATCTTATTCATTAAAAATCTTCTATTTGGTTTTTAAGCTTGAATAGACTACTGTTTTTTAGATTCATTAGAAAGTTTAACATTTCTTCAAAACCTGTTTCGTCTAAATGAACTAAAGGTGTAACATTATCATTATCTTTTACATGATATATTACAGTTTTATTTTTACCTAAAACTAAATAAGATTCTTTATTTATCTTATATTCTAAATCAGTATTTATTGATTTAAAACCTAGCTTCTTTAATTGTCCTCTCGTTATTCCCATACGTTTAACGTTACTATAATTGCTTTAACACCTATTTCATATTGTTCTTCACAATATATTTTTCTTTTTCTACAATCTTTTTTAAAAGATTCTACATGGTTTATAGCATCTTCAATCGTAAAAAAACCTACTTTATATAAACTATGTTGACAGTTCAAAAGATATTTTGGATCCATTTTGTTTTTTAATGTAAAGTTTAGGATTGATGGATTCTCCAATAATCATTTGTTTATCTCTTAACATTTTAATGTAATTGTTAAGATTATGCTCACTCATATTTAAAGATTCTTGTACATATTTTCTGTTATCAGCTCCAAATAATAAGCTGTTCTTCAAATCCTCAGACAAATCAGTTTTATCTAAACTGTCTTTAATATCCATAAATTGAGCAAGGACAGATTGCTCTGTCCTAGTCAACTTTAAAATACCATTAAGGATTTGTAAATAATGTCTATAAAAATATTTATCTGTAGTTTTTAAAGTCCACATAATTAATTTTTATATTTACCAATAACATGAAATTCAGACATAATGAATAACATTTTACCATCTAATTCCATAGGTTGTACACCTTGTCTAAAAACAATAACATCACCTACTGTGTAGTTTTTAACATCTTCACCAGCTGCTATAATAATTGCTTTAGGAGCTTTATCTGTTTGTGCAGATTCTGGTATGATAATACCTGTTTTAGTTTCTGTAGCAATTGGAACATACTCAGCAATGATTACATCCCTGTTAGGGATAAAATTAATTTCACTAACTGTTTCAGGCATTTCAATTACTGGTACTTCTGTTTTTACTAAAGAACCATCAATGTCTTGAGATAATTTAGTTTCTGTTTGTTTGTTATTACTCATATTTGTTTATGTTTAGAGTTCCCTGTAGGAATCGAACCTACTATATCCTGTTTACAAATCAGGTACATCGCCAGCAATGCTTAGGAAACTTATTTAGTTGCGGGTCCAGGTAACGCTCCTGGTGTCTCTGCGTAATGAGCGCAGCGAGATACTTTTTCTCTAACCCGCCTTATTTTATAATTTTAATAACCCATTATCAAATTCCCAATGACAATTAGGACATAATGCTATTAGATTATTCAAATCATTTATTTCTTTTAAAGTTGCTGTATCTAAAAAATCAGATACTGGTTTTATGTGACATACTTGATAATTTTTATCATAACCACAATTACCACAACATTTATTTTTGTTTGAAAGTTTAAATACTTTTCTAGCATGTTTTGCTATTGGTATTCTTGCTTCCCACCAATTTTTTCTAGAATCTATTAAATCACCTTTTGTTTTAGATTCTAAACCATAAACTTCATTATAACATTTTCTACAATATTCTGAAGTTTTCTTTATTTTATTTCCACACTTACATGTTTCCATATTATCTTTTAGTTATCTTTTCAACACCTTTAATAATTCTAATTAAATCATTTCCAGTCTTAACATCAGTATATTCACTAAAATCAGTTTTAATCATATATAAAGCATCTTTATCAATATCTTGTATTTTAAGCTTATGTAGATCTTTATATTTAATATTTATAGTATTCATATTTTCAGGTATAAAAACAATGTAAGGTTCATAATATTCTTGAGCACTTCGTTCCCAATCAGTATCATCAAACCAACTGTTTTTCTTTCTCTTCATTAATCTCTTCTTCTATTTCTTTAACAACATCTAATATTGTACTTGGTCTAGTATATTTAGCATTAATATGATACCAATTATTAAGAGTCATTCCAGCAGGTAACACTATAGTACCATCTGATTGTTTATACTTTAAAAGTTTATTTATTTTATCTTGTTTAGTCATTTCTAAAAAAATCATAGTGCAAAGGTAATATTAATATTTTAAATATCCAAATTTATTTTTAAAATATTTTCATTCTCAATTAAACACACCAAGTCCCCTATATGTAGCTTAATTAAATTAACAATTTCCAGTAGTCAGTTCGTTGGATTTCTCCTACACCATCTAGGTTTACTTTTATTTTCTGTGCTCAGAACCTGTTAGCATTGGTTCAGGTAATGTATCCTAGCCTACTTTTATATGTTAACCTTTTTCTGTTCCTATTGGGGACAATCTCAACTACTATATAATCTTGTAGTATTTACAAACCCAACTTCTAGACTCCTACTTGGTTACTCAGAGTCGACTCTTATCATCGAGAGAACAATACAAATATACTACATTATTTTAACAAAAGCAAGAAATATCTAAAATATTTTGTAATATATAGCTAATTAAAAAAATTTTTTAAAATTTTATTTTTTTTTGTGTTGATGTTCATATGATGTACGCTATTATAATGACCCCCGCTGGCGCTTGGGTTGGAAGTCTCTAACCCTTAAATCAATAGACAAGCGTTCAATCCATAAACCTAAGTCAATGTCTCAAGATCATGTGGTAGAGCCTGTACGAGACATTTTAGGGAAAGTTTGGTCACTTCGTAGTCTATTGGTTTAAATCATTAATCAAACATTTAAACATTCAAATCATGTCAAAAAAGAACATGTCAGTAATTTGCAACAGAGTTGTTGTAGATTCAACAAACGGTAGAGTATTCATCATTGGTAAACCTTCACAGGTTAATGCTAAAGGTGCTTATGCATTCAGTAATCAACAGTTCACAAACCTTGCTGAACAAGCTGGTTTATCAACAAAGCAATTAATTCGCAATATTGTTGGAGCAAAGCTTAGCTTTGAGGCTTTGTATTGTGTGGCTGGACAACCTTGGGTTAACGAAAAAACTGGAGAAACAGGCACTTATGGCGAAAAAAATGGTGGTAAAGACAGTTGGAAACTATCTAACTATTCTGTTGAATTAAGTGCTCAAAAAGCATTAGGTATTGAGATTGCTGAAGCACAAGCTGAACGTATGCAATCAGGGTTAAGCTTTGATTCATTCATGAACACATTAGATGTAGTTCAACCAGAAGTTGTTGAAGAACCAGTTATTGCTGAAGAAGAACAACAAGCGTAATAGATAGAGGGCATTGTCCCTCTTTCTTTTGTGTATTAAATTAAACTAAAGTATTTTACTAGGCTAGATTAGATTAGTGCGGTTTCATGTGCTAGCTTAGACTAAAATAATCCTGATAGATAGGAATAGTTATTTTATGGATTTTTTCTTTCCCAAAAGTATTAAAAATAAAACAACACTATTCCTTCTGTTGGGTTAACATTATTAATTATGATAACATTTGATATACTTTCTGTCTATGTCTTTACTGATATAGTACTTATTACACTATTTGTAGTGCTTTATAACCAAATAGTTAATATGGCTTGGGATAATACCTTTGATTTTGAGTTTAAAAGGTTTAATATCAAGTTTTTAACGTTTGTTTTGTTGGTTATTGCTGTTGGTGTCTTAGCCACATCACTAT
>ERZ650304.1050-NODE-1050-length-11459-cov-4.690547_pt1 | contig 11459 bp, 14 predicted proteins | sample MGYA00376240_ERZ650304 | MGnify/ENA primary metagenome ERZ650304 (study PRJEB26733, sample SAMN07839271) | wastewater metagenome | biome: small river; feature: stream; material: water | place: USA: North Carolina | collected 2016-03-01 ...
AGTTTAAAGAATCAGAATAATTTTATTATCTTTGTATTCATGTACAAAGTATATCTCATACAAGAAGATGGGACCGACAATTATAAAATCGGTGTTACTCGTCGTAGAGTTAAAGACAGAATTAAAGGTTTAGCTTCTGGAAATTCTAACAGACTTCTTGAAGTTACACACTACGAAACAGAGCTTGGATATAAGCTAGAAACCGCTCTACATAATTATTTTAAAGGTTTAGGTAAAGATTCAAAAGAATGGTTTGAATTCATTGACTTTGATAAAACTATATTCTTGGATGTCTGCCATAAATTGAATGAAAATTTAATCTTCCTCAAAAAAAATAATTCTTTGTGTGATAGTTGGTAATGTTGATATTTTTCTATATTTATTACCAACTAAAAATTTATATCAATGCCTTTTGACAGTACACTAATCAGTCATGCTAATTTTACTACTCACTTCGTTCAGACTATTGTTATAGGTACAGGTGGTCTTTGTACTGCTATACTTGCTATATTTGGTGTTTGGGGGAAAATTATAAAACCTTACCTAGATAAAAAAGAAGCAGCAAGGAATCTTAAAGCAGAAGAAGCAAAGAACAAAGCTGATGAAACATTTAGATTAATTAAGAATCAAGAATTATTCTTTGGACATATAGATTCTATGAATAGCAAACTAAATGATATTATGTTTGAGTTTAGGCCTAATGGTGGTTCTACTCTAAGAGATAAGGTTGTTGAGATAGGTAATGACATAAAAGTTATTAAAGGCGAAAGAGATGCAACGTTTCAATTATCTAATGATGCTATGTTTAAATCAGATAAGAATGGACATTGTGTTGCTGCGAATCTAGCATTATGTAATCTACTTGGTGCTACACAAGAACAAATGCTTGGACATGGATGGTTAAACTTTATTTCTGAGAGTGATAGAGCAAGAGTACAACAAGAGTGGAATAATATTATTCAGGATGGTGTAGAAATTTCTTCATACTATTATGTAGACAATCCAATTACTGGGGAGATGTTCCCAGCACATTATAGAGCCATTGTCGCAAGGGATAAAGCAGGTGAAATTGTATCTGTTATCGGTCTAATAGAGCGTGAAGAGGATACGCAGTAATAAATTTATTTTTAAAAAATCTTCCAAAAAGTTTTTTATTGTACAAATTATATATATTTTTGTAGATAATATTACAATCTACAAAAATTAAGTATGACAGAAAACAAAGGGTATGAATACTTTGATGAAGTAAACAATACAATTAAATCCGAACACCCAGAGACAGAGTTCTCAAAAAAATATAACTACCCAGACTTTAATTATGACACAGGCTTAAAAGCAGATGAAGCCTATGTTGAAACTTTACCTGATTTACAGAATGGTCCAAACTCACTTATTAAAGGTGCGCCAGTAGCAATAGAGAAAGTTGGTATTCACAACTTCCGCCTTCCACTTAAAATTATGAAGCAAGACGGTTCTACTCTAAACGTAGAAGCATCTGTTACAGGTTCAGTATCTCTTGAGGCTCATAAGAAGGGGATTAATATGTCAAGGATACTTAGAACATTCTATGAATCCCACGAAGAGATATTTAATTTCGACTCATTAGTGAATACCCTAAAATTATACAAAGAGAAATTGAATTCTTTTGATGCAGCAATTATTGTAAAATTCTCATACCCTATGAAACAAGCTTCTTTAAGAAGTGATAATTGGGGCTGGCAATATTATGATATCCAAATGGAAACAGAAATTAACGGTGGAGGTAAACTAAAAAAGATTATCCATTTTGATTATGTTTATTCATCTGCTTGCCCATGTTCTTTTGAACTTGCAGAACACGCTCGTAAGTTTAGAAACAAAGCAACCGTTTCACACTCGCAACGTTCGGTAGCAAGAATCTCAATAGAATTTACTGACATGGTATGGTTCGAAGACATTCAGAAAATGTGTTTAGAAGCTCTTAAAACAGAAACACAGGTTGTTGTTAAGAGAGAAGACGAACAAGCCTTTGCAGAACTTAACGGTTCAAATACAAAGTTTGTAGAAGATGCAGTACGTTTAATGTATAACGAATTGGATAAGAACCCAAGTATTGTTGACTTTAAAGTAATTGCTTCACATCAAGAATCTTTACACTCCCACGACGCTATTGCGGTTATTACAAAGAATGTACCTGGAGGCTTTGATGCAGATATTTCAAGAGCAGACCTTAACAGTTTAATCCACACGGTAAAATAAATTCTTTAAATGGGTTCAGGTTTAATAGTAAATGAATTGATTAGTGTCACGCCTATGGATATGCCAGGTAATTGGGCAACTATAGGTAATGAGATAATTGATTTAAAAACAGGATTCGTTAAACTAACATATTCTAAACGTACAATAGACCCATCAATCTTATACACAGATTGGTATGAAGATGATGTTCTTCCTTCAACAGATTTATGTAATAGAAGAACCAATATAAATACTCAACAAAGCCATGACGCTTTAGGAGACGCTATAAATGTAATAGAGCTCATAAGAAAGGCTACAAATAACTACAAACCTTAATGGAAGAAGAACTAGAAATAGAATCAAAGATAAAGAATTATATTTCTTGGTCTGAATTTGCACAGTTTAAATCGTGCGAACACAAATATTATATCTCCTATAAGTTAGATTATCGTATGCCTACGAATTTAACTATGTGGTCTGGAAATGTTATCCACTCCATAATGGAAGAAATTTGTCATAAGGGCACCGACTATAATTATGAAGATGAGTTTGAAAAGTCATGGATAATCAATTTAGAGAAGCTTACAGAGGCACAAATAATTGATTTTACACAGCACAAAGATAGACTCCGTGATAAATTCCGTTTAATAGTGTCAAACCTTGCGTTTAATGAACGATTTAAAGATTATAAAGTTCTACATACTGAATTAAAAATCCTTCATAAATTAGCCGAAATTGACGGTGAAGATTTTTTCTTTAAAGGATACGTCGATTTAATACTTCATGATGAGATTACAGACGAGGTTCTTATTGTTGATTGGAAGACGTCAGGTAAATTATGGGACCTTCGTAAGAAGCTAGCAGATAAGATGTTTGTGGGTCAGATTCTTGTGTATAGATATTTTGTTTCTATTGCAACAGGCATTCCTATTGAAAAGATAAAATGTAGATATGTTGCATTGTGTGATAATGGTACAATCCAAGAGTTACCAATCTTCCCAGATATGAAGATTACACAAGAATATCTAGATGAGATGATTGCAGCAGTAACCGATATAAAGAATTTAAACCCAAAAAAGTTAAAAAAACAAAGGTTTGGGCCATCGCGAATTCTGTGTGATTGGTGTAATTTCAATAACACCACGTTATGTAATGCACTTAAAAACCAAACGCCAGATAAGCCTAAAGAAACCATACGATAAAAATGATAGACGGAGTTTTAATAAAGGTAGATGACATTCTTAGAGAGGTCAATGATAAATTAATTGATACTTACTTTGAATACTTTGATTTGTTCTTATCTAAAGACGAACACGAAGACATGGGTGAGGAAGAGGAGCTTCTTGAACCTAAGGAAGAAAGATTTAAAATGGATGAAGACCGTTTAAGATTCTATTCAAAAACTTTACTTGCACTTAAAGGTAATCCAGAGGTAATTGTAGATGAAGAAGAAGGCGACACGACTCTTGATTACAAATATCCTTTAGAAAATTTATTCTTCTCTAAGGAAGACAAACAAATTTTCCTTGAAGACTGTGGTCATACAATATATGGTAACAGCGAGGTAATTAATCATGGCGCCGCAGAACTTCTAAGAATTACAAATAATGTGCTTACACCAGTATATTTTATTGATGATGTAAAGTGGGATAAATCAATTACAGCAACTTTGTCTTTCTTAATGAAGGCGAAAATAGACTTCAAAGGTTTATTCTTCTACAGCAGCAAAGAGGAGAAGAAGACTATTGAAGATATGTTTAAATGGAAATTTACAGATGAAAATTATAAATTATCTGCAAAAGAATTTAATAAAGACATTGAAACTGAAGAATTATTTATATATTTGAGAACAATCGAAAAAGAACTAAAAGAAAAATTACAGAATGGGACAGTATAGCGACCAAATTAACGAAGCCTTTAGAAGAAAAAACCTGGAAAAATTATCTCCAGAAGTAAAGGCAGAAAGAGAACTAAATCTAATCAATGAATTCATACAAGGCATTGACGAAAAGACAAACAGAATTTTGTTCTATTGCCCAGATATGGAATTCCCATCTAGGTCTTTAGTTACAATCTATCAATTCTCTAACCTATTAAATAAATTAGGTTACAATAGTATTGTACTTCACGAAGAATATGGTTTTAAACCTACATGGTTAGATACCAAGTTTGAACATCTGCAGGTACAATATCTATCAAGTAAGAAAGATAAAATCAAGAAACAGAACAAATCCCACGCATCATTTACATTCAAAGCAAATGATACAGTAATTGTTCCAGACGGGTTCTGGTATATCATGGAGAACTTAGCAGAAGAGAAGACTATTGAAAAGATTGTCTTACTTATGTCTTATGAAGGATTAGGTACAATGAAGAATTACTACAATTGGTATCACTTCGGGTTTAAGAAAGCAATTTCAGTAGGTCAGAATTTAATGATAGACCATCAAACTTTATTCCCATACATTAAGTTTGAGCATATTCCTTATGTAATCGACGAAGCTAAACCAGTAGAGAATAAAACTGAAATTAAACCAGAAATAGGTTTATTCGTAAGAAACAAGAGAGAAGCGGCGCAGATTATAAATGCGTTTGTAAATAAATACCCAATGTTGTCAGTATGGCAATTTAAGGTGCTTCGTAAATTAAATTCAAATAACTATATAGACCAACTTGCTAAGAGTGCTATTTTAGTTGTACATGACCCAATGTCAGGATGTGTGGTACCACCTTTAGAGGCTATTGCCGTAAACATCCCAGTTTTATTGGCTAAGACAAGGAATGTAGAACATCTACAGAATGCAGACAATATTATTGCCTGCGACGACAGTATTTTTGCAGTAGTAGATGAACTTGCAGCATTCTGTTATAATTGGTTGTTTGAATCTAACGAGGTAATCTATAAAGGATTCAATCAAGAACCTTTATTAGCACATAAAGAAGATGCAGTAAGAGAAAAATTAGATACTTACTTCGAATCAAACCAAATCAATATCAAAGAAAAATTTTTATTAGCAAAAACAAAATTAGAACAACATGAACCAGCAAACGCTTAAAATAGACGACAATTTCTTTATTTCATATAATGATTCTGTTGAAGAACCATTAATTGAGGTTGCAAGACCTTATTTGGACCCAGAAGTAGATGTTTACTTTGTTTTGGTAAACGAAATGGACAAAGAAGGTAAGACAACAAAGAACATTCTTAACTCTTCAATCTTTAACCCACAGTTAAATCAATATCCTGGAGAGGTTAACAAAGAAATTCTGTATCGTTATTATGATATAACTACAGAAGGTCTAATAATTAACAAGAGTTTCTCTGATAACTATGTTGGAAACAAGGATTATAAATATTTTGCCTTGTTAGATTTAATCATTAGTAACTTTGCAGATATTAAGGTTGGGGTAATACCTAAATGTATTCTTAGTACGACTGAAAAAGAAATTAGTGATGAAGAACGTAAGGCAATGGTTGAAGAGCTTAAAGGTATTTATAACAAAAACGAAAAGAAAGAAATCAAATCTAAATAACGATAAATATCCATCTCAGGGATATCTTTAAATAGATAGGTGAATTGAGTAATAATGAAAAACATTACAGTTCACCTATCTATTTTAAATGAAAAAGAAAAATTATTTTGACGAACAAGAAGAAGCAGCTTTAAGAAGATACTTAGACATCGAGACTCCGTCTAAAGACAAAGCAGCTTTATTCTACAACATTCTTTATCCAGCTTTAGAGAATCTTGTTGAGGGTGTTATTAATATGCCCAAGTTCCATTCACTTATTAATATCACGAAAGACCAATTAAAAGCCTATGGGTTTGAAAAGGTTATTGTAGAGATGCATAAGTTTGACCCAAACAAAGTTTCCAAAAAAACTGGAGAGCAAGTAAAAGCTTATTCATTCTTTAGTACCGTTGCAAAGAACGAAATGGTTCAACGTAATAAGAAGGCAAATAAAGTCGGTAAGATGTTTGATGATAGTGTTATTATTGAGAATCAAGCAGACGTATATAAGACAAGCCAGGCAGTTACTTTCGAACAATTAATAAACGAATGTATCGAGCAGATTGAAAATCGAATGCGTGATGAAAATTTCTCAGAAGAGAAGAAGGCTTTTGCTAATGAATTAATTACCTTGCTAAAAGATTGGCATAATCTTGATTTTGATAATAAATTTGAATTTAGGGAAATATTACAAGAAAGGTTAGGATTATCATCTTTACAAGTTTTAAAATATTTAAAAGAAATGAAAATCAAAATATTTAGATAATGGATGACTCACAAGTAAAAGACCAATCAATTCAAGCACCGCTTATAAGTGAAGAAGGATTTGATGCGTTAATTCAACAATTACACGATACTACTCAAGAAGACATAAAAGAAGTTGAGAAGATTCTACAGAGCTTTAAAGACGAAATTTTTGTACCAGGAGCAGGTATTAATACAACATCTCTACAAATATATCAAGAGTCTCTATCAGAAATGCTAAAGACAAAGATTCAAACAAAGGACCAATTATTTAAAGTAGCCGGTCTATTAGCTAATAGATTAAAAGAAAGAGCTAAAGCCGATTCGGGAGAGAAAGAATATGATTTCTCTGATATTAAGAAACAGATTAATGAAAGTAAGCTCACTCCAGTAGATTCTGATACGAACTACGACGATGATGACGACGATTAAATAATAAAAATGAATCCAGAAGAAATTATTAAAGAGTACCTTGAAAATCTTGCAAAGTTAGAGGACTTACAGAAAGAGGTATTGCTGAAATTAAAGATAATGGAAAGGATAACAATTCGTAACGGTGAAATAGAAAAACTGCTAGAAGATAATGGATGAAAATAAATTACAGTCGGTAAACATAGTTGATAAAGTAAAGAAGTCGATTGCCGATAATTTATTAAAGACTCCAGAGAAGATGAATCATATCTTTGAATGGGGTGTGGTTGTAGCTTATGACGAAGAAAATGCAAATCGTATTAAAGTTAGAATTCCTATTCTGGACGACCATTTCTTTAAGAGCAAGAACGTTGATGATGATATAAAGAAGTTACCTTGGTGTGTCCCTTCAAATAAACGTATAATAGAAACCCCAGAAGTAGGCAGTATAGTTCTTGTAGGTTTATTTTCAATACAAGATGTCTTTAATGGACGTATATGGTTCGATGTTATAGATTATGTTGACTCTAATGTAAAAGATGATGATGTAAAACGTCTTGACGTTAATCCTACAGGCAAGAAAGCTTGGGAAGAAATGGAAAAGGTTGTAAAGAGAAAATACAATGTTGCGCCGGGTGTAAGAAATAGTGATGAATATAAGACAAAGAATCAAAAGGCCGTTAAAAAGGTAATACTTAAAGGGAAATCAAAGAACGCTTTAATATTTGACGAGAAGTCTACAAAGATAATACAGAATAAAGGTGATAAAGAAGAATCATTTATCGATGTAACAGAAAATGTAGAAGTTTCTTCATCAGACCATATTAAAATACTTTCAAAGAAGAGCACAAGGAAAGAAAAACCAATATTTGCTCAGAATTTTATAGACTTATTCCAAAAGGTTCTTGATTTTAATCAATCATTAGTACAATTGCTTGGTGCCGGTGCTGGAAATACAACATCTCCAGGTGCTCCAATTACACCTTCGACGCAAGTACCAGGTCTTCTACAGAAGCAAGTATCTTTACAAACTGAATTTGAGAAATTTAAACAACAAGGTGTTTCTTCGAATATAGATATTAATTAATATTTAATAGTAATGAGCAAATCAGCGTGTCTATTATTCCCTTTTAGAAAAGATAAGGTTACTTCAGGTATGGAAAGAAGTGATACGGTTGAGAAAGCCTTGACTTCTTCTATAAAATGTTTCTTATATACAAGAAAGAATTCACGTCTGGGTAACCCAATAGGTAGTATTCTTCCAGATTTAATTCATTATCTAAATAATTCAGAGGTTTATTCATCTAAACAAGAAGAACTTAGAGATGATTTAGCTAAGCAATTTCCAGAAGTTGATTTTGTTGAAGTTTTATTTTATTCAGGGACTGGTACAGACTCAGTTACTGTATATTTAAGGGTAAAATATTACACCCCGCTTACAGACTTAACACAATTTGATATGCAATTAAACGTAAACTAAGATATGCCAATTCAATATATAAATAGAGACTTTACTACATTCGTTGAGGACTTAAAGAATTTTGCTAAAACAAGATTCCCAGAAGACTTCATTTATCTTAATGATGCTTCTCCGGATATGATGTATCTAGAAATGGTAGCTTATATGGGTGCTGTTCTTGGCGACAACCTAGACAAGGCATTTAATGAGTCATTTATTTCCGAGGCACAAGCAAGGGGTTCTTTAATACGTGCAGCAAACGATTTTAATTTTACAAACTATACAAAGACGCCTTCAACAACTCAATTAAAGGTTTCTATTACAGTTCCTTTTATTATTGAAGATGGTCTTGTAAAACCGGACCCAGATTTACTTCCTAATGTAAAGAGCCTACAAGCTACATCTACATCTGGAGTTTCTTTTGAGAATTTAACTGATATAAACTTCGCCGACCCACAAAATAGAGTAATAACACCAAACTTTAATTCAAATAATGAGATTATAAGCTTCAAGGTTACAAAGTCTGTAGTAATAAGAAGTGGTCTAACAAAGATTCAGCGTATCTATATTGACTCAACAAATATTAAACCTTTCTTGCCTGTAACAATAGCAGATACGGACGTTACAGAAGTGGTAGGTGTAATTGGTGTTCCAGGAAATCAATTCCAATTACTTAACGATTCGTTATTTGATAATCTAGATTATACTTATTCACAAGTAGATTTCTTGGCACAAGATAAAATGTTTGTTGAATTACAAGACAGTATTAACCAAACATCTCAGATTAAACAAGGTGAATGGGTAGCAATACCAAAACGTTTTATTATTAAGAAAGACATTAATGATTTAGTGACCTTGTATTTCGGGTCATCGACTACGAATTTTGACTTATTTGAAAGTCTTATACAAAGTTATTTGAATAGTGATATCAGTCTTAATTCAATACTTAATAACAACACTCTTGGTGAAATTCCAGCAATTGACTCTACACTATTCATAAAATATAGAACCGGTGGTGGTATTGACTCAAATGTACAGGCGGGACAGATAACAAATATATCTTCTAAAGAATTCTATCCACAGACGGTATCAGTAGATTATACGAAATTAAGCAACGTTAGAAACTCTATGGAGATTATTAACGAGATGCCAGCAGTTGGTGGACGTGATGCTTTGTCAATAGAGGAAATGCGTTATACACTTCCAAAAGTATTTGCTGCACAGAATAGAGTTGTAACTTATGAAGACGTAAAAGGATTCATAGCTAAGATGCCGCCTAAGTTTGGTAGCCCATATAAAGTATCATGCGAAGAGATTAAACCAGGCATTTATAACCTAGGTGATATATATGGATATCTTACTCAACAACTAATGCTTGTTGAAAGTAATAACGTATATTATGAAAGAAGAAGAATTATAGACGAAACTCTAAATGCAATAGCTTCTCTAGGTTCTAATCTAGCAATGATACCAGCAGGCTCTGTAAACCCAATAACTCAAACAGGTTTAAATGATTTACTTCTTGATGAAAATAATATCTCTTTATGGATAGGCGAAAAATGTCGTATCTATATTCTTGGTATTGATGAAGCAGGTAAACTTGTAACAACTTATAAGGATGCAAATGGTATATGGCAATATCCAAATGAAATCCTAAAGACAAACATTAAAAATTGGTTACTTGATAAAAGGGTTATCGGTGATTGGATTGATATTGTAGACGGTCGTGTTGTAAACCTTCAATTTGATTTTACTATTATTGCCGATAATAATAATAAGCAAGAGACACTTTCTAAATGTCTACAAAGACTTAAGGATTACTTTGCTGTAGCTAATTGGCAATTAGGACAATCAATCTACATGGCAAACGTTCAAACAATTCTACAAGAAATTAAAGGCGTAATAAACGTGGTAGATATGAAATTCTACAACCAATGGGGAACTGATTTAAGAACAGGCAGAAAGTATGCAGACATGGAACCTGGACGTTATAGAAATATCGACATAAATTCAAATGTGTATAATGCTAATAGGTTTGCTGTTACACTTGTAAATAATACGGTAAAAGGCTATGCAGACACATTCTTTGAAATTCGTTTTCCTGACCTTGATATAACAGGAAGAGTTTTATAAAAATTATTTACTTTTGTATTTATGAAATTATTATATAAAAATTGCGAGCAATGCGGCATAGAATTTTCTATTAGAACTTGGATGAAAAACAGATTTTGTTCGAATCTTTGTTCTAATTTAAACAAAGTATCTACTCCAGAGAAATTATTAGAACAAAGCAAGAAAATATCTGAAGGTAAAATTGGATTCAAACATTCTCAAGAATCAAAAGATAAAATGAGTAATTCTCGTTCTGGTAAAACCTGGTTAGAAATATATGGTCCAGAATATTCTGAAATTAAGAGAAAGAAGATTAAAGAAATAGGGGAGAGGTCTAAAACTAAAGAGCAAATAATTAAATGGAAAAAATCTAGAACAGAAAATGGATGGTTTAAAAATCCAGAAGAAACTTCTAAAAAGATAAGTATTGGTAACAAAGGTAAAGGACCTTATTATAATAAAACTAAAGATGAGATTGCAGAAATCGTTAAGAAAACTTGCGAAACTAAAAGAAAGAACCCAGAATTAATTAAAGGCGGGAAATGTAAGTATTTTAAAACGGAAGTAGGTACAGTACAAGGGAAGTTAGAATTAGATTACATAAATAATATCATAGAAAATAATTTACCTTTACCTAGAATACCTAAAGGTATAAAAACCCCATTTGGGATTTATTTCCCAGATTTCGAATATGATGATAAGTATATAGAAATAAAATCTATATTTACTTATAAAGTATTTCAAAAGTGGCTTGACTCAGGGGACGAAGCTTATCTTTTTCTTGTTCTTGTTGGGATTGTCTTTGTTTGGCATAACAATAAGATTCCAAGTGCCCTTCCTTCTTGCAAAAATTGCAAACAAGATTATTGGAGTGTCTTGGTGTTCCATTGTTGCTCTTGAAATTTCTTGAATTCCCATTGTGGTTTTTGTAGTTCTTGTTTCCACCATTGTGGTTCTTGTTTGGTCTTCTGTTGTTGTTGTTTTTATTTTTTTAATTCGCTAA
>ERZ650304.1052-NODE-1052-length-11453-cov-3.597912_pt1 | contig 11453 bp, 10 predicted proteins | sample MGYA00376240_ERZ650304 | MGnify/ENA primary metagenome ERZ650304 (study PRJEB26733, sample SAMN07839271) | wastewater metagenome | biome: small river; feature: stream; material: water | place: USA: North Carolina | collected 2016-03-01 ...
CTCGATCCTGTTTCTGACGATGATTCGGTCAAGCGCGTCGAATTGCGCGAGTCTCGCATCGAAGCATTGCGTCGGCTGCTTTCCAGCGTGTCGTCGCACGAGTTTCTGGTGGCTCACGATCTGCTGTCGGTTCCATTTTTTGCTCAACACATGCTGAGCGTCGAAGGATCGATGGCGCAAAGATTGCCTCGTTATCTTTTGGCGCGCCACGGCACGTACCTGCGCATTTTTTTGGCGCAAATGGATCTGCAAAACGACCGCATGACGCGATCGGCGAGCGTGATTCGCGATGACGCCGTGCTCGATTTTGTCAATCCGATTTTGCGCGAGCGAGTGATTTCTGGCGACACCAACGAATTTCCCCGCCATCAAACCGATGCTGCTTATAAGGCAGCACTTGGAGAAACCGATCTGCTCGTGCATCCAGAGTTGGACCGTGAAATGGGCGTACGCCTTGCTTCAATGCGCGATCAACGTGCGGTCGGCACCGTTGCCGAACGCTATCAAAGAGAATCGCAGTCGTTGCTTTCGCTTCTGCGTATCGTGCAGAAAAACGAATTGCAAAGCAGCAGTGCCGTTCTTGATTTGAACGTGAATTTTGTGTTGAAGCACAAGTTTTCCGCCGATGATTTTGAGCGTTTTCAAAAACCTTGTGCAAACGATTGGCTGGCACACTGGTGTGTGCTCTATGCACTCGCCGATCGCGATGAAGAAGATGCACGCCTCGTAGAAGAGCGCAAGGTGCATAGATTGCGCATCATTGACCGTTACGCGGCCACGTACAAGAACGAGCCTCAATACGAGACAAAGACACGTTGGCACAAGTTTTGGCGCGGTTCGAAGCGCATGCACGTGTGCCAACTGGTCGTGTTCAACAAGCAAACGGTTGCCGACAACGAAACTGTGTTTTTTCAACGCGAACCCGATTCCAAGACGCCGCTTTTCGTTGTCTGCGCGTTTGAAGAAGACGTCCTCGCCGACAATACGCAGCGCAGCCTAAAGTGCATCTATGTCAAGAAGAACTATGTTACCCGAGCAGGCGACTGCTGGGGCGTTCAGAACACAACGACTTACATGCACGACGATGCTCATCGTTCGTTGAGCGGATCTCCTGGTCTGAAGAAGCCGAGAAGAATGCAAGCGGTGCACCCAGCGATGCCAACCATGCCAACCATGCCGACTCTGCCGCATTCTCCATCAAAGAAGACGGCGCGTGATGAAGAAAATGATCAGGCCGCTCAGAGAGAGAACGAAAAAGGACATGATGAAAAAAGGCGAAAAGAGATCAAAAGTGCAGCAGTCGACTCGGCTACAGTGCAAGCGACGTTCGACAAATGCCAACTCGTTCAGAGTCATTAAACAGTCCTTTTTCAAAAAACAATCTATTCAATGCATAAATGCATAATGCATTGCGTTGTCAATTATTATCTATTCTCTTTTTCAAACAAAATGCCGCAATTGTGGCAACAATATGTGAAACAGGAAAAACAATTTGTCTTTGGATGTGCACTCGACTTTTTGCGTTCAAAACATCCAAAGTTGACGCAAAATTCACTCTCTCACGTCGTGAATTTTCTTTATGATCTCGTTGAAAAATTATCTCTTGAAAAACAAGTATTTTTTGCGTCTACGTTGACCTTTTATCGTTACATTTGTTCTCCTCTTGTCAAGTCACTAATGAAATTCGATCTCGACTGCATTGCAGTTGCATGTTGTTGGATGGCTCATGCCATGTTTGATTCCAATACTCTTCCTTTAACAGATTTCTATAGAGCATGTAATACTTATTATTCCGGAAATCTAATTCAAAAAACAGCAATTTTGATAGTAAAGGCTCTCGATGCAAACATCTACACAGTACCAAACATTTTAACTTTTCTTCAAATATTGGAAAAAGAGAATGACGACAAGGCAATGGCTTTTGCCGAGTGTGCAACTTTATTTTTCGAGTTATGTGCCAATCACCGACAATCCACTATCGCAAAGGCATGCGTTCTCATGTCCTTAGGTGTCTGTGGCGACATCGGTAAAGAAGATGAAAACGCTGTTCGTTGTGCTTGCGAATTGCAAAAACTAATCATTGCAAAACGAGATGCTCCGTCGATGAAGCCGGTTTTAACACGTTTTCCATTTCTCTCATCGCACGTTTTTTTTGATTTTGATTGCAATTCCAATGGCTCTTTTCACAACGCACGTGAAGACACCAAGAAACCAACAAACAACTCTCTGGTTTCAGAGAAATATTTTGAAAATGTCTACACGGAAAGGAAAAAAATTGGTGCAGGTGCTTACGGCGGTGTATACGAGTGCTATTCAAACGCCATTGTCGGACTTGATGTTGCTGTGAAAAAGTATCATGAAAACGGATTGACAAGCAGTGCGCTGCGTGAAATGGGTCTGCTTTCTTCGCTTAATCACGAGAATGTTGTGCGCGCCACGAGCATTTTCATTGAAAGATCTTTAATTCGCATTGTTATGCCAATGTCTGGTCAAGCAGATTTATCAACTTTTATTGAAAACAACAAAAATAACGGTATTGCAAGAGGAGTTCAGAGAAAACTAATGTACGACGTCTGCCAAGGATTAAATTATTTACACAAAAATCGTGTAATGCATCGCGATTTGAAACCCGGCAACATTGTTATTGACGTTAAAAAACAGAAAGCAACAATTGTCGACCTGGGAATTTCACGGTTGACCAAAGAATGTGTTACTCAAGACGACGTTGTTGTTGATACTCATGCAAACGTAAATTTCACAACTCTTGTTTGTTCGCTGCCTTATCGCGCAACGGAAATTATGCTTGGCGACGCGAAATATGATGGATTCGCAGTCGATATGTGGTCATTTGGGTGCACGCTTGGCGAAATTGCGCTCTGTCGATGTTTAACAAACGTCATGACCTACAGCGAGTTTGCTCAATTGATAGAGTATTTTAAACTGCTAGGTACACCAACGGATGAATCATTGCCAAATCTGTTACAAATGCCGCATTGGAATACAGAATGGCCAAAATTCATGTTTGGAAAATATTATAAAGACCGTTGGGATCATATGCGTCAATCTATTGGGGAAAGAGGCTGCAATCTACTCTTAAAAATGCTTCATTACGATAAGAGAAAACGGATAACTGCAAAAGAGGCACTCAAAGATGCATTTTTTCTTGATCAACTGTCGCCAGAAGACGAGAAAATTTCTCTACCAAGGCACATAGATTTGGAAGAACAAGAAGAAGAAGAGAAAAGGTTGCAAGAAATAAGAGAAAAGGAAAGTTTGCAGGAGATAAGAGAAAAGGCAAAAAGCAAGTAAAAAAACAGATTCTTGATTCTTTTATTTCACTATTTTTTGTGCAAATCGTTCACTATTTTTTGTGCAAATCGTTCACTATTTTTTGTGCAAATCGTTTGTTTCATGCGAAATCGTTTGTCGACAAATTGGACAAGTGTTGTCTTTCCAATCCCTTAAACAGTCGCTATGAAAGTAATGTTGACAGGGCAAACTGTCCAAAGTGTCGTCGTTTTCGTACGGAAAAAGACAGATGCAACATTCATATGCATCGTCGGTTGCGAGCAACTCTTTAAAAGCGTCAAAGCGATATTTTTTTGTCCATTTTTCTCTTTCTGACTGTAAAGAAGACTCGACATCATTGTTCACAGACTCTTCGGCATGCGGAGGTACTGCGAAAACTTGAACTGGTCTTTCACGAAGCGGTCTTTGACGATTTTGCCGCAAATTTCTAGCCTCTTCATCGGCAGATCGTTGGTCTTTTTGCAGAAATAAGCAGCAGCAGCAAAGAACCATACAGCCACAAGGCGTCAGAAAAAGGGCATAAATAAGCGCCAAAGGCACAAAGTTTACGTAAAAAGCAATTGAAACCCAAACTGTTTGCGGCGTAAAATGGCGTCCAAGAATTTTGCTTCCTCCGATAACGACTGCCAATCCGCCAAAAATAGAAATGCCTCGAGCCCACAGTGAAGCAATCATAACATGCTCGCGACGGCGTGGATCAATCCGTCGACGAATGCCAGTGTAAACAGAGTACGCAATATCGCAAAAACGTAACGCACATACGCAATAGAACCAAATCGCAAAATCATTTGCTGCACTGTTGCCGTCGTTGTCGAAATGTTTTTCTTCATGTGAAAACACAAGGCCGGCAATTGAAGCACCGAGAAGAATCAAAAAGTACACTAGTCCAAGCCAAGAGAATCGTGGACCAAAACGAATCTTGACTCCAGGACAAAGAACGAGTGTTTTCCCAATCAAAAAATCACCAAGCCACATAAAGATGTGTCAAATTTTGGAAAAATATTTTTTATGGTTTATACATTTTACGTTTAATAATTTAAGGATTTGCAAGGCTAAGAATTTGCAAGGCTTTACACTCTTTACACGTAACGTTATTCAGACACTTTTATCAACGGTCATTCATCGTATTGCAATGTTGTAATTCTTGCACAATTGCAACTTGTTTGGTTTTTACAACATCTGAAGCAAAATGAAGTGTTGCATTGACTGCATTGAACGTGATTACAACCATTTTTCTTTTCGATGCGTACAAAACAATTTGGGCACGGTCGAGTGGTTTCGTAGATTTTCTCGCTGACATTGTCCATCAGCCTTGTTTGCACATGTTTGTTGGAACAAACAAGAAAGATTTTCCGCTTAGTTTCATAATAATCGTAAACGCAGAACGCCAGCAAACAGAACAAGACTACAATAGACAAAAAAATTGTATCTCGTCTCATCATCAAGATGCGAAAAGAATTGCATCCCAATAAAAAATACACAAATGCAATAGTAAACAAGGCAGCCATGAAAAAGAATACTATTGACGGAGGATCGCGTTCCGATCGTTTAAACACTGGCTGACCACACCCAATGACGTTGCATACGTGTTGAAGTCCATTAGTCTTTAAAAGATTTATGCGCGTCTTATGCGCGTTTATAGCATTTTTTTTCCAATCCGACACCAAAAAGGCATCAATTTTTAAAGATTCTATCATAAACTGTGCAGAAACCTCTTCTTCGCAGTCTTTTTCAACGCATTTGAAGTCACCAAATTCGTTGGCGCGAATTTTCAAATGTTTTGTCCAGCATTCTGTGCATGAAGTTGTAAAATCATGCAAGTGATTCGCCGTTTTGATAACTTTGGCCGGCGAATAGCAATAATCGCAAATTGTGTTGAATTTTGTCATTTTTTGAAAAAATATTTTTTTAAAAAATATTTGTTTATTATCAAGGTCCCGCGCAAAACTTTTCCTCTTTTGTCGGATATCTTGCTGGAAACATTATATTGTCGGCAGCAGTTGCTTGGCAATATCCTTGTTTAGAGCACGGAGTTATCGAAGTCAGAGCGGCAGGAAAACAAAAAGATTTGTTGAGTGGAAGTTGTGGTATGTCGAGTTTGAAAAAGCATCGCGGCGGCTCGGGACACGCGCATCGAACGGCCTGACGACAGCAACATTTTTGTCTTTGGCGTTGCACTGTATTGTCAATATAACCGTAATCAATTGCTGCGGTACGGTTTCGAGATTGAATTCTATTGCAAGGCTGATTGCTACCGCGCTGGCAACACTTTCCCAACTCTCTTTGATCAACGATTCGAATGCTCATAATACCAATCAATGTGTTTTGTTGGTTAAAATAACTTTGTATAAAATTGGTCACTTACATATCTATTACACTTAATTCCCTTGGTTTTTCCTTTTTGTCGTTTGACCAACTCTCAAAATAATGGCTGCAAAAGGCATCCAAATCTTTTTTGCCACGAATTTTCCACCTGCATGACATATCTTTCGGAAACTCTATAAACGTTTCAAATATGGTGATCAACAAAAATACTTTTTGTCTAGTCTATAATTTGTAACGGAAAACGAGTACATGTCGAGCACAACATCGACAGTGAATTTGCTTGGTATTAATTGCTGTCCGCAATTGAACAAAAATTGCTGCAAGGTCACAATTACGGTTGAAGACGTCTATCCAAACGTCGTTGTTACCGTAAAAAACGGCGGCTGCTACACGATTCAACCATTTTTGAGATTCGGAGTTGGACCAGTTGCTAAGGATTCGGCTACCTTGGTAGAAGGTGATTATGCAACAATTCTGTATTATGAACAAGCAACAAACACAGGCAATGACGTTGTTGTTCGTTACAACAAATCTCTGCGTGCTGGCGAAGAAGTAACATTTGTTCTCAACGGATCGTTTGGAAACCCGATCCAAGCGTGCATTCAATGCTTTGTACCAGAAGTGACGAGCCGTTGTCATTCATACGCTGCTCAACAGCAAGACAAATTGCGTTCCATGGCTCGTGGCGTCAATTGTTGCTTGGATATTTGCAGTGAATCACTCTGTTACTGCAACAAGTTTATTTTGGAAGGACTCAACAAACTTTACCGTTTGAACGTATTGAATGGCCAGGCGAAATTGTTGGGAACGACGTCTGAACTTATTAAAAGTTTGGCTGTCAACCCTCTTACCGGAGTTCTTTACACTTTAAAAAGCGACGGCTCGAAACTGTTGACGCTCAACACGCTTACGCTGCAAACTACGGTTATCGGGTCGACAAACGCCGGTTCCGTATCCATTTTTTCATTGGCGTTCAATTCTTCTGGCGAATTGTACGGATTTTCCAGTAATGCGACAAGCGATTTGTACAAATTCAACCTATCTACTGGAGCGATGACAAAAGTTGGTGTGTCTGGCTTTGGAGCGATCACAACCGTAGCAATTGCATTCAATGAAAACGATGATTTGTTCTTGAAATATGGAGATTCGTTGTTTACAAACTATTACTTGACGCGTCTCGACGCCAAAACAGGATTGCCCATTGGTTCTCCGCAACTTTTGTCACCGACAACAAACAATTTGGATGGCAACTCCTTACAGTTTATTTGTACGTCGCGAAAAAACCCATACCAAATCATTGAAAACGCTGAATCTTGTTTTCTGCAGTCGATTGACCCCATAACTGGCACCGTGACGACAATTACGTCGATTACGAACCAGGATGCACCATTCGAAAATTTAACTTTTATTAGCGCGTTTTCTTGCTAAATTTTACATAAAATTAATGTCTATTGGACCTACTTTTACACGCTTTTTCTTTTTTTTGGCGCGAAAAGGAGCGAAAAAGATTGAAATAGTGTTTAGCCGTACAGTTTGCGCTTGCGTTCCAAAAATTCGTCTGCAATACTGGTGCTTGATTCTAAATCAGGTTGTTCTTTTTGCGTCTTTGCCGACAAGAACTTTTGTTTTCTCTTTTCAAATCGTTTTGGAAGTTTCCATTCAGAATAATTTTGTCTTAATTCGCTCGCGGAAGCGGAAGACGAAGTAAAAAGACTCTGGGTTTGTTCAATAGAAGAAGATTTGACGTCTTCTTCCCGATCACAATCTTCATCATCTTCCTGTGATTTGATTATTTCGTTTACTTTTTTGTCCAAGTTTGGTTCGGTTTTCTCTAAGCAAACGATTTTACTGTCATCCAGACTGCTGACGGTAATATTCATTTCTGTTGCACCGTGTTTTTTATCTGTCGATAATTCGGTATCACTCTCTTCATTTAGGCGTTCAAATCGCTGTTTTCTTCTTTTTCGAAAACAATTTCGTAAAATCCATCGACCACCGTAGTAAATAAGGACACAAACGACTGGAACTGCGTATATTGTGACAATAACTGTCAATAAGATTTCTCCGATTGCCATTGACAAACTTGTAAAAATAAAAGCAGAGAGAGTTTAAATAGAGTATTTGAACGTTTAATTATTTTTATTATTTTTTTAAAAGTTGTCCGGACCAAATGACGTAATAGGAATGCAAAGATTGCCAGCAAACATTTGGGTGCCCGAACCGCTCCAATCGTTCATCGTTCCTTTGTTAAGGTTCGCTTGTTGAATTGTTGGCAACGAGTTGTTCAATCCAGCGCTGTAGCAGAATCCATCGGCGCACTGTGTGTTCAAGCAGTTAAATACCGATGGAGCGCGATATGGCGCATTTGCTGGGCGTTGAACATTGTTTGTAATGTAGCAAACGGCAACTTGGTTAATCGTCGACTGAGTGCCTCCCAGACCTGCAGTCCAACCGTTACGCTCGGCGTTGGCGAGAGTTGGCAACTGATTTGTGAAACCACGTTGATAAGGAAACACAGCAGCCTGCGAAGCCGTCAACGCATTGAATTGCGATGGTACTTGCACAAACGGATTGCGTGGACGAAACGGATCAAATCGGGTAGCGGCGGCTTGCGCGAGAATTGCTTCATTGCGCAACAGGCGATTTTGAAGACGATTTCCGCATCGAAAAGGTCGCACCGGTTGTTCGTCAACGACTTCGGGTAAATTCTGAGTGCGAACATTTCGCAGTGCTGCACAGCGAGACATTTTAGATTTTCTTGCTGATTTAAGTATCTTTATGAACGCAGAAAAAAAAGTTTCAACTCAATTGTGTTGGCCTTGTTTGCATCATTTGAGCCAACACAATTCGACGATGTTTGTTGTGGTAACAAATACCGATTTTTTGCAGCACAACGTTGAAATGATTGTCAAAAGATCTTTTAACTTTCTTAACAGTTACGCCCCAAAGACACATTGTGTCAAAAACATATTCGAATTCTTTCTTTGTTATGTTTTCCAAAAAGACATTTTGTCCGAGTTTCATGTTGGCGACTGCTTCTTGCCAGTCTGCTACCCGGGTTAAACTCTTCCAATAGGAAGAAGGCATTTCTTTATTCGCTACTAGTTGCGGAAGAAATTAGCGGTTGTTTCATTTCCATTGACCTCTGCATCTGATTAAATTGCATTGAACGCATTGCTTTTTCTTGTTGTTCTTTCACGGCTCTTTCTCGTTGCTTTTCCACCGAGCCGCGTGTCGCAAGCCAAATAACGGCGGCAAGAATCGCCAAAAGTGCCAACGAACCTGCAATGATAAGAGGCAATACCCAAGGTGCCCATCCTACCTGCCCTGTTGCTGCTTCTTTCTCTACCGCTGTTGCTGTCGGGATTGACGTTTTCTCTGTTCCGGAATTATTTGCCGGAGGTTGTGGAACAGGAGGAGAAACAACTATTGAAAACGGCAAAGATTGACCAGGTTGTGTCAGCGCTTGATTTTTTGCGATTTCTTCATTTGCTTGCGCAAATCCGCTATCTTTCAAAAGGATTGGCGGCGTAATTGCAGTACCGCTGCCTTGCAAAACACCATTCTTGACGGAAAAGGATACATTATCAGTTGGATTGGCAATGAAAAATACCGCTGGTGCCGGATAGGTTTTGAACGAATCAATTGTCCCAGCAGGAAACGGATCTTTGTCGCTGTAAACTGAAAAAAGAACAGCGCCTTCTTTGCTCAGCATTCCGTCTTTGAGCACGACTGGGGACTCAGTTGGCTGATTTGGCGAATATTGTGCCAAAATGTAAAACACTTTTGCGTCTTTCGAAACCGCGCTGAGCGGCAACGTGTTTACGGTAGCCATTGAAACAGAGTTTTTATAAGTATGAAGCCGACAAAAAGATTTTGTTTAAAAATGTCCGACGGCAATTCAAAAGGAAAATGCGCATGTTGTAAGAACAAAGAAGCAATCGCAGAGTGCAAACTATGTGCTTATAGTTTTTGTGAAGTGTGTCGCGAAACAGAACAGCACAACGGTACGTTTGAGTGTGCAACGTGCAAGAGCACGTTATGCAATACTTTACGAGCAACCCATTGCGAAAAAAAATATGATTCCGTATGCTTTCGATGTGGAATACAAGACAAGACTAAGCAACTTGCAAATTTAATGACCATGCTCCAAAGCACACAATAAAAAAAAACAAAAAACAAAAAATCCAGTTTTAAGGTTTGTCTCGTTGATAAAGAAACACTGATTACGCGCAATTTAACAATTTATGTGATTGTTGCGCTAGACGACAAACGAGACGAAATAAATTTTTTCTACAGTCTAAACAAAATCCTTTTTTCATTTTCTCTTTCACTCGGCAAAGCAAAAAGTACACTACACTATTGCGATATGCCTGCCAAAGGGACAACAAAACGCGGCGGTCTTTTAGAAATTATGAAAACTTCACCAAAAAACGTTGAATTGGCAAAGGCTTCTCTTTCATCGTTGAGTTTAAAGGAAGTGCTAAATCCGGATGAAAACGCAGGAAAAAGAAAAAGAACCGCAGGCAATGTGGAAGAAGAAAAAGGATCAAAGAGAACAAGAGGAGACACGCGCTTGCAAACAGAAAAACCGGTCGAAGATTCTTTAATTGAGCCTGTTGCTGTTGCCAACGTCGTCTCGCCGCCTACTAGTGGTGGTAATAGTAGTGGTAATAATAGCAGTGGTAGTTCTATCGTACCACCACCGCCCATTATTTCAAGCAATCCCGTTGCATCAGGTCATACGACAACGGCAAAAGTTGTTTTCAAAACAGCACCAGATCTCAAAACACCATCTCCGCACACTCCAAAACCTGCTTCGTCAAACTCTTTGAAATCTTCGCTAAACACGCCAATACCAGCGAACAACAACAAACCACATCCACTCGATGCACAAACATTGCAAACGATAAACGATCATTTGAGAAACGAACTTGCGCAAGTAAAAACAGACTTGGAGCATTCAGAAAGAATTGTTCAAATGAATATGGGACGCGCACCTGTTCTGTCGAACCGCTTCTGCCAAGCCGAAGTTACAAGCAAAATTTCTGATTATGAAAAACTGCGGCAAGCCACACAAATGCAACTATCGAAAATTCAACCTTCAAATCCAAAATATGCCTTTTTTGAAATGCTTTATCACCTTGACACAGAGGTGTGTCGCATTGTACGCGAATCATTTTCTTATCGTGGTTTTCAAACATAAAATGTGTAATAAATTTGATGTAATGAACTTTTTCCACTCTTAATTGAACTTTTTCCACTCTTAATTGAACTTTTTTCCACTCTCGCTCTAAATCGTTCGATGCAAATCGTAACCAAACAGCGGCCGTGGTAAAAGAATCATCGTGAGCGGCTTTTCGACGTTATCGACAATCCATGGACCAGAAAAAGCGGTTGCATTAGATGAATGCGAGGCTGTAACGGGTAATTTTCTAACACACATATATTTGCCGCTGTCGGATTTTCGTTTGAAATCATAAAGTGTGCCGTAAACGTTATTTACATCATATCCATCGATTTCAAAAGCCACCAAAAGTTCATAACCAAATTGCATTCTACCAGTGTTTTCTCGAATCAACTCTACTTCCATTAAAATTCTGGTTTGATTCCAGCGCGCGTTGCAGAAAGAATCGAGAATGTGGCGCCAATCGTTGCTCGTCAGTTGATCTTGTCGTTTGTTAATTTGAAATATTTCCACAAAAGAGTTTGCTATTTCCTGCAAATCTTCAATGTCAAACAAGTCTCTCTCGTAATCAATATTATCTGGAGAATTTGGAGGAAAGTCAAGTTCAAAATGGGGACGACGATAGGTCATT
>ERZ650304.1053-NODE-1053-length-11447-cov-4.999386_pt1 | contig 11447 bp, 11 predicted proteins | sample MGYA00376240_ERZ650304 | MGnify/ENA primary metagenome ERZ650304 (study PRJEB26733, sample SAMN07839271) | wastewater metagenome | biome: small river; feature: stream; material: water | place: USA: North Carolina | collected 2016-03-01 ...
CAGCCAAGAGCGGATGGGATGCCATGCTGAACGTCGGGCGCGCCGACTCGCTGGAAACGCAAATCGCCAACGTCCGGCACAAAATTTACCAGGCCAAGGGGCTTGACCCGAACCGGCGCCACAGCCTGCCATGGGATACCCCGCTCGCTGAACTGGAGCAGCAACTTGCCAACCTGACAGAGCAAGAGCGGATGATTCGTCGCGGCGCAGAAGCCCAAGCCCAGCGCACGCAAGCAGAGAAAGATGCCATCGCGGCCTCTGATGCATTGCAAAAGACGCAGGCCAGCGGGATGACGAACCAGCAAAAGATGAACAAGGCGCTGGAAGAATACGCCAGCCACATCGAGAAGCTGAAGGCCACAAACCCGGCGTCTGTTCTGCTGTCGCCGGACGCCATCGCACGCGGCGAAAAGGCCATTCGGGACCAGTTCGCGGACAAGGGCAAAGGATCGAAGGCTGTGAATAAAGACCTTGCGGATCAGCAGCGCATCTACGCAGAACTTGCCGGGGTGTCCAGCACCTACTACAAAGAGTTAGCAGCAGCACAAGAGCAGCGCGCAAAGGGCAACGTCAGCGAAGCGCAGTACGTCGCCTACGTCAACGATCTTATCCAAAAGCAGCCATTCGCCGTGGCGCTGGCGAAGGAAGAAGCCAAAGCGCAGCAAACACTCGCCAAAGCCAACCTAGACGCGGCCCAGTCCCGCGAAAAGTCCATCACATCGCTCGCCGCCGGCCTCGACAAAATCAAAGCCGACATCACCGCGCAGATCGAAGCGACCAAGCGCATGGGCCTGAGCAAAGAGGCCATTGCTGAATTGGACGCCGCCAAGCTGGAAATGCTGGCGACGGATCTGGAACTGCAGGCCATCAAAGCGATGGACCGCAACCTTGATCAGCAGACCTACGACGCCCTCAAGGCGCAGGCGCAGGCATACCGAGAGCTTGGCAAAGCCAAGAAAGACGGCGCTGCGAAGGAAATCGCGCTCGACCTGGAAAAAGCCAATAAGGACGCGGCGAAGAAGGCACAAGAGGAATGGGAGCGGGCGTCCGAAAAGATCAACAACACGTTGACCGATGCCCTCATGCGCGGGTTCGAGTCCGGGAAAGACTTCGCCAAGAACCTGCGCGACACGGTCGTCAACATGTTCAAGACGATGGTGCTGCGCCCTGTTATCAGCGCGGTCTTGTCGCCTATCTCTGGCGGTATTCAGGGAATGATGGGTGGCATGGCTGGCGGCGCGGCCGGTGGCAGCAACCCTATTGGCATGGCCTCCAACGCCTACAGCCTGTGGAGCGGCGCCGGCAACATCGGCAGCGCCCTCTTTGGCAACTCGATGGCCTACGGCGCCGCCGTGCCTGGCCTGAGCATGGGCAGCCAGCAGGCCGCGATGCTCGCCGCGCAAACGGGCGAATTCGGCTTCGCGGGCCTCAACGCCACCAGTGCGGCGGGCGCATCCGCTTCGGGCGCAGGTATGGGCGCAATGGGCGCGCTCGGCGCCGTCGCGTGGATCGGTGCCATCGCAGCACTCGCCAATACCCCCGCCAGCCCGCACACGGGCGGCGCATCCACCGCAGGCGCGGCCGTCAAACCGGCCGACCTCAAGGCCGCGTTCGATGGCATCGACGCCAAAACGCAAGCGAACCTCGACAAGCTCACCGGCAGCAGCACGGCGCTGCTGAACTTCTTCTCCAAGCTGTCGGGCGGGCAGGGTGGCTACAGCGTCAGCGCTGCGTACGCGGCAGACGGGCGCGATGCCGCGTCGGGCGATCTGGTCATCAAGCGGTTGGATCAAGTGCTATCGAATTGGGACAGCACCCGCCGCGCCGATATGGTCTCCGCGCGCGACTTCGCCATGGGCGACTACGCGAGCCTGCTCACCGCGCAGACAGACTCCGGCGAGGCCGCCGGCATGGCCGATGCGGGGCCGAAGATCGCGGCCATGGTCGAGGACCAATGGGCGCAGTATTTGGAGGCTGTCAAAGGCGACCTCATGGCCCAGATGCAGGCCAGCGGCGCCGACCTCCCCGCCTGGGCGCGCAAGATGCTCGCCCCTCTGGCCGACGTCAGCGCCGAAGACTTCTCGACCGAACTCGACAAGATCACCAAGAAGATCATCGCGCTGCCCGAAACCATCGCCCAGCAGATCGGCTACAACCGCGACACCGTGGTCAGCGCATGGGTGGACGGCCTGCGCACGGGAGACGCTACGGCCGCTGGCATCAAGGCGGCTGACACCTTCGTCTCGGGCATCGAGACGCAAATGCTCACCAGCGCGGCGGGCAAGATTCAGGACATCGTTTTCAGCGGCGCCATCGTCCCCATCGTGGACTCGCTCATGCAGGGCGCCACGCTCTCGCAAGCGCTCGCCGAGGCCAATCTCGATGAGGTCATCAAAAAGGCCCAGGCCCAGGCCCAGGCCTTCGCCGCAGTCTGGGGCAACGCCGATTTCCAAGCCGCCTTGGCGAGCATCCACGACGGCTACGCCAAAGTCATGGGCGACCTGGGCACCACGCTCAATTACACGCCCGTCTACACCCAGTCCACCCAAGCCGCAGCCGCCGCGCAATCCGACCTGGCCGCCGCGCAGTCCGACGCCACCCGCGCCGCCGAGCAAGAGGCCCAACGCCTGGCCGACCTGCACAAATCGCTCACCAGCGACCTGGCCAGTCTCGATATCGAGCTGCTGCGCCGCTCTGGCCAAAGCGCCGCCGCTGACGCTGCCGCCCGCGCCAAGGCCACCGAGGGCTACGACGCCGAGGCTCTGGCCCTCTACGACCTCATCGCCGCGCGCCGCGCCCACATCGCCGACCTGGACGCCGAAGCCGCCCGCGCCCAGCAGCTCGACGGCCTCTATGCGGGCATCTACGCCAAGATCGCCACACCCGCCGAGCGCATGGCCTACGGGTATGAGCGCATCGCCGCCAGCTTGCAAAACGCGGGCCTCTACGCCGGGCAGTCCGACCTCGCCTCCATTCTGGCCGAAGCCAGCATGCCCCAGGTGCGCGACACGGTGCAAAAGCTCTGGGGCGAATCCAGCAGCCAAACCCGCCTTGCGCTGCTCGACGCCGTGGGAGCGCTCTCCGACCTAAAGACCGAAGCCGCATCCCTCGCCGACCAGGCCCAGCAAACCGCGCTGAATCTGGCCACGCAAAACGCCAACGCGGCACTTGCCATCGTCCAGCGCGCCATCGACGCCGAGAAAAAGGCTGGGCAAGAGCGCCTGCGTCTGGCGCAGACCGAAGAGACGCGCCTGAAGTCCCTGGTGGACTACCTGCATGGCCAGACGCTCGACCTCTACGGCCAAAGCGACTCAACCGCCCAGTGGATGGCCGCTCAAGGTCAGGCCTACATCGATGCCGCTCTTGCCGGCGGTGCGCTCGACCGCGACAAGCTCGGCGAAGCCGTCTCCGCCATCCGCGCCACGCTCAAGCCCGATCTTTTCGGCAGCGCCAAGGATATGGAGTTCCAGACCCTGGTACTGGCCGGCAAGCTCGGCACCTTGGAGCAATCCACCAGCCGCCAGCTCACCGCCGCGCAGCGCTCCCTCAAGGCCGAGGAAGACGCCGCCAAGGCGCTTGACGATCTGGCGCAAACGCAGCGTGACGCGCTCGACATCGCGCGCGGGCAGTACACGGGCATCCTGGGCGTGCAGGACGCGATCAAGCAACTCAGCGCTGCGATCCTCGCTGAGAAGGCCATCAGCGGCATCATGCAGGGCTCGATTGCGGGCAGCACCTACGCGCCCAAAACAGATACCTTGCACAGCGCCGTCACGGGCCTAGATTACTCCGGCGCCTCCATCGGCGGCTACCTCAAGGCGCTCAACGCAGCCGGAGACAACGCTGGTGCGCTCGACGCCTATCAGCAACTGACAGCCAACGGCGCCACCAGCGCCATGGTGAGCAAGCTCACGGGATGGTCGCTCGACCAGATCAATACCTGGGTGGACGCCAACAACCTTCCGCGCTTCGCAGGCGGGGGCTGGCATGACGGCGGCTGGGCGATGGTGGGCGAGCAAGGGCCGGAGTTGGCCTACATGCCGCCCGCGCGCATCTACAACGCGGGCGACACGGCAGCGATGGTGCGCGGCGACGGCGGCTACGCCGAGCTGGTCACCGAGGTGCGCGCCCTGCGCGCAGAAGTGGCAGGCCTGCGCGCTGACATTGCCCAACTGCTCGGCCCCATCGAAGCGCACACGCGCAAGACCGCCGATCTGACCGACAAGGCCACGGAAGGCGGCAACGCCATGCGCACCCTCGCCGTCGAGGCCCTGTAGCCATGTACTACCTCGATCCCGCCACCGTCACCGACGCCACGCTGCTGTCGTGCAGCCTGGCCGCCGAAGACCAGACCGCCGCGTGGGCGGCGGGCACCTACGCCGTGGGTGATGAGCGCCACGTCGCCGCCACGCACAAGGTCTATCGCTGCGCCGTCGCGGGATCGAGCGCGGTAAGCCCGCCGCTCGACCCCACGCGCTGGAAAGAATTGCGCCCGACCAACCGTTGGGCGCCCTTCGACTGGTACGCCAGCACGCAAGCCGAGGATGCGGGCGCCGACCTGGTGTACGAGCTTTCGGCGCGCTACGCCAACGCGCTGGCCGTCCACAACCTCGCGGGCTCCACCGCGCGCGTGCAGATGTTCAGCGGCGCCACGCAGGTCTACGACAGCGCGGCGCAAAGCCTGCAAAGGCCCGCCACGGGCTATTGGGACTACGGCTTTGGCGAGCGGCAGCGCTTCGACTACCTGCTATTCGATGGCCTGCCGCTGCTGGCGTCCGCGCGGCTGCGCATCACCATCGCCGCCGCCACCGGCGCCCGCCGCGCGCTCGGCAGCCTCACCTTCGGCAAGCTCCTCGCGTTGCATGGCACCGATTGGGGCGGCGTGCAATGGGGCGCCGAAGCCTCGCCCAAGTCATACAGCTACCGCAAGACCGCCGACGACGGGACGATCACGTACGTTCCGCGCGGCTCAGGCAAAGACATCACCGCCGATGTCGTGTTTCCGAAAGAGCGCGCCGATGCCGTCGTGCAAGCCCTCGAAGGCGTCATCGGCAAACCCCTGGCGTGGTTTTCCTCCCTGCGCCCCGGCTTCGCTGGCCTGTCCACCTTCGGCTTCGCCACCCGCTCGCCCGTCCGCTACGCCGGGCCAGGGCATTCGAGCTGTTCTTTGACCATTGAAGGAATCGTCTCCAAGTGACCTATCTGCCCATCCCAACGGCGCCGCCGACGCCCAACTCCAGCGACCCGCAGGCTTTCTTCGACGCGCAATACGAGGCGCGCTTGAATTGGGACCGCGACGCCCTTGCGCCCGGAGTCAATGAGGCGCGTGACCTCATCAACGCCGCCGCTCCCCAGGCCGCCGCCGCCGCCGCCGCCGCCCAAGCCGCCGCCGCCAGCGCCATCAGCACGGCGGGGGTGGCCGAGTGGTCGCCCTCCGCGGTGTATGCGGTGGACGCTCGGGCGCGTGATCCAGTAGACCGGCAGGTCTACGTGCGCATGGCCGCCGGATCGTCGCCCACCGCGCCGCGCCTTGACGCGCCGGTGTGGCGCATGGCGGGGTTGGTGGACGTGGAGTCTGGCTTGCCAAGCCGCGCGCCCGATCTGCTGCTGGATTTCGCTGGCGGCGCATCGACGGCGCTGCTGGCGTGCGTGCGCGCGTCGGGCGCGGAGTGCTTCGGGCCAGATGGCCTGGCCGTCGTCGCGGCGCCCGATGTGCCGTGCATCGACTATGACCCGTCTACCGGCCAGCGCCTGGGCCTGTGGGCGCAGCAGGATCAGACCAACGTCTTGCTGCACTCGCGCGACTACAGCCAGGCGGCATGGACCAGGAGCGGCGCGACGGCCGCGCTCACCGGTGGGCAGGCCCCAGACGGGTCGGCGGCGTGGGTGCTGACGGAGGACTCGGCCAGCGGATGGCATGGCTTCACGCAGGTGACGGGAGCGGCGAGCAACACCGACGTCGTCTACTGGGTCGAGCTGCGCGCGCGCGAGCGCAGCCAAGCGCTGCTGCACCTGGGTAATGGGCTCGCCTCGGGCATCTATGCCTGGGTCGATCTGACCTCCGGCACGGTGACCACGCCGCCAGCGGACACGGTGGATTTCTCGGGCACGTGGGCCGAAATCAAGCCCTTGGGCCGAGGCTGGTACCGGTGCGTAATCGGAGCGCGCAAGGGCGCGGTCAACACCGTCTGCCAGCCGCATTTGATGATCGTCTCCGGCGCCGCCAACGTCTACGCCGGAGACGGCGTGTCGGGCCTGGAAGTGGGGCGCTCTCAGATGTCCTACGCCCGCTTTGCGGGGCACTACATCGCCACGGGCGCCGCCCAGGCCACGCGCGCGGCCGATCAGATCACGCTGGCGCTGCCCTCGCGCTCGGGCGCAATCGCGCTTGGCATCGATGCGACGTACTACAGCCGCGGGCCCAGCAGCTCGGCGGGCGAGTCGGACCATATCTCTGCCATGGCCACTTCGGCGCCGTACAACGGACCAATCCTGCGCACCGTGGCCGACCCGGGGGGGCAATACATGGATGCGTATGCATACGTCGCCGGGACAGTGGTGATCGATGGCGCCGACCAGCCAGTGACCGCTGGCGCGCGCGTGCGGCGCCTGGTGACGATGGGCAGCGCTCTGGCCACGTACACCAGCGCGGGGCGCATCGTCTCGCAAGCGGTGATTCCCAGCCAGCCGGAGCTGCCATCGGCGCGCGTGTTGCGCATTGGCGGCACGGGGCGGATGAGCATGCACGTGCACCAAGTGGCGGTGTGGTACTCGGACCTGCCGCCGCGCCAGGCGGCGGCGTGGACGGCGCTTTGAAAGGGCGACGACTATGAGCTTGATCGGTACACGAGCGGACCAGGTGCCCAGCAATAGCGATCTTGGCGCGCTGGCGCGCTGGAGCGCGCCGATGCTGTTGGGTCACATATCGCAGATTCTCATTGCCGAGGATCAAAAGCCGAGCGGCATCAATGGCGGCACACCCAGCGCGGCCAGCGACTGGCTGCCGCGCGATCTCAACACGCTGGTGCTGTGCACCATCCCCGGTGCGAGCCTGGCATCCAACCAGATCACGCTGCCGCCCGGGCGCTATGCCGTGCAGGCCAGCGCCCCGGTCTATGGCGCCGTCCACAAGGCGCGGCTCTACAACGTCACGGCAGCCGCTGCCGTGAGCACGGCGCGCGGCAGCAGCGAATTCATGCCCGGCTACCAAAGCCGCAGCCTAATCGACGGTTACGTCGATCTCACCACCGTGTCGGTGCTGCGCATCGAGCACTGGGTAAGCAGCGCCACAGGAGGCGGATGGGGCCAGCCGGCCAGCACCGGAGAGCCCGAGGTCTACAGCCGAATCGTCGTCAGAAAGGTGGGTTGATCATGGCCTGCTGGGTACATATTGATGAGGCGGGCACCGTCACCGCAAAACAAACCGCCGAGCCGCCGCGACCGCCCGTGCTGGGCGATGGCGGACTGCTGGTAATCAACCACGGCCCGCGCGCCGATGGCTGGCATGAGGCACCGGACTGGGTATGCGTGGGCTGCACGCACGACGGCGCGGCGTTTCATGCGCCGGTGCCCGTGGTGGCAGTGCCCGACGCCGTGACCATGCGCCAGGCGCGGCTCGCGCTGCTCGGCGCGGGCCTGCTCACCCAGGTGCAGACGGCCATCGACGCCTTGAGCGAGCCGCAAAAGACGGCAGCGAAAATCAGTTGGGAATACTCCGCGCACGTGCAGCGCCACAACGGCCTCGTGCCGCAAATGGCCGCCGCGCTGGGGCTGAGCGAGGCGCAGATCGATGCGCTCTTCATCTCCGCTGCCGCGCTATGAAGCTGCTGCTGCGCTCCACCCCGAGCAGCTCGGCCACCCGGGCGCAGCGCTGGTTTGCCGCGCTGACGAAATGGCGGTTGGCCAGCGACTATTGCCACGGCGGCATTGACGTGGGCGGGCGGCTGTACCACACCAATCTGGCCCACGGCCTGTGCACGGACAGCTACGACCCAGCCAAATGGCTGAGCATCGACCTCGGGCTCGCCGCTGATGAGCGCGTGCTGCGCCTGTACGCGGCGCTCCAGGGCGCGCCTTACGACGTGCTGGGGGTGCTCGGCTTCGGCCTGCCGGTGCATGGATCGAGTAGCAAGCTGTACTGCTTCGAATGGTGCGCCGCGTGCCTGATGCTGCCGCCCGAGCGCTGGATGACCCCTGAAAAACTGATCGCCCAGTCCCTGCGTCTGGGCGGACGATTGGAGAGCCCATGAGCCAGCTTGCCGATACCATCGCCCGCGTCGGCCTCGACGCGGCCTTTCAGTTTGTGCACGGCGAGCCCGCGTTTGCGGTGCTGCGCCCGCTGATGACGCGCCCGTGCCGCATCCTGCCCGCGTTGGCGGAGCTGGGCATCGAGACAGAGGCCGACCTGCTGGGCTTCGTCGGCCGCCTGAGTGACGCGCTGGGCCCACGGCGCGAGGCATTCCTGCGGCTGGCGGCGCCGGTCATCGATCCGGACGTTTTTGACCTGCCCAGCATGCCGCCGCTGTCTGGTGCGCTGGTGCACAAGGCTGTTTGGGACGCCATGCCGAGCAAGGCTGATTGGCCAGTCTTCGCGGCCGATGGTCAGTACCGCCTGCTCACGCGCCGACAAGCCGAGCACATCGCCGAGCGAATGCCGGTCTACGAGCACGAAGGCACCGAGGCGCTGGACTGCGACGATCAAGTCCGCATCGTGCGCGGCTGGCTGTCCGCGCAGGGCCTGGGCTGCATCGCGGCAGGGCTCATCGGCGTGCAGCTCTACACCGCCGACGGCCGCCAGCAGGGCCACGCTTTGCTGTTCCTGGTGCTGGGGGATCGCTCGGTGGTGCTGCTGGACTGCAAAGAGCGCGTTCTGCGCGCGCCCGATTACATGGGCTACCTCGATACGGGGGGATTCTTCGGGCTTGGCGCCTGGAGCGCTGCGCGGATGGCGGTCTCTCGGCTGGATTTTTGATCATGACCGCCTTCCCCCGTCGCTCTGTGATCCAGATGCCGCCGTGGTTCGCCCCCGGTGCGTATTGGGCGTTTCGGATGTCTCTGTTGTCCGACGCGCTGGCCGAGTGCGTGATCGCGCTGTTCCGCCCTTCGTCGCCAAATTACTGGGTGATCCGACACGGCGGCCCATCGGGCGTGATGCTGATGAGCGCGGCGCTCGCGTGCACAGTGGCGCTGCTGCTCGACCTGCTGGTCAACGATCTGCTGCCCCCGCGCTGCAAGCTGCGCTGTGCGCTGCGCTGGCGGCATGGCTTGCTGCTCGCCATGGCATTTGCCCAGCTTGCCATGTGCGCGGCGTTTTTGGCGTATTCGCCGAGCGAATGGGCGTACCTCGCACGATTCTTTCCGCCGGCGGCTTTTTTTGCCCTGGCGGCTTACCTGGACACCTTCTCGCGCGGCGTGCCGCAAAATGAATAGCATCGATCTGAGCCGCACTCTTGCCGTGGTGACCTGGGCGATGTGGATGCCAGCGCTGGCCATGGCGGCCACGCTCAATTACGACGCCGGGCTTGCCGACGTGGGGATGCTGGCGGTGGCCGTCAATGGGGCAATTGCGCTGTTATCTGGCTTGACCGCTCTGTTGCAGAGCATCCGGCGCGAGCTGATGCACAGCGACACCGGTCGGCTCCCGAACCCGGCGGTTTTTTGTGCCGCGAACTTGCTTGGCTCTCTGCTGGGCGCGGTGCTGGGCTTTGGCCTGTCTCGGTGGAGCGCGCATACGTCAATCTGGCTTGAGATGGTGACCGTCGGCAGCTTCGCATTTGTGGGCGCGCGGCTCATCGAAACACTGGCCGAGCGCGTGCTCGGGCACTACCTGCCGGGGGCGGGGCGGCTGCGGCCCGTGGACGATGACATTCAGTCCCATCAGCGGGCGCCAGTCTTCGAGGTTGAAGTCGGCGTCCACGGACAGCGACAGGAAGCTCGGCTTGGCATCGCTGGGCCAGTCGCCGGCCGTCAGGCGCAGCGTGACCAGCGGCGGGACGCGATGCCGCATCCGCAGGGTGATGAGTTGGTCGGCGCCGAGGATCATTCGGCACCCGCGAAAACGTCGCCAGCCACCGGGGAAGGCTTGCCGGGTCGGTCCTCCACAGCCCTGCGGACCCAGTTCCGCCACGTCGCCGGCCAGTCGGTTTTCACCCCCTTCTGCCCAGGCTGTGCGGTCCAGTAGTCCCGGAACTTCGCCAGCTCGGCAGCGGCTGCGCCGTTCCTCAGCCCCAGGCCCTCAGCGAAGGCCATGTGCACCGGTTCAGGCGTCCAGTCGGGCGGGAGTCGCGCCCCGCGCGTTTCCCCCCGAGGTGTCTTTGACACCGAGTGGTGTCTGGTGTCTGGTGTCTGGTTAGGTTGATCGTTCGTTGCACGATTCGTGCTCTGTTCGTGCCGTTCTCGTGCGGCCTTTCGTGCTGCCTCACGTTCCACGGCAATGCGCCTGTTCGTGTCCGCTTGCTCACCCGCTTTCGTGATCTCACGGTCTGCCCGTTCGTTCACGAGTCCTGCGTCGGTAACGGTCCAGAACTGAGCGGCCACCGCGTCGATTGCCTCACGCTCGGCCTTGTCCTGAGCCCTCAGCATCCGGTGTAGAGCCTTGCCCATGGGCAGCGGCTTCTCGGTGGCGTAGTAGTGCTGCAGCATCAGCAGGTACGCGCCATGCTCGGTCACGGAAAGGTGCGCCGTGTCGCGCTGGTAGTCGCCGATGTACAGCTTGAAGAAGTTCACGCGCCCTTCCCCTTCTCCACGCACCCCGCGCACTTGACCAGCGTGATGCGCCGGCCGTCCAGGCGCTTGACGATGCCGCCCAGGCGTGGGGCGTCGCAGCCGCAGAGCCAGCGCATGCGGGGCGCGGCTGTGGGGATGGCGTGCGGGGTCATGCGGCCTCCGGCTTCATGAACACCATCCAGTGCGTGCCGGCCTTCTTTCCGCTGGTGTTGCCGAACAGCGGCCGATGCGGCGTCAGCGCCATGACCTCGCGCAGCTTCACCTGGGTCTCGTTCCACTTGAACACCAGCACGCCGTCGGTGGCCAGCACGCGGAAGCACTCAGAGAAGCCCTGACGCAGATCGTCGCGCCAGTCCTGGCCCAACTTCCCGTACTTCGCGGCAAGCCACGAACGCGGGCCAGCGCGCACTAGGTGCGGCGGGTCGAAGGCCACCAGCTTGAACGTGCCGTCGGCGTAGGGCAGCGCGCGGAAGTCGAACAGCACGTCGGGCTCGATTCGCAGCGTGCGCGTGCCGCTGGCGTTGCCGTGCGACCTATCGGTGACGACGATGGTCTCGCTGCGCCGGTCGCCGAACACCACGTCGGGGTTCTGCCGGTCGAACCACATCATGCGGCTGCCGCTGCAGGGGTCGAGGACGCGCGGCATCATGCGGCCCGCCTCAGCGCTTCGATCACGTCGCAGGCCTGCACCGGCGCAACCGCGTTGCCGATCAGGTGCCACG
>ERZ650304.1054-NODE-1054-length-11430-cov-13.359121_pt1 | contig 11430 bp, 2 predicted proteins | sample MGYA00376240_ERZ650304 | MGnify/ENA primary metagenome ERZ650304 (study PRJEB26733, sample SAMN07839271) | wastewater metagenome | biome: small river; feature: stream; material: water | place: USA: North Carolina | collected 2016-03-01 ...
GGCCAAGCAGGCACAGGCGGCCAAGCAGCGCGAGGGCATCGAGGCCCGCCGCAAGGGCGACATGCTGGCATCTCGCGCCCGCGCCGTGATGGCGGCTGGTGGCGGCGGGGTGGACGAGAAGATCATCTCTGGGCTGATGGCCGAGGGCGAGTACGGCAAGGATGTTGCTCTGTTCGAAGGCGACGAGACGGCGCGCAAGTTCAACCAGCAGGCCGAGTTCGACCGCTATTCGGGCCGCGCCGCCATGGCTGCGGGGCAGAACGCACGCTCCGCCGCGAACCGGGCGGCGGACTGGACCATGATCGGCTCGGTCGGGAAGGCCGGCATGTCGCTGGCATCGGCCTACGCGGGCGGGTCCTTCGGCGGCAGCAAGACCGGCATCGACGCCGAGATCGGCGACTGGTCGAAATACGGCCGCCGCTGGCAGGACATCTTCTGATGGCGACCTTCCCCACCGCTGAGGAGCTTCAGCGTCCGATCCCGAGGATTGACAGCTCGGTGCCGACCTACCAGCCGGCGATGACCGGCGAGGCAGGCCCGCGCGCGACCTATCAGGCGGGGCAGGTCATCCAGTCCCTCGGGCAGGATGTCGGCGAGTTTGCCCAGCGGCTCGATGCGGCCGATGCGCAGGATGCCCTGAACAAGTTCCGCCAGAAGCGGCAGGAACTGACCTACGATCCAGAAAAGGGCTTCCTGCGGCTGAAGGGCCGCGCCGCGCTCGGCAAGGGACCGGACGGCAAGTCGATCCTCGACACGACGGCTTCCGCGCTCGACGCAGAGACCGAGGCTCTCGCCAAGAGTCTGTCTCCCCGAGCCGCGGCAGCATTTCGCGCTCGCGCGATCAATGAAACCCTGGGTTTCAAGATGGATCTGGTCAAGCATCAGATCAGCGAGGGCGAGAAGTTCGAGGCGTCGGTGTTCAACGACACCAAGGCGCAACTGACCGACCGCGCCATCCTGAGTGCAGACGATCCCAAACTGTTCGAGGAACGGCTGTCTGATCTCGAGAGGTCGGTGGACGCTCGAGCAGCTACGCTTGGCGTGTCAGCCGAGGCCATGAAGAAGGGTGTCGTTTCCGACGCTGTATCCTTCGCCATCAAGCAGAAGATCGCCAAGGGCGACAGTTCCGCCATCGGTTTCTTCGACAGGTACAAGGACCGGCTCGACCCGAAGGATAGCCTGGCGATCACCGAGGCGATCGACACCATGCGGCGCGGGGTCGAGGCGCTGGGTTTTGCGCACGGTGGGTCGGATTATGACTCTCGGGTGGCAGGCCATGAGGGCGGTGCCGAGAACGGCGGGATGATATTCAACAAGAAAGGCTCCGGTGCGTTCGGCCCCTACCAGTTCATGCCCAAAACATGGCAGTCCATCAGAGCAGCCAACCCTAACCTGAACCTGCCGGACGACATGACGAAGGCAACTCGCGCCCAGCACGATGCCGCGCACGAGGCATTCAAGGCCGGCAACGCGGCTGATCTGAAGGCGGCAGGCTACGAGCCCACCCCGGCTAATCTCTACCTTGCGCACCGCTTTGGTTCAGGGGGAGCCAAGAGCGTACTGCAGGCCAACCCATCGACGCCGCTCGACAAGGTACTGCCACCCGAGTGGGCCGCGCAGAACCCCGACATGCAGGGGCAGACGGCGGGCTCGTTCATCGACCTCGCGCAAAGGCGGATGAAGGGCGTTGCGGAGCGTCCAACCGCGGCCCCACCGCCGGACAACCGCGTCGGCGACCCGCTAGCGACGCAGATCAATTCGGTCACCGCCGGCCGGGCGCCTCCGACGCTGGAGAGCGCGGTCGACCAAGCAACTGACCCTGTCGTGCAGAGATCGATCGAGAGCACGGCGCAGGGCATCCCCAACGCTCGGCAGCAGTTGATCCTGATCGATCGGGATCGCGAGAAGAAGCACGCTGAGAATTACGCGGACCTTACTGCCGGCAGGATCGACCAGAAGACTTATGCGGCGCGTCAGGCTGCAGTCAACACGCTCCACACGCAGCGCACACAGAAGATCGAACTGTACAAGAACGAGATCTGGGACGCGATCAACACGCACATGATGAAGGGCGGCCCCGGCGGCACCCCCGCGCAGACCATGCCGCGCGCCGACCTGATCAGTCAGATCGATCCGAAGGATGTCGTGGCCCTGCAGAGCATGGTCGACAAGAACATCGCCGGGGTGAAGCCCAAGACGGACTGGGCGCTCTACACGGAGATCGAGCGCGAACTGACCAACCCGGACCAAGCCGTGCGCGAGGCTGCGGCCAAGAGGCACCCGATGCAGTTCCGTCCGCACCTTGCGGACGAGCAGTACAACAAGATCCTCGACCTCGCCGCCGCCATCAACAAGGGCGACCCGGACGGCAAGGTTACTCACGCCCAGACGGTTGGCCGCAAGATCACCGAGCGCCTGGGAGAGATGGGCGTCAAGACCGGCGAAAAAGCCTCGGTCGACGACCGGACGAAGGAACGTCAGTTCACCGAGGCAGTACAGACCCGCCTCACCGAGCTGGAAAAGAGCAAGGGCGGCAAGAAGCCATTGCCGGAGGAAATCGACACGATCCTGAACGACATGACACACGAAGTGGCTGGCTCGGGCGGTTGGTTTAGCCGCAACCTCGGGATCGGCGGCCGTAAGCGTGTCTGGGAGATGCCCGCCGCCAATCCCGCCGATGTCATCGTCACAATGAAGAACATCGCGCCCTCTGACGTTGCCAAGATCACGACGGTTCTGAAGGCGCGGAACATCCCGGTGACCGAGGAGAACATCATCAGGCAGTACAAACTCGTCCGGTTTCCGCAGGCCACGCCATGACCGACATCAGCATGGCGGGCGCGACCGACGAGCCTCTCGTCGAACTGGCGCAGGCCCCGCCACCGCCCTCGACGGTCGTGCCGTTCCCCGCGCCGCCCAAGCCGCCGGCATCGGCACCCATCAACGAGTTCGACGTGGTGGCCGCCCCGCAGGCGATGGACGGCCCCATCAACGAGTTCGACATCGAGGGCATCAAGAAGCAGGAGACCGGTATTCGCGGTCGCGCCAGCGTCATCAGTGCGCAGGGCAGCAACCCCGACGCGGCGGCCAAGGCGCTGGCGCTCTCGAAAAAGACGGGAGTGCCGGCTTCCGCTATCGAGGCCGACCCCTCGCGAGCGCAGCGCCGCGTCGCCCTCAACGAGTTCGATGTGGCGCCGGAGGGTGTCCAACAGTGGGTCGCGCAGGACCCGATCAACGCGCGCCTATCGAGCGACGACATGGCATCGCTAGGCCGTCTCGATGAGTCGATCCGCAAGCTCAAAGCCAAGAACGAGCCGAGCGAGTCGGCGGATTTCGAGGCTACCGTCCTGCCTCAGCCGGGCGGCTTCCTCTACGGCCCGATGGACAAGCCCGGCAAGAAGTCGCCGCTGTTCGTATCCCAGGTCCAGACCGGCTTCGAACAGACGGCGGCTGGTCTCGTTTCTGCCGAGATGTATGCCTCGATCCGGGCTCTGCAGGAGCTCGACGACATCGAGAAGGGCGTGAAACCCACGGCTGGCCCCAAGAGCACGGCCCGCATGATGTCGCCGGAGCAGCGCTCGCAGTACAGGCAGCAACTGGAAGCGAAGGTCCTCAAGTCCGCGGCGGCCATCCAGCAGTCCAAGGACTACGTCAGCGAGCTTCCGGTCGAACCCGGAGTGAAGGCGTTCAAGGCAGCGTCCGACGCGGTGACGTGGGCAGACGTTCTCGACAGCGTTCTCACGAAGATTGGCAACGCCGGTTCGCCGTCTAGCGGTGACGGCTATACCGACCTCAATTCAGGTCCCGGCGCGGTTCAACTGCGCAATCTGTTCGGTACGTTCATGGGCAACGCGCCGGGCCTCATCCAGCACGGCACCATCACCAATCTGCCGAGCGTGGCGGCGACCGTTGGCGGACTGGCCGTGGCAGGTCCGATTGGCGCTGCGGTGGCCGGCGGGGCGATGGACTTCCCGTCCCGATACGACGACGTGGTTGCCGACCGTGTGCGTGAGGTTCTCGCCACGAGCGATGTCGCCATCAATCTCGATGACCCCCAGGCTGTCGTCCGGTTTCTCCGGGAGAACCCGCAAATCCTCACCGAGGCCGCCCTGAGTGCCGGTGCGGGGTCCGTATCGATCGGCCTGACAGAAGGTCTCATCTCCAAGATCGTCCACCCCATGAAGGCGGGAACCGGTGTGGCGAGGAATATCGCCGTCGCTGCCGGGAACGTTGCAGCCGGTGTGTCCACAGAGATTGCCGGCGAGACGGTGGCCCGCGCGGTGGCAGGGCAGGAGCCCAGCCTCAACGAATCGCTCATGGAGGGCATCGGGGCTGCGGGACAGACTATCGCTACTACGGTGGTGAAAACCGCTCAGGAAGGTGGGGAAGCCCGCACGGGCGAGAAGGTCAAGGCCCAAGTCGAGCGGGTGAAGGGCGACATTCTTGCCGCCAACGAGTTCCTCGGCGACCTCCAGAAGCATGTCGCTGAAACCGGCGCCCTGCGTCTGGACGACGTGGTCGAGAAGGCCACCGCCAGCAAGCTTGCGACCCGCTCCCCCGAGAAGCTCGAGGAGTTCCTGTCGACCGTCACAGGCCCCGACGCCAGCGTGTTCGTGCCGGCCGAGACGGTGGCCAAGTATTTCCAGAGCAAACGTGTCGAGGACATGCAGGCGCTGTCCGACGCGCTGGGCATCACCGACCAGTTGCCTGAAGCGCTGGCACGCGGCGGCGATGTGGTCATCCCGATGTCGCGGTACGTCACCGAGTCGGTCAAGTCCGATATCCACGCTGCATGGCGGGAGGATGTCCGGCTTCAGGCTGACGGCTTCTCGATCCGTCAGGCGCAGGAGGATGCCAAGGTCCGCGACGCCCGCGTCAAGGAGGCGGTCGCCAATTTCGAGAAGCAACTGGAAGCCGGGATCGCCGAGGTTGAAGCGAAGACCCGTGTCTACGAAGACTTCCTCACCAAACTGAAGTCGGTGGGCTTCACCGCCCAAGCCGCCCAGCAGCAGGCCGTTCTGATGTCGGAGCGCGCGGCCACTCGAGCGGCTCGCTCGCCAGAGGCATACACAGACGCCTGGGACGCCTACCAGAAGGCAGGGCTGGGCACGGGCGTGGATATTCGCTCACAGCTATCCGATCGCGTGGTGGCCTATCCGCCCGACGATCTCGACGTGCTCCTGAACAGCATCAAGTCCGGCAAGGTGGCGCCGACCAAGACCGCCGCCAATGCGCCGCGGCCTATACCAGGCTGGGAAGGGCGTGTTACTTTTCTCGGGTACAACAAAGACAATCAGCCGCTTTGGAAAAATAACGCGACCGGGGACGTGTTCTTCAACACGCCGAGCGGGGGTCTGCGGGCGTGGTCTCCAAATCTAATTGAGGAGAGAAATACCACCGGAACACTCAGCAAAATCGCCGAGACGCCCGAACAATGGCGGGTTCACCACGGCGCGCCAAAAACTGAGGTAAACGAGCAATTCCTGAAGGACCGCGAGGAGCTGGCGACCGAGCTCGAGAAGATCGGTGTCGATCCCCGGAAGATGACCAACGCCCAGGTCAGGGCGGCGATCAAGGCCGAAGTCGAGAAGCGCAAGGCAGGCGGCAAGACATTCGACCAGCCCGTCTATCATGGTTCGCCGCACATCTTCGACAAGTTCAACCTCGACAAGATCGGCACGGGCGAGGGGGCGCAGGCATTCGGTTGGGGGCTGTACTTCGCCGGCAAGAAAGCAGTTGCGCAAGCCTACAGGCGGATGTTGGCCAAAGGCCAAACTAAATTCTTTGTGGACGGGAATGAAGTCGACGGGGCGCTTTCGGCACAAGAGGCCATCCGTTCCGCGCTAGTGGTGAATGCGCGCGATTCAGGCGCTCCGGTGTCGTTCTTCACGGGCGTTCTGACCGACTTCATGGTTGCAGCGGAAAACGGTCAAGACATTGACCGCGCCAAGTACGCCAAGAGCGACTGGTCTGCGTTGGCGAATCAGATTGCGGATGAAGTCGAAACCCGCGTTAAGGTCGAGCGGCCGGGCCGCCTCTACCACGTCGAGATCCCGGACGACGGCGCATACCTGAATTGGGACAAGCCGCTCAGCGAGCAGTCGCCGGAGGTGAAGGCGGCGCTGGAGAAGATGGGCGTGAAGCCGCCCACGCCACCGGCCCCGCCGCGCAATCCCGTTCTGGCGAGCATCCTTCGCAGGGCACTGAAGCAGAACGATGGCGACCCGCGCGACATCGGCCTGATCGTCAACAACGACGGCGCGCTCTACAAGCTGGCCGCTGCCGAGGCGGGCGCAAAGCGATTGGAACAGCTCGGCCTGTCGCCCGGTGAGTGGGTGGAGAAGCAGGCGAAGGAATACCTTGACGCATTGACCGCTGGGCGCGAGTTCACGGGTGAGAAGATTTACAAGGCACTGAGCGAAAGGCTCGCCGCGGCCCCGCCCGACGAGATGGAGAACCCCGGCGGGCCGCGCGGCTGGGGCATGGTCGTCAACACTCGTGACGACAAGATGGCGAACGACAAAGCCGCCTCCCTCGCCCTCCGCGAGGCCGGCATCCCCGGCATTCAGTACCTCGACGCATCCTCCCGCAGCGACGGCGAAGGTTCGTCCAATTATGTCCTGTTCGATCAGGACCTCGCCACCATAACAAAATACGAGCAGTCCCCGGCCATCTCAGGCGAGGCGCTTCTTAATGGTTCGCGGTTTGTAGAGGCCCCGGCGCGTGAGAACCAAGCAGATAGCCTGATACGTCACACCCATTTCCTTGCCGATATCAGTGAGCGTCCGGCCTTCCGCGAGCATGGCCTTCGCGCGCTCAAGATCCCAGCCCAGCGGATGGTGCTCGATGCTGTGTTCGCTGTGGCTCAGGACCTGCAGGTTCGACGGGCTATTGTCGAGAGTGTCCCCGTTGATGTGATGGACATGCTCGCTTCGCGTCAACTTACGCTTGAGCAAATCCTCAACGATAAGGCGATGCTCGCCGACTTGCTTGCCACCGGAAGTGACAACGCGGTAGCCCCTGCGGTCGATGTGTCCCGTGCTGCGGTGGACGTGGTAGCACGCGCTGCTGCAGAAAAAGCGGGCATTGCGTCGAGAGATAGCGGCGCTCTTGCGGGTGATGTTGCCGCAGCGGGCGCAGGGAATGTCAATCATTCCGGCATTATAGACCAGTCCACAATCAATGCAATGTTCGACGAACAGAGCATCCTCTATCAGGAGGCCCGCGGCCAGATCACCTTCGCCGACAACATCTCGACCATCACCCTGTTCCAGGGCCGCGACCTCTCGACCCTGCTGCACGAGGTCGGTCATCTGTGGCTGGAGGAACTGGGCTTCGACGCCAAGTCCCAGAACGCCCCGGCACAGATCAAGGCCGACTACCAGACGGTCCTCGACTGGCTGGGGTCGAAGGACGGCTACATCACCACCGAGATGCACGAGCAGTTCGCGCGGGGCATTGAAACCTACTTCATGGAGGGCAAGGCACCGTCGACCGAACTGCGGTCGGCCTTCCAGTCGTTCAAGCGCTGGCTGATCCAGATCTACAAGCGGCTGACCGCACTCAACTCCCCGATCACCCCGGAAATCCGCGCGGTGTTCGACCGCCTGATCGCGACCGACGAGCAGATCGCGGCGGCCCAGAACAAGCAGGAACTAAACCCGATCTTCAAGACGGCAGAGGACATGGACGCCACCAAGGCGGTGTTCGACGCCTACACGAAGCGCGCCAACGCGGTGGTCGACGAGGCCGAGCAGAAGCTCCTGCAGAAGACCATGGAGGCGATCCGCAAGGCGCGGACAAAGGAGTGGAAGGTCGCCGAGGAGCTCGCCCGCGAAGAGGTCACCAACGAGGTGATGGCCGACCCCGGCATGCAGGCGCTGATGCTCCTGACCAAAGGCACGCTCCCGTCGAGCAAGGCGGACGAACTCCCCCCGCCTGCGGCAGGTATGGTCCGCGTCTATCATGGCGGCGGCGCTAACCCAACCGATCTCGACGAACTACACGTTACGCCGTTCCTGCAAGATGGCATCGGATGGGCGACAGGTGCCGGTAAGAAACTCTGGTACGCCGACGTTCCGAAAAGCACCTCGTGGTTGTCCCTGATTGACGAGAACGCGCCGGAAGCGGGGTTCTCCCGCAGTATAGCGCCCAAGGAAGCACTCCACCTGTTCAAGGAGATGCCGCGTCAGACGGGTGGCGAAACCCCAGAGACGCTCAAGGGCATCAAACTCACCAAGGAAGACATCGTCGAACTGTACGGCGACGAGAGCGTCCTCGCCATGCTGCCGGCCGGCATCTACCGCGACCGCTCGAGCGGCCCCGGCGCGATATCGCCCGACGAGCTTGCACCGTTCCTCGGCATCGACAGCGGCAAGGATCTGATCGAGAGGCTGATGCAGATCGAAGCGACCAGGCGCGAGATGGTGCAGAAGGGCGACAAGCGGTCGGTAGCAACCGCGCGCATCGCCGAAGAGACGGCGCAGCGCATGAACGAGCGGTACGGCGACCCGCTGAACGACGGCACGATCGAGCAGGAGGCGATGGCCGCCATCCACTCCGACAAGCAGGCCGCCCTGATGAGCTACGAGCTGGGCATCCTGGCGCGCAAACTGGGCCACACCGGCACCATCACATGGGACGACATCAAGAACTGGGCAGCCACTGCGATCGGCGACAAGTCGGTGCGTGACGGCACACGTGCGCAGCAGTATCTGCGCGCCGAGCGGCAAGCCGGCAGGAAGATCGAGCAGGCGCTGATCAAGGGAGACGACCTAGCCGCCTTCAAGGCGCGACAGGACCAGATGGTCAACCACGCCCTGTTCATGGAGGCGACCAAGGCGGCCGAGGAAGTCGACAGCGCGCGCAAGCTGATGAACCGCTACGCGTCCGCGGCAACCCTCAAGAACATGGACCAGGACTACCTTGACCAGATCCATACTCTGTTGGAAGGGTTCGAGTTCCAGACGCGCAGCGGCGTGCTGCTGGCCGAGCGTAAGGCTTACGAGACGTTCGTCGCCGAGCAGAAGGAAGCCGGCGTCACTATCGTTCCGCTGATCAAGGGCTTCGGCCTGACCAACTACCAGGACATGAAGATCGACGAGCTGCGCGGGCTGGTCGACACGATCAAGCAGATCGCCGCCCTGGGCCGCGACGTCAAGAAGGTGGAGATCGACGGGCAGAAGCGCGAGCTGGACGCCGTCCTCACCGAGGTGGAGACGACGGCGGCGAAGGGCCCGCAGCGCGGCACCAGCCAGAGCGTGCGCGGCAAGTCGGACATCGAGATTTCTCTCGGCGGCGCGCAACACTTCGCGCGGATCGGCAATGCTTTGCTCATGAAGGTCGAGCGCCTGATGGAGTTCGCCGACGGCGACAAGACGGGCCGGGGCATCTTCACACGCGCGGTCTACAGACCGATGGCGAAGGCCGATGGAGACAAGAACGACCGCCTGACGCAGCTCGGCAAGGAGTTCAAGGCACTCTACGACATTGTGCCGTGGGAGCAGCGCAAGAGATGGCATGAGCGGCACGTTACACCCGAGGTCGGCGGCAAGCTGCGCAAGGAAGAGATCATCGTGGCCGCCCTGAACATGGGCAACGAGTCGAACCTCGATAAGCTCGTGCGCGGCAACAAGTGGGACGAGGACGCCACTCGCGCCATGGTCAACAAGCACCTAACCAAGGAAGAGTGGCAGTTCGTCCAGGCGTCGTGGGATCTGCTGGAAAGCTACTGGCCGGAATATTCCGCCATGCTGCGCGACGTGGAAGGCGTCGCGCCGCCGAAGATAGAACCCCTTCAGGTCGTCACGCCGTTCGGCACGCTGCGCGGTGGGTATTTCCCGGTCGACTACGACCGGCGGGAGAGCCTGGCGGCGCAGCGTGTAGGTGAGGCGCGCGACGCATCCCTCGACATCGGGATGTCGACCTCGCAGACTTTCAGTATCCCCAACACGCGAGCGGGCGCGGCCAACAAGAGAACCGGGTTCGCGGCTCCGGTGACGCTCGACTTGTCCATCATGGGTAAGCACCTCGAGGAGGTCATTCACGACATCACGCACCGCCGCGCCGTGCGCGACGTCTACAAGGTCATCAACAACGACCGCTTCCGCGAGGCATTGCGGTCCCGCCTTGGGCCCGAGTACGAGGAGCACCTCCTGCCGTGGCTGCGCCGCGTGTCGTCGGCCGCGAAACGCAACAACGCCGAACTGAAGGCGGCTGACAGCGTCATGCGCTGGCTGCGGGTCAATACCACGATCACGGCCATGGGCCTGCGTGTGTCGACCGGCGTGCAGCAGGTCTCCGGCTACATCCTGTCCATGCAAAGGCTCGGCACCAAGTACATGCTGAAGGGCATGGCCGAGTACTTCGTGAATATCCCGAGGGCGCGCGACACGGTCTACGAGATGTCGGCATTCATGCGCAACCGGGCGAACAACTACGAGCGCGACACCAAGGCGGCGGTCGACAAGCACAAGGGCAAGAGCGCCTGGAAGCAGGGCTACGTTCGGTGGGCGTTCCGCGGTATCGCCCTGATGGATCTCGCCGTCAGCATACCGACGTGGCAGGGCGCCTACATGAAAGGCCTGGCCGAGGGGCTGACCGAGGCCGACGCCATCTACTACGCCGACAAGATGGTCCGCGACACGCAAGGCGGCGGCAGCACGCTGGACATGGCCCCAGTGCAGGACGGCACCGAGGCGATGAAGCTCGGAACGATGTTCTACAGCTTCCTCAACGTCTACTACAACGCTCAGCAGGGTATCATCGAGGACGTTCGCAACGCCACGACGTTCTCGGAGTACGCCGACGCCTTCTGGCAGACTGCGCTGCTCATGGGGTTCTCAACCATCGTCGCCGCTCTGCTGGCGGGGCAGGGACCGGGCGACGATGAAGACCCGCTGTACTGGGGTCTCAGGCAGATCGGCTTCGGCGCGTTCTCCGGTATTCCGCTGGCGCGCGACGCCGCCAACACCTTGATGCGTGAGTTCGGCGGCCAGCCGACTGGTGGGTTCAAGATGAGCCCGGCGCAAGGCCCGATCGAGGGCAGCATGCGGCTGGTGCGAGACCTGATAAAAATGGCGGGCGGCGACGAGCCGTCGAATAATGTCATCAAGAACACGTTCAACGTGTTGGGCTTCGTCACCGGCACGCCGGGCGGCCAGCCCGGCGTCACCGCGCAGTTCCTCTACGACAGCCTGGTCGACGGCTCGGAGAACCCCGAGAACATCCAGGAATGGCTGCGCGGGCTGACCTACGGCCCGAAGAAGTAAGACTAGAGGCCAAATGCGGGGCCATACCCCGCCCTGAGTTACCCTGCCCGCAACCCTCTTTTTATGGGAGAGCGACATGGCGGCGGCCCCTCAGGCAGTCCAAGGCTTCAGACAGACACTCAGCCTGACGGCTGCGGCCAGCGACAAGACCGGCGCTCTC
>ERZ650304.1055-NODE-1055-length-11425-cov-4.499912_pt1 | contig 11425 bp, 9 predicted proteins | sample MGYA00376240_ERZ650304 | MGnify/ENA primary metagenome ERZ650304 (study PRJEB26733, sample SAMN07839271) | wastewater metagenome | biome: small river; feature: stream; material: water | place: USA: North Carolina | collected 2016-03-01 ...
TCGCGTGTAGGGAGTGCTGATTATATAGGTCCCATTCCCAGTATTTCAAGGGCGGATCACCATAAATTCTTTAAGGGTTTGGCAGCTTTTTATAATGGGGACAGGCTGGTAGGGCGATTCCTACAGATAAATCAGCCTAAAGCCCTTACCGCTCCAATCCGTCCTGCCTAGACTGGACAGTCACCGATTGGAGAATGCTGATGAGCCCGAAATCCCGGCTGTACACGCTTGTAAAGGCATGGAAGAACAAACCCTTCCACGAAGTACGAGACGCCTGTGGCGACCCCTGGCTTGGCCTTAGTAGCCAAGCTCTCGAAGAACACCAATCCTGGTCCAAGCGACAAGCGATTAGCCATGAACCCATTTTTAACTGCAAGGGAACAAAACTGACAGGATCCTTATTTAGACCATTACTGGTTGCTTCAGATATGCAGCTACTTCGCCTGTTTATGGAAGGTCTAGATACCGTTTCGTACTGGTATCGAAGCGGTCGCTTTATTCCTGGAATCCTTCCAATGCCAATCCACGCCCTAGCCTCAAGTAGCTATGTGGATGCCATGAGTGAATTGATTTTGAACTCACGTCTACCAGTTGGCTTAATAGTAATTGGAATTCAATCCGTCCCAGACCCTGCCGCTATTGATGCTTGCAAAGAAGGCTTGCTTCGCTTGCGAAGACTGGGCGTCTTACTTCATTTCTTAAATTTCTGCGGCAGCGCTGAAGAATTACATTGGATTACAGATATGCAATTGGAAGGGGTGCATATTGATATGAGCACGCTTCGTGAACACGATCTAGCAAGTGATGTGCTATCCCAGTTAAGGCAATCACCTTACTCACCTACACAAGTTTATGCGGCCAACATTGGCTTAGTACAAGATTTAAAAAATGCATCCACCCTCATTGCAGATCATGCATATGGGGGACTGATGATGGCGCCAGTCAGTCGCCATCAAATGCTTCAAATAAACGATAGCCGTATCGCTAAAGCCATTTTTTCGCTGCACCCTCATCAACACCCAAACCAAAACGGAGACAAGTAATGAGAAAACGCGTGATGTTGGTAGATGACCATCCAGCAATGCTGATGGCTCTTAAAAGTATGTTGCAGGACCAGTTGTTATTTGAGATTGCAGGGCAAGCTCAAAATGGAGAGGAGTGCCTCAGATCCATGAAAGAAGTAAATCCCAATATGGTCATACTAGATTTAGATATGCCCAAGACCGATGGGTTTGATGTGATCCGCCGTATCGGCCTCATGTACCCTGATGTGCGCATGCTGGTTCTCTCAAGCATGGATGAAGCTGTCTATGGCGGGAGAGTACGCTCATTAGGCGGCCATGGCTTTGTCAATAAAACCGCAGGAGCGGATGTTATTTTGGCTGCCTGCGTTGCTATATCTCAGGGTTATAACTTTTTCACTCATGGCAAGAATGGCAACAGCTCATTAAGTGACAACGATAAGTTGGCGTTGATTTCTGATCGTGAATTACAGGTCATGAAATATCTTGGCAAAGGCAATACCAATCAACAGATATCTGACATGTTACATATCAGCAATAAGACAGTCGCCACCTATAAGACAAGAGTCTTTGACAAACTAGGAATCAACAATATTGCTGACCTCATTCTGTTCTGCCGCATGAACAACATTATCGAAAGCTAAGTAGGTATGCGTCGATCCATTACTCGCATTGCTTTTATCCTATTTAATGGGGTCATAAGCAATTCATATGCCACTTTGCTGAGCCCAGGCGAGCAAAGATGGGTCGATGCCCATCCTGTAGTCCGTTTTAGCATTCATGAAAAATATGCTCCTTATCTAGAATCAAATGAGAATGGTGAGGCCGGCGTTTTTCACAGAATTTTGAGCAAACTCAGTGAATTTACTAAGCAGGAATTTCTGCCTAGATGGCGCAAGAGCGATCAAGAAGGATTGCAACAACTCGCCAGCGGAGAAGTAGACTTCATTATTGATCCACCATCCTTGGATGATGAGTACTTACGGTTTGGCTCCCTATCAGAGGCAATTTTTTGGGGTCATGATGCGATTCTGACAAAGCGCTCAGAAAGTAATGCGCTCATCGAACCAATCAATATTGCCTACTTCGATCGTGGCTATGAAAATCCCCCATCGCCATCCCATCCGCAATCCAGGCTTTCTAGTCACACCGAAAAATTAATTTTTGATCTACTCAAAAACGATATCGAAGCACTCGTCTTACCAGTGCGCCTTGCTCAACAAATCATTCAGAAAGTTAACGGCCAGAAATTGCAATTAAATGGCCTATACAGCAGAGAACCATTTGAATACCGCTGGCTCATTGCTCATCAGAGTGAGGCTTTGCATGCTGTACTTGGGGGCTTTCTGGATAACTTAGACCCCATGGATTCACGTAATCTATTTGCACTTCATTCAAACGAGGCATGGAGTTACGGTAGCAAGTCTAATGACCCGCAACTTAACTGGATTTCAGCATCGATAGCTTTACTGGGTGGAGCATTTTTGCTTTGGTACATAAAAAGAAAAAATCAACTGCATGCTCACCAAACTGAAAGACTCATGAATTCCAAAGAGCTTGCCGAAAAAGCGAATGCTGCGAAGTCTTCATTTCTGGCTACGATGAGCCATGAAATTCGTACGCCAATGAATGCCATCTTAGGAGTGCAGGAGCTATTGCTAAACAGCCCACTCCCAAATAATGAAAAAGCATTACTCAAAAGTGCCCACTCATCAGCAGAGTCACTACTAGGCATTCTTAATCAAGTTTTAGATCTTTCCAAAATTGAAGCGGGTAAGTTAACCCTGAATTTAGAGCCTTGCTGTCTCAATACCCTCATCGACGATATCGATTCTGCATTCTCAACGGTTGCCCAGATTCAAAATCTCACCCTATACACCTCTAAAGACCCTCGGATTGCCCAAGTGCTGATGATTGATGCACTCCGGCTGCGGCAAATCTTACAAAACCTCATTAGTAATGCGATCAAATTTACTGAGCGTGGAGAGATTTATTTCTCCATCAGTGTTTTAGCGGATGACCATGCGGGACAGTTGATTGAGTTTCGGATCATTGATACCGGCGTAGGCATGGGTGCCGAGGATATTGAGATTGCATTACAAGCGTTCGAGCAAATTCCGGGCACGAGCGAGCAACACAAAGGGACCGGTCTTGGACTCACCATTACCAATCACCTAGTCACCTCAATGGGTAGTCAACTTTATTTTGATAGCGCCCCAGGATTTGGTAGCAATATTCATTTTTGCGTAGCATTTCCTCGCACTAGCATCGCTGTGCCTGGACAAGTACCAACTAATGGCAAAGCTCCTCAGTCAAGAAGGCTCGTTTCTAAAGTTCCAAACAAATCAAATCGCACCTTACGCGCCTTAGTAGTCGAAGACCACCCAGCTAGTAGGCAAATTATTTCCTTGCAATTAGAGGCGCTTGGAATTGAGGTGATGGTTTGCGATAACGCGCATACCGCTCTAGACTTGATTACCCAGACCAATTTCGATCTCCTGTTAACCGATCAATCCATTCCAGGAATGCAAGGCTCAGAACTGGCTAAGCGAATTCGAGATCTAGGGCATCGTGATCTCATCATTATTGGTGTCACCGCAGATATTTATGCGCTGGATTCACGCCAGCAGTTTTTTTCAGCTGGCATGAATAGCGTTCTCATCAAACCGCTCAGTCTCATGACCCTAGAAAACGAATTGACTCGCTATTTCTCAACCCAGGAAGTGACTGAAAAAATCATCTCAGAAGTTTGCGCCGATGAATATTCATTTGATGCATTTGCAGGTCTGCTAAGAGATAACCCAAATCATATTTTGGTGATATTAGATGAGATCAAGAAAGTTCATGATGAAGCTCTTGAGATATTGGGAAGTAAACAATGTAATGAGGCAACCTTCAGCAGTCTCGTGCATAAAATAAAAGGTGGTGCCCAACTGCTCAGTGCTAAATCATTTATTCAGGCCTGCGCCGAGCTCGAGCAAGCGGGCGATTTGAACCTCAAAATCTCTACGTTTGTTGAATTACTAGTACAACAAAATCAAGTTATTGCGGGCTATAAATCGAAGTATTTAAATCCCTAAACCCTCAAGAGGCGCCCCTTCCTACAAGGTGGGTTTATCCTATGAGGAATGTACTCATATCTGCTTCGTTACCCGACTTTAATTGCAGCCCTCTTTTGGCTTGCCAGCTTCAGTGCCGCCGCCAATAATGCTGCGCTACTGGATATTCCTAAATCGGTAACCAGTAGCCTTGAACGCAATCAAATACCCAAAGATGCCATCAGCATCTCGGTAATAGAGATTGAGCCTGGACGTCCAGGAAAGCATATTGCCAAAAATATACTGGGTTGGCGTCCCGAGGTAGTCATGAACCCGGCCTCAACAATGAAGCTACTAACAACCCTGAGTGGCCTGGATATATTGGGACCCCAATATCGTTGGCGCACCAACATTTATACCGATGGCATTATTCGCCAGGGAGTCTTGAAAGGTAATTTGTATTTACAAGGTACGGGCGATCCAAAACTCATCCCCGAAGAGCTTGCGAAGATGATGAAGGACCTTCAAGGTCTCGGTGTTCAGAAGATTGATGGCAACTTATTCTTTGATCGCAGTGCTTATGCACCTAGCGTCATGGAGCACAACACGATTGATGGTGAGTCTTTACGTGCTTATAACGTTCCGCCAGATCCATTGCTATATGCCTTTCGTACCCTCTCCTTTCAATTGGGTAAGTCACGCACTGCGGACTTTATTGATATCAGTTACACACCAGCGCTATCGCAACTGAGAGTAGTAAATCAAATGCAGTTGGTCGATCGTCCTTGCGATAACTGGAAAAGTAATATTGGTTTTAAATTAGATCCGGAAGAAATCGGTAACACCGATCAAGTCTTAACAGCACAGTTCTCAGGGGCTTTTCCAAGCTCTTGCAAAGGCGTGAACTTCAACATCGTTGCTTTGGATGCTAATACCTTCTTAACCCAAGGCTTTGCAGCCGCCTGGGAATTGGCTGGTGGCACTTGGGCTAAGCCGCCTATTGGCAAGGATGGCAACGTTCCGCTTGCGGCTCGTCTCTTGCTGCAATTTGAGGGCATCAAGCTAGCTGATGATGTTTTAGATATCAATAAGTATTCGAATAATGTCATGGCGCGTCAAGTTCTATTAACGCTTGCCTTAGAAAAAATGGGTAAACCAGCAACGACTGCCAATGGCGATTTGGTAATTCAGAGTTGGCTCAAGCAAAACGGTTTGAATTTTACGGACTTAGTTATTGAAAATGGGTCTGGGTTATCTCGAAATGAAGCCATCTCCGCGGAGCAAATGAATCAACTTCTCTTAACTGCTCGCAATCTTCCCGTAGCAGATGTGTTCTACAACAGCCTCCCGATAGCGGGAACTGATGGCACCATGCGTAATCGTTTGTTAGGTCAACTTCGTAAGTTTTTACATCTCAAGAAAAAGCCTGAGGCCAGAATCAAGACTGGCTCACTTGTAGATGTGCGCGCAATATCGGGTTACGTTTTGAGTAAATCAGGAAAGATGTACGCCGTGACATCTTTTATTAACCACCCCAATGCCTGGAGAGGTCTTGAAGCTCACGATCAGTTACTGACGTGGCTACTAGAGGATGGTCCAGAACCAAAACACGCCCGCTGAAGTCGATCTCTCACGCCGTCCCACTCCTCGCCCGCTGGTGGCTCTGGAAACAAAATAAGATCCCAGCCTTGCTGATCTAAATCACGTAACGAACGGTATAGGCGACTAGCAAATGCGGCGCTATCACTTGGTACTTCGACTTCTTCAAAATGCGCCGATGGGTGCCCATCTTCACTCAAAGAAGATTCTGAATCCCAAACAGCTACTGCAACCCGAGATTTAATATCTGGAAATTCACTTAAGGCATCTAAGACGCGCCCTGGGGCATACAAACGCAAAGGCGTAGTTGGGGCGTAATGAGCCTTGAGACTTCCAGATACTTTAGGAAGATCTTCTGTCAATTCATTTGCTTTTACATCACCCGGCAGATACACCTTGATACCCGTCTTAGCAAAAATCTCGCTTGGTGTAATTGCACCCGGCCTGAGAAGTATCGCTTTATCGCCTGAGGACAAATCAATAATGGTTGACTCGATCCCTACCTCGCAATCACCGCCGTCCAAGATCATCAAATCGAGCATGCCTTCAAATTCATGGCGAACATCTGAAGCGCTGGTCGGCGAAACCTTGCCAAAACGATTGGCTGATGGCGCTACAACGCCACTTTTAAATTTACGTAACAACTCTTGAGCAATTGGATGGGCAGGCGCACGAATCGCTACCGTATCTTGACCACCAGTCAAATCCGTTAGTACGCTTTTATCTTTCTTAAAGACTAGCGTTAGCGGTCCTGGCCAAAATGCATTGATTAGTTTTAAAGCTTCCTCTGATACATCTCTTGCCCAAGTAGCCAGTATCGGCACCCAATCTACTTGAGTCTGATCAAACCTATCCGGTGCGGCCAGATGAACAATTAATGGGTGGTTCGAAGGGCGACCCTTGGCGACAAAGATCTTTTTAATGGCTTCAGCATTTTTAGCATCTGCGCCCAACCCATAAACGGTCTCGGTCGGAAAGGCGACTAAACCACCATCACGCAATGTTTGTACTGCTTCATTGATTACTGCAGAAGATTGCAGGCTACTGTCGCTGGACATTTCTAGGGCTCGATCCCTAATTCAGTAGCAACGGCTGCACAATTTTGGCGCGCTTCATTGAGAGCTTCGCCCAGGCAATTGATATGACCCATTTTTCTACCCATGCGAGGCTCAGACTTTCCATACAAATGCAATTTAGCATCAGGATGAGCCAGCACTTTATTCCAAGCAGGTTCTTTTGGTTGATCTTCGCTACCTTCAAACCAAAGATCACCCAATAAGTTCAACATTGATACAGGTGCTAACTGACGCGTATCACCCAAAGGCAGACGAGCCATTGCTCTTACTTGTTGCTCAAATTGACTACTAACACAAGCATCCATCGTGTAGTGGCCGGAGTTATGTGGGCGAGGAGCGATTTCATTAGCGACGATATCGCCATTCTTAAGAACAAAGAACTCAACGCAAAGCACGCCTACGTAATCAATCTTTCGAATGAGTGCTTTTGCCGCTTCCACAATCTTTTTCTCTTGTGCGGGCTTTAGTGATGGCGCTGGCACAGTAGAGGTATGCAAAATTCCATCGCGGTGAATATTTTGTGAAACTGGATAAGCAACCACAGCATCATCGTATCCGCGCACAACTAAAGCGGACACTTCAAAATCTAAATCCATGCGCTTTTCTAATACACAAGGAACTTTGCTTAATTCTGCCCAGGCTGCCGGCAAATCCGCTGCTGTGTAAACAGTAATTTGACCCTTGCCGTCATAGCCCATACGAGCTGTTTTTAATATTCCAGGGAATAAGTCGGCAGGAATATGGGCAATATCAGCATCATGCTCAACAACGGCATATGGAGCTGGGCCAATATTTGTCTCGGATTTCCAGGTGGCTAGAAACTTTTTCTCAGCCACTCTATTTTGTGCCAAAGAAACGCAACTGCTGCGTGGGGCAACAAATACACCAAGGGCCTCCAACTCATCTAATGCCTGCGCTGGAACATTCTCAAACTCAGTGCTTACTGATGGGCAAAGAGCAGCCATCTCTTTTAAAGCGGCGGAGTTAGTGTAGTCAGCTTGAATAAACTTTTCGGCTATAGAGCCTGCTGGACTATCAGAGCCAGGATCTAAAACACAAACCTTATACCCCATAGCTTGGGCAGCCTGGGTAAACATGCGCCCCAATTGACCGCCACCTAAAATTCCTAAATACGAACCCGGCAAAATGGGTTCCATACGATCTGCCATGTAATTAATATCCCGGCAAATTCATTGAACGTGCGGTATCAGACTGCTTCGCACGGAAATCTTCTAAACGCTTAGCTAAATCCGCATCGTGCAAAGCTAAACCAGCAATGACATGCAAGGCGGCATTAGCCGCACCAGCCTCACCAATTGCAAAAGTGGCAACCGGAATACCTTTAGGCATCTGCACGATTGAATATAAAGAATCTTCGCCACGTAAATATTTGCTGGCTACTGGCACACCATAAATGGGAACAATTGTTTTAGATGCAAGCATGCCTGGCAAATGCGCCGCACCACCTGCACCAGCAATGATGGCTTGTAAGCCATTGGCTTGTGCTTTTTCAGCATACTGGAACATATCGTCTGGCATGCGGTGTGCGGAGAGCACTTTAGCTTCATGAGCGACACCAAATTGCTCAAGCATTTGAGCGGCGTGCTGCATGGTGTCCCAATCTGAGTTGGACCCCATTACTATTCCGACAATTGGCTTCTTGCTCATTTACCTCTCCAAATACCTTCAATTTTTCCCAAGGATCTCATTATCCCCGAGTTAACCCTGCTCAGTTAGCCTGGTTAAGGCTTCGCGATACTTTTGCGCAGTCTTTTCAATGACATCAGCCGGCAATTGCGGTGCAGGGGCTGTTTTAGGCCATAACTTGCCGTCCACCATCGCAGTTTCCAGCCAATCACGAACAAACTGCTTGTCATATGAAGGTGGGTTAGAGCCAACGTAGTAGGTCTCAGCTGGCCAGAATCTGGAAGAATCAGCAGTCAGAATCTCATCCATCAACACTAATTGATCGTTAGCATCTAAGCCAAACTCAAACTTAGTATCAGCAATGATGATGCCGCGAGTAGCTGCATACTCAGAAGCTTCTTTATACAAACGAATACTCACTTCGCGAATTTGATTGGCTAATTTTTCACCAATAAGCTCAACCACTTTCTCAAATGAAATATTTTCATCATGCTGACCGAATTCTGCTTTTGCTGCAGGAGTAAAAATAGGCTCAGGTAATTTTTGAGCATTTTCTAAACCAGCGGGCAATGCAATTCCGCAAACCTTGCCGGTTTCTTTGTAGTCTTTCCAACCACTACCAGCCAAATAGCCGCGTACTACTGCTTCAACCAAAATGGGCTTCAAGCGCTTAGCCACAACTGCACGGCCTTTAACTTGGCTTACTTCATCTGCAGCCACTACAGTAGCTGGATCAATACCTGTTAAGTGATTTGGAATTACAGAAGCTAACTTATCAAACCAAAAATTAGCCATTTGATTCAGAACTACACCCTTCTCGGGAATAGGCTCGCCCATCACCACATCAAACGCGGATAGGCGATCAGTCGTAATCATTAATAACTTGTCATCGTCTAGCGCGTATACATCGCGTACCTTGCCTTTAGAAAGCAAAGGCAATGACTTAATAGAGGTTGCGTACAAAGCGGCCATATTTAAATCACTTCACAATTTGAGTTAATTTGCCGCTCTTATATAGCTCAGCCATCTTCTCTAAAGAAATTGGCTTAATTTTGGATGCTTGACCAGCAGAACCAAAGGCTTGGAAGCGAGCAATACATACTTTCTTAGCGGCTTCACGGGCTGGCTTTAAATAATCACGTGGATCAAACTTAGATGGGTTCTCAATAAAGTAACGACGGATTGCACCAGTCATTGCCAAACGAATATCTGTATCAATATTGATCTTACGAACACCATTCTTAATACCCTCTTGAATCTCTTCAACAGGAACGCCGTAAGTTTCTTTCATGTCGCCACCAAACTCACGAATCTCAGCGAGCAATTCTTGCGGAACACTAGAAGAACCGTGCATCACTAAGTGAGTATTTGGAATGCGTGCATGAATTTCTTTAATGCGATCGATTGCCAAAATATCGCCTGTAGGCTTCTTGCTGAACTTGTATGCACCATGGCTGGTGCCAATCGCAATTGCCAAAGCATCGCACTGAGTTGCCTTCACAAAATCAGCTGCTTGCTCAACGTCAGTCAACAACTGTTCACGAGTCATTTTGCCGTCAGCACCATGACCATCTTCTTTATCGCCCTGCATTGTCTCGAGTGAGCCCAATACGCCCAACTCTGCCTCGACAGTAACCCCAATAGAGTGGGAGAACTTCACCACCTCTTTGGAGACATCGACGTTGTATTCATAGCTAGCAACTGTTTTGCCGTCAGCCTCTAATGAACCATCCATCATCACGCTCGTAAAGCCACTCTTAATTGCCGCCATACAAACTGCAGGGCTTTGACCATGGTCTTGGTGCATTACTACTGGAATATGTGGATAAGCCTCAACTGCGGCAGAGATTAAGTGGCGCAGGAACGCTTCGCCTGCGTATTTACGCGCACCAGCGGATGCTTGCATGATGACTGGAGAATCAGCCTCATTCGCAGCTTCCATAATCGCCGTCACTTGCTCTAAGTTGTTGACGTTAAATGCTGGCAGGCCATAACCATTTTCAGCAGCGTGATCCAAGAGTTGTCTTAAAGATACTAAAGCCATGATGTTCTCTTAATAAATAGTAATTAGGTTTAAAAATAAATCGTTTAGTTAAAGATGTGAATTACTTCACATGAATAATTTTGAGGGTATTGGTTCCACCAGGCTCGCCCATTGGCTCACCAGAGGTCAGCACAACGGTATCGCCCTTTTTGACCGCGCCCACCTTTTTCAGACATGCCTCTACTTCTTGCAATGCAGTGTCACGATCCTTGGTGTAGTCCAAACCAATTGGGGTGACATTACGATAAGTGCTTAATGCTCGCTGAGTGGCGATCTTAGAAGTAAGGGCAAAAATAGGTACATGAATGTTATGGCGGCTCATCCAAATTGCTGTAGAACCAGAATCAGTCAATGCCGCAATAGCATTTGCATTCAAATGGTGGGCAGTAAATAAAGCGCCCAAGGCAATGGTTTGATCGATGCGCGAGAAAGTTTGATCCAAGAAATCAGTGTCGAGTTTTACACGGTCCGACTTTTCAGCTTCAACACAAATCTCGGCCATCGCCTTAATAGTTTGCACCGGGTACATACCAGCAGCAGATTCCGCGGACAACATCACAGCATCCGTTCCATCCAAGACCGCATTAGCTACATCGCTCACTTCAGCACGCGTAGGCACTGGAGCATTAATCATGGACTCCATCATTTGTGTTGCAGTAATCGTAAATTTATCAGCCTCGAGTGCGAGTTTGATCATGCGCTTTTGCAAAGCGGGGACAGCGGCGTTACCAACTTCAATGGCTAAATCTCCACGCGCGACCATAATGCCGTCACTCTCGGCAATGATGCTATCGAGTGCATCAGGCTCAATCGCTTCAGCACGCTCAACCTTAGCAATCGTACGAACTTTACCAACGCCATGCTTTGCGCTTGCTGCATCCGCCAATTTGCGGGCATAAGCCATGTCTGCGCCGTCTTTTGGAAAACTGATAGCCAAAAAATCAACGCCCATAGCAATCGCGGCATCTAAATCAGCAATGTCTTTTTCAGTTAACGCGG
>ERZ650304.1057-NODE-1057-length-11397-cov-3.601305_pt1 | contig 11397 bp, 9 predicted proteins | sample MGYA00376240_ERZ650304 | MGnify/ENA primary metagenome ERZ650304 (study PRJEB26733, sample SAMN07839271) | wastewater metagenome | biome: small river; feature: stream; material: water | place: USA: North Carolina | collected 2016-03-01 ...
TGCTTTGGAACTAGATCCAAAACATCAAAGTTTTCTTTTTTGAGTTGGTTTGTTGGTATATCTCCAAGCTCTCGCTTTTCGGTTATTTTTTGTTGCTCCTCGGCTTCTCCCACTCCTTTGTCATATGAAAAGCTAAGCACTGCTTCTTTGAGGTCGATTGTATTTCTGTTGTTAATACTTACCGAAACAGGAAGATTTTCCCCACCTTCAATATACGGTGTTGAATCAATCACGATATCGATATTTGCCGAAGAAACTACATTACGAAGTGAAACAACGCGCCACAATGTGAACAAAATAGCACACACAAGTAACGCTGTTGAAACAAGCAAAAATTTTGCACCAAACGAAAGACCTTTTTCTTCTTTAGCTGGAGTAATCGCGGCAGTACGCTCACCCCAAGATGTTGGAACATCTTCATTTCGAGCTGTTCGAACACCGTGAACTTGCGGAACAACATCTTCTCTTCCTCTGTCATACAACGCCCCTTCTAGTTTTTCAAGAGAGCTTTTTTTCTCATTATTCATTCTGCCAGTATACCAAGACTTTGCTATTAGAGCTGCATTTCCTTGAGAACCATATGCACATGGGTTCGCACCTCTTGTTTACGAAGAACCATATGCGTGTACAAATCATCAACCGACCAAGTTATGTACTCATTGATATCTTTGGTACCAATCACTCGAGCATCTGCATATCCAAGACCAACGAGAAGAACATAGTAAACAAGGATGTGTGTTACATCTTTATCATACGACGGAGCAGCGCTAAGCAATTGCACAATACGGTCGTACAATGTTTTGTATGAACCCTCCCCTTGTATGAACCTCGCAAGAAGAGCTGTGATGAGTGGCAGGTACGGCGATGTAACATACTCTCGTTCAGCTCCGACCAAACGCCATATATCGCGACCTTTAACCAACGTAACAACACTAAGATTCCCTGGTTCAATATGGGAACGCAGTTTGCTCTCTAACCTTCTAATGCTTTTTGCATGCGCCATAACCATGCCAAAGTCACGAGTAAAGAGTTTGTACACACGATCGTGCTCACCTTGCGGATATGATGCCAACACAATACTTTTGGTGGTGTACTTGTCTATAGCCATTAGAGCGTAATAGTAAACGAAGCAGAGCCTTGTGACAAAGCAACTTCTGTTTCTTGTGCAGTGTCACTGCGTGAAATAGTTTGTATGTTACATACACGAGAAAGTTCTGAAACATCTCCAAGGTCATACGGTGTTTGAAGAGTGAGTGAAATAACATCTTTCGGTGAAAGATTCATCTCTTTTCTCTTGTCCTGTACTGCACGCATAAGGTTTCGAATATCCCCTTCAATACGAAGAGCTTCAGTTATTGTTGTATCAAGCGATAGTTCAGCCCCAACAATTACAGCTTTTACGTTTACTTCTTCTTGGATAATAGAGAGATAGCTTTCTGGTAAATCTTCAGTAATAGTGAGAGTTGCAAGTGGTTGTCTAACAGCGATTTTACTCTCAGTTCTTTTCATAAGAGCACTTGATACAACTTCTCGCGCTGTTTTCATGCGCGCTATCACATCTCCATCGATTACACCTACTGCAGGCCATGACTCAAGATGCACAGATTCTTTTTCACCTGCAACGGTTGTGTATATACGCTCTGCTATAAATGGCATAACAGGAGCAATCGTGCGAGCAAATGTATGTAGTACGTATGAGAGTGTTTGGTATGTACGATTACGCACATCCTCCCCTTCGTCCCCCTTAAGACGTGAACGAGCACGACGAACATACCACACAGAAAGATCGTCCACGAACTGATCAACTGGTCGTACCGCTTCATCAAGTTTATAAAGCTCATAACCATCCGTCGCTGCTTTGACTACTTCATGTACACGACTAATAATCCATGTATCAAGAACATCTTCTGATGCAGCACTTCGGGAGACACTCCCTGGTTTATTCATTTCATATAATGACAAAACATTTTCAAGACGCATAATGAGTTTCTTGTATACGTCTTCGAGTTCAGTATCTTTGAAGTTAACACTTTCTCCCTTGATAACAGGACTCGACATCATGTAGTAACGAAAAGCATCCGCGCCAAACTTTTCAACCAAAAGAAGTGGGTCTGTGTAATTTCCAAGACTCTTTGAAATCTTTTGACCATCAGCTCCATTGATGAGTCCATTACAAATAACATGTTTGTACGGTGCTTTATCAAAAAGCCCAACACCAAGATTAATAAGTGAATAGAACCATCCTCGTGTTTGATCCATACTCTCTGCAATAAAATCCGCTGGATAGTTTTTATCAAATATGTCTTTGTTCTCAAACGGATAATGAAGAGAAGCAAATGGCATAGACCCTGATTCAAACCAACAGTCAAACACATCAGGTATACGCTTCATTGTTTCACCTTTACTATCTACAAATGTCACATCATCAATGTATGGACGATGCAGGTTAACAGCACCTGTTTCGTCTCGTGGTACCAAATACACTTCATCGAGTTTTTGAAACTCTCCATTTTTCAAATACATTTGTGTGTGCTCTTCCATTTCATCAGCGAGAATTTCTTCTTCTGTTTTAAGAGCAGCACCTGAGATCAACATACGAAGTGGTCCACCGTGACTAATGAAAAGAATAGTTTTACCGACATGTTCCTTTTCGCAATCCATAAACGCTGCCATCATACGATTCTGTATTTCTTCATGCGTCTCCCCTCCTTCTGGACGATGCTTCATGCGAAGAAACTCAGTTTTACCCTCTGAAGCCAGATACTCATCGATAGTTTTACCATTAAAAACACCAACGTTGTTTTCTCGTAAACGATCATCGCACACAACAGGAACACCGCCGAGAACACGGCTTACGATTTCCGCGGTTTGCATAGAACGAAGCACAGGAGAAGCGACAATCATATCAACATGATGTTCTCGTAGAGCTTGGGATTGTTCTTCTATATGAGCTTTTCCTTCGTCAGTAAGTGTGTTTGTTACATCGTCTCCCACTTCAATAATCCCTTGCACATTACTCTGTGCCTGACCATGTCGCATCACATAGTATGTATTTTTAGGAAGTCTGTTATGGGCCAACTCCTTAAGAGATCCAATCACTTTTAGTTCGCTTCCATCTGCGTTCTTCCATACAGGAAGTGGCGCACCCCAGTAGCGTGTACGAGAAACAGCCCACTCACGAGCGCCTTCTAGCCACTTACCAAATCGCCCATCGCGAATGTGTTCTGGTGTCCATCCTATGTTCTGATTTTCTGAAAGAAGCTTTTCTTTCATCTTTGGAACATCAACGAACCAGCTACTTGTTGCGTAGTTAAGAAGCGGTGTTTTACATCGCCAACAAAGTGGATACGAGTGAATGATTTTATGTTTTTCAAACAGAGCTCCGTTGTGTGCGAGGTATTTGATGATTTCAATGTCAGCAGACTGTGTGTCGTCTTTTACTTTTACTTTCATACCAGCAAAGTCAGTCACAGCGTCGATAAATGTTCCATCCATCTTTACGTGCTTGATCACTGGGATATTATTTGCCTTGGCGAGTTCCATGTCTTCGGCACCAAAGGCTGGTGCTTCGTGCGCAATACCGGTACCTGCATCTTCGGTGATAAAATCTGCATGCCAAATCTTCCAAATATTTTCTTTGTTTTCAATCTCTATATTTTTGAAATATGAGAAAACTGGTTTGTATGATTTTCCAATCAGCGACTCTCCTGTAAACTCTTCAATAACTTCAACAGACGTGCTGTCTTTAAAATATTCTTCGACTTTACTTTTTGCGAGTATAAAATACTGTGCCTGTTCTTCAGCAACACTTTTTACTTTGACGTATGTGATTGCTTTATTTACAGCGAGCGCAGTGTTTCCAGGCAGTGTCCACGGGGTTGTTGTCCATGCGAGTACATATGTCCCTGGTTCGTCCACCAATTCAAACTTTGCAGTCACAGAAAGATCGGTAACATCATGATACTCGAGTCCAACTTCTGACTGAGCAAGCGGTGTCTCACACCTTGGACAGATATGCATCATTTTGTGACCTTCATACGCAAGGCCTTTTTGCATAAGCTCTTTCCACGCCCACCAAATACTTTCAGTGTATGTCGCATCCATCGTCTTGTACGGATGTTCCATGTCGACAAATCTACCCAATCGAGGAATCACTTTCTTCCATTCTGCTTCGTATTGGAGCACGCTATTAAATGCATCTTTGTTAAACTTGTCTATTCCATACGCTTCGATGTCTTTCTTTGACTGAAGCCCGAGTTTTTTCTCGATGAGGTTTTCAATCGGGAGACCATGACAGTCCCACCCCCATACACGGCGAACACTGTTACCTTTCATCGTTTGATAACGAGGGATGACATCCTTCACCGTACCTGCCATGAGTGTCCCATGGTGTGGCATACCTGTTGCAAATGGTGGTCCATCATAAAACGAAAACTGTCCGCGAGGTGACTCGCCCGCTGGGGTTGCAACTGACTTTTCAAAAATCTCGTTCTCTTGCCATGAGGCGAGAGTCTCGAGTTCTTTGTCGTTGATTGTTTTTTGTTTAGGTTGTTCTGCCATGAATATATGTTGGTTATAAAAATAAAAACTCGTCCTTGGAAAACAATTCATACGAATTGCTTCTCAAGGACGAGTTTCTGTTGATTCCCGTGGTACCACCTTGTTTTATCTGTATACACAGACCTTGTTTGTGGGTTCTACTAACCGACATGGTTTTCTTCCCGAAGCTCAGGGGTGATTAGTCCCGTCGTTGCTTCTTTATCTTATAATATATTTATATAAATGCAAGGATTTTCTAGAGGTTAGCCCAAGGGTCATCCCCTGCTTGTTCTACCCAGCGTTTATGTGAACGAACACTACGAACTTTAGACAAAAGACCCATATCAGGTATCTTATCCTCTACAGCAAGTATCGTTGCTTCGTCTGCACCAGACTTAACGAGCTGTGATACTTCTTCTAAGAGAACTTTTAGCTCCTTCGCATCAACTGTTCTGTTTGAACCACCTTCACTCCAATCATATCTTGTTGCAGTACCTAGAATTGATATCATCTCGTCTAACGACTTTGCACTTTTTACTCTCGTGAAAGCATCCGGGCTTTCAAATTTTGCGTTAAGCTCAGCAATTCTTTCCGTATCATTTGGATCAAACGGCTGGGCTTCTGGTTGCACATTTGCTGGTTTTTCTTGGTTGTTTTCTAACATACTAAAAAGTGTACTACATTCGACTTGGGGCAACAACACCGAGCGTGTGCAAGCCATGTGCGAGGATATTTTTTGTAGCTTGTGCAAGCATGCAGTAGTAACCACTTGTATCTTTGTGCTCTGCGTCCACAATCTGTACGCGTCCATACATGTTATTAAATGCTCGTGTGAGCACAAGTAGGTGTTGAACAATATGATGAGGCCCACGTTCTTTGTGTGCTTTTTCAATCACTTGTGTGTACCCAATAATTGCTTGTTCAAGCGCTCGCTCTGGTGATTCTACTGCATAACTCTCCATATCTATTGCGGCAGCATGAGCCTTGTCCAGCAATGCAGAGAGTCGAGCGTGCGTGTATTGCAGGTATGGACCTGAATCCCCTTCAAATGAGAGCGACTTTTCAAAATCAAAAATCATATCTTTCCCAGGAGCAGATTTGAGAATAGAGAATTTGATAGCGCCGACTGCGATGTCATTCACAAGAGCTGCTTTCTCACCTGCATCTACTTTCATGTCTTCGATTCGTGCAGTTATCTTTTCACTCACCATATCTATCAACTCTTCAGCTGGAATAACATTTCCTTTACGTGATGACATCTTGCCTTCAGGTAAACGAAGCATGCCATGAGAAACATGGAGAAGTTTGTCTGCGAGAGGTTTGTCTATTTGACCAAGGACCGCTTTAATAACTTTAAAGTATTCGTCTATTTCTTTTGCTGTTACAACAACAGAAAGCTCTGCATCAGGAACAAGTGATTGCTTCTTGAAGGTGTTCCCAAGCTCTTTAGCTTCGTATGTTGGAAGCTCTTGTGAGTTGATAAATACACGAGTATGCAATCCAATATCTTCACCCTTAAAGACAACAGCTCCGTCTGATTCTTCAAATACCTTTCCAAGATTGTCTCGAACAATACGAACACCATCATCCCCTACTTCACTTTCAAAAATATAATGATCAAATGTTGTACCAAGTTTTTTGTAGAGAGTTTCAAAATAATCTAGACTCCACTGTTTACCTAGATCATATACACGATTTGTTTCATCATCGCTTCGAGCAAATATCTTTTTGTTAAGCGTAACAATCTCGTCTTTTATGGATGCATTCTCCGCAAGAGCTTGTGTACCGTATGCATACGCACGACCAAGGTACGCAACTTTGTCCTTCAAAGAAACACCCTCTTCTGGAAAACCTTCACCGAGGTGTTGTAGCCCCCATAGTGTGGTTGCAACATGCATACCAACATCTCCTTGATAGCACACACGTGTCACGTCGTATCCAACTGCTTCATAGATGCGAGCAACGGATTCCCCGATTGCATTTGGCACAAGGTGTCCGATATGAAATAGTTTAAAAGGGTTAGGATCAGTGTACTCGACGATCACTTTTCCTTTTCCAGATATATTTGAAATATCACTGAGTGCAACCACTTCTGCTTCGTCTGTTCGCACATCATCATGAAGATAGAAGTTGATAAATCCAGGTCCCGCTATCTCGATGCGCTCTACTATTTCAGATAACTCGCTGCGCAGACTATCTACCATCATTTCAGCAGATTCTTTGGGTGAAAGTTCCAGTGTCTTTGACAAGACAAAAGCAGCATTAGTTGCATAGTCTCCATGTGCCACATCTTCTGGTTGGTCAAGAGAAAAAGAACCTGTAGCCCCTTTTTCTTCCATGAGACACATAAGAGCGTCTTTGATTATTTCGTACGAATTCATATCATCTAATACTACCTTATTTGAAACCATTTTCACAGATGAGGTATTTGGTGTAGGATAGACACAGTACAGTTCATACAACCTCACTGAAAGGAACTTCATCATGTCTGACAGACTTATTGCACCCATTGCTGGCATTGACCAAAATGGCGTCTTTGGTATCGGCAGCTATCTTCCGTGGTCAAACGAAACAGGGCGAAGCGCTATAAAGCTCGACATGGGTCGACTTGTGTTGATTACAAGGAACACGCTCTTTGCTCCAGATACAAAAAACGTACTGATCATGGGACGTGGAACGTTTGACTCAATCGGGAAACGATCACTCCCCGGGCGACGCACCGTCGTTGTGTCTCAAACACTTACAGAACATGACGTTAACCTAGGGCGAACCGATGAAGACCGTATCGCTATTGCCCGAAACATTCCGCAAGCAGTTTCTCGGGCGCTGCAGTTCAAAGACTGTGGGCATATCTTTCTGTTTGGCGGTGAGACCGTCTGGCTTGAAGGGTTAAAGAGTGGACTCTGCAATGCAGCCTTTATCACCATCGTGATGTGTGATTCAGTTACCATGAGCCCACATAAAAATGGTTTGGTTCGTCGACTTCCAGAACTGCTTCATGATGAAGCATTTACAGGAATGGTCTGCCAACGTGTTCCTATGACAGATACGTGGGGTACCACCGAGGTGCAGCTCGAATTTCGCAATTATCTCAAACCACAACAAGCCTAATACAGGCTTTCCAAAGTCGGCACCTCAGTGCCGACTTTTATTTACAACAGGTAAACATACTGTCAATGTTTGTCATACATACCGAAACCATGTACAGTAAGAAAGGTTATCCTTTAGATCTTTTCAGCAACCTTTGGAGGTTTTCATGGAGCACGAACACAACCTTGTCACCCCGGAAAAATTTGAACGTGCACGCACAAATGCCCTTGCTGCATTTGCGTCACGGAAATCACTTGATGAACTTGGCTTTGTCCCTGGTCAAGGACCCTACGAAGACTGCATGGCCGACATCTACTCAAACGGTACACCCAAGACGGATCGTACTGGCACAGGGACGATCAGCAAGTTTGGTTTGCAGATGAGGTTTGACCTGCGAAAAGGTTTTCCTCTGATAACGACAAAAAAACTCAACACGAGAGCAATCATCCATGAACTCATCTGGATGTTGAACGGCAACACAAACAACAACTGGCTCAAAGAACGTGGTGTAACCATTTGGGATGAGTGGGCAGGAAAAGAAGGTGAGCTTGGTCCCATTTACGGCAAACAGTGGCGAGCATGGCCTACTTACGATGGTCGAACAATCGACCAAATCGGTCAGGTCATTAAAATTCTTCACGAAGAAAGAGACTCACGAAGAGCGCTTGTGAGCGCATGGAACGTTGCCCAGCTTCATGAAATGGCACTCATGCCCTGTCACGCTTTCTTTCAGTTCTATGTTGCAGATAACCAACTTTCTTGTCATCTGTACCAACGTAGCGCTGACTGGTTCCTGGGTGTGCCGTTCAACATTGCAAGCTATGCAATGCTTACGCATGCCGTTGCACAACAGTGTGACTTCGAAGTTGGGGACTTCATCTGGACTGGTGGCGACTGTCACATTTACAGCAACCACTTTCGTCAATGTGAACTGCAATTGTCGCGCAAGGCTTACCCGCTCCCTACGCTTGAACTTGCAAAAAGGCCCAGTATCGACGACTTTGTTTTTGAAGACTTCGTCATCAAGAACTACCAGGCCCACCCTCACATCCATGGCGACGTCGCCAAGTAAAAAACAACCCCGCACTGCGCGGGGTTTTTATATGCTTTTCAATAATACCTAGTGGGCTATTTCCCTGTACTTCCAAAACCTCCCTCTCCGCGAACAGTTGTATCGAGCTCATCGACTTCTACGATTTCTGGTCGTTCAATTTTTTGAATAAGCATCTGTGCAACTTTTTGCCCATGCTCAAATGTATATGGTGCATCTGTAAAGTTTTTTATTACCATAAAATATTCACCTCGATACTCTTCATCAAATACGCCACAAAAAACTTTTAAGCCTTTTGAGCCAACGCTTGATTTATCCCAAATAAGACCCGCGTGGTCAGGTGGTAACTGAATAGAAACACCAGTAGAAATTTTCTTAAGCTCCCCAGGTTGAAGTGTCTGAGCGCCACATGCAAACATATCAATACCAGAATCTTTTTCTAAAGCAAATTGTGGCAACACTGCCTCTGGTCGCAGTTTCTTAATTTTGAGTTTCATATATATAACATTGTAGCAAAAAGAAAAAGCCCCGTTGCTGGGGCTTTGAATTTAAACAAAGTTTTTAGCGAGCTTGGGACCACTTTGACCCTGATAAGAGCCTTCGTAAACGTCGTGATTGTCGCCACAAACGTACTCGAAACGTACCCGCGCAACAACCTGCCTATGCGTTAGCGTTAGCGGCTCCTGTACAGCCATCTCGCACGTAATTTGCCCACTGAACCCTTGATCAACAAAGCCAGCAAAGTTGTTGCGAGCTTCAATAATCCGTTCGTCCATTGGAGCAATTTCAGCGGTAATGTGTCCTGGCAAGCAAAGACCTTCATCACTTGTTGTAATGTAGAAACGTTTTTCCTTCATTCCGAGTTTTAAGGTCTCCACGAACAACGCCTTAAAGAACTCGTCTTTTGGGTTCGGTTTGCTAAAAAAAGCCGGCCGATTGGTCTGCCTGGAAACATACGCAGCTGGACCATTTACAGGTTTCAGATTCAAGTGAAGATATACCGACCCATCACGGTCAACCCGAAGGTTTTCGAATGAGATTGGCTTTCCTTCATGGTCTACAACGAGAGGAGTCTTTCTATGTTCCTCTTTGACCTGCTCTAGCGAAAGACGTGTATCTTTGTTGAAAACGCGCAACTGGGTGAGCTGATCACCTTCTGAAAAAACTCCCGGGAACGCGAGACAGCGAATCAAAGCCCACAACTCACCGCGATACCCTCTTGGAACCTGATCAAGACCAGGGTCCCCATTCACAAGGACGCGTGTGTGAACAAACTGACGTCCAGTAGTTGAACGCGGATTCGCATACCCATACAAGTCTTCAGGAAGCTCAAGGCGTTCCTGAAGACGTGCAATGTAATGCAAACCAACCTCACACGGATGCGAAGGGTGATGCATAGAAAACCCAACCTCCTTCATCATCGCCCAAACACTCTGACCCACAGAAGGCTGTTGAAAACTATTCAAGCGGAACATTTCACCCGTGAGACAAAGATTTAGCGACCCAGGATTAAGTGCACCCTCGCTGCCCCCTTGAATGATGTTTTGAGACATCAGGTCACGGAGCATAGCTTTTGGGTACGTGCCATACTTTTGCATGATTCACCTCGTTGTTTAGAACTTTTCACCCCTTTTACGGGGACCCAGGCATAAGCCTACACCTAAAAACAAAAACCCGCACTATTGCGGGTTTTTGTTTTTATTGCAAAATAATTTGTGATTATTTTACTTTGATACCGATTGAACGAGCTGTACCTTCGATAATCTTCATAGCCTGTTCTACTGTGTGAGCAGTAAGGTCTTTGAGTTTAAGTTCTGCAATTTCACGAATCTTGTCAGACGAGATTGTTCCAGCATTTCCCTTTGAGTTACCTTTTGCAACGTTTGCTGCTTTCATAACAAGAGATGTAGCTGTTGGAGTTTTGATAACGAAATCGTACGTACGATCTTCGTATACATAGATCTTTACAGAAAGACGACCCTGCATATCTTTTGTTTGCGCGTTGAATTTCTGAACGAAATCCCCAATCTGAACACCAGCCTGCCCAAGGGCGGGACCAAGTGGTGGAGCAGGCATTGCTTTGCCGGCTTCAATCTGAACCTTTACGTATTTTGTAATTTTCTTTGCTGCCATAAGTCTTTTGTAAGTTTCGCTATTCTACCATTAAATTAATATCTTTTCAAGATGAATTAAATTTTCTTAACCTGAAGGAAATCAAGCTCAACGGGAGTCTCTCGCCCGAACATATTAACGAGAACCTTGAGTTTTCCACGAGCTTTGTCGACTTCAGATACTTTTCCTTCAAATTCCTTAAACGGACCATCTACAATAGATACAAGCTCCCCTACATCCATAGTGATATCATGCTCTACTTCCCCTGTGTTCATACGAGAGAAGAGGAAATCGATTTCTTTTTGAGTAAGCGGAACTGGTGTAGTTCCTGCTCCAACGAATCCAGTCACGCGAGGTGTGTTACGTACAACGTACCAACTATTGTCATCCACGATCATATCAACCAGTACGTATCCAGGGTATACCTTTTCTTCAACCTCAACACGCTTGGTTCCTTTTACTTTGATTTTCTTTTCAACTGGAACAACAACGGCAAATATTTTGTTTTCCATACCAAGAGACTCGATACGCTGCTTCAAATTACGCTGCACTGCGTTTTCGTATCCACTGTATGTGTGGATTAGATCGGAAGAGCGTCGTGTAGG
>ERZ650304.1058-NODE-1058-length-11392-cov-122.003264_pt1 | contig 11392 bp, 14 predicted proteins | sample MGYA00376240_ERZ650304 | MGnify/ENA primary metagenome ERZ650304 (study PRJEB26733, sample SAMN07839271) | wastewater metagenome | biome: small river; feature: stream; material: water | place: USA: North Carolina | collected 2016-03-01 ...
TGTGTGATGTGGCGTTGATGCTGACACCGCCGAATCGAAACGTACCGCATGACTGCGACAACTACTGCAAGGCGGTACTTGATGCGCTCACAAAAGCGCGTGTGTGGATTGATGATGTGCAAGTGAAGTCAATCAAGGTGGTGATGTTGCAGCCTGAGGTTGGCAGCCAAGGGCGTGCTGAGATCGCTGTGCGATTGCATGGCGGTCATGTGGTTACTACTGCGGCTCAATTGTTGGAGTAATGGACTATGCAGCAAATCGCGTTATTCCCACCGCTGTGGCGAGTATCTGAGCGAGCAAAGCCGATTGATTGGTATGCGGTCATATCAGACTTGCATCGCGTCGGCGGCATGAGTGACGCGAATATTGCTGATCAAATCAACGTGTCTGCAAATACGATTTGGCATTGGCGCAATGAGTTGGGGCGTCCGAATCATCATCATGGTGAGTTGTTGACGGAATTGTGGTGTCAAGTGACAGGAATGAGGGAGCCGCCAAGGAGGTGATCCTCGCGCACGCGCACGCGCGTTTTGTCAAAAAATCCCCAAAAAATCTAATGATCGTCTAGGTCATGCTGGTCGTAATCAGTAATGGGTTATGACTATGACGCGACAAATCCAAACACCCGGCGCACCGCAGGACGCTGACATCACTCGCGATCAGTTGCGTGCTCAACTTGATGCACTCGGCATCCCATACACCACACGCGACACCAAGCCAGAGTTGCAAGCCAAGCTTGATGCTGCACAACAGCCAGAGCAAACACCAAGTGATATTGATCCTGCTGTGTTAGCTGCTGACCTCACAACCGATCTTGAAACCAATTATCCAGAGATGGTCAAAGGTCTTTATGCGCAAATCCACGCGCTTCAAGCTGAGAACGCCGAACTACGCGCAAAAATCGCTGATCGTGAAGGCGCACCTGTAACCGCTGCCAAACCTGCACCAGTCGCCCAACTCACCGGTATGCGTCTGACTGACGAAGGTTATGTGGTGGGCTGATCATGGGTAGTCGTCCAAAGGTGGTGCAAAGCAATCCAGAGGAGCAAGCGCGTATCGCTGCTGAGAAGGCTGCGATTGCTGCAAATCAGGAGGCCGCAGCGCGTCGCGTGCGCGTTGGTCGTGATCGCTTGCCTTCGGCATTGGGTCAGGCCGCATCGTCTTTGGGGAGTGGATCGGCGCTATCACAAGCCGCAGCAAAACAAGCCAATGATGGTGTGGCTGCTGCTGTCAAAGAGCGTCAACAAAATGAAAACTGGGCACGGCGCGTCAATCGCACAATGCTAGGTAATAAGCTATGACTAATGCCGCTGCACTCGTCAAACGGCTCGGTGAGCTTAAATCCGAGCGCCAAACCCACGAGAGCGTGTGGGAGGAGTGCTATCGCTTTGGCTGTCCTGAGCGTCTGCAATCATTCAGTGCTGGTCATTTGAGCGGCTATGACACTGAGCGCAAGAAGGCGCGTGCTGATTTGGTTGATAGCACTGCTGCATCGTCGGTGCAGTTGCTGGTGTCAAGCATCATGAGTGGCGCAACGCCACCTAATGCGCTGTGGTTTAGCATTGTGCCGAGTGGCAAAGATCCAGATGAAACAATCCAAGATGAAGGTGAGCGGTGGCTTGATGCTGCTGCTAAGTTTATCTGGCAGAACATTCATGGATCAAACTTTGACGCGGAAGCATTTGAAGCCACAACTGACGGTGTTGTTGCTGGCTGGCTGGCTCTCTACATCGACGTGGATCGAACCAAGGGCGGCTACACGTTTGAAGCGTGGCCTATTGCATCGTGCTACATCGCATCAACTCGCGCTGATGGGCGCATCGACACGATCTATCGTGAGCACCAACTGACTGCTGCACAGTGCATCGACAAATATGGTCAAGATGCTGTCAGTGAGCGCATTCGCAAGCTGGCAGAAAAGACTCCTGATGCCAAGGTCAACATCTTGCACGTCATCGAGCCGCGCCCAGAGCCGCACGGCGTTATCGACAAAAAGCTGCCGTTTGCGTCGTATCACATCGAGATCGAAGGCAGGCACACGCTTAAAGAGTCGGGCTATCACGAATTCCCTTGCGCTGTGGCACGGTGGCGACGTATCCCCAGCAGTGTGTATGCCGAGGGGCAAATGTCCGTCGCGCTGCCTGACGCCAAGACAGCCAACAAACTCGCAACTCAGACCCTGCAATACGGTGATTTGGCAATCGGTGGGATGTGGATTGCTGAGGATGACGGCGTGCTCAATCCTGCTACGGTGCGCATTGGTGCGCGTCGGGTGATCGTTGCTAATAGCGTCGAATCCATGAAGCCACTCACCAGTGGCCTGAATTTTGAAGTCGCTGAGTGGATGCTCAAGGGCGTGCAAGCCAACATCCGGCGTAACTTGATGGCTGATCAGTTGCAGATGCAAGACAGCCCACAGATGACTGCAACCGAGGTCAATGTGCGTGTCGATCTGATCCGTCAACAGCTAGGGCCAATCTATGGCCGGTGGCAATCCGAATATCTTACCCCACTGCTTGAGCGGTGCTTTGGTCTTGCGCTGCGTGCTGGTCAACTCGGTCAACCGCCTGAGTCGCTGATGGGGCGCGATCTGCAAATCAAATTCCAATCGCCATTGGCTCGCGCTCAACGTCTTGAGGACGTGGTGGCGATTGAGCGATTCAGTGCTGGCGCTGCAAACATGGCGCAGGCCAATCCAGACATCTTGGACAACATCGACTTTGACGCAGCGACACGACTGTACGGGCAAGGCTTGGGTGTGCCTGCTGCGGTGCTGCGTAGTGCTGATGACTTGCAAGCCTATCGTGAGCGCAAAGCACAGGCGACACAACAGGCTCAACAGCAACAGCAACAAATGGCGCTACAGCAAAAGGCTGGTGAAGCGGCGATTGATGCAACGGCACAGGAGGTGATGGCATGACCGACCAACGCGCCACACCACAGGACTACCAATACCTGTTTGAGCTATCTGGGTCGGTCGGGGAGCGTGTGCTCAATGACCTGATGCGTCGGTTTAGCACGCAAGACACCTATGTGCGCGGTGGTCACGAAGCCGAGCGCGAGTCGTGCTATCGGGCTGGTCGGCGCTCAGTCGTCGAGCATCTGGTTAAACAAATCAACTTAGCAAATGGGGTTAAAGATGATCCGGTATCTGAATCTGATGAGTGAGGAAGGCGGCGATGGAACAAATGGCGGCGGCGCTCCAGCTACTAATGCTCCTGCTGGCTCTGTGCTGGCTACTGTGGCTGCACAGCAAGGACAACAACAGCAGCAACAAGACGACCCCAACGCATGGCTGCCCGAAAAGTTCCGCGTCAAAGGTGCTGATGATGCGCTTGATGTGGGCGCGTCTGCTCAAAAGCTCGCAGAAGCCTACAAGCACATGGAAACACGCTTGGGTTCAGGTGATGCGCCGCCTAAATCGCCTGACGAATATGACGTTAAAAGCGAGAAGTTTGATTTTGCTGAGTTCAAAGCAGATGAAGCAAATCAAGCCTTTCTCAAGTCTGCACATGCCAAGGGTCTGACCAACGCTCAGGTCGAGTTTGTGCTCGGTGAGTATTTTGAGCGTGCGCCTGCGCTGGTGGCTGGCGCTGGCCAACTCGACAACGACGCGGTGATGAACACGCTGCGCAGCGAGTGGGGTGATAAGACCGATGCAAACATGGCGCTCGCTGCCAAAGCTGCATTGGCTGCTGGTTTTACCGCAGAGCAGCTTGCTGCACCCGAGTTTAACAATCCTGCATTGATCAAGCTGGCTGCATTTTTTGGTGGTCAGTTGGGCGAGGATCAGCCGCCAAGCGGTGGTGGCGTATCAGCGGAAAGCATCCAAGACATGCTCGCGTCCGAAGCCTACATGAATCCAAAACACCCCGATCATCGCCGTGTGCATGAGCAGGTCACCAAGCATTACGCGCAAGCGTACAAGTAACAACAGGCCGAACGTGGCGGTTCGACAACCTGCAAGCCCGTCAGCACTGCGCCAAGGTGCTGACGTGTAGGGTCTGGAAACAGGCAACCCGATAGGCAAAGCAAACATCAATCTATCGTGAGGATTTGTAATCATGCCGATTACCAACCAAGACAACATCACCGCCGCGTTTGTACGTCAGTTCCATGACACATTCGAGGTGGCGTGTCAGCAAATGACCAGCCGACTCATGGGCATCTGTAACGACCGTGGGGCAATCGAAGGCGCGTCATTCACCATCAACGACATGGGGTCGGTGGAAATGGTCGATAACCCGACCCGTTTCGGTGCGACCACACTGACCATTCCAGACGCTGGCACTCGCTTGGCAACCATGATTGACGCAAACCTGTTTGTGCCAATCGAGCCAATCGACTTGCCCAAGCTCAAAGCCAATCCGCAAGACAAGTACATGAAGCTGATGATTGCTGCGCGTAATCGTCGGTGGGACAAAGCGATTTACCGCGCTGCTGTCGATGCGATTAACCGCAAGACTGTGGATGGTGAAGCCTACACCAGCACCGCATTGCCCAGTGGTCAGAAGATTCTGGCAGGTGGTACTGGCTTCACTAAAGCCAAAATTCTCGCTGCTCGCAAAATCTTCCAAGCCAACAATGTCGGTGTGGAGCAGGGCGAAGAACTGTACATGGTCTATGACAGCAACATGATGGCGCAAATCTTGGCAGACACCACGCTGACCAGTGCTGACTTCATGGCGGTCAAGATGCTCCAAGAGGGCAACGTGGACGGCAAGTGGTGCGGTTTTAACTGGATTCCCTACGAGTTGCTCGACAACGGCGCAGGCGGTGCAACTGAGCGCAAAGCGGTGGCAATGACCCGCGATGCAGTGCATTTCGGTCGCGGCATCAACTGGGATTTCAGCATCGACAAGCGTCCTGACCTGCAAAACCTGATGCAGTTGGGTGCAAAAATGTCGGTCGGCTCCGGTCGTGCCAACGAAAAGAAAGTCGTCACCATCGACTTTGTTGTCTAACCCCCCCCTTCCTCTGTCCGCTTCGGTGGGCAGGGGTTTTTTATGACCTCAGAGTGATTTGATCATGCAAAAGTTTATTGGTGTGAAGTTGATCGCAGCAGTAGCAATGACTGCGCTGGCTTACCATGAGTACCGTGGTTGGAATTTAGCAGACGGCAAAGACCCGAATGCTGAGGGTTATTTGGTTGAATACGAGCCAGACCCTAATTCGCCGCCTAACCACGAAAATCACGCTGGCTATATTAGTTGGTCGCCTAAGCATGTTTTTGAAGATGCTTATCGTCCAATCAACGGCATGACATTCGGCTTAGCAATCGAAGCCCTTAAGCGTGGTCATAAGGTGGCGCGTGCTGGCTGGAATGGCAAGGGCATGTGGCTGATTCTTACGCATGGTCGGGTGATCAATAACATTGAGCCTAACAGTTTTTACGAACGCTGCGGCTTTGAAGCTCCTGTCACCATTTGCAGTCACATCGACATGAAGGCGGCTGATGGCTCTATGGTTGTCGGTTGGCTCGCAAGCCAAACTGACATGCTCGCCGAAGATTGGTCGATTGTGGAGTAATCATGCCCGCATCAAACGTCACGATCTGCAACGCTGCACTAGCCACGCTTGGTGAGCAAACCATTGCATCACTCGACGAGCCGACCAATCGTGCGCGTTTGTGCAAAGACCTGTATGAACCTGCGCGGCAAATGCTGCTGCGCATGCACCCTTGGAACTGTGCGACAAAGCGCGTATTGCTTGCGCCACTGCTGGACAAGCCTGCGTTTGGCTACAGCGCACAATTCCAACTGCCTGATGATTTTATTCGGGTGCAATCCGTCAATACCCAAGACTATGTGGTCGAGGGTCAAAAGCTGCTGGCCAGTGAGCCAGAGATCCAACTGATCTACACCTACAACAACGACAACGAAGCATCGTGGGACTCTATGCTGATCGAAGCCATGTCGCTGCTGATGGCTGCAAAGCTGACCAAGGCGCTGACAGGCTCAACCACTGATGCAGACATGCGCGAAGCTGCACTCTCGCAATTCCTCAAACGCGCCCGCGCTGTCGATAGCCAAGAGCAGCCGATGATGCAGATTGACTCCATGAACTCAGGCTTTCTGGACGTGAGGTACTGAGATGGCGAAGGCGAAGATCCAGAAATCCAACTTTACCGCCGGTGAGCTGTCGGACGAATTATTCACGCGGACGGATATTACTCAGTACGCCAATGGTGCGCGGCAACTGCTGAACGTGTTGCCAGTGGTGGAGGGTGGCGTGAAGGCTCGCCCAGGGACAGTCAATCTGTACACCATGTCGTTTGAAGATTATCCGCTGCGCATCGTGCCTTTTGATCTGGGCAAGTCGCCACGATTTTTGGTGATCTTTTGCATTAACAAGCTGCGCGTGATCAATGCGAGCACCGGTGCGATGGTGTTCGAGTCGTTGGGCACTGGCTATCAAGCGTCCGATCTACTTTCTATTGCACAGCAGGGTTTGAGCATGTGGATTGCTTGTAGCAGTGGCACGTTGCCCATTCGCTGGCTGCGAGCGTCTGATGACTTTGTGACGTGGGATTTTGACGACTTCCCAGTAGACACGCCGCCGTTTGCAGAGCTTAACGCCACACCAGAAGTAGACATCAAGCCAACGGGCAAAGAGGTGGGCATCAATGTCTTTTTGGAGTCTTATGTTGAGCCACCACCCGGCTATGATCCATTGGTTGATCCACCACTAACTTATCCTGATGTATGGGTTGCTGGTGATGTGGGCAAGTACGTTTCAATCAATGGCGGTCTGGTCAAGATCACCAGTTTTGTCGATACCAAGAAGGTGCAGGGTCGAGTGCTGTATGCACTCACCGCAGACGTGGCAGCAATCGCCGGATCGTGGGTGCTCAAAGAATCGGTGTGGACGGAAGCGGAAGGCTACCCGACCTGCATCACTCACTTTAAGCAGCGTCTTGTTGCTGCTGCCACGCCCAAGCGCCCAAACCACATTTGGTTTAGTCGTATCGGTGACGAGCGCAATTTCCAACTGACCACGCTTGATGCTGATGCGTTTGAGGTTGTGCCGTCATCATCCCGACCAAACCGCGTGGTGCATCTTGGTGCGCTGCGTGATGGCGTGGTGGCACTCACAACAACTAATGAGTTTTTTATCAGTGGTAGCGGCAATCCACTGACCCCCACCACAGTGACAGCGGTCGAGCAAACGTCATATGGTGCAGACGAGCGCGTTATCCCCATCCGCATCAGCAATGAGTTGCTGTTTACCCAACGCGGCGGTATGCGCTTGCGTGCTATGTCATACCGGTATGAGGTGGATGGTCTGATCGCTGAGGACTTATCCGCTTTGGCTGCCCACATTCCACAGAACAATGGCGGGATCAAAAACATCTGTTATCAGCAAGAGCCTGATCAGATTGTGTGGTGCGTGATGAATAACGGGAGCTTGGCATCTTGCACGCTCAACCGTGATCAGCAAGTGATTGCATGGGCGCGTCATGATTTTGAGGGTAGCGCCCAAGCTTACGACATGTGTGTCACATCAGACGATACCGCGTATTTGTTGATTGCGCGTGGTGACGCGCTAATTGGCGCTCAGGTGTTTGTTGAGCGACTTGACTACAACATGCTGCTCGATGGTGCATTGCTGCGCACAGTCAACAGTAACGCCGTGACAATCCCAAGCCTGTCGTACTTCAAGCAATCTAGCAAGGTTGGTTGTACTTATGGCTATCGATCAATCGGTGTGACTGCGTCGTCTGAGGTTGCAGCAACCCTAGAGTCTGGCGTGGTGGCAAATGCCGAATCTGTCTACATCGGCATGAAATACCCATGTCGTGTGCGTCCATTGCCACCCGAACTGTCTGGCGCTCCGCTCACATCGCTCACCAGCAAGGTGCGTCTGCATAACATCACGCTGGCACTCAAAAACACTGCTGGCATCAAAGTGAATGATGAACTTGTGTCGCTTAAAGGTGTTGAGCCTTTTGCTTTTGCCAACTCACCAGTCCAACTGTTTAGCGGCTACACCAAAGTTGAGCAGCGCGGATGGGATGATCTGCATGAGCTTGACGTGGTTGTTGGTCGTGATGATCCGTACCCGATGCGCATTTTGTCCCTAGTTTATGAGATGAGCGCCAATGATTAGAGCTGCCACCACCGCCGACATTCCTGCACTTTTAGAGTTGGGTGATGTGCTGCATCAAGAGTCGCCACGCTATCGGCATCGGTCGTTTGATCGCAACAAAGTAGCAGCGCATTTTCAGGCATGTATCGACGGCGCTGGCGTGTTGTTTGTAGCCACACATGGGGAGCGCATCATTGGTGGGTTTTGTGGTGGGATTGCTGAGTCGTGGTATGGCGGCGGCAAAACGGCGTTTGATTATTCGTTCATGGTGCATCCTGATTATCGCGGTGGCTCAACAGCGTTGCGACTTTACCGAGCGTTTGAGATTTGGGCGCAGAGCATGGGTGCGGATGTGATTCAGGTAGGCATTACTACAGACGTGCGCGTAGCACAAACCACGCGGTTTTATCACAAGCTGGGTTTGCAAGATGCTGGCGTGATGTTCGAGAAGGAGATTTGACATGGGTATTGAAACCGCATTGATTGCCGCCGCTGTGGCAGCAACAGGTTCGGCGCTCTACTCAGGCTATACGCAATACCAGACTAGCAAGGCTCAGGAAGCTCAAAGCAAAGCTGACGCGGCGGCAGCTGAAGCAAACGGACGGCTCGAAGCTGAAAAGATCCGCAAGCAAGCTGCAATGGTCAAATCATCCGCCCAAGCTGCTGCTGCTGAAAATGGCCTTAACGTCAACGAAGGTGTGTCTACTGTCATCAATGACCAGATCACACGGGACAGTGAAGAAGATGCGTGGTTGTCGATCTTGGGTGCTAAGGATCGCGGCGCTCGAATTGCAGCGGATGGCAAAGCGGCTGCACAAGCAGGGCGCAATGCAATGGTGGGGTCGGTCATGCAAGCGGGTGCGTCTGCGCTGTCTGGTTATGCTGGCGTTAAGCAGTGGCAGGCTGGTCAAGCCAAGATGGGTAAATAACTATGAAAATCCAAACTGGTAATTTTGGTAATGCACTGCCGCAGGATCAGGGTGTTCGACGTGTCGCTGATACCAATGCAGGTGCGATTGCTCAGGGCGCTGCACAGTTGGCACAGACCGGTCAGCAGGTCATCATGCAGCAACAGGCCAAAGACTTGCAGGAGTTTGAGCAAAAGAAGGCCACACAAGAGCGCATCACATCGCTGACCAAGCTGACCGCCGCAGAACTCGAAGCCGACCGGATTGGTGGTGAGCTGTATGACCGCGTCAAACGTGGCGAGATCGACACAACCACAGCCCAAACCGAATACAGCAAAACATGGTCTGAGTTTCAAAAGACGCAACTTTCTGATGTTGCCGACCCTGAGCACAAGCAATTGCTTGGTGCGCAGTTTGGGCAGTATCAGGCGCGTCAATATGGGCGATTCAATATTGCCGAGCGCGAAGCGTTTGATGCGAAGGCCAAGGGTGATTTTACGGGACTGTATGACAACATCGTCCAGCTGAGCATCAAAGACCCTGTCAAAGCCAAGCAAAAACTAGCAGATGCCTTGATGGTTGCGCCATTTGCTCAGGACGAGAAAGCGCGTATTGCTCAACGCGGCGCACAAGACATTGATGCCGCACAGGTGAAATACCAGATCAATCAGGCTGGCGATAACGTTGAGCAGCTCAAGGCTCTGCAAGCTGAATTGCGAGCCAAGGATAAATACACAGGGCTGCAACCAGACACCAAAGAAAGCTACTGGGCAAGCATCCAAGGCAAGATTGATCAGATTGGTCGGGCTGCTCAAGTGCAGAATGATCAACGTGATCGAGTTGCTCAACAGTCGATTGCCAATCTCACCAAGCAGGTGCAGTCTGGTGGCATGATTGATCCGCAAGTGTGGCTTGATGTTGAAGCCAAAACCCAAGGCACTGCGTTTGCAGGTCAGGTCAAAATCTTGCGCCAAAATGCTACTGAGATTCAGCGTTTCGCTGGACAGCCACTATCGACACAATCTGATCAGATTCGCCAGATGGAGGTTGCGTTTCAGAACAAACCAACCAAAAACCCTGTTGCAATGCAGCAGTGGCTCAAGGTTTACAAAGACATCCATTCGCAGAATCTCAAAAAAGCCAAAGAAGCGCCGCTTGAATACATGGCATCCTTGACAGGACAGGCGCAGCCGCCACTAAATTTTGATGCACTGATGCAACCAAACGGCGTGCAAGCATTGTCTGGACAGCTTGGTGAGCGCATGAGCGCGATTGCAGCCATGCAAAACCGTGACGGCTACCAAGTGGCAGCCAATCCATTTTATCCTGAAGAAGTTGCTGCGATTAAAAACGTGCTCAAACGGGTGGGGGATGATCAAAAGCTCGCCATTATGTCGATGTTGGCAAGTTCCGCGCAGGTGGGTGACAAACATGATGATGTGCTACTGAGTGGCGCAATCAGTGCTATTGCTGATGATGACCCTGCATTGCGCCTTGCTGGCTTTGCTCATGCTCAAAACCTCAGATCCACCACAGGCGCAAGCGTCGCTTCATTGGTGCTGCAAGGCGATCGGGTGCGCAGAGAAAAAACCGTCACGCTCCCACAAGATGCAATTATCCAGCAAGAGTTTAACTCTGCTATTGCTGGTGCCGTACCGGTAGGCTCGCAGATGCACCGCGACATGATGCACATGACGCAGTTGGTCTACGCTGGTCTATCGGCGCGTGATAGCAAGATTGATCAAGCCAAAGACTCAGTTGACCCTGATCTATTTCAAACGGCGTTTAGCTTGGCCACTGGTGGCGTAGTCGAACACGCAGGCTCAATGGTGCTCAAGCCCTACGGTATGCCAAACGACGACTTTGACACCAAGCTGCAAGCATCACTCAGCAGTGCTGCAAAGGCTGCTGGTCTTGATATTACTGAGATTGACGATTCCCCACTAATGCCAGTAATCAATGGCGGTGAAGGTCAATACCATGTATCAGATGGCATGGGTAGTGTACTGATCAATCCCAAAACCAAGCGCCCACTACTGATCGAGGTGAAGCGATGACAGGCTGGCTTTCTCGATACAGCAGCGACGGTGATCAAGCCAATATCGAAGCGCTGCGTACCAAAAAACCACAAGAGAAAGGTTTGTTTGATGGTGTTGGCAAAGAGATTGTTAACGCTCCGGTGCGTGCTGGCGTCAAGGTTTTTGCTGCTGGTGCTGAGGTGGCCGATCAGGTCAGCGATGCCGCAGCATCACTAGCCACAGACTTATTATTGCCGATGCCTGCTGGTGGGTGGGATGAAACCAAGCCTGCTGCACAAACTACTGATGTCGCTCAGGCTCAAGATGAAAACCGCAAGGCTGAAGCTGCACGGATCGCCGATCAATTTACGCCGAAAG
>ERZ650304.1060-NODE-1060-length-11373-cov-6.397243_pt1 | contig 11373 bp, 18 predicted proteins | sample MGYA00376240_ERZ650304 | MGnify/ENA primary metagenome ERZ650304 (study PRJEB26733, sample SAMN07839271) | wastewater metagenome | biome: small river; feature: stream; material: water | place: USA: North Carolina | collected 2016-03-01 ...
GTGTACATGCGGAACCAAGTATTAGCCATGGATATTTTCCCTAATAAACGATATAAATGCCCCTTGCGGGGCACTTTCATTAATAAGGTAAGCCGTCATTAGGTACCCACACCACTTTAAATTCGCCGACACTTTTGTCGATACGATTAAGTGCTTCTTGTGCCGCTCTTGTTACATGTTCTTTATCTAACTTATCAAAATAAGGCCCGTCACCAACAATTTGCAAAATGTCCCTTTCTATTGGTATAACTTGCAATAATTGTGACAAACGGATTTCATTGCCAACCTTTCTGTTTAAAACCCCAGGCTCTGTTTCAATTAAAGGCTCATTGCCTTCCCTGATCGTTAAAAATACATCGGTCTCTGAGAAAGAATTTGTCTTGAATGAAAACAACTTTTCTCTGCTAACTATTTTTTCTTTCATGATTAACTCCATATCCGCTTTAAAAAGCATCGCGCAAGAACGGGCGGAGTAATCCGTCTTTTCGGGAGCTACCCTATGCGCGTGCGTAAACATCAACTTAAAACATTTCTCATCTCTTTACACCATGCCAAAATAGCTTTACGTCTACCGTAAACAGTTTTTCTACTTCCGATTGCTTGAGCTAATTTCATTGCACGTTTCATTCATTCACCAAAAAGAGCAGCGACGGGAGAGAGTCACGCCGCTGCAAAGGCTCGTCATACAACGCGATAATTCTCCAGCCATCGGACTAAGCAACGCTAATTGCTCTGGCTGGTGCCGTGCATTCATAACTGTAAGGAGGGTATGAATTCGAATCATTTTATTTTTCGCTGGCGTCTAAGTTTTTTGTGTATATCTAACAGCAAATTGTATCGCCTGATTATTTTTTCGTTGCTTATCAATCCTTCTCGCCATTTGTAAATCATACTTTGATTCACTGTATCACCATTAACGGATAATAGATCAGCCAAATCCTGATCTTTCATCCCAGTGCTTTTTATTTCCATCATTAATTTTTTGAATTCCATGTCAAACACTATACTTGCATTATAAGAAGCGGTCAAGTTAAATTAATTAAAAAAATATGTTGACACAACTTGCGTATAAGAATACTATGATCCACATCAACGCAACTCACTAGACCCGAGAAAGTTGATATCAGAAATTAATTACGGAGATATGAAAATGAAAGCAGTATTTTTAGCAGCATTGGTTTTTGTGGTTTTTCAGGGCAACGCAAACGCAATCAACCTGCCGCAGTTTTGGGTGGCTGACGGTTATCGTGAAGTATCAGCAACAAATACAGCAGGAATTACCTATATGCCATTCAAAGCAGATAACTTCGATAGCCAAGCTCGTTGTGAATCATTCCTGGATGAGCAAAACGCAATCGCAGCTGGTCGCAATATCAAAGGATACGCAGGAACGCAGCGTGTAGTAGCTGCTTGCAGCCAACAACGCTAATCAGCAAGAACAAGTTATCTATGAAACTGTTCGGTATACGCCGGACAGTTAACCAAAAGAGGTGATGAAATGCCAAACGAAATACAACTGCAGCAAGTAATAAACACGATACGCGATTGGGTGCTGAACCAAACAAGTGATTTCACGATTATGGACATTTACGCACAGCCGGAATTGAGCGCACATCTGCCTGCCAGAATGCCAATAATGCTGAATATCGACGAAGCGTTGTTGAAGCTCGGATGCACTATCGAACACGGACAGGATGATGTTTCTTTCCCACAATTACGCTACACGCCGCCAGCAGTCGTGCGTGTTGACCGTGATTTACTCTGCGCTTAGGTGATGATCATGCGTGACTATAAAAACTACCGTGCGCCGGAATGTGTGCATTTGACCAGGGCGACGACTTACTTGATTATTGCTGTACTTATGGCAGTTCTAGCAGTTATGACGGAGCGTGATAACCATCCATTTAATGATGTGAAATATGTGCAGGTGGAGGGCAGTCATGAGTGAAAAAGCTCTAGCTTTGCGCACTAGCAATGCTGATGGAACAAGTCGCGGTGGCTTTCAGTGGCCGCTAGAAATAGGATCAATAGTAACTTGTGATGACTGGGAGCCTGAAGCCAAGTGCGGGAATGGTCTACATGGCTTGTTGGATGGTTGGGGCGATTATGATTTGTTGTCAAGCGAAGCGGATGCGCTTTGGCAAATAGTTGAAGTCGATCGTGATAAGTGTGTAGAAATTAATGGAAAAGTTAAATTTGAGAGTTGCGTACTAAAGTATTCCGGCGATATGGCAACAGCCATGACAATGATATCTGATTACCAGATTGGTTTGCTACTTAAAATGGATGAATCAAATGTCGATAGCGCCTCCGGTCATAACAGCAAACTCGCTGCCTCCGGTGATTACAGCCAACTCGCTGCCTCCGGTGATTACAGCCAACTCGCTGCCTCCGGTTATAACAGCCAACTCGCTGCCTCCGGTGATTACAGCCAACTCGCTGCCTCCGGTCATAACAGCAAACTCGCTGCCTCCGGTCATAACAGCCAACTCGCTGCCTCCGGTGATTACAGCAAACTCGCTGCCTACGGTAGAAAATCTATTGCTGTTTGCACTGGCTTAAAGGGTTCTGTGTTAGCCGGTGACGATTGTTGTATTGCTCTTGCTTGGTGGGACGATGACAAAAAGCGCTATCGCCTAGTGGTCGGGTATGTCGGAGAGGATGGTATTGAGTCCGGTAAAAATTACTGCCTGAATGATGATCATAAATTTACGGAGATCAAATCATGAACCTAACCCATAACATAAACAGCCGGCAGTATTCTCAGTTCACGAATTTCTGCTACTGGCTTGGACGCGGTTACTCTATCAAGAAGGCATGGAAATTTAGGAGATTGGCGTGAGTACAGCACTAGCAACACTGACAAGTAAATTAGCTTCACAGTTTGATATTGGCGATGGATCAGGACTATCTGAAACGCTCAAGTCAACTGCATTTAAAAGCAATACTCAAGTCACTGATGAACAAATGACGGCATTGTTGATCGTTGCGAATCAGCACGGGCTAAATCCTTTCACGCGAGAAATTTTTGCGTTTCCCGATAAAGGCGCGATTGTGCCGGTAGTAGGAATCGATGGATGGTCGAGAATAATGAATAGCCACCCTCAATTTGATGGAATGGATTTTAAGTCAGACAACGATTCATGCACATGCGTAATTTATCGCAAGGATCGCAGCCACCCGACAAGCGCCACAGAATACATGGATGAATGCAAGCGTGACAACTCACCTGCATGGAAGTCACACCCTCGCCGGATGTTGCGTCACAAGGCTATGATCCAGGCCGCACGGCTGGCATTTGGATTCACTGGGATATATGACCAGGATGAGGCCGAGAGGATTATTGAAGTCAAAGGCAAAGAGATAGACATAACACCAGCTAACCAATCAATAGAAAGCAAATCACTTCCGGCTTTAACCACAGAGCGCTTTGCTAAAAATAAATCTGGCTGGAAATCCTCTATCGAATCCGGCAAGTCGTGTGATGAGCTTATCAATATGCTTGCTACCAAATACACGCTTTCAGCAGAACAAATTAACGAAATAGAATCATGGGGAGTTATCGATGCAAATTCTTAAATTAATCCAGGGCTCACCTGAATGGCATTCATTCAGACAAACACACTTCGGCGCATCGGAAGCGGCATCCATGCTCGGACTATCGAAACAGTTAAGCCGTAATGATTTTCTGCTTTATAAATCAACCGGGAAGTCTAAGGAATACAGTGATTGGGTACAGAAAAATATCCTTGATTATGGCCATGAGGTAGAAGCCAAAGCGCGTGAATTGGTTGAAAAAGAAATCGATGATGATCTTTATACAGTGACATGTTCTGAAGATTTGCTGTCGGCTTCGTGCGATGGCTTGACCATGGACGGATCGATTGCATTTGAACACAAGCAATATAACAAGGATCTAGTTGACTACATAGATGCTAACGAAACATTGCCTGATACCCACATGCCGCAATGCCAGCAGATTCTTATGGTTACCGGGGCCAAGAAAGTCATATTCGTTTGCAGCGATGGCACAGAAAACAACCGCTCGATAATAGAAATATTTCCTGATCAAGCATGGTTTGATCGCATTCGTGCAGGCTGGAATCAATTCAAGAATGACCTTGCTAATTTTCAGCCTAAAGAATTGGCTGAGAAGCCAGAGCCTGAAGCAATATTGCAATTGCCTACCTTATCGATCCAGATCAAAGGTGAGGTGACTGTAAGTAACCTCCCGCAATTCAAACAAGCAGCAGAAACGTTTATTGCGAACATCAAAACCGATCTGCAAACCGATGAAGATTTCGTTAATGCTGAAGCTACGGTGAAATTTTGCGGCGATACCGAGGGCAAACTGGAAGCAGCAAAGGCAGCAGCAATCGGACAAACAGCCAGCATTGATGAACTGATGCGCACGATTGATCATATCAAAGAGTCAATCAGACAAAAACGCTTGACGCTTGAGAAGTCGGTAAAGACTCAAAAAGACAAGATCAAAGAATCAATTATTGATGATGCGTGCATGCTATGCGAGAAACATGTCGATGCTATTCATGCGGAATTAATTAAGTTTGTGAATTTTGAAAATCATGCACATCCTGCGATATGGGCAAGAAGAAACTTTGAATCAGCTTGCAAAAACAAACGCACTCTTGCAAGCTTACACAATGCAGTCGATACCGAAGTCGCAGCAATCAAAATCAAACTTGATGAATTGGCGCGAATTATTCGCAAAAATCTCACTCACCTACCGGAAGATTTATCACTGTTTCGTGATCTGCAATCGATCATAACCAAGCCAGAAGATGACTTTAAATTGCTGGTTGAGTCTCGCCTGGCAGAACAAAAGCGCAAGGAAGAAGAAGCAGAACAACGCGCCATTGCTATTGCTCAAGAGCGCATCCGTTTAGAAAAAGAAGCCGAGACAAAACGCATTGAGCAGGAAGAAAAGTCAAAGCAGGCTGCAGCCGAGCGTGAACTTTTAGCCAAAGAGAATGAAGAAAGGCGCATTCAGGAAGCCAAGGAAGCGGAAGCAAAACGACTTGAACAAGAAGCTAAAGTCAAAGCATCAATGGAAGCACATCAAGCAGAGGTTAAGCGTAGAGAGGAAGCTGCGCGCGCTGATGATGAGTCTCATAGAGATAAAGTTATGAGTGAATCAATACAAAGTCTTTTGGATCTTGGTTACTCGATAAGCAATGCTCAAAACATGATTGACTGGATTCATAAGGGCAAAATCAAAAACGTCACCATTAATTTCTAATCATGCAAACAATAAACGAAGAATCAAGACATTGGATGATTGGATTCGGTCTATCACGGCCGCAGTCAATAAGTAACACAAAGCCAAAGGTATTTGCTAAGCCGATGACAGTATCAAGCAGCGTAAGGCGCTATGCCAGACCTGATGAAGAACAAAGAAATAAGATTTTGACTGCAATCGCTGTGCTGGCTTATCAAAACCAGCATGATAGAGAGAAAATTTACCAATGTTTGATTGATAAAAAAGTACTTGCGTACAAAGGATCTGATCCAATGTCGATTGAAACCATATACCGGTACATAAAAATTGTTAGAAAAATGATCGGATGGAAACCAGACACACTGCAAGACAAGATCATTGATTTGCATAAAAAAGGATCAACCAATCTCGAGATAATTGCAGCACTTAATACCAAATCAAAGTGCGTACGGTTGGCTATTTTTCGCTACAGAAAAAGATTGGACAGGGCAGCTTAACCATGTCTCGCGCAAAACATCATGTTTGGACAATCGACCAAATCGATATTCTTATTAATAATTATCCAGACTCTACACCAGAACAAATGGAATCTGTTTTTAGCGGAATGTTAAATCGCAGACAGATAGGAAATAAGGCAAAGAAATTAGGGTTACACAAAAGTGAGTCTTACAAATTTGAGCATGGAATAGGGAAAAACGGTCGAATAATTAAAGGCCATCTAAGCTGGAATAAAGGATTAAAAGGTTTTAATCCGGATGGTAAAAACAGGGAAACTCAATTCAAAGCTGGATCGATTCCGCCAAATCATACGCCCGTTGGAACTACAAGGATTGATTCTGATGGCTACATTTACATAAAGGTTGAAGAAGGGCTAAATAAATACAAGCTGTTGCACCGGGAAATATGGAAAAAGCACTACGGAGAGTACCCGGCAAAAGGAATGGCCATAATCTTCAAGGATGGCAACAAACAAAATTGCAACATTGATAATCTTGAGTTGGTTACCAGGAAACAACTCATGCAAAGAAACAGCGTACACAATTTACCGAAAGAAATCGCAGATTTAATAGCGCTTAAAGGCAGCTTAACAAGGAGAATAAATGGAAACTACCCAACCAAAAAACGACATAACGGAACTGAGAACCCTACTGTTTGAAACGATAAGGAATCTAAAGGATGGTGAAAAACCTATGGAAATAGAACGAGCCAAAGCCATTGCTGATACTGCACAAGTGATCATCAATACAGCAAAAGTAGAGATTGAATACACCAAAGTTACTGGCGCCAAGACATCGACGAATTTCCTGCCAGAATCAGGATCATTGCCTAAACCTGTTGGCGGATATGTTCACAAAATAGGTGAGCGGCACGGCTAATGAGCGCCAACAAACAACAATCTGACCTGGCGCAACACTGGTCGAAACGATGCAGGGAGATATTCGGCAAAGAGGATATCTCACCAGAGGAACGCATTGAAATATCAACATTATGCGCCATAGCGGTAGAGTTAATAAAATCCGCGTCGCCTTATAAGTTGCGTGAATCTGGACGGAATGTTGAATTACGTTTTAGATTAAAGGAAAAGAAATGAACGAGCCACTTAAAACTACCGAGCAACTAAAAGCCCACTACAGAGATGCAATAATCCCTATGGTTGCGAAGTATAACTACGATCATGGAACTGATGTTAAGCCGTGGGAGTGTGTTAAACATGACAAAACGGTACAAAGAGAAAAACATCCAAGATTTATACTAGAACCGTATAGATACACATTCGCCATAACAATCCTTGAGGGTAAGCCTGTGTTTGTGGGGGATCAAGTTTACGCCAATAACTGCACTAAACCTTTAAAGATCCACGGTCTATCAGAGCAATCTGGATATCTATTTGTCGGTGGATGCGCCCATTATACGCTATAAGCATTCTTTCATGGACACCACCCATCAAGAAGCGCACGTTTATGTTGGGTGACAAAGAGTTGCCTTGTCCTGATAAAAACAAAGGCGGGTATCAAATATCATTAATATCCAGTAGGCACTTCTTCAGTGATTTTCATGATGCGCAAAAGGTAGCTAACGCTATAGATGCGATACTAACAGAAGCCAGAGACAAGGAATAACCATGCTAAATAAATTTCTGTGTTTTTTAATATTCCACGATTACAGCATTGAGGATACTTTCGCATATAAAAATTATCCATCTTTTAAATATAAAGTCTGCAAAAACTGCGGAAAGATAAAATGATTAATAAATTACTGTGCTGGATGTGGGGACATATGCCGCATAACAGAACATTGATTATCAGACTCGGTAGCGAGTATAAATTTATTGACGTAACAATATGCAAATATTGTGTTGATGTGAAAACACTACGGAGAGCTGTATGATTGAAATAATTATCTATGTAGTATTGGCACTTGTAGGAATCCATTTAATTTCAATGCTTTTCCCAAACGATTATGACTAAACACACAATTGATATTCAAGGATTGCCGGAAGGTTGGGAGCCTGTTGCTTATAGAAAGCCTGTGAAGGGAGAATACTTCTTGTCTACTATTGGAACTATTGAAACGGCTAGGCGTGATTATGCTATGCGATACCTAATAATAAAAAAACCAAGCCGCGCGAGATAACGATTATCGAGACTGATGAGACTGGATATCCACGACCGGGAGAATTTGGGCAACAAATAAACGGGCATCATCAGATGAAAATCTGGCGCGTTAAGGAGGAATGATGGCTATTAAAACTATATATAAAACAACAGTAAGCACTTGGGAACACGGTAAGCCAATATACGAAGGTGGGATTATATCCCGTTGGCTGTTAGGCCCATGTCCTACTTGCGGAAGTATAACAAGCACTTATGGTGGAGGATTCTCTTGTCACAATGATAATTGCAAAAATAGTAGGTTTGTTTTTGCTGTGTCCGCAGAGCCAAAACCTAATTGGTGGAATACTGGAATCCAGGTGTATATGGATGGCAATTCTTGGTGTGCAGTATACGAAGACTTTATTAATTTACAGGAAAGTGTGGCGGGTTTCGGAGATACACCAAGCGAGGCTGTAACTGACTTAAGGAGGAATGATGATTGATGTAATTCCTATAAAAATAGAAGGACATTTCAATGTTTATGATGATGGTATGAATATAGGGAGAATATGTAAGTACAGTTCTGGATTGGTTACATTTGAGGGCATAGATATCATAAAACTAGAAACCATCCTCACCAAAATGAAAGAATTGCAAGGAGAGAATAAATCATGAGTCTAATACCAACACCGGAGCAAAGGGAAATGGAAAAGTTATTGCCGCGATTAACCACACAACAAACCACATGGACTGAATACACCGGCTCCGATGAGCAGATTTATGAGTTAAATGATACTAAAAATGGGTACATTGTCAAATATATAGATGCTAGTTCGCATATACCTTGTGTTTCTGAATCTAATATTATATTTGGTAGGCCACGTGATTGGGAGATTGTTACACACTACTGGATAATCCCCGACGACCCACTGCGAGAAATGAAGATACGGCAACCGCAGACAGGACAGCCGGTATGGGTTAGAAGCGAAGATTGGACTATTGACATAGATAAATGCGGCGGTGAAATAGTACCTAGTGAGGACAAAAATTGTATGGTGTTTTATACAACAACACCAGACTGGAACACAAACGCAGAGTATTCATTTACGCCTTTTGAGGAAAAATGATGTATGAGTATATTTTGTTGGGCTTTCTCACAGGGTTTTTGATAGCCCTGCACCTGGATCATTGGATTAAAGGATATTAAATCATGAGAGGAATTTCGGAAGCAGAATTGTGGATGCACAGAAATAACGACAGATTAGATTGGGACACTAGACGCGCATTTGACATAGTTATGCGTATATGTCCACCTAAAGAACTAACCCCATGGATGCCGATTGCTGAGGCTCCGAAGGATAGACCGATATTGCTGAGAGTTAGCGGATTTGCCATAGAAGGGATAGCAGAGTATGGAATGAGTAATAGTTGGTTAATAACATTAGTAACCAAACAGCAAGTTAGGACAACCCACTACCAAGAACTACCGGAATAACCAAAATGAAAGCTGGCATAGAATGGTTTTTTATTGGTGCATTTTTTACGCTGGCCTTGCAAGCATATTTTGGTTGTTAAGATTTATAGTGCAAACCGCTGACATATCGGGCTAATAATCTGTCGTGCAGTAGCGCCCTTGGCTCCGCGTTTCAAGGTAACATGCCAAGTGTCAAGCCTCCAGGGTTTTACGGCGTAATACTGTAGTTTGCTGTAATCTTTAAACAGCTCTTACGCACAGTAGAAAATGGTAACTACTAAAGGGTTGTAGTGAAGCAGGTTCGATTCCTGCCTGTGCGGCCATCAAATCCTAAACGATTTCTTCCCATACCAAGCATTGCGCCCTAGAAGCGTCACGCCAAGCCATCGCCACCAGCTAATAGGAGAGCATACACCGAGCAAAGATAATCGCTGTATGCGAATTCTGAAGCGTCGATTTGCTTCCCAAAAAGAAATTACGTGACCACAGAAGTCGTGATGCGTCCTAAAATAGAAATCATGCTCCCAACACGCTCTTACATGGAAATTTGGAACACTTGTACACCCGTCTGACCGAACATAAGCCCATATCAAATCCCACTCGCGATCAGTGAACTTATCAGGATCGTTTTCATGGAGTCTATCAAAGAACTGGCTAAGAGTTTCTTCATATTCTTGGAACATTATCAATTAACCACAAAGTATTTTTTGACGTAATCCTCGATGATTATTTCAACAGCCTTTAGACTTATCGCGGTTTGTATATCTTCATCGCTTGTTCGATCAATTCCGCCGGTATCGTTGGAGGTGGTGGACATTCTGTTTTCACAACCAGCCTCTCTTGTGGCTTGGTAGTTCCGCAACCGGATAACATTAGCATTGGCAGCAGCATTATCAGAAGTGAGAGTTTTAATGTATTCATGAAATTTTTCCTTTCCTGTATTGTATTGGTCTTGGTAATGTTGTTTGATTATTTCTATCTTTGCGTTTTCAGCAGCCATTATTTCAGCGGCATGTTGCACATCTTTCCGGTCGCGCTCTTCCCACAGTTTATTGTTTTCTGCGATGGCTTCCGATGCGATGCCGTGTTTCCAGTAGTAATAGCCACCGACCACAACAGCGACAGCCAGAAAGCCAGCTAATATCTGCATGGCGTATTTTGCTAAAAGTGCTTTTATCATTTGACTGTTATCCTATTTGGAGTTAATGAAAGACCGCGCACATCGCCTGATACTGTGCCCGTTAAGCGCATTGCATAAACACCGGAATCGATTAATGTGCCATCGTCAATGCGCAGATTTAAACTGGATCCATTCACGGTTATTGATCCATCGGTCTTGGTAAACGCGATGTCCGATTCACCAGCCTTTTGCAAAGTAAGAGTGATTTCGCTCATGCTTCCGACTGTCAGACCAGTGACGTTGATTGTGATATCAATATCAGTATTTTTATAAACAACGATTTCCGTCATATGCTGGCCTCGATTGTGTATTCCGTGTATGCAGCCGCTATGACTGGCTGTGAGTATGTGGATGCGATGCTTGGCTGGCTGTAAACTGCCGCTATTGTTCCTTGCGGAATTGCCAGAAAATCAATAATAGTATGGCTAAAAAACGTATCAGGATCGACAAAAATATCTGGCGTTAAGGTTACCGTTCCTAGCGTTACCGTTGCCGAATAAAATATATTTGTGTTGTTATACAGACCCGGTGTCAGAACAATTGAACTAGATACTGCAGGCTCATAAAATGAATTCTGATTTGAATAAAAACTTGGCGTTAACGTTACCGGTCCGGCTGATACCGTGTGCGCATAAAAAGTGTTACTGTTGGCATATAAAGCAGGGCTTAGACTTACTGGTCCAGGCGTAACAGTTGCACTATAAAAAACATCAGCATCAGCATATAGCGATGGCGTTAATGTAATAGCCCCGCGCGTTACCGTTGGAGCATAAAACGTGTTGCCATTTACAAATAACGATGGCGTTAAAGTTTGCACACCTCCGCTCTGTGATACAGTTGGGCTATAAAAAGTATCGGTATCAGCATAGAGAGAAGGTGTTAATGT
>ERZ650304.1061-NODE-1061-length-11373-cov-4.801555_pt1 | contig 11373 bp, 14 predicted proteins | sample MGYA00376240_ERZ650304 | MGnify/ENA primary metagenome ERZ650304 (study PRJEB26733, sample SAMN07839271) | wastewater metagenome | biome: small river; feature: stream; material: water | place: USA: North Carolina | collected 2016-03-01 ...
ATTTAAAAATCGTGTGATCGGTGGGGCCTAACACTGAAATGCCAGCCGCTTCTAAACGTTCTTTGGTTTGAATTAAGGTGTCAACCGAATCCACTTTAAGTGCTAAATGTTGCACCCAAGCTGGAGTGTTGTGGTCTCTATCCATTTCGGGCTGAGTGGGCAACTCAAAAAAGGCCAAAATATTACCATTGCCGGCATCTAAAAACACATGCATATAGGGGTCATGGGCTTTGGTGGAAGGAACTTCGTTTTCAGCAAGTGTTTCTCCTTGTGAAATTTTTGTGCAAAAATAATCATACAGATTTTGTTTCTGCTGTGAATCACCCTTTAATGCTAAGACCATTTCTTGATTCGTCATTAGTCCTCTGTAATTGTGATCGATGTCGCTGGAAACTGTAAAGTAATACCAGACGAAACCGTTCGTGATGCAGTCAGTGCACCTTTATATAAAATTTGACCTGCGCCAGATGACACAGTTCCAATTGCGAAATGCGATACAACCTCAGATCCAGATGTGCATTCTGGAAAATTGATAACAGCTGTGTTCTGAACTTGATTCCCTGAAACTGTCCAGCCTGAGCCATCGCTTGCGCGAGTTACAGCCACACGAGCATAAGCGCCATATGCGCACTCGCTTGTCGTCTGCGAACCAGCCTCACCTGGATCAGCCGTATGCAGCGATACATATAGGTTTGTATTACCAGATGTACTTAAAACACCAAGGTGTGCCGCTAGTGTTGAGTTAAACGTTATCTCTAGTACATCATTTTCAAATCCGTTTGCCTTACTCATCCTTAATTTCTCCTAACTAATAAAATTACAGTTAAATTTGTAGTCCCATCGCCAGCCGTAACATTTGGTCTAATCCATCTGACCACCTCTGTTACCTGTTCTATTTTTGCAGCGGCAATATTTAAATCGTTTCCTTGTGGATCTGTTAATGTCGCATAATTAGCTCCATCATTAGATCCCTGGATTCGTAAATTTCCACCAGCTCCAAAAGTTCCAACAACTTGAATCGACCGATCAGCGAACGACGGCATTTCAATTGGATTACCTGTATCGCCGTTTGCTAAAATCCACGTATAGATAACCGTTTTTTCCTTGTGGGTTTTTAACGTTTCTATCTCACAATCGACAACTGCCATTACTCGCCCACAATCGCGTTCAACGCAGAACCACCATCATCACCAATCGGCGTCTGACTTAGTGTCTGTGCTGTTTGTGCTGCTGACTGAGCTGCGACCATCGCCTGCTGAGCCTGAGCAGCCTGTGCTCTTGAATCACGAATCATCGCCACTTCATCATCTGATCTAATAATTGATGTCGGTACAGATGTCATATCTGCGTATGAATCGATAACCTTATCTGTTTTCAACTTATCAAGAGCGGTTGGATCAAATTGTGCGACCTGACCAACGAAACCAACAAATCTATCCACAGCTGCGATACCAATCATTTTTTGCGCCTGAGCCATGATCGACACGTACTCAACACGCAAATCCATTCCACGTAATTCCTGTGGCGGTGGTGGTAGTAAACCCTGACGAACGTGAATATCAAAAGCAATATCAGTCATCGGATCTAAACAGTCCTGATTCATTTGTTCTAATACCGGACCTAACGCCAAAAGCTTTTCTTCGTGGCGTTCATCGATCTCACGCGCAGTGATCTCTCGACGATCCGTATTTGCAAGCATCAAAAACAAGTCCTCATAAAACGCACGCTGGATTCGTGATCGAACCTGTTGCTGTTTCATTTCCATGTTTTGAATATTAAAATTTAATTCATACACTGGACGAAAACCATTTCCGTTTGTCGCGTCAACGTATGTGATGTCACCAGGCAATACCGATGCAGTCTGAGTTTTCAAACTGGTCGGACCTGTTAACGGTGGATTGATCTGTTTATCAACCGCTTGCAATATTTTCTTTTCACCGTGCTGCAGCTGTTTCACGTCACCGAGCGCATCCATTCCAGGACATGCTGTACCGTAAACATCCTCGCCTGTCGTTTCCCAACGTGGACATAATACTGGGAAATAATCGTATCCTGATTCACGTAAGTATTTATCACCATCGATTTTGTTGTCGCCGGTAATTCCTTTTTCGTAATAACAAGACAGATATTTTTTATATTTAGATAACCCTAGTCTTGAATTGTAATTTGCGTTTGGCATCACGACGTGCGTGACATCAATCCACTGCTCGTACTGTCCTCGTTCCCACAAGTTTCTTACAGTTGTCGAAAACACTGACCAATCTGGTTTACCGTCTGGTTTTTTCATTCCAAACTTTTCAATCAATTGGCGAACAGTCATTCTAAAATCACGCATGAAAACATTCACGCGTCCCATGTCATCCTTAGCAATCCAGTATGAACCGATTGGAAACGACTGAGTTTTTAAAACCTCACCGCTGAAATCCTCTTCAATATAAATTGCAGCAGTCCCGAAAGTGCCGAGATCGCCGTACATTACAGGCAGCGTGTTGTATAAATTTGAACGTAAATAAGATGTACGCATGATCTGCTGAACATCATCGAGCCATGTGCGCACTGGACCGAACTCAGCTAAATCTGGATCTGGTGTCGTTAAACGAAACCAAGGACGTGCAGGTGATGTAATCCCTGACATCATTCCAGATCGTAATGTTCTAGCCGCTAACGTTGCAGTCGAATCGATAATGTTTTTGTTTTTGCGTTCACCACGATTAGCATCAGTCACTGAAAATCGTGCACGTCGTGGTAAAATGTAATCTGATAAATCGCGCCAGTGTGGAATAAATGTGGACCGATCAAGATCCAATTGCCCACGCAAGATTTCAAACTGCTGACGTTTTGTTTGTGGGTTCATTAGCTACCTAACAATGTTTTGCCAGAGCCAGAACCTGTTCCACTTACATCGCCAAGACCAGTGAGAATCGTCGATGAACGACCACCCGATGCGCCAGCCATACCGCGCTGTTTTGCACGTTTAGCCGCATACTTCTTAGCAGTTTCAGATTGAGTTTTATTTTCAGCCATAGCTGCATCACGAGATGATTGTTCAGCCTCAGCTGCTTTTTTCTCGTCCTCAATCATTGTTTTATTGTGCTCAGGATTTAAACCTGCATTATCGATTGCGCCTTGAACTGCACCTTGAGCATCTGATGATGTCGCTGCAGCTGCACCCAAACCACCACCTAATGTACCTGCTGTCGTAAAACCAATTGCATCAGCAACAACACTCAAAGGATTCTTTTTTCCACCGCCACCCATTACAACCTCCGTGCGTATGAACGATCGACAGGCTTGTAACCCATCGGTCCAATCATTGGACTAAAATCTAATTTTTCACTCATTGATAAATAAACTATTTTAACACCACAGTTTTTTAAAACACCGTCAGCAAATGCAATCAATGCCTTGCCGATACCGTGCTTTCTGTAGTCTGGACGAATATAAATTAAATCACTGTTAGCCTGGACAACGTTAACGTGTGGATGTCTTTGTAAGAAGTAACCAGCATAACCAACTAAAACACCGTCAACACGTGCGGTGAATAGTTTGTAAAATCCAGCCTTGTCAGCTGCAACGTACATTGTTTTGTCTGGTTCCATTGGAATATCTGAATGATAAGAGATCTCAAGAAAGTGAGATTTGATTAAAGGAACAATTTCATCCCACGCTGTTTCGGCAGTTTCGTGATTTAAGCTATAATCCATTTATGAAAATGGTTTCGTTATTTCATGATTTAATCAAGATCTTTTTTGTATTCCAAAGGATCATAGTCGTGTTTCGCGGCACTTGGCTGACGATACATCGCTGTTGCTACAGAGGTCGCCACGTCCGGAATTGCAAACGTTAGTCCTAGTGCGTCAGCAACGTCCGGTGAAAATCCAAGACGCGCTTTGATCTGATCTTTTGATTCAAGCTGAAACTTACCATTTACAAACGTGTAAGTCGGCGCCGTGAGTTCCTTGATCAACCTTGAATCGTTCGTGATCGAACCGCCACGCTTAATCCATTTCGCCATTTCAAACCACATTTCAGATCGTTTGTTGAAATAAGCCTGATCAATCGCATGACCTGAATAATGAATTTCCATCGCTGCAACACCAGCCTGTAACAATGAATCGACAACGCCTGATCCGTATCCACCTGTACCATCGACAAGTTCTAATTCAGATCCCCATTTGTTTTTTGCACTCATCACCCGAGCCGCGACTTCATTTGATCTCAGACCTTGAACTTGCACATACTTAAATGCACGTAATCCCTGACGTGGGAATATCACCGATGAGTCCATACCAAATCGCGCGACATCCACACCCAAACGTTTCTGTGACCAATTGTAACTGTGTTCATGCAGCGGTCGATCAACTGCAGCCATGACATCCTCGATCGATAACAGCGTGTTAATCGATGAATCAGGAAACTGACCAAGGATGTACGCCTTAACCCATGGATTATCGCGACCGTATTGTTTGATCTGATCACGTGCCCACACAATATCAATACGTGGTGAACGATTTGGATCATCGGGATCACCAGTAATTCTGATCACGTGCCACTGTTCACGCAGTTTCGTTGCGGCCTCGTACAACATTCCAGTGTGTGATGTGGGATTTCCGGCTTGTAAGATCTTACCGAACACAGGACCAGTTGATAATCCCTGTTCAGCTGATTTGATAATTGATGGTGGAATATCACCAGACTCATCGATCACGAACAGAATGAACTTACTGTGTAAACCAGACAGCGTTCGACCGATCTCATCAGCGTTTGCAGTCTTAGTGAATGAACGCGCAGATGCGAACCAGGTTGATGGAAATGCTTTTGAAAATATTCGTGTTTGAGTCCATGTGAACTCGTGCATGAGTAGCGGCGATCGACCTTGCCACTTAGACAATTCAGACCACAAGTTATCTTTCAAGTTGTCAGATGTGACCGACACAGCCGCGCATTTCGGATGTTCGCCAGCCTCTGCGTAACATAAAAGAAAATTCCAGATACACCACGATAAGATTGTGGACTTACCAGGACCAGCACATGCCTGCATCGAGATACGTTTCATGATTGGATCGTCGGATGCAAACGCCATGAGCGCGAGTCGTTGCCATGAATCAGGCTCGACTTGAAATACTTCGCGAACGAACGAGACTGGATCAAGACGCCATTTCTTTAGAACGTCAGTTGATGTCATTCAAATCCGTATTGCTTGGCTTTAAATGCGTACAAGATTTTAACTTGTTTCGCGATTGATTGTGGCAGTACACCGACTTGTTTAGGGAGGCAGCAGTGTTTTGATTTACGTCCTGAATCACACCAGCACTCAACGTTGCGTGGGTATTTGAGCATTGGATTTTCGATATAGTCAGCGATGATTGGTCGTTTATTCGGTAGATTTAACACGCGAACTTTTACGAACCATTTGATTTTAGTCCAGATTAAAATGGCAAACGCTCGCCACCAGGTTTTATTTAATTTCATTTGGTTTACTTTTCTTATAATAAGCATAACAAAGCTTACATTTTTTGTGTTTATAATTTCTTGTATCTAAATAATAATTATCTGGATTTGTAAGATCGTGACCGCGTTTGCAAATGGTTTTTCCGGTGTTGCCGTTCTTGTGTCTGCCTTTAGATTTACAGTCTTTATTGTTGTCTGACTGAGTACCTAAAAACAAGTGATCAGGATTAACACACGCTGGATTGTCGCATTTATGCAGAACATGTAATCCTTTGTTGATGTCGCCGTTTTTAAGAGACCACGAAAATCTATGTGCTAAATAATTTTTTTGTTTGTAAACATAAATGCCATACCCAGCTTTATTTTTACATCTCTGCCAATTCCAACATCCCGAATCTGATTGAATATATTTTTCATTAAAAAGTTTCATATTTTTTTAATTTGCGTTTGTTGTATCAGCTGGTCAAGAGTTACGGTGTGATTGACATCATGCTTTTCGGTTAACAGCGCAAGATTTTTCATGAGGAGTTCAATCATCTTTTCTTTTGAAACGGTTTTGATTTTCTTGGTGTACGATCCAGAATCCTGGTCCTCGCTGATGTCCATGCCTACGATGGCGCGAGCGATGTCGTCAGGCCACTGATCAGGTGGCAGTATTCCACCGGCTGAGTTCAGGACCTTGCGCAGATCGAACTGTGTGAGCGACTGGACTTCGTTAAGAATTTTCTCAACTGCCCACTCTTTACGATCCTGCAGAGCTGCATCGTATTTGTCTTTTCGCGCTTTATCGGCTCGTATCCACGCCATAATTTTTGAGTATGGTATCAGTGCGCCCTTGGCAATATCGATCGCTGTGCCGCCATTGGCGACGTGTAAACAGATCTCGTCGATACGTCCTGGTGATGAAAAGAAATGATACTCGCGATCGGCAGGCGTTAGGTCAGCAGGTGTGATGTTGGACATGGTTTGATGTTGAGATGTGCTGGCGATGAGGTCAAACAAAAAATCCACCAGGCTTAGGGCAAGGTGGACTTTAAGAGCATTACCAATGTTCATGGACGAACTTGTTTAGGTTAGCAAATCGTTTTTGGCTTGCAATTCTTTTTTAAATTTTTTGTGTGCTCGATCCAATGCACGCAGCGCATCACTGTGCGCGCGACGCGATCGCATGTCCAACAAAAGGTCATTATAAGTTTTTATATGATCGTGTTTAGTCCTGATCAAATCTCGTGCAAGATCACCAATGATTGAATCAGATTTTGTTTTCGTTTTCAGCCAGGTTATAAAATCCATTTTCTTAAATCTCCTTAAATTTTAACGCTTAGCGATGTAACAGTGTAACGGTTGTAACAGTAATTTCCATATAAGTGCCAGTGGAATACGTGTACCTCTCTGTGTGTGCATATACCTATTTTACACTTACTAACAATTTATATTAATATTTACTGTTACTGTTACAAACATCATTTTAGCGTTGATATTATTCATGATTTTCTTGTAACAGTATTTGTAACAGTTACTGAGTTTTAGTAAAAATGCGTGCAACAGAGCCATCAGCCGATCTTTCCGATCCATTTGCTATATAACCGAGCACTCGTAAGCACTTGCCTATTCTACGAGCAGACCGCTGATCATAGTGTTCAGTTCGGATCCCCAAAATGTTCGTTGCAACCCTTGCAGCCGTAATTTCAACAGGCATTTGATTAACGAATATCATGTTCTTTCCGCCTAAATGCGAGGCAATAATTTCTTCCCATGGATCTTGTTCACGTCGTCTTTCCTGTTCCTCAATCGCTGACTGTGGTACTTCATGACGAGGTGTTCCAAGTTTATATAAATGCACGGCCTCAGCGAAAATCTGTTCACGGTTTTCTTTGATGTAATCAAGGTCGGCTTTTTTAACCATAATCGGCCAGAATCTGCGATTACCGGTCGTATCTGTGAGCCACTCAGTTGAGTTCGTCGTGCCCACAAACACGCACGTACGAGGAACGTCGATCACACGGCGAGCGTATGTCGGTCGATAGCGATCTGTCTGTTGGCTTAGTTTCTTTTTGATCAGCGTTGATTCGGCCTTTCGGAATTGATCAAGCTCATCAAATTCCACAATCCAAGTGCCTGCAAGTTCCTGCATGAAATCCTTGTTATCTAATTGAGCATTTGATTCGGCAAAATATTTACCGGCAAGCGCACGTAAGCTGGTCGATTTATATGTGCCCTGTTTACCTTCAAGGACTAGCATTTCATCGAACTTACAACCTGGTTCCATACCACGCGCGATCAGTCCAATGAGCCAATTTTTCGCGATGATTCGATTGTATTCGTCATCGTCAGTTCCATAGGCGTGAATAAAAAATTCAGACACGCGCTCAGTTCCATCCCAAACGAGAGTTTCAAGCCAGTCTCTGAGTTCATTTCTAACATTTGCAAATGCGACTCGTTTTAATGCGGTTTCAACCGTGGTTTTTGAAAGTCGTGGCATATCCCACTTGCCCTGTAGTTCGCACAACAGATTCAAATCATCAGGCTCAAGCCATCTGCGTACTTTCCCTGTGGTGTGATCGGTTACGATGTCTTGGTAAAATCCATCAAACCAAATGTGGCCTGCGTATTTTGGAATATGATTTAAAAGTGTGGTGACGTTATCCTCGTTTGGAACAGGCGAGGGATTACGATCAGATATTGGTGTGAGTCCAAGATCACGGTAACTCATGATCTGTTTGTTACCGTCGTCATCCATGATTTCAACGACGGCCTGTTTCGGTGGTGGTGATTTTTCAATTATTTCAGCAAGCGGTTTTGCCCACTTAATAAATTCAGACTGATTCATTCCTGACTTGAGCGCATCAGCTGCGTCCCATCCACCGTCGCGATCTGTTCGGATTACTTTTAATTCAGCGGTGTGATCACGTAATTGAGCCGCGAGTAAATCCATGGCTTTCATTCCAGGCGTATCAGCATCAGGCCACAATAAAATTTTACGATTATATAATGGTGTGAAATCAGTTTTTGAAATGGCTTGCGCACCACCAGGCCATGTTGTTACCACGTAAAGATTCTGCATGATCGATGCAGCGTCAGCGGCTTTTTCACCTTCGACGACGAGCACGTGTTTGTCTGGATTTTTTGTTAATTTATCCAAGTTGTACAGCGGTCGTGGTGCGGGCCATTGTTTTTTAACCCACTGACCAGTTGTTGAAAATGAAAGAGGCGTAAATGTTTTTGTGCCGTCATCCATGTCGTATCTGAAAATATAAAATAATGGTTCACCGTTGTGATCGCGATACGTCCACGAATAGGACGGCGTTTTACCACGATTTAATGGCATTTCTGGTTTTACAGCGTGACTTGGTGGCTTGATAATTGTATGATCCACGGCTGTCTTAACAGGATAGTGATGCTGAGGTTTGCTGAGCGCATATTGTTCTTGCAGTGTTTTAGCGGCCTCGGCGTTATTTACTCGATTCACAGCAGCGTACAGCGCGATGATGTCACCACCTTTTTCGCCGGTCGCAAAGTCTGCCCACTTGCCAGTCGCTAAATTAAATGAAAAAGATTTTCCAGGTCCACCAGTAATTGATCCAGCGGTGTATTCTTTTCCGGTGACAATTCCACCAGGACAGATGGATGTGAGGATGTGCAGCTGATTCGGTGCAAGCTGTTCGGCGATTTGTTTGATGTCGAACGAGCCGCTCATATATTTACCTCGCTAATATCGCGCACGATTTGACCGTGGCCACCTGATTCGTTAACTGAATCGATAAATCTTTGTTGTTCTAAAGTTGTTCGCGTCGATCCGTATTTTCCTTCGATCGCTGTGAAAATCGCGACACGTTTACCAATCATGTCCTCAGTGATCGTGATCGTTTGCCATCCGATCAGGTCGCTGGAGCCAGTACATAAACCAGCTCTTAGAGGCCGCGCGTTCCTAATCACGACGTCATTTGGAGTAAGTCGAACGTTCGTTGGCATCGGTGGTTTAAAAAATTCACCAGCCCAGCCTGTGCCTGTGTTCTGTCGAAATATCCGATGACCTTTTTTTGTGAATAAGAGTTGTATCTCAGATAGAAGAGTTTTCTCTGACATGTGTATCACTTTCCCTGTGGTTTTATTTTTATTTACCGAACAGTTTTTTTTGCTGTCTCGCCTTGAGGATCGTAGCTACCCAAAAATGCGGTCGCTTGTAACCTCGCTCAATTGCAAGTTTCAATAATTCATCTTTGGATCTTGCACGTTGCTTGTCAATATCCTTGCCGCGTGATTTTAATTTCGTTTTATCTAGTTCTTTCAGCTCATCATCTGAGCCTAGGGATTGTAGATCGATCGGTTCGCGACTACTAGCGAAAGTGTGTTCGCAGATCGGGCACTGCTTTATCGTGACACGTAAAGCCGCAAAACACATCGGGCAGGTTTTAACTGATAACTCGTTTGCACGTGGTTTCTTAACCATTCCATCAAGCGTCCACTGGCGTTCCTCATCAGGTAAGCCGTGGAGTTTAAAGATGTTCACGTGATCTAAAAATACGACATCAGTTTTACCAGGATAAGGTCTTAGTCCTCTCCCCATCATTTGCAGTGCAAGCGATGTTGATTTCGTTGGTCTGAGTAGAGTTACGATTTCAATATCGGGACAGTCAAAACCAGTCGTGAGTAGATCGACCGATGTTAAGACTTGCGTGCGTCCTGATTTAAAATTACTGATAATTAAATCGCGTTCTTCTTTTGGAGTAGTGCCATCGACGTGCTCGCAATTAATTCCTGCAGCTAGAAATTCATCTTTGATGTGCTGACTGTGGGCCACGTTCACACAGAACACGATATTTTTTTTGCCAAGAAATTTGGTTTTATATTCACGAATCGCAGAGCCGATGAATTTTTTTTCGTTCACGACAGACATCACATCATCAGTTTTGTATTCACCCATGCGTGTACGAAATTGTGACGTGTCGATTTCTTGTGGTGCAAATGCGCGGTATTCAGCTAAAAATCCCTGGTTAATGAGGTCGCGAACCGATGGACCTGTTACGATGGCGGTCGCAAAATCACGGAAACCCTCGCCAGATAAACGTGTTGGCGTTGCGGTTAGAAGAACATGAAACGATGAGCGCGCGAAATTGTAAACATCGGACCAGGTTTTTGCTACGATCGAATGAGCCTCATCCCAGAAAATTAATTTAGGTGGCGTGAGTGACGTATACCTGCGAAATAAAGTTTGAATTGAACAGACAAACACCGTGGCTGAACCATTATATGGTCGTCCGGCAGCAATGAAAGAATGTTCGACATTTATTTTATCAAGCGCGCGTGATGTTTGTTCGATGAGTTCTGATCGATTACAGATAAACCAGATCGATGAACCCTTGCTGTCGGCAAGCCTGATCATCTCGGCAGCGATGGCGGTCTTACCTGCGCCGGTGTTGGCTTGTAAGAGTATGGACTTGTGTCCTTTTAAAAATAAATTTCTGATCTGCTCGATAGCAGCGACTTGATAATCCCTAAGCTTAATCATCATAACATGATCAGCGATCGGAATTATCGTGTCACGAAATTACTGGTCGAGTGACGCGGCCACTTCTGTTGATAAGTCTGTGGATTGTCCGACGTACGGTGGTTTAATCGTGATCGCGTTTTGCATATCTAATTTAGTTTCCATCGCGATTATTTTTTCAAGCAGCTCAAGAGCGTACTCGCGTTTCATCATGTCTGGATTTGCAATTATAGTCGCACGTAAATATTTTTTTAGTTCCTCGATGATCATGGATTCACCTTTTGTTAAATTTAGTCAACAGTCCAAGACTTGTTATTAATAATGTAGCTAACTTGCGATTTAGATATTTTATATTTACGAGAAACGAATGTCTGTGTTTTCCCGCCAAAAACTTCTTTTCTAATTTTGTTTGCAATTTCCATGTTTATTTTTGC
>ERZ650304.1062-NODE-1062-length-11367-cov-4.346093_pt1 | contig 11367 bp, 12 predicted proteins | sample MGYA00376240_ERZ650304 | MGnify/ENA primary metagenome ERZ650304 (study PRJEB26733, sample SAMN07839271) | wastewater metagenome | biome: small river; feature: stream; material: water | place: USA: North Carolina | collected 2016-03-01 ...
GAGATCTACACAGGCGAAGACACTCTTTCCCTACACGACGCTCTTCCGATCTTAACCGTTAAGTTTGACTTGGTAATCCAAGACATTGCTTATGAAGGTGGACCTAGCAATCCTGGTGGTATCCGTGCTTTTAGCCCGAACTGAGATAATTTGACCTAGTTCTTAAATGCACTTATAGTATCTGGATGGATTCAAAAACATTCACAAAACAATACTATAAGTGCATTTCTCCCACCAAACTTTCTGGCATCTATGCAGTCTATTGCCCTATAAATGATAAAATTTATATAGGACGTTCCATATCTATATCAAAGAGGTGGGCTAACCATAGAAATATGCTTAAAAGAAAAGTTCATTCGAATCCCCATTTGCAAAATATTTATAATCTTTACGGAAAATCAAGCTTAACTTTTTATGTGGTAGATTTTGTAGATCTGGCCAAATTAAAAGAGATGGAAGAGTTTTATCTATCCCTCATTGATAAAGAATATGTCATAAATTTAGATACGGTAGGCCCACTATTTCGGGCATCTGATGAACATAAAAAGAAGATGTCTGAAGCTGCTAAAAATAGGTCCCCAGAAGCACAAGAAAAAATATCCAATGCAGTTAGTAAGGCCAAGAAAGGGAAGCCGGCCTGGAATAAAGGACTAACTGGAATCTATTCAGAAGAAACTAGGAAAAAGATATCTATTTCTCAACTTGGCAGAACTTCCCCTAGAAAGGGAGTTAAACTAACAGTGGAACAAAAGCAGGTTATATCCGACAAAATCAAAAAGAAATGGGAAGATCCTTCTTATAGAAAAGCCATTACAGACTCGGTAAAGAGAAATCCTCATTCTAAAGATCCAATTACTGGCAAGTTCATCACCTAACTAAATCCCTCACAATTTAATTTTCTATTGAGCCGAATTGTTAATATAATTCGGCTAGGGACTCTTTTTGTCCCAGAAAGAGTAAAAATGAGAGTAACAGAAGAACAAATCATCGAATTTAAAGGTAAATATGGAGATTTATACAAGGTAACTAGACGTGAAAATGATTACATTTTTCGTTTTCCTTCAGTTAAAGAATGGAAAGAAGCTCGTAAAAAAGATTCTACATTTTCAACTAATGACAAAATTGTAAGCACTTGCCTTCTTTTTCCGGCCCTTAAAGAACTTCGACTTCAAGAAAAGTCAGATTCATACCTAGTTGAAGTCCTAGGTCTCAGATTACAAGGTGAGGTTGTAAGAGAAGATGATGGAGATGAGGGCAATAAAGTAGTTCTGGACAGTGGAAAAGAGATCTTTAGAATCTGTCGTAGAGGAACTTTTTATGACTTCAATTTTCCAACTAGAAGCCAGTGGAAACGTATCTCTGGTTTAATCAGCTCAGATATCCATCAAGCACTTGATGTTCTAGTTGGTGATTGTATCTTGGACATCTCAGACCAAGAAATCCGTGAAATAGAACTTAAAGATGTGTCATTCTCTGAGCAAATTGGTTCACCGTTTCTTAAGCTGATCCTTCAAGATTGGGCTGATTCAGAGGGAAAAAAGATCTAGAGCTATTCAATGACGTTCAAGAGAATATGCAATCTGGAATCAATTGTTTATTTGGTGTCATGGATTATTACAAAACAGGGAATCTAACACGAGAAGCTGAGATTGGTTTAGGTTTTATTTGGAAATTCATGGCTCTTACCATCAAAAGAATAGAAGCTGGGGCTTTATAAAAACCTGATAAAGATTGCAGAATAGTTCTAATATAAGGGATGGATCTAATTATTCTCTAGATCTATCCCTTTTTTATTGGATGTAACTAGTAAATGAGGACAGTCACTTTTCTTAGTCTGGTATATCATTGGGGGAAATTGCAATTTTATTTTAAGGTGTCTAGCTAAAGAAAATAATAGTAAGAGTTACCTTTTGAGGTCTCTATACTTTTTTTAATTTAAGAATTAATACAGAGAGAGAGAACCCCTAAGAATCTCTAAGTAATAATTACTGTAAATTTTCTATATAGAAATTCTGGTTATAACTTCTTCAAGCCGGCCAAATAAAAACTCACTGAATCTTTGCTTTTCGGCCCGAAATAGAAAAAAGTTTATAAATTCCATAAAGATTTGACATTTTTAAACTTTTGATATTAAAATATATTTAGAAAGAGAGAAAACGATAATGATTTCAAAACATAAACCAGAATCAGACTTAGTAGAAAACAGATCATTTACTGGTATAGGACTTCCAGAAAGAGTAGTTTGGATTGAAGTAAAGGAAAGAGTAATAGCTACAAATGAAGTAAAGACCTTAGTTTCATACGTTCTATATCAAGTACCAGCTTCTAGTTAATAAAAACTTAATACTTATTTAGTTATAGGCTCTAGATTAACTTCTAGGGCCTTTTCTATTATTGTCCCAATAAAGACAAAATCGATGTACTTTCAAGTATGGCCAAAAGAATAATACCAATTGAATTAAAAGATAAGTGTATCCAAATATATGAGGAGGTCTTAGATAAAGATGAGACTGATTCCATTGCTATTTTACGTATTCAAGAGCTATTTAGAAGTCAAGGGGAGGAAATATCAGAGAGAACTATATATCGTTACATTTCAGAATGGAAGAAATCTGGCCAGCTATCATCTATAATGGAGACTTATGAAGTAGAGCTTGATAGACCAAAATATATCTCAGAACAAGTTATGGAACGTCTATTTGAAAGGTTCAAGAAGTCAGATCTTAATGAAAAGGTACCTCAAAAAGAACTTATTGGTTGGGCTGATGCATTGAATAAGTACATTGATTTGACGGTTAAGATTGAAGTTCTTCGTAGTAAGAAAATAACCAATGTTTCATCCACTTCTGAACAATCGGCCAAGATAGTAACGGTTGGGTCAATGGATGAAATAGATCTTGAATAAAATTTCCTCTTTATGGATTTATATATAAGGTATTGATATGAATCCTAACAATTTAATAAACAAAACAGAGTTACAAGAAACGGAGCCTGGTATTTATATGATATTTAATGTTGAAAATCATATGATTTATATCGGGCAAGCTAAAAACCCATCCTATAGAAAAAGAGAGCATTTCTACGATTTTGCTAATGATAGGCATGGAAATCCTTATATGTCTGCTGTTTATAAAAAGTATGGAAAGGACATTTTTTCCTTTGTCCTGTTAGAAAATTGCCCAGAAGAGTTTTTAACGGAAAGAGAAGGTTATTATGTCGGTCTTGTTCCAAAGGAACAGAGGTATAACATAAAACCAGTAAAAGGCACGATTATGCTAGAAGAAACCAGACAGAAGATTTCTAATAAAATGAAGGGAGTTAAAAAGAATTATGTTAGTGGAAAGCTTGGATGGAAAACTCCTGATGAAGTCAGAAAGAAAATGTCAGAGGCTTCGAAAGGAAGACCTATGACAAAAGAATGCACAGAAGCCAAGCTAAAGGCCATAAAGGGAAAACCATCCCCTTTACTTGGAAGAAAAGCCTCAGATGAGGCTAGAAAGAAAATGTCTGAGTCTAGAAAAGCTTATTTATTGGCTCATCCAATAGAAAAAAAGATAGTGATTAAAACTGGACATACTAACTGTCTTTGTCATCATGGACCTAATAAAGTTGGTAGTAGACCTAGAACTGAGGAAGAAAAGAAAAGAATCTCTGAAACATTGAAGAAAAGGTATGCAGATGCAAAGAATAAAAGTTAATAAAGACCTGTGTTTTATAGCAAAATCAAAGGCTCAAAGACAAATGTTAAAAGCAGATTATGATAATATTAGTGAGGTTCTTCTTACAGGTCCTGGATCTACTGGAAAATCAATATCTCTGATTATATCTTCTATGGGTCCTCAAAAAAATGGTTCCTTTCTAGTTGATAACCCTAATTATGTAGGTCTCATATTGAGAAGAGAAGCTACACAACTAGAAAAAACTGGACTTATTAGAAATTCACTTGAATGGTATAGAAAGTTCTATCCCACACTTGATTATAATGGATCTTTAAAGAGAGTGACCTTTCCTAGTGGTGCAATTATCAATTTCGGTGGCTGTGAGAGTTCTCAAGATGCACTTAAATATAAGGGGGCTAGTAAGCTCCATTTTCTAGGTCTAGAAGAAGGCACTCAATTTGACCAATACCAGATTGATATTTTAACTACACGTCTTAGAGATGCAGATAATATAATCCCACTCAGAGTTAGGATTAGCACGAATTCTGGTGAAAATGAAGAGCCACTATTGAATCGTTACAAATATTGGTTATATCAATCTTGTGTTGAAAGTTTAAACCCACCAATTAGGGCCAAATATGGACAAGTTCTTTATAGATACATTGACATCAATAATGTAGAACTCCCGTTGGTAGTAACAGAAAATAAGCCAAAAATAGTACATGAGACCTTTCTTTGTATAGAGACTAAGTTAGATGACATCATAAAAGACAATGCCCAACAAATGGGTAAAATTACAGACCCAATTCTACGTGAGCAACTTATGAATCATAAGTGGGGCCTTAAATTAGGAGCTGGAATGTACTTTTCAGATAAGGATTTATTTGAAACTACGTTTAAACCAAGTCAGGCTATCAGAATTAGATATTGGGATAAAGCCTGCTCAGGTGAACAGGGAGATTACTTGTGTGGAATGCTGGTTTCTCATTATCTAGATGGAAAGTCTAAATTCATAATTGAGAACGTAGTTTTGGTAAAGACTGATGCTCCAAAAGTGAAAGAGATTATCATGTCTACAGCTAATAAAGATGGAAAGTCGATTTATATAGGATTTGAACAAGAACCTGGCTCTGCAGGAAAAGAATTGATGGATATTTATAAGAGGGACTTAGAAAAAGTAGGGTTCAGAGTAATAGTGGATACTAAGAGAGAGAGTAAACAGAACAGAGCACAGTATATTTCACCAATTGCAAAAGAAGGTAGAATTGGATACATCCAATCCTTAGAAATGACCGAAGTAAAACGGCAATTGGTAAGTTTTCCATCAAAAGGTGTCAATGATGATGCTGTAGATGCAGTCTCAGGCAGTATATTTCTGCTTTTAAATAGATTGCCACCACCAATGAAAATAGAACAAAAGAGCACTAGAGACATGGTTTCTCTATTCGAAAAATTAGAAGGTCTTAGACAGTTCTAGCCTAGCTAGTTAAACAATTTATAATGAATAAAGGAGAATAAATGAAAAGTAGCACAAATAAGGGCTCCAAGCAGTTAAGTCTAAAAGAAAAGGTAAAGAAAAGTCCAATTCCTAGAAATAAACAGGAACCCTTCAAACAACTCGATATGGAATATATGAGGGACAGACTTATAGATGTCTTTATTCCTCCAGTTTCTAATTGGAACCCAATTCTTATTAGAGGAGCAATTGATACTCACGACAATGGAAACTTCAATAGAAGTGGTCGATTAGTCGATTATATGATGAGGGACTCTAGAGTAATGGCATGTGTCAATACTCTAGTTTTTGGAATATTGGGATTACCATTTGAATGGCAATGGCAGGTTGAAGATGCAGATGGTGGACTAGTTGAGACTAAAGAAACTATGCAATACCAACCTACAGAAAAGGATCTTTATTACCTTTCTATTACAAAGAAATTCTGGGCTAAGTTAATGGAAAGCTCAATTCCATCCCTTATTATGAAGAACATCGTTAATATGGGGCTTTCTATTGTAAGTAGAAACTGGAAACTGGATTATATCGATGGTTATGATGAGAAAATCTATATCCCAAACATGCATATCTTCCATCCAAGTAATATCTATTTTAATACTGGAACCTTCCAATATTACGTCACAAGTTATGTAAATGGCACCATTTGGATTGATGAGAAAGATGAAAGGTTCCAGATTGTAAAACATGTCGATGGTGAAAGACCTTGGATGCAAGGGGCAGTTAGGTCAGTTTCTTTTGCCTTCATGGATAAGTGGTATGCACTTGCAGATTGGAGATCTTATCTAGGAATTCATGGTAATCCCATCAGAACACTAACCACAAACCTAGAATTCTCGACTCCTCCAGAATTTGATATCGAACAGTTTATTATAAATCTTGCTATAAGCCAGCAATATGGACAACCAATTCAACTTCCTCAAGGTCATACACTGGACCTACTTCAGGCTAACTCTGCAAACGTAGGTGTATTCAAGGAAAAACTTGATGATGCTAATAAAGAGATTGCCATTGCATATCTAGGTCAGAATCTTACAACTGATGTTACAGGTGGATCTTTTGCAGCTGCAAATGTTCATAGCCGAGTTTTACAAGACTACATTGAAGCTTATGCAACTACTATAAATCGGGCTATGAGAAAGATAATCCAGGACTTCTATTTCTTCAATTTCCCAGATGATGTGAGAGTTCCAATTCCTTTCTTTAATCCAGCCTTGCCAATTGACAAAACAGAATCTCAGAAAAGTTTGACTGAGCAAACAAAAGCATTGGATACACTTGCAAAAGCTGTAAAAGAACTTTCTGAAGTTGAGGGTGGAAAATACCTAAAATTGCTCGATGTTGAGTCTCTAATGAAGAAAATCACCCAATGTTAAGTATTTAACTAGATAAAATATAGGTTGTAGTTATGTTTTATTTAATATTTTATTGGTAGATTTTAACAACCCGGCAAAACAAAAGAAAGAACTAGTAAAAGTCTCTATAAGTAATTTTAGAAATAAAATCATATAGGGAGTTATGAAAAGTACCTTTAGTAAATAGAATAGTAAGTACAACCTATATAAAGATGGAAGGTACTTTTCTTAGCTTGGTGTATCATTAGGGAAAATTGCAATTTTAGAATCGATGGTCTGTTGTGAGTTTATTTAAGAAAGAGCTGGATAATTAGTTCGTTGTAGTTTTTTTAATTTAAGAATTAATACAGAGAGTGATAATCCCAAAGGAATCACTTACTGTAATTTATAATGAAATTTAGAAAGAGAGATTGAACCAATGAGGTTTTTACGAGCCGGCTTTAAAAAACGGCCCAAAGAAAAGGTAAAGAGATGGAAGAGACACTAAAACTACAGTTAGAAGCAGTAGATAAATTTGCTGCTCTAGAAAAGATGCTTGATAGTTTACAAAGTATCGATAAGACGTTATTAAAAGTTAATGCAGACCTACATAAGGTAAAAGAGACAAATGTATTCGTTAAGTTGTCAGGACAAATAAATATAGCTAAAACTGCTCTTGGAGTATTTAAATCGGCCTTATCGGGAGTATTAGGATTATTTTCCAAAGGTATAGAGCTAGGTTCTGACTTATTTAGTTCTGCAATAAATGGGCAAGTCTTTAAACAATCGACTCTGATTGCATTTAAAACCTTTTTTAAATCACAAGAAGAAGCCCAAAGACAGTACAATCATTTATTTGATGTAGGTGAAATTACACCTGGAACTGCAGAAAGATTAAAGAGTGCAACACTTAAATTTGCTGCTTCTGGTTTCTCATTGCCAGAAATCGATACTCTACAAGGTCTTTATGCAGATGCTCAAGCATTAGGTGGAACTGAGAATGGTGATAATTTTGCATCTGCAATTAGTAAAATAAAGAATCAAGGGAGATTAACAGGTGAGGCTTTAAGATTCGAATCTATTGAAAAGGTAGGTGTAGGTGATATTTTGTTAGATTTAGGAAAGAAACTAAAGATAACTGGAAATCCACAGGACATCAAAAAGAAGGTTAATAAGCTAGTTTCTAAGGGTGCCATTGACAGTAATTTGGCCATTACAGCAATTAGAGATGTCAGCAATGCTAAGCTAGGCAATACAAAAGCTGGTGAATATGCAATTAAGCTAGGTAGAGAATCATTAGAAGGTGCTTTATCAAACGTTAAGGAAGGATTCGAAAATCTATTTAGACGTTTAGACTTAACAAATATACCGTCCCTTCAACAGTTTTTATCTAATATAAGCTCAGCATTAAAAGACCCAAAGACCATAAATAAACTAGAAGAAGCTATAGATAATCTATTGGGGAAATTAGGAAGTTTTTCAGAGAAAGACTTTGTTTCTATATTTCAGACAGTTTCTTCTGTCATATTATCAGTTTCTAATGCTCTAGGTGTTATTTTTAATTACATACAGAAGATAAGGGAACAAGGATTTAGCACTATTTTCACAGATGCCATTGAAGGTTCTAAGGATTTATTTATATATATTGGTACTTTGCTTGGTCAAGCTATAAAAGAGAGCTTTTTAGGTGGAGGGGATGATATTGTAAGAGAATTTGAAAGAAAACGGGACGAGAAAAAGTTAAAGTCTAGTGTAGAAGCAACTGGTGGCACTTACAATCCAGAAGGAATCAACTCATATTCTTACACAATTGGCCCAAATGGAGAAAAAACTCTAGTTAAAACTGGACTTAGTAATCAGAAATTGACACAGATTGAGCCTTTATCACCACTAGATCCTAGTAAACAAGGCAATTTTGTAACCATTAATGTTGATGCCTCGAATGCTAAAGACCCAGAAGCAGTTGGTGAAGCAGTTGCAAAAGCAGCTAGCAAAGTACTTTCTGACCACCACAAAAATACTAGACGTGACAAGCAACAAAAAGGACTTTAATAGAATGTCCAAATACCACATAACTAGCTATTATTTAGGAAGGAGATAGAAAGAATGGCCGTATTTCCATTTACACCATCACTAACAGCAGACAATGAAGATCCGTTTTTAATTAGAACGGCTTGGGATACAGTTCAACTAGGGGAATTTACATTACCTGGTATTTCAACAGTCAGTGTATCAAGATCTAGAAATTACCAGATAAAGAAGCCTAAAGACAAGTCCTATGCACAGATTAAAGACACAGGATTAGATTTAGCTAAAGTTACTATTACCAATGTCATTGGTGGTATATCGTATTATATACCTAACGATTCAGTTAATAGGTCATTACTGCTTAGTTATCAACGACAGCTTGATATATTAGAGAATATTCTCCAGTATTTTGAAACTAAGCTTGGAATTAAGACAAAAAGCAAGTCTAAGACTGGAAATGAAGATATTCAGAATGGATTTGCAGCTAATCATCCAGCTTTGCAAATGAGAGGAATAGAATCACTTTATATCACTTCGATAGATGGACCATCTACTTCTCGTGGTTTAATCACAACTACGTTTAATTGTATTGAAACCAAAGCAGTTAAAAATACAGTTACTAAAAGTGTCGTTGCAAGTGCTTCATTTGCTGCTGGTTCAGCTTTCTCATCATCGTTGCAACAACCAACTCCACCTTCTCAAAATCCAAATGCCACTGGACCTAAGACGAGATAATCATGAATCAATTTACGGTTAATGGCTTTCCTCTAGTAAGTGGTCATTTGAGAATGACTAAATCTGGTGTCTGGACTGCATATGATGTATTAGTGGATACAGCAACAGTTTTTAATAAAGGAGATTCTGTAACTCTAGCCTTGTTAAATGAGACTTTTAAAGGAACCATTTATAATGCCGATGTATATTTAGGATTTCAACGATGCACTATTATTGGTGGCTCTGGAAGACTGGCTGAAGAATTAGAATCTGCACCTTACAATTCAACTACTATTGGTCAGGTATTCAAGGATATAGCAAGAAAAACTGGACATACGGTTTCTTCAACTTCAGACTTAGAAACCTTGAACTTCTCTTTAAAAGCCTGGAATATCATAAAGATGAAAGCTTCTCTAGCAATAGAAAAGCTTTTATCGACTACTAAAACTTTATGGAGAATTTTGCCAGATGGAACTTTATGGACTGGAAAAGAGAGCTACACACCACTAAATGATAAAGATTTCATAATTATTGAGAAGTTTCCTGACGAAGGAAAGTGGTCAATTTATAATGAGACATATCTAATTCAGCCATTAACTTCTTTAATGGGTAACAACATAGTACAAGTTGATTATTTTGTGGATGATAATACTTTATCTATGGACATTTATTTTGAAGATATTTCTGCTGATTCTGTACAGCAGCTTACAGAACAAGACGATAAGTTTTTATATGATGCCAAGTATAGATGTAAAGTCATCAAGCAGAATACTGATGGAAACCTAGATTTATTACCAGATCCTAATTTTGACCTTATTAACAATGGTTTTGTTAACGTACCTATAGTTTATCCATTTCCAGGAATGAAAATAAAGGTTTCAAATGGTGCTGTTTGCTTTGTGGGCTTTGCTAATGGAGATCCTCAATATCCAAGAGTTTTTGGCTGGGAAGATAGTGGGGAACCTATATTAGTAGAGATGGTCCATACAAATGCAGCTGAAGCTGCAAGAAAAGGTGATTCAGTAGATATAGGAAATATTACAATAGCTGCCAATCCAATGACTGGAGCTATAACTGGTACTTATACACCTCCAATGTCAGCTTCTATACCTATAGTTGGTGGTGTTATTAATTTAAATGCAGGAAAAATAACAACTGGTTCTACAATCTTAAAGATAGGAACCTAAAATGAAAAAACTACTCTCAATTCTTTTTATTTTTGCCCTCGTAAATTGTGGTTATGAAGCTGAAAACTGTCCCAAAGATATGGAAAATTCTATTATAGATAAAGTAGATTTGGCTCAAGTAAAAGACATGACCGTAAAACCAATAGATATGAAACCGTACTCTAGACTTGAAGATTATGGAGATGGTCATTACTTTGACCACGAATTACTAATTAAGTGTAGGAAGTTCTCTATTGCAACCTCTTTAAATGGGTCTCTATATGATATTTGCCTACCTGACAATTATATTGGCAGCAATTATGCTTTCGAAGATTCTAAGTGTACTAGACCAGCCAAATCCACTATTGCAGACACTACAATATGTGTGGGTGAAGGTGGAGGAGGACCAGTTTGCTTGATTAGCTCACCAATTCTACCAATTGGTAATTATGCAGCTGGTACTAATGGTTGGGCATGGCCAGTACCAATTTTAATTAAATTCTCTGAAATAAAGACAGTTTATGTAGATCCCAGCAATAATGGCACAGAATGCCTTCCCAAGTTCAGACCAATTGGCATTGAAAAGGTAGATATTAATATATTGGAAAAACTATAATGGCTACTATCAATTATCCAGATTTTGGCACTGACTTTGTTATTTCTAAGGTTCCAGGTAGGATTTCGGGCATCAACAACCTAGTTAAGAAAATAGTTAGAAGGTTGAAGTGTCCGAATGGAGCCTTATATTGGGACCCTGCTTATGGACTAGATGTTAGACAATACCTAAATATCTCGGTTACACCAGCAAAAATACAAGAGATAAAACAAGCAGTAAAAGCACAGTGTGAGCTTGATGAAAGGGTTCAGTCTGCAGAAGTTACAGTCTCAAACTCTCAAAATAATCAATTATTTATAGTTATTCAAATAACGACTCAACAAGGGCCAAACTTCAA
>ERZ650304.1063-NODE-1063-length-11364-cov-5.185162_pt1 | contig 11364 bp, 14 predicted proteins | sample MGYA00376240_ERZ650304 | MGnify/ENA primary metagenome ERZ650304 (study PRJEB26733, sample SAMN07839271) | wastewater metagenome | biome: small river; feature: stream; material: water | place: USA: North Carolina | collected 2016-03-01 ...
CAGTCTCGAACTCCGGGGAGCCCTTCTTGTCGGCGTTCTGGACAATCCAGGCCGCGTATTCGTCAGCGGTAGCCATCACTTCCCCCTGATGATCGCATCCGCCTCAGAGCGGACATCGCCTGAGGGCTTCGGAGCTTTGAAAGCTGGCCCCAAGACGCTTTCATCCAAGCCATAGCGGGCGCCCATGGACGCATACTCAGAACGCTTGGCGTTGTATGACTGCGTCGCAGCCGCCATCAATTCGTCAGCCAGCGCGCCGAAGTCTTTGCGCATCTGAGGCGTCAACTTTTCTCCGCTCATCTGCATCTGCATGTAGTTCTTCAATCGATCCATTCTGCCGCTAGCCGCCATCGCAATACCGAGTTCAGATTCACGGACGACAGACCCAGGATCAAGCAGTTTCATGATCTTGGTTGCAACTGCGACATCCCCAATAGGAGTACCCTGGGACAGACCAGCTTTGATCTGCTTGTGCGCCGATTGCATATCGGCGAAGTCCTTGTAGATAGGCTCCGACTTGAAGTCGTTTCGAAGTTTGCTTTCGTTCTCGTAGCCCTTCTGGCCCATGTTGATCGGGACATTGATATTCGTCTTCGGCGCTTTCAGGTTTGCTTGTTCTCTCAGAAAATCCGTGAACGACCCGCCGAACCCTTCAAGCTTCGCAGCGGCATAGTTCTGCATGTCGCTAGTGCCCTTGGCTTCGGTGTTCGGGACCGTGAAGGTAGGAACGAACTTTCCGTTCTGGTTCGTGCCGACGACTTCTCCGGGCTTGAACGCCTGCAGTGCAGGGGCTTGCTTTGCCAACTTGCCCTGATAGTCAACAGCCTCCATCGGAAGGCCCTGCTTGAACAGTTGGCCGACGAACGCATGCGGATCGAGTTGTGGCGGCGCGTTGACATCGATCTTGGCCGCGTTCTCGATGGTCGGCCCGCCTCCGCCCGAAAGCGCCATTTGCTGCGGGGTGCGGGTGGCGAACATCGCTGCTTGCTCAATGACCTTCTGCCGGCGTTGGGCCTCCGCTGCCTGCTCGGCCTCCCTCTTGGCTTGGTCGATCTTGAGTTGCGCCATCTGGGCTTGCTGCTGCGCTTGCTGGGTGGCCCGAATGTCCCCCATGGCTCCAAGGCCAGACTGCCCGAGAGCTTGGCCCAGCCCGCCAGGCGTGGACATCAGCCGAAGCCCAAGGGACAGCAGCCCGACAGATTGCGGGTCGTCGATATTGAAGAGGCTCATGCTTTACCTCCTAGGAATCGCCATAGGCCAGAGTTTTGATAGCCCTCGGTGACGGGGAGCATCCCCTGGCTTGGCTGGGGTGCGAACTGAGGCGCAACTTGCGCTTTCCAGTCGCCACGCTTGATCGTCGGCATCGGTCCGGTGTAGTCCCCGGACGAGCCAGCCGCCGAGCCAGCCGCCCCGCCAATCAGCCCGCCAAGCTTCAGGGCATCGCCTGCGCTGATGTTGGGCACGCCGATTTTCTTGAGCGAGTCCGCCAGACTGCCGAACAGGCCTCCCGCCGCACCAGCCCCGCCGCCAGCACCTGCGGATGAAGCGCCATAGCCAGGAGTCCCGAGCGCTGAGTCGATCAGGGCCGGGTTAGTCGCATTGGTGTTCGCTGCCGAGGCCCCAAGCAAACCGGCGCTTTCGTAGGCACCGAGTCCCGCACCTGCGGACGAGGTTCCGTAGCCGGCAGAGTTCAGCGCCGAGTCGATCAGGGCCGCATTCGTTGCGCCAGATCCGCCCGCAGCGGTTCCGGCCCCACCGGCCGCCCCGCCAGCGCCAGCGATAGCGGTTCCGCCCATCCATGCCAGCGCGGCCGGAACAGCAACCTCCATGACGTTGTCTAGCCAACTATTTTTGCTGCCTTGATACTGCTGGGTCGTCAGCATCTTCCCTGTTGGGTCGGCCAAAGCCGCCTCGAACAGGTTATCCCCGATCTGTTTTCGGCCAACCTTGTAGCCCTGCAGCGCATCCCAATTGACGTTCCCGCGTTGAGCGGCGCGATCCCTGGCCCCGCCAGCCTCAAACCCTGTCGGCGCTACCTGCCCCCACAGCCCGGCCTGCTCCAGCAACTGGCGCACCGGGCCGAGGTCGTCGGCGTTGACCTGTCCTGTAGGCGCCGCCGCCCACGAGTAGTCCATCATCATGGCCTCCCGAGGTAGCCGAACAGTCCGCCTAGACCAGCGCCCCACCACGTACCGGAGTCGCCGCCGAGCCAGTTACCGAGCTGTGATCCGACCAAGGCCCCGCCGAGCGCTGACGATGCACCGGAAACACCTGGCTGCGTGGTCTCCGTGCCGTAGTTTCCGCCGTTCACGGCCTTGCCGAGCACGTCTAGCTGCTGTTGGGGGTACTTCTGTGCTTCCTGCCACCATGCATAGTTCTGGGCTGCGTTGCGGTCTTGGTAGCCCTGCTGCTGAGTCCCCGCCTGCAGGAGCTGATTCGCGTCTGCATAGTCGTTCGCTGCGAACCCTGGGGCAAGCCCGAGAGCGCTTTGCTGTAGACCTCGCTCGTTGGCATAGTTCTGATAGCGCATGTCCGAGCCGATCTTGCCCAGCGTGTTTGCAAAGTTGCCCTGCGCGTTCCCGGCGAGTTCTCCGATAGCTGAGTTTCCGAACGAGCCAGACTTGAGCCCCGCCGTCTCCCACGACGGTTTTGCAACCGTGTTCCACTGCTTTGTGAAGTCTGATTGCGCTTGGTTGATTTGGCTGTCGAGGTACGGATTGCCCTGCAGGTACTTGCCTTGAATGGTGTCCTGTAGCTGTTGATTCGCCGCACTCATCACCGGGGAACCTTGCATGGCCCGTTGGGCGATGGCTTGCCATCCGGTGTTCAGCGCTTCGTTTGGTTGGGCCGTCTGAGTCGGGCTCGGCGTGTAGCCCGTATTGGCAATCTCTTGAGCACGAGCAAGGTAGTCCTGCGCGTAGGGAGTGACCCACGGAAGGGGTGTGTTTTGGGTGGTGTACGCCATGATTCCGCCTATTCGAACATGGCGACGACGGTCCCGGTCGCGCCGTTGTAGTCAACGTAAAGACCTGTTTCGCAGGTGATGCCGACAGTTCGCTCACTCTTGGTCCCTGCTGCTGTCGCTGCTGGGATCGTGTCGATAACGACCCCAGTTCCGGCCGACACCCCGTCGCGGATGTCGATAGTCCCGGCCGCAGTGACTGCAGTGATGGTATATCCACGGTAAACGCACTTGCCGGTCTTGACGAGTGCATCCGCAGTGATCGCCGGACTGTGTGTTGCCTTTGCCATGACGGTATCCGTTAGTTCGTTCACTGCTCCCGCGAGGTCCCGAAGTACACCCGTGAGGGCGAACCGCAGATCCTTGTCCATGTTCACCGGTAGCCGGCCGTCGACTACGACCTTCATCGCCGGCCCGCTGGTTTCAGAGGAACGCTATAGCCGGCCACCTTGCAGTCACCGACGAAGTTGAATTTGAGGCGATGCCAACGGGCGGTTTGTCTTAACGGGAAGATGTTTGACCCGTTCGATGGTACGTCGTAGGCACTTTGGACAACACCCGTCCCTACTGACCCCCCGGTAGCCATCGAGTAGAACGCCGAGACACTTGCCGAGGTCGGGGTCTGCATATAGCGCAGACTGGTCTGGACCAGACTCGTCACTTGGTTGTCGTCACCGACATCGTGCAGGGTGAACGAAGAGGCTACGGGATCGGCGTTCAAGGTCTGCATGACATGCGACGTATTGAAAACCGCAACAATCTTGTTTCCGGCTGGCACTTCGTCGAATGTCCCTGTCGCCGAATCAAACGTGCCAGAATCGGAATCGAAAGTTGCTGACGGTTGAATAAAGATGAATGCAGATTCGACCTCCATGTCGTCCCTGCCCCATTGACCAGTCTTGAGGTGATAGACAAGACACTTGTCGGGTCGGCCGGTAGAGGACCCGGAACCAGGGAAGTACATCCGCACCAAGTCGTTATCGCGGTCAAAGACAACTTGTGTTCGGTAGCGATACGTCCCGGACGAGTTATCGAGGAACCACTTCCTGCAGTCAGCCGCTACAGGCTGCGGCCGAGAGCCATCGAAAATGTAGATGTTGTCCTCGCCGACGACAAAATGCGCCGTCCCGAGGTTTGCCACTGCATTGAGACCGATGCACCCGAACCCGGGCAACTCTTCCCAGGACCAGACACCACCGCCCGCCCCGACATATGACCCGAGGTAGAGAGACGATGCCTTGTAGGCGACGATCCGATCCGATCCAAACTTCTTGGCCGTCGTGACAGGCCCCTCACTTCCAAGCAGTCGTCCGGTAGCGCACAGATCCTTGACGCTGGGCGTCCAGTTCGTCACGTCGTTGACGGCGCAGCACCACCACCGATCCGGGCTGGTTCCGTATGTGCCATCGAAGGTGTTGAAGGCTAGAACGAATCCGCCGCCTGACGCCAAAACTGACTCGACGACAGTCGCCTGCGGAGCACCGGAGATAGCCGCGAATGACCCGCTGCTGGAACTTTGGATCGTCTCGTCGACAGTCGAGGCAATCGAAGTGTCCCCGAACTGCGTGAAGCACCAGCGGGACGTAGCGCCTAGCGTGTATGTCCCAGAAGAAACATCGCTCCAACTCGTACCGGACAGTTCATAGAGTTTGCTGGCCGTGCCTGCGAAGACCCGGCGTGAGGCGTCTAGTTTCGTAAGGGTCGCCGACCCGAGGCATTCAGCCGCAAGTGCGCTGGAGTAGCTCGAGGCTGATTCAGCGGCCCGCATCCCGGATTCGTAGGGAATGAACTGCGAGCAATCGACGATGACCCCGTCCGTCGTCGTCGGGAGGTCCGGGGCGAAGCCGCGCAGTGGGTTCACCGGGCCACCTTCACCTGTAGCGATCCACCGGCTTTACGATGAGTGGATCGATTCAGCCCAGCGATGGAGCTTTTCAGCATCCCATGCCAGCCGGGGATTCGGTCATCCGACCCGAGGAATGGGGAGGCTTCGAGCAACGAAGCATAGAGCAGCACGCCCGGGGCGTTGGCTAACAGCCAGTTCGTGTCAGCATCCGCCATGAACGCGGTGAAGGCCTTGTAGTAGTCGAGCGTATAGGACGAGGCGGACCCTGGCACCTTGATCGCGTTGTCCAGGTAGGTGTACTCGACCGGCAAATCGGTGCTGTTCGATACCTCGGAGAACCGCTCGGGAGGGGTATAGAGCAGGCTCCACGTCGCGCCGTTGCTGGAAACAGCGACGCGGATCGGCTCCAGAAAACCAGTCGGGAAGGCAATTGAGCCGCTGGCAATTGTCCCGGTATCCTGCTCCTGCATCGCAGGAATGCGCAGGGGTTGGGATGGAAAGGGGAACTCGGCGCCGTAGTTCAGGCGTTGGACGGCCAGGGTGATGAAGTCGGGGATGTAGCTCGTGAGGTCCGAGCGGTTCAGGTAGTTCGCTACCGCGGTCTTCAGATTCCCGTAGGTGTCGATTGCCATGAACTAACCCCTTCGGACCGCATTTTATGCGACAAACGCCCTTCGGCGCCGACGATTATTCGCTTGGTGAAACGAGCACGACAAACCCCCCGGGGGAACGCTGGAATGACTGTAGGCAGAAGCGATCAGTGATCTTTGGAAGCCACCATTCCGGGGGTTCTTGGATCAGGTGTGCATTTCTCCCGTCTGGCAGGGTTTTCCCTGCAGGGACGCAAGAGACAGTGAACATTCCAACACGAAGGGTCAGCCGCTTCAGGTCGTCGAGCACGTTGTCAAGGCAGTCCGGCTCGATATGTTCCAGTACGTCGATACAAGCCACCATCTCGGCCGGCTGCGGGGGCTTGGCGTACTGCTCGATAGCCGGCTCGTAGGGGATGTAGTTGAACGCGGACTTCGCCAGGCGCTTCTCGTTGATCGTGCGGATCAGCGTCAGACGGGAACCGGCCCCGTAGTCGAGTAGCGTCTTCACTCCGTGCGAGTCGATGACCTTCGCCACCATCGGCGCGTATTCTGCTGAGGCGACCCCGTAGAGTGTCGTCTCGTGCAGGTGCTTTTGCTGCTTGCGGTAGTCTTCACTGATCAGCATGGGGCGATAGCCTTTCGATATTCGGCCCACCACTCATCAGAGCGCTCTGCATTGGCGTATTCCGGGAAGCATGGTGTTCCGACGGTGTAGTGATTGAGCTTCGCTTCTGCGTCCGGATACTCTAGTACGAGGTGATTCCACTCAGGCGGAAGCTCGCCGATCCGGTCGTCATCCAGCCATTCGAACCGATGCAGATGAGACCCCGATGCCTTCTGCACGTAGGACGGGGTAAGGACACGGTTCCTCGCGTTCCCGCAGGACCAGAGCATGACGCTTGACCAGTTTTTACGGGGATAGTCGTCATTCCTCGCCCCGAGATACTTGATGGGGTGCTTGGTCTTGTAGTCGTGCTTGACCACCTTGACAGCAGAGTACAGGTCGCGCTCAGCCCATAGTTCTGCAATGTCCGCCTTCACGATCATGTCGCCGTCCACGAAGATTGCATGCCCGGAAAATCCCATCATCCAAGGGATCAGGAAGCGCGAGTAGATGAAGGCGTTTGACCCGTCTCCATGCGTCTCTTTGTACTGCCTGAGAAGCCCGAGGTGAAGAGGATGGAAGGCGACAGGAACCGATGCCCGCTCGATGATTGACTGGCAGCAGACGTGATAGGCGATCGCCTCCCGCGGGTCGAAGCCTACGAAAACCGGGATTGTCTCAACCACTGCTGAATGCCTTCGAGTTCCCAGTGACCCAGCCTCTTCTGTCGGACCAGCTTGACGCAGGAGTACCACGGGAGGCTATCCCCGGTCGACCCGTAGCGCCATTGGGAGGTTTTTGGGATGCCTGCGACACAAGGAACCCCGAGCGCCCCGGCTACGTGGACAGCTGTGCTCTGCATCGCCACTACCGCGTCCAACGAGGCGAACAGGGCCGCGGTTTCGTCGTAGTCCCTCGCCAGGGTGGCAGGGTACTGAACCAGATCAATGTCAGGATACTTCGCCTTGAACTCGGTAATTTCTGCGGACGCGTCCTTGTACTGCAGGCTGACCCACTTCGCCGGGACGGTGCGCATGATCTGCGCCATCTCGTCGTGATTCCAACGCCGATACATGGCCGCGGTTTCCTTGATCCCGCCAGTCCATGCAATGCCGATGGCTGGTTTGCCCTTGGACGCCCATAGCGCTTTCCACATCAGCACCCGGTCAGGATCGGCCTTGAGATATGGAGTCCCGGGGAAGTCTTCGGCCTTCTCACGGAACAGAGCGCCAACCTGCATCGCGGGAATAGAGTAGTCGACCTTCTGATCCTCTTCCGCCCAGTTCAGCACCTTCGCGCTTCTGGTCCCGTAGATCCTCGCGTCAGGAAACGAGCGTTGAAACAGGTTCGCCAGCCGAGCATCGCAGTCAATGATGACCTTGCCGGCCCGCTTGATGGCGTCCGGGATCATCGAAGCCGCGCACACTTCATCACCGATGCCCTGCTCGCCGAAGATGACCACAGTCCCGTCGGGCTCGCCCTTCCATGCTGGCTCGCCGGTGTAGTTCCACGCGATCCGATGCGGAGATCCGATGGAAGCTTCGTATAGTTTCCATCCTTCCTTCCATTCACCTGCCGCCAGATGGCAAAGGCCCATGTTGTGCCTTGCCTTCAGGTGGTTCGGGTCGATCTTGAGGGCCTTTTCACTCGCAGACCGGGCCTTGTCGAATTCGCCTAGTTGCAGGTACATCGCCGCGAGGTTGTTGAAGATGAGGCCCTTCGTCTCATCATCACCTGCTTTGACTTGGTTCAGCGCTCTCCGATATGCCGCCTCGGCTTCGTCCATCCGCCACAGGGTATCGGCGCACTTGCCTAGGTTCAGCCAAGCAGCCGGGTTGTTCGGGTGCATGGTTGTCAGCCGCTTTGCGACCTGATACGCCGCGCCGACATGGCCCTGCTTCTCGTAGATGAAGCTGGCGAGCGTCAAAAACTTCGGATCATCTGGCTCCTCGAAAAGGGCCTGATTGATGATCGGCCACGCCTTGTCGTAGTGGCCCGAATCGGCCGCGTCCTTCGCGGCCTGAAGCTTCACGTCTGACGCCAAATCTTCTTCTCCGTGAGTTTCAGGTACGGATAGTTTTTCTCGATCTCTCGCACCAGATTGGATGCGTCGCGGCCTTCCATGCTCGCAACGTCAATGCCCTTCTTCAATAGCTCTGCCATCACCGTTGCAGGAATGATGGCCTGAGGAAACCACTTCTCATCGCCTTGCCCGAGATAGCTTGTAGGGCCGGTCGCCCGGGTTTCCGCAGCCAGTTTCAGGATGCCCGACACGTCCTCTTCCCTGCGGAAGATGGTCGTATCGGTCTCTTCGTCGTAATCGAAGAGGGTCGTCACTCCCGTGACCGGGTCGTATGAGAAGTGCTCAAAAGCCATCGCCATTGCCTAAAACAATTTCTGGCATGTCATCAATCCAAATATCGATGGAGATACCTAAATCATCTGTCGCCTTCATTTTTGGTACGCCATCCGTCGCGATGGCGCCGATTCCAAGCCTGTCAGCCGCAGCACACACAGGCGCAAAGTCTGCAGGGTTTCTGAACGTCACGAAATACGCCCTGTGCCCGTGGCTTTTCAGAGCTATCACCAATGCGTCGAAAGCCTCCGGCGCGGATGTATACGTGTCGTCATAGTCAAGAGCAACCCATACGGTTCCGTTCTTTGGCTTCCACTCGGGCAATCGATGGGTTGTGACATTCATTGAAGAAAGGCCCCCGAAGGGGCCCCCAGGTTAGGCGCAGGCCACAACCTTCCCGCTCGCGGCTTGGTTCCGCGAGACGAGGCCGAATTCAGCCAGAAGCTGGTACTTCTTGCCGTCGCCGGTCTTCGCCAGTTCTTCCATGAACGGCTTGTCGATCCAGCTCGTTGCCCACATGTCCGGGTCCAGGCACAGAACCACGGTCGACCGGACGTGTCGGTGCAGCCGCACGGTATGCCGGCCGAAACTCGACACATAGATGTTCGCCGCGTTGATGATCGACGCCTGAGCGGATTTGTCCACGTCCACGAAGCGGGTTGCGATGCCGGTGAACTGGTCGATTGCCGCTTTCTGGGTCGGGCCGACGAGGATCTGCGAGGCCTGTCCACCACTGGACCACGTACCCTGCAGTGCCGAGTTCAGCGAAGCCACGGTCAGCGCGCCGGTCGTGGTGCCATCGGTCGGAGCCGCCACGGTGCCGGACGAGAAACCGGTCGTCGCCGCCGATGCGGTCGTGGTGGCCTTCACCAGATTGGTGGAGAGCCACGACTCAATGCCCGCCGAGCTTCGCGCAGTCGCCGAACCGCCGGCCGAGGACGCTTGGTTGCGAACCAGCGCGTATTCCATGTCGTTCTTCAGCTCGCGCATCTGCTTGGTGAGCTGGCGAGTCGATTCACGACGGCGGCCGGCCTTGGCGACCTTTTCCTGAGTACGCGAGATCAGGAACGTCTTGCGGCTGATCTGCTGATAGTTGCCCACGCGGGTCGGCGCAGTGACCGTGACGTAAGCGGCATCGTCGCCTTCAATCTGCACGTTTGCCGCAGGAGCAGCGAGCGCATCCAGCAGCCACTCGTGATACGACGCGTTGGCGTCCACGCGGTCGAAGTTGGTCAGGCAGTAGGTCTCGTCCGGGAACAGGTCCCAGATCGTGTCTTCGAGGTCTTCGCGGTTACCACCCGCGGTGCCGATACGGTAGGTATCGGTGGTTCCGGTAATTTGTGCCATGGCAATTCCTTAGAAGCCAAATCGTTTGGAAAGGCGGTCGCCGATCAGCTCTGCCTTCTTGGCCGAGGTCGGAGCGGCTTTGATCGCCTTGCGGAAGTTCATATGCTCGATCTGCTTCTGTCCGCGGGAGTCCGCTGCACCTGGTTTGAGCACCGGCGCGGCTTTCTCTACCTTGGCCGTGGCAGACGGCTTGCTGGTCTGGAGCTGATCCCACTTCCAGGCCTTGTGGAGCATCTTGGCGAAGGTGGGGTCAACCACCCCGGGGCCGACACGCTCGCGCGTCTGTCGGTCGTGCCCGGTAATCACCTCGAATGGGAACCCCTGTTCAATGGCGTACTCGGCAACCGATTTGGCTACCTTGTCCCAGTCGGGGATTGTCTTGAGCACCGCGGACCTGGCGTTGTTCGCCATGTCATCCCATGCGCCGATGACCTTTTTCTTGAAGTCACCGCGCTTGCCGTCGATTGATTCCTTCAGCTTCGCCCGCTCTTCGCGGAGATTGGCTGCGACCATGGACATGCGGGATAGGGTCTCGCTGTCGATCTGCGACAGATCAACCTTGCGGTACTGCTCTAGCTGCGTCTCGATCTGCTGCAGTTGCTCCATTTCCTGCTGAGCGGACTGATAGAACGCCTGCTGCTCGGCCTGAATGCGCTGCTGCGTCTCGAAAACGCGGCGTTGCTCGGCTACTTCCTGCGTCTTGCGGGTGTAGTCCTGAGCCTTGTCGAGTTCGGCTTTCAGCTTGGCCGGAATCTTCAGGGCTTTGCCTTCGAACTCGACTTCTACCTCTTCGACTGCTGGCTCGGCGGACGACTGCTCTTCGGCTTGGTCGTCTTCGCCTTCGTCGGCTTGGTCGTCGTGGTCTTCCTCGCCAGAGACTTGCTCGGGCTCGGGCTTCTCGGCCCCGATCACTCGATCCAGCAGGGAGTCAACGCGGGATTCGAGGGTTGGGGCTTCAGTTTCGGACATGGACTTTCCTCTTGACTCGTTCCATGAACGAGAGGTGTTCGGCAACGACCTTTCCGGTGTTGACGACGGATTGGATGTTCGCCTTCACGTCCTGCAGCAACTTGAGCTGTAGACGAAGGGTCATGAGCCCGTCAGCGTCACGGACTGGGCAGGCCTCGATCTTGGCGAAAAGGGCCGCCCTAACGGCATCGAAAGCGGCGATCAGTTCCGGGTCAGACAGGAGCGCCTGCGCCTTCGCGGCGCGGTTCAGGGCCTCACGGTCTACATCAGCCACAGAAGCACCTCGTCATTTTCGTCGTCGTCATCCTCGACGACCCGCAGGCGCCGCTCGATTGACCTGACTTGCTCCAAAGCGGCGCTAGGTGCAAGTTTAGCGAATTCCACGGGTTTTGCGACAACTTCCTGAATTTCCTCTTTGAAATCAGGAGTCAGACTGATTTTTATCGGCTTGCGATACTGCCTAGGCTTGGTTTTCTCGGCCTGCTGGGCATCCCGGACGAATTCCTCCAACGCTTCGTAGGTTGCAAACTCATGATCCACGCCCTTGTAGCGGGCGATGTAGCGCTCGCGAGTCCTACGGCGCCCCCCAGCCGGGACCGGGCCGGTACTTTGGGCCTCTCCACCGACTACTTGTGCGGAAACGCCAGCCCACGACCAAGTGCCCGCAACAGCATCGGCCACCTGACT
>ERZ650304.1064-NODE-1064-length-11361-cov-10.023350_pt1 | contig 11361 bp, 11 predicted proteins | sample MGYA00376240_ERZ650304 | MGnify/ENA primary metagenome ERZ650304 (study PRJEB26733, sample SAMN07839271) | wastewater metagenome | biome: small river; feature: stream; material: water | place: USA: North Carolina | collected 2016-03-01 ...
CGGGCCGGCGCCGCCGTTGTAGCTGGCGACGACGTTGCGGTAGCCTGCGAAGGCATCGAGAAGGTGCTTCGGGGCCTTGGCGAAGTAGGCGTTGAACGCCCAGAGCGGTAGGTAGCGCCACGGCCGCCGCCCGGTCGCCTGCTCGACGATGCCCAGGAGTGCGAGCGCCCAGAGCGCGTTGGCCTCGTGCTTTCGGGCAGTCGTCCACGCGAGCGCGAGGAGCTGACGCCCGATCCGCTGACTGATCCCGCGCTCGAAGTCGATGAGGTCCGGGAGCTCGGGGCCGGTTCCGCCGAAGGCGTCGCCTCGCCACCGGAGGTAGTGGGAGGCCTCCGCGCGCGCATCGGCATCGAGGGCCACGACGTCGAAGTCTCGACGGTCGATGGACGGGTCGGCGAAGTGGTAGCCGCCGCGGCGCATGACGTGGCCGGCGTCGTCGATCTGGCGCTTCGCCTCGCGGTTCACGTAGCTCGTGCCCTCGGTGCCCTTGAACCAGCACCCATAGACGCCGTCGTGCGCCATGAGATCCGGGTCCACTGGCCGCTTGTTGCCGCCCTCGTTGTGCCCGCTCAGGTCGGCGAGCAAGACGATGTCGACCCCCAGCCGCGCGAGGTCGGCGCGGTCGAGCGGCCCGACGGCAGGACGCCCGAGCGCCCGAGACGCGGCGGTCAGGGTCGCGGGGCCGCATACGCCGTCGACGGCGAGCGGCGCCGAGCCGATGGGGCGGCGAGCGTTGAGCACGCCCTGAAGCTCGCGGACAAACTTTCCGCGGGAGCCGGACCGGATGATGAGCGAGGGCGCCGGCATTACGGGGCCGTCTGCGCGCGCGGGTAGACCCAGCACTTATCGCCGACTGCCGTAGCGGCGGCGAGCGTCGCGACCGTCATCGCGCCCGTGGAAGAATTGAAGCTCGCGATGGTGCGCGAGACCTTGTGGCCCGTGGACACATCCAGGAAGACGAGGAGCTCCAACTGAAGGTCCTTGCCGATGAACGCCGAGCACGTGACGATGCTCGTGCTCCCGCCCGTGGTCACGGTGCCGTAGGCGAGGAGCAGAGGATCGAGCAACTCGGCGAGCGTCTTGCCCGTGCCGCCGAGGTCCCCGACTACCGCCTTGATCGCCGCGATGTCCCCCGCCAGCGTGCTGGCCGGCGTGCCGATGAGCGCCTCGACGGGCGCGAGGCTGATCCCGGCGACGTCCTCGGCTACGCCGGCGATCGCCCCGAAGACCGTCTCGTCGTCCTCGTTGTCGCCCCAGGCGCCGATCGCATCGGTCACGGGCGAGAGATCGACACTCGCCCCGGCCGAGATCGCAAACGACTGGCTGGCCTGCATCGCCTCGCTCTCGGAGCGATAGCCGACGTCGAGCCGCCCTTGCGCCGCCGAGGTCGCAGACGAGACCGCCACCTCGAACGAGAACACGCCTTCGACGCTGCCGGCGTCTACCTGTTTCCATCCGGCGCTCGACGGGAACGCCGCCGACGCGGACGCCGACAGCGCCGAGCCGGCCGTATCGGTGAGCAGGCTCGACAGCGAGGACTCGTCACTGGCCACGAGCCGGACGTAGATCGCGCGCCCGTCCGGCGCCTCGAGCTGGCCCCGCCTCGAGTAGAGGTTGACCGACGTCGGATAGCGATTCGTCCCGCTGCCCGGAATGGCCAGGAGTCCGAACAGGGAGAGGTCGGCGCGGGCGATCACAAGGCGGGCTCCTGACGTCGGTGGACGCGTAGCAGGCCCCAGCGTATGGGCGCGCGCGCGACACCGTCCATTGCTGTACTACGTCAGCCGAGGAGCGACGCGCGACGCGCGCTGGTATCGTGACAGGATGAGCACCACCCCAGCGTCATCGCGGTCGGGCGTCACCATCGGGATGACGATGGACACCTCGTTCTTGAAGGGGTGGGAAGACGTAGAATACCTGTGGCCCTATGCGCTCTCGACGTCGCTCGCCTGGACCGGTAAAGCCGCCGGCAAGGACCTGCGTGACTCGCTCTCCGAGTACTTCACCGTCCGCTCGCCCTGGACGGCGCGAGGGATCGGGATACCCAAAGACCAAAGCAAGTGGCCCACGAAGAACCGGCTATCCATCGAGGTCGGCGCCGCCCAGGACTACATGCGCGCCCAGGCCAAGGGCGCCGAAGACCACCGCCGCCCCGCCGGCAAGACGCCGATCGGTCTCGTCCCGGCCGCGGGGCTGCGCAAGGCCCTCGGCGGCAAGCTCTCGAAGCGCACCGACTGGGCCCGGAACCTGATCCGACAAGGAAAGGCCGCCCGCGTCACGCTGCTCAGCACCCGGCGAGAGGCGATCGTCGCCACGGCGAAGTTCGGGCACGGCTGGCGGGAGGGCAGGCCGCTCTACTTCCCGCGGCTCGACGCAGAGACATCGCTCGATGACCGATGGCCGATGAACGAGCGGATCAATGCGACGTTCGCGAAACTCTGGAAGGACAACACGATCAAGGGCTTGCGGAACGTGATCCAGCGGGCGGGGCGGACCGCCAGAGGCAAGAGCCGGCGGCGTTAGAGCGGCACGTCCCCGCACTCCAGGGCAAGCGCGATAGCCTCGCGCGCGTTGGCTTCAGCCTCCTCGCGGGTCGCGCCCTGCGTGATAACGGACGGGAGCGCCGGACACGTGGCGCAGAAGGCGCCGTCCTCGTCCGCGGTGATGTCGATCTTGAAGGTTGGTTCCATGCCCGGAGCGTATCACCCGACGAGGCAGAGCGCCACGCCGTAGCCCCGGGCGGCGTCGTACGGCGTCGTGATCTCCATTACCTCGACGGGGCGTCCGGCTTTCGGGGACGCCTCCGGCCGCGCGCAACCGTCCAGGCCCGGAGAGAGGAAGTCCCCAACCTTGACGCCGGCGCCGATGCGCACGCGCACCTGGCCCACGAGCGCCACCGGTGTCCACTCCTCGGGCCGCGCCGTCCGGGCGATGTGCTGCCGTCCGGGCTCGTAGGCCTCCGAGGGCTTCGGCGCCTCGACGGTGTAGCATCGCGCGTCTGCGGGGAACGGCGCCGGGGCCTGAAACGCCAAGCCATCGTAGGCGTCGCGGACCTTGACCTTGATCGTCCGCTTGCGCTCGACGTCATAGGGCTCGTCGACGAAGAGCGGCGCGCCGTTGACCGCCACGATCTGCGACTGCACCTTGCGCGTCTCGGTGACCACCTCGGTGATCTCGCGCTTCTCGTACAGCGCATCCCACCGCACGTACTCGTGCGCCTCGGTGACCTTCGCCCCGAACTCGTCGCGCTCGAAGCGCCCCGCCCACGACTGGCCCGAGTTGCCGAGGAGCATCGGATCGGCCGAGACGACGCCCGCGACCCGATCGCCCGGGAGCGCGAGACGCACCTTCCGGCCCGTGCGCGCCACGAGGGCGCCGACCGGGATGGCGCCGATGACCTCGTTTTCGAAGCACTCGGCGAAGTCTGCGGCCCCAGCGCCGGCCGTGCCGTCGCAATAGATGTTGCCGGTCGTGCCGTCCACGCGGAACGTGAGGTTCTGGCTAGAGTCCGAGAACGTGGGCTTGACCGACGCGTGGTAGCCCATGGCCAGCGCGAACGAGTGCCCGAGCTCGGCGTTCTTGCTGCCGACCAACACCGCGTTGGTCCGCGTGTTGCCCACGTTCGTCGAGTGGCACCCAACGGAGCTGCACATGTCGCCGTCCGTCTCGGCGTCGTAGCTGGCGAGCGTCGCCGCCGCCGTGCCGTCCGCCCCACAAGACTCTGTCGCGAGCGTCGCCGCGTGTGAGCCGTTGACCGTGCCGCCGGCCGCCGCAATGGCTGCCGAGTTGATCCCGTTCGCACCGGTGACGTTCTCGCTCGCGAGGATGGCGCACTGGGCCGAGTCGTCCAGCGTCGAGTCCTCGGCCGCGAGGACCACGCACTCGGTGGACGTGCCCGTGATGTCACCGCCCTTGGTGGCCATGCTGGCGCAGTTGACGCCGTCGACGTCGGACAGGTCCGCGGCGATGACGGCGCAGTCCGTGCCGGTGACCTGGCAGTCATCGGCCGCCGCGATCAGAGCGTTGACCGCCGTGCTGCTGGCGATGAGATCCGCGGTCGACGTCTGCGACGCGAGGATAACCGTTCGGCTGCCCTCGGCCTCCGCGTTGACGCTGCCGACGATGACGTTCGCACCGTTGCCGTGGGCCCGGCTCGTATTCGAGGCGATGACTACGCGCGTGTTGGCCGTCGTCACGCTGCCCGTGTCCGTCGCGTGCGCTTTGAGGCCTCGGGCCCCGCCGAGGGCCGTGGCCGCCTGATTCAGCGTCGTCCCCGAGCGCGACACGCCACCGACCTCGGTGACGATGGCGCCGATCTCGCCCTGGATGCCGTTGCACCAGGCCGCGTCGAACTTCGTCGCCGCGGTGCCCGTGCCCGGGTCGCCGTCCTGGAAGTAGCCCTCGGTGCCCGTGTCAGAGAGCGCCGGGAGCGAGGCGGCTGCGGTAGGTGTGCGAATGAACTTCATGGCTTAGCTCTCCTCGTACCAGTAGAGGACTCGGGTGTGTGATGGCGCGAGGCTCGACACGAGACACTCGAGCTCGTCTCGGCCCCACTCGCGGAGCGGGTCGTTGCAGTCGTCGTTGCAGCCGGCGACGTAGAGATCGGTCATCGGGAGCACGAGCGCCCACGTGTTCGCCCAGGCCGGACCGTGCACCGCCTGGTTGCAGTCGCCGTTACAGTCGGCCTGCTCAAACTCGGTGATCGTCGCGTCGAGCCCGAAGCGGTCGCTCACGAGCTGGATGAAGTAGGCGCGCGACTGCCCGCCCTTGCGGGCGCGGAACTTCGCCCAGGCGGCCTGCTGTCTGCGGTCGGTTTCGGTCGACGCGCCGCCGCACTCGGGCAGGCCTAGCGCGTCCTCCCACGCGTCGAGCGCGGCGCCGGTGGCGCGGCCCGGATGGAGCGCCTCGAAAGCCGATTCAGCCGCGAGGCGCACGCGCCCGGCCTCGGTGCCGATGACCTTCAGGAGCCGCTCGAGATCCGAACCGGGCTCGACGCGGAAGAACCGACCGGGCGGCAAGAGCTGCCCGAGCCGGCGCCCGTACTCCTCGGCCCATGCCGAGAGCGTGCCAGTGGCGCCAATCACACCCACGTGATCCCTCCGTCCTCGAGGATCGGGATCGTGCCGCTGGCATGATCGAGGTCGTCGGCATCCACGAGCCCGCCGCCGTCTTCGATCATGCCCATGATGACGTGGGACTCCTCGCCCGCGGCGCGAGAGATCGCCGCGTCGAGATTCGAGAGCACGATGGTCCCGCCCGGGGCGCACGTCCGCATGAGCGCGCGGATCTCGCTGTAGACCGCCGCCTTGACCGTGGCGAGCACGGCGCCGGTCTCGATACTGAGGTCGATGTAGAAGCCCCACGAGGTCGTGGCTGGCGCCGCTACCGTCACGTTGGCGGTGACCGGTCGAAGCGTCTCGATGCGGGCGAGAACCGCCGCGACCTGTTCGCTCGTCGGGATTGGGTCGTCACCAGAGACCGTGAACCGCACGAGGACGGTTCCCTCGCCGGCCCACAGGCGCGTGACCCAGACACCGACGACGTCCACGCCCGGCGTTGCCCGGGTCCACTGCTCATAGTCCGCATCGCTTCCCCCCTGCGGAGGGCTCGCGAACTCGGCCAGATACCGGGACTTGATCTCGGGAAGGCCCTCCTCGTCGAGCCCGGGGATCGGCGTGCTCGTCACTGTCACGGTCGACGGCGAGATCCCCGAGACCGGGGCGGCGAGCGCGAGCGTCACGCCGTTGGCGCAGTTGCCGAGGGCCCCGGCCACGACCGCCCGGAGGTTGCCCGTCACTGTCCCGCCGCCGCCGACCGTGGCCGCCGCGGTCGCGCGGTACTCGGCGCCGTCGTCGCGGACGAACAGCGAATCGATCGGGAGCACTGCGCCCGGCGTGCCGGCGACCGTGACGGCCAGCTCTGCCTTGACGGCCGCGCGCCGGGTGACGTCGAGCACGGACGCCCAGAACAAGACGCCGTAGCTCGTGGCCGTCCACGGGTGAAGCTCGGTCACCGCCTTTTGGATCAGCCCATGGAGCTCGTGCGCCAGGCCTCCCATGGCGCGCGAAAGGGCGCGCGGAAACGAGCGCCGGATCGTCGCGTCTGACCCGAGCTCGGCCTTGAAGTCGGCGGCGGTCCTGGCGATGAGCGTCTTGAGCGTCGGCGTCGGGAATATCGACGGCATCACGGCCCCCTGAGTACGGCAGCAACGGCGCCGTCGATCTTGATTTCGAGCCGGATGGTCCCGGGCCGCTCCTCGGTCGCGACGCACGACACCGACGACGCGAGTCCGTCGCGAACCATCCACGCGAGCGCATCGGTTACGCGGTCCTGCGTCTGTCGGAGCGTCGTCACGGTGATCGGGCCCTCGACGCTCCACAGGAGCGAGCCGAACCGGTCGCCCGTGCCCTCGTCGAAGGCGTCGCCCCACCACCCGCGCTCGCCGCCGTCGCGGGCGTCGGACAGGAGCGAGGCGAGGATCAGGCCCTCGGTGGTGACCACGGTGTCGCCGGCATGGATCGGGATGAGCGACGGCGTACTGATCGCGCCGCTCTCGCTGTACAGGTGCCACGCCATCAGTCCACCGCCTTGACGACGGATGAGCCCGCGCCGGTCGTGCCGGAGATCGAGTTGACCGGCGGGAGGGTCGCCACCGTCGCCGCCGCATCGAGGATCGCGAACAGGCCGGGGTTTGCCGCGCGCGTGATGGTCACGGGGTCGCCCGTGCGGTTCACCGCCTTGGTGGCACTGGCGCTGCCGAGGAGCACGGATCCGTCACGCAGATAGACGCGGTCGCCATGGCAGTTGTAGATCGCGGTCTCGCCAGCCTGGAGGTCCGTCGGTCGGTGCCGGCGGTCAGAGACCGCGAGCACGATCGGATGGTCGGGCCCGAGCACGAACGCCAGGATCGCTTCGGCGCCCGCGAGCGGCCGGGAGGTGACTCCCAGCGGCTCGAAGTGCTCGCCCTCGACAGGTGCCGCGCCCGACACGCCCGTCGACTGCACGACCTGTAGCTTTCGGGCGGCCTGCACCGCGGTGACGACGGCCCGGCGGATCACGTCGATCATCAGCGACCCTCCACAAGGTCGAGGGCCCAGTTGCGGCCGCTGTCGCCGCGAACGTCCCGCGACTGCCGGACCGTGGTGACGATGGTCCCGGGGCTCGAGATCCCGAGCAGCGCCCCGTCACGCTTCTTGCCTCGGGTCGCGAGCGTCGGTAGCTCGAGCTGCTGGAAGCCCTCGGGCGGCGCGAGCTGCAGCGACGTCCTGAACTGGTCGGCCGCCATGGTGTACGCCGCCGACACGACGAGAAACGCGCCGTCTACGTACTCGGTCGGGTCGATGACGCGCGTGATGGTGTTGGGCGTCCACAGGCCGCCGTCGTCCCGGCGCCAGTCCGGCACGGTGTAATTGAGGTTGATCGACTTGCCGTAGCGGGTCGCGACCTCCCAGCGGGCGCGCGCCTGGCACGCCGCCGCGTCGCCGCGGCCCTCGGGGTCGACCACGAGCACCCGGCGCCGGCGCGGGCCGTTGTCGGTGGCCGTCGCGTCCGCGAACAGCGCCGCGCCGAAGTCCCCGTCATCGCCCGTGCGGACGCCCTTCACGCGGATCTCGCTATAGACGCCCTCGGAGTCGCCGGAGACCTCGGACTCCAGGACGTTGCGCCCGCGCTGGATGGTTCCGGCACGCGTCGAGCCCGCCCGCGTGAGCACGAGGCGCCCCTCGGCGTCGTCGGTCACGAGCAGGCTACGCACGCGAGCTGCGCGCTCGATGACGCTGTAGGCCTTCTCCTTCGGGTCGCGCGCCCGGAACGAGGCGATCGGCGTCGTGTCGCCCGCGAGGTCGAGCACTTCGATCCCGTAGGGATCGCAGACGTCCGCGGCGATCTGGCCCACAGTCCGGCCGTGCCACGCGCCCGGGCCGTCGATAGAGCAGTCGACGATCTCGCGCGTTTTGCTGCGACCGGTCACGGAGAGGCGATTGCTCTTGTCGGTTCGGGTCGACGAGACCTTGCCGACGACGCCGGTACAGACGCGCGCGCCGTCGAGCCACACTTCGCAGTCTGCGTCACGAGGAACCGGGATGCTCGGCTCGTCGGTCTGGCGAATGGCCTCGAGCGAGAACGTGCGGCACGCCGACTCGATGGATACCGAGACCTCGATCGCCGTCCAGCCGATGAAGCGGACGCCCTGAACGCGAAGCTCTACGCGGCTCATAGGGTCGCCACCCGGAGCGTCCCAAGGACGGCGCCAGGGTCGGCCAGGTCGTTGCGCGTCACGATCTCCGACGCGCGATCCGGATCGCCATAAAGCCGATACGCCGTGATGATGGCGGGCTCGGGCTCAGCCACGAAGACGTCACGCAGCGGCACGAGATCGCCCGCGAGCGCCTCTATCGCGGCATCGAGCGCCACGCGCAGATCGGCGAGCGCGGCCGCGGTGTCCGGCGTCGAGACCTCCTCTTGCGCCTGGATGCTCTCGCCGAACGAGGACCCGAAGCCCACGGCCAGATCCCACGAAGTGAACGTCCAGCCCGGCACGAGCTCGACAGCGCGCACGATGGCGCACCCGGCCAGCGCCTGCTGTATCGCCACGGCGTTGACGTCGGCCTGCTCTTCGGACGGCGTGCCGTACGACTCGACCATCTCGGGCGCAGTGGGGAGGGCCGTGGCCGCGCTCGACGCGCCGAACAGATCCGCGATGTCAGCGAACAGCCCGAGGAGCGCGTCGAAGAACAGCTCAGGCGCCTCGAGGAGCGAGCGGAGATCCGCCTTGATCTCAGCAACGCGGGCCACGGCGGCGCGCGCGTCGGCCACGACCGCCAGCCCCGACGCCACGCGGTCGAGCAGCTCACCGGTGAACGCCTCGGCCTCGTCGAGCACGCTGTCCGCGAAGTCGCCCGCGACCGAGTAGGCGGCCAGGAAGTCCGCGAGCAGCGACGCCCGCGCCGCCTCGGCCGCGATCGTGATGCCGAGCTCTTCGTCTACGACCGGGACGTACGGGGTCGGATCGATCTCGACGCAATCGAACGCGAACGTCAGGCGCCCGTGGACGGCCCGCGTCCCCTGCATCCCGAACGCGCCGACCTGAACGGTCCGCTCGCCGAGGATCGGATGCACGAGGACGCCCGAGCCCAGCTCGAGCGCGCCTTGCAGTGACCGCCACTGGGCTACGGCGTCGTCGCCGTTGAGGAAGCCTTCGATGCGGTGGCGCCGCGCACCGACGCCCAGCACCTTGCCCTTGACCGTCGTCTCGAGCTCGTACACGTCACCGCGGACGGAGCCGTCCTGCGAGTACATGTCGACCTGGAACCGCACGCCACGGAACGAGGCCGGGAGCACCTGGTCAGTCCACGTGCTCATTGGCCCTGGCTCCAAAACTGCCGGAACCCTCTGCTGGCGGTCACCTTCGCCGGGCCCTTGCCCGTGGTGGCGACCGTCGCGCCATCGGGCAGGCCATCGAACCGGACCACGATCTCATTGACCGCACGCTGGTTGGCCAGGCGTCCCTGGATGTCGAACGCTCCCGTCTCGCGCTGCGAGCGCGATACCGCGCTCAGCTGGCGCAGCATTTCCAGCGGAACGCCGCGGTCCTGCAGCTCGTTGTACGTCCGAACGCCGTAATCGCCCTTCTGTTGCTCTTGCTCGAGGAAGCGCTTTGCGAGCGCGCCCGTCGAGAGCCTGGAGTAGTCGGACGTCTCGGTACCGCGAGCCTCGTAGAGCTGCCGTCCGGTGCCCTGGTCGACGCCCGCCTCGACGGCGTTGACGCCCGCCTTGTCGAGCACGCCCTCGGTGAGCTTTGCGACGCCGTAGCCGACCCCAAGCCACGGCACGATCAGGCGCGCGCCCGTCATAGCGGCGGCCCCGGCGGCGCTGCCCGTCGAAGCCCCAGCGGCGGCAGCGGCCTCGGCTGTCGCCCCGCCGGCAATGGCGGCGGCCTGCGCTGCCGCGCCCGTGCGAGCCGCTACCCCTGCCGCACTGATGGCCGCGATCCCCGTCGCGACTCGGGCAAGCGTGCCGACGATGACGCCCTCGACGAGTAGATCGAAGGCGCCCTTGAGGCCGCCCACGACGTCGATCGCCTTGCCGATCCACGTGACGACGTCCTTGATTCCGCCGACAATGGCGGCGATGGTTTCCTTGATGCTCTCCCACCCGCCGTTGACGAGCCAATCGCGCGTGGTGCCGTACGCCTTACGCAGCCAGATCGCCGCGTCCTTCACCCAGCCCGCGACAGCCTTGATCCCGTCCGCGGCCTTCGCCGCGACCACGCCGCGGTTCGCATCGAGGTAGTCTCGAAACCGGTTCGTCAGGTCGAGGACCGACGGCGCGAGCTCCGTCGCGATGGCGAACTTCAGGCCCCGCCACGAATACCCCAGCCGCTTGTTGGCCGTGTCGATGTCGCCGGCCATGGCGATTTGGTCGTCGGATAGCACGCCCGCTGCGGCGGCGGCCTTGCGGAGCTCAGCCACGCCATCGGCGCCGGTCTCCCCGAACTTCAGCCACGCCGCGCCCGCGCCGCCCAGCGCCGTGCGAAGGAGCGCCGCCCGCTTCGTGACGTCCGGGATCCGCTTGGCCGTCTCGATCAGGATGGTCGCGGCCTCTTCGGGGCCCTTCGCGTCGAGCAGCGCACCGAGCACGATCTTGCCGTCGGCCGTCTTGCGGAGCTCCTTGTAGAGCTTCCCGGCGCCCATCTTGGCCTTGCCGAGGTTGACGTTCAACGCGCTGATCCCGGCGTCGAACTCCTTCGGGTCGACGTCGGACAAGTCGGCGGCGTAGCGCAGCTCTTGCAGCGCCCGTGTTCCGATCCCCAGCTTCGTGGCCGTCGCGCCGATCTCGTCTCCGACGTCCACGAAGTCGTCCACGAGGCTCTTGACCGCGGCGGCGCCGGCGGTGAGCCCCGTCACGAGACCGGTCGCGCCCCAGAACGCGACCTTCGACGCGGCCCCGAGCCCCTTGATCGCGACCGACGCCACGGCCGTCGTCCCCTTGACGACGCCGCCGACGCTCGTGACGCCGACGATCGCCTCTCGGGTCCCCTTCGTGAAGCTGGCCCACGGCTTCGACAGCTTGTCGCCGATGTGGGTTTTGATGTCGCCGGCAAGGTTCTTGACGTCGCGCGCGACCTGACGCAGCACCGGGCTGGCACTGTTCTTGGTCGTTACCTCTGTTGAGATCGCGAAGTCGGCCGACACGGATTCGCCCCCAGGGTCTCGATCGCGTCAGACCAAAAGATGAGGTCAGCCGCGGTAAGGTCGTTCAACTCGCTCGGCGGCCATCCGAGAGCGACCGCTAGGCTGACTTGGCGGAGTCGCCAGTCTCGCGGGAACTCTCCAAAAAACCGCGTATCATCGTGGACATGCG
>ERZ650304.1065-NODE-1065-length-11356-cov-23.197593_pt1 | contig 11356 bp, 24 predicted proteins | sample MGYA00376240_ERZ650304 | MGnify/ENA primary metagenome ERZ650304 (study PRJEB26733, sample SAMN07839271) | wastewater metagenome | biome: small river; feature: stream; material: water | place: USA: North Carolina | collected 2016-03-01 ...
TGTTTTTATATAAAAAAATATTTATATAGAAACTACATACTACCTACATATTTTATATAAAAAAACATACGACTTACACAGCCGTATGTTTCAGAAGCAACAAAATGAAAAAAAATAAAAAGCGCAACCCTGCGAAGGGCTGTTTTATTAACATTATGTAGGATAACCTACACAACCGTATTTTTAAAAAGTAAAGCGCAAATATACACAAACTTTTTCATATAAAAAACATATAACCTTCGCAGCCGTATGTTTTACACTAAATACATGAAAAAAAATAAAAATTCAATGGCAAAGATACTACTTTTATCTTAAATACGCTCAAAAGTGCCAAAATAAATATAAACAATATCACATATATAGCTGTTATATAAGTAAATATAGCATTATGACAAAACACATATACCATAGCACATTAATAAATAGGGGTTGGACAAAGAAGGCAATAGACTTATTTCTACCAACACCCGATAAAACCGTTCCTAATCCAAATTACAAGAAAACTACTTCAAAGTTATACGATTTGTCAAAAGTTGAAAATATTGAAGATTCTAAGGGATTTAAGGATTTTCAAGAAAAGAACGCAAAAAAAGTGCTTGGTAGCCAAAAGGCAGTTGATACAAAAAGGGCTGCATTAATGAAATACATAAAAGATTTAGTTGTAGAAGTTCCGCAATTCGATAAAGAAACCATTACGCAAAAGGCTTGCGACCACTACAATAGTGGTTATAATCGCTATGTAAACGAACCTGCTACGCCCGATTCAGATACGGGTTTCTTGAATAGAATCACATTGAATTTTTTGAGGCATACTATGACTGACTATGAAAAACAATTAAATGCAATTTGGGGCAAAGTAGGGAATAGTGAGGCATATCAATTATTGAAAGAAAAGGTAAATAACGCTATCAAAGAAAAATATAATTGGTTATGAAAGAGTTTTTTAAACAACTATGTAAGAAATATCCTGACTTAAAATTAGGATTGATTATTGAAAGTAATAAGGCTTTGTGTATCGAATCTTTGTCTTACAAAGGTAATTTGCATAATGCCATTATAAGCGAAATCATAGCCTATTTTAAGACACTTAATTTATCCGCTATAATTATAGTAAAATGCAATTTCGATTTAACCTTGCATGGATTTACGGTACTACGAAATAATTCGTATGAATATATCAACAAACTAAATTTGACATGGAACAATTAACTGCAATCGCTATTATTGAGAATAGTAAAATTGAAGTAACGCAAAAACAATCGCTTATTGAGGCAATACAGCCGTACATTGAAACTATACAGGAATGGAAGCAAAACGCATTTCTTTGTGTAGTAACCGATGTGTCGCAAACCAACTACATAGATGTTGCAAAACAGGGCTGCAAAGAAATCGTAAAAATACGTACTACCTTAGAGGCTTTGCGCAAAGAAAAAAAAGCGACTGCGCTTGAATATGGTAGAATTGTAGATGCAATTTTCAAGGCTATTGCAAGTGAAATAGAACCGATTGAAACGCATTTAAAAACACAAGCTACTTTTGTAGAAACAGAAAAAAAACGCAAAGAGAAAGAAATTTATGATTCACGCATAGATTTGTGTGCGCCTTATCGGGAGTTCTTTCCATACGGATTTTGGGAACAAAACCAAATCGTTGTAATGGGAAATGAATATTTTGAACTTACCCTGCAAACTGTAAAAGAAAAATATAATGCTGCGCAAATAGAAAAAGAAAGAATTGAGAATGAAAGAATTGCGGCAGAAAATCTACGTTTGCAGGAAATTGAGGCGCAAAAGAAAGAGTTTGAACGATTAAAGTTAGAAAATGAAAAACTGAAAAAAGAAATCGAAAAACCAAAGGCTATTGAGTTCCCACCTTTACCTGAAATAAAAGACAGTACCGAAAAAAACTATTGGTTAAAGGTTGCTGATAATTACAGGAAAATGCAATTTCAAGACTTTGGTACAACACTAAGTAAAAAGGTTATAGCTGATTTAAATGTATTAAATGAGAAAATAGCTGCACATATCGAGAAGGTAATAGGATAAAGATAAATGCGTTATAGCTTCACAGCCGTAACGCATTGTTCTTTAAAAATACAAATATCAATATTTTCTCAATAAATTAATCAATTTCTCGCAAGGGAAGCAATCAAATTTATCTTTTCTAAAATTTGTGTGCGTATAAATATTCCTTCCCTTTAACAATCCTTTATTTAGGCTTGGAATAAAATCAAACCAATCACTATCCACATTCCCAGATTCGGGCTTAAACTTCATTGTAGTGCCTATATAGTCTATCAATTGCCCCAAAGATTCTACTTGCTTTTCTGTATATGTCTCCCAAAAATCAAAACCCCTAAACTCACATGTTTCAACTATCTTTGCATCTACTTTCTTTTTCGTAACAGGGCTAATATAATCGTTTCCTTTTTTCTCTAAATATCCTAAACTGCAAATTTCGATACTTACAGATTGTGATTCTAATGCTATTCTATTTGGATATTCCTTTGTTTTTAAGCCTAAATGATAGCCATAATAAAGCATAGACATTGTTTGATAAATGTCTCCATTTCTATCTATGATAAAATGTGTAGCTACCTTATCGCTATTTGATTTCCAGTATTCAATAGAACTCATTGCACTGCCACCTGCGGTGTGGTGCAAAGCAATGTATTTCTTTTCCGTTATCTCATGTACATATTGAGAAACAGGTAGAATATTTCTAATAATTTGTATGCCTTCCATGTCGTCTAATTGCTAAATAGGTTATATATGTTACTATAATGAGCAGTAAGTCAATGATTATATACGAATCTGAAGCAAATAATTTGAGCATTTCATTACTCGGATTAAATGCCATTACAAGACTATGTAGTCCTGCTATAAAATTAACAGTACACAATGATAAATCTTTTACCAATAGTACTTTATCAATCGTATTGTAATACTGCCAAAGAGAAACTATTACAACGAATGAGCTAACAAGTAATACTGTCCCTATTGTAATATTAGTAATATTTATAATCATTATTCTTTATTTTTTAAGCCTAAAAACTTGCGTAGTATTTCGGGCATATTTGAATCCACAAATGTATATACTTTTTTTGCAGATAGCGCAATTAATACAGTTACTAATATTTCGTGTTGTTTAAGTAGTTCAAATTCGATTCCTATAAATTGAACTAAACACGCCATTATGCCGCTTGCAAGCCACTCTGAAATAGCGGTACGAGCGTTTATATCTTTCTTATCCCTAACTGAAAATAAAATACGTACAATCGGGGCAAAAAAACTTATTGCTATTAAGAAGTAATTTATATTCATGTTAGTTATTTATTCGCAAAGATATGTTGCTTTTGGGCTTGTAGTTCCTACTCATTCAATATTTTGTAATATTTTTTATAAAAACGAATGAAAATAGCTTATTATTTTCCTAAATGCCCGATTATTTAGCACATATTATGCCATTTTTTTAAATATACACTTGTAAGTATAATAGCTAATTAGCCTTTTTATAGTCAAGTAATATAATAGATATAGCAAACAATATATAGAAAAAATAAGTTATAGCTATATTACTTTTAATTATTAATTTATGAAAAAACTTATTTTAAAATGCTTGCAACTAAAAAGTGCAGGACTTATAACGATTCAAAACTATTTAAAACAAAACGGTTATGATGTTACAATTAATCAAGTTGAAAATGAAATTAATTGTTTAGTTGCAGCAGGTAATGTGGGATTCAGTGCAGGACAATATATGGCAATTAATAAATAAAAATAAAATTATGAAAATAAAAGTATTATTTATTGGTAGAATACATCACTATGATATATTTTGGCAAAGACAAATAAGATGTGTTATATTTTTTGATGATAATGCTTATGATTTAAATGATGATAGTAATGAAAATTCTATCTTTCATTTCATTTCTGCATACGAATTAAGTCAAGAAATGAATCTACCTTTTTTGACTGAAAGCCAAATAAAATATGTATATGAAAATATGGCAAATAGTGATATTTACATGGAAGATAGATTCGGTTATCTAATGCGCAATCTGTTTATATTTGAGGCAGATAGTGGTATAGAATACAAAATAGTAAAGCAAAATATACAATCGCTATATGATTTGTTTTTTGAGATGCAAGAAATTGAACAATGCAAAATACTTGAAAATATTTTCAATAAAAGATATGCTAAACAAAATAACTAAAACACTAAGAGAATTAACTACTACTGAAAATATAGTGGTAGGCGGTGCAATAAATCCAGAAATGATAGTATTTTCAGAAAGATATTACGATGGCATTTCAGATAATGACTATAATGAGAAATTGGGAGAAATTGCGCAAAAAATTCTTATTGGCATTGTAGGTAATATAGATGTAACGGAAATTACAGATATATATAATGACTATACATTATGTGTAGTTTCAGGAAGTACAGTTGGAATATCAATAGAACAGATACAATATATTGTAGGATTTGATAATTCACAAAAAGAAGTATTTGTCAATACATTCAATTTATTACCTGAAATTAAGAAAAAAGAGTTTATCCAAAATATTTTAGTAGTGGGCAAAATAAAAGAGTTATTGATAGAACCTTTTACAAGCAAATGCGTATAAGTATATATAACCAATAATTATTATGTTCAAAATTAAAAAACTACTGCCACCGTTAAAAAGAGACATTAATGTGTGTGGAAATTGTGGAGCTACATTAGTAAAAGGGCTTGTTTTTTGTCCTACATGTGGCTAATCTTTAACAAGTGCATGGTTTTACCTTGCACTTTTTTATTTTATATTATGGAACTAAAACAAGCGCAAGAAATTGCATGTGCATTATTAGACCTACTTTCTCCTTACTGCGATAAAATCGAAATAGCAGGTTCTATAAGGCGAAAAAAGGATTTTGTGAAAGATATTGAGTTAGTATGTATTCCCAAAAAAGATTCAATAAAAGACTTATTTGGTAATGAATCTGAAACTATACACTCTTTTCATGCTGTATTAAGTGAATTTACCATAAATAAGGGTAATACAAGAAATGGGAAATACATTCAATTTGAAACGCAAGGCATAAATGTAGATTTATTCACAGCTTCAAAAGAAAACTTTGGTTTAACACTTGCGGTAAGAACAGGCTCAGCAACCTTTTCACATACGGTTTTAGCAAAAGGCTGGGTAAAGAATGGCTATACAAGTAAGGAAAATATGCTGTATAAAAATGGTATTGCTTATCCTGTCTATACTGAAAAGGATTTGTTTGATTTGATAGGTATTGAATTTATTGCGCCTGAAAATAGGGTTTAGTATAATAATAAACAAAGCTAATAATATTATTAGCTTTGTTTATTATTATACCTCATTAGCAGATACATCAACATATACGGCTGTATGCCCCCATTCGCTAATGATAGCTTTAAACGCTTTGTCCCTATTTACTGCATCTTTGTAAAATATAGTAAAAGTCCTTCCTATTGCAGAAAATACAAGATTTGAATCTCCTTGCTTTATAATTTGCGTTATATTTCCACAATTAATAATAGATTTCTTTGTTTCGATTATCATATAATTATATTTATAGTAGTAGTACCTTATAGATAAGGTACTACTACTTGATTGTTACACTACAATATTTGCTCCTGCAAATTGAGAACCTGTAATATCTAAGTCAGTAAGGATAGTTGTATTAACATAAATAGTTAGGTCAGATAAAACACAGCCTAAAAACACGCCGTCATTACCTGTTGTGCTACCACATGTTGCCGCTAAATTACTAATATCTACATTCAAAAGAGCAGAGCAATTTTTAAAAGCACTATCCCCTAAAGTAATAGCATTTGGTAGATTTGCATCGGTTAAACTCAAACAACCCTCAAATGCGTTTCTATTCACGTCTAATGCAAATTTCAAGGTAATTGTTTCTAATGCCTCACAATCAGCAAAGCAATAATCACCCACTAACCCAATAGGGCTTGAATTTAAAATGCTGAATATATCCATACTTGTACACAAAATACAACCCATAAAACACTCTATACCTGCACTATTTAATTTAGGGTAGTAAAATGATGTCATTGCCTCGCAACCATAAAAACACCTATTTCCTGCCAACTGTAAAGAATGTATATCAATAGTTGTTGCACTTGTGCAGCCCTCAAATGTACTATTTCCACAAGATGTCGCAGAGGGTAAAATAAAGGTTGTAGCACTTGTACAGCCAGAAAACACATTATCTTGCAACGTAAGTGCGTTATTAAATGTAAATGATGTACAAGACGAGCAGTCCTTAAAGGTTGCATTAGGAATATTTGTCAATAGTGGCAAATCAAAAGATATAGCAGATGAGCAACCAGAAAAAGAAGAATCGCCTACTTGTGTACAATTTAAAAAACTAATCGCTATTAAATTGGTACAGTCTTGAAATGTAAAAGCACCCATTTCTGTTAGTGCTATTAAGGTAGCGGATGTAAGAGAAGCGCAACCATTAAAGCTCTCTTTACCTAAAATAGTACACCCAGAAAATGTTACTTCTGTAACTACTGAGTTTTTGAAAGAATTATCTCCTAATGCTACTATTTTTGAAGAACTGTCGCTTACTTTTAGAACTTCTGTATTGCCAGAAAAAGCACTTGCATTTATTGAGATATTATTAAGTACATCAAATCGTACAGTATTTGCAACTACTGAAAAGTTTATAATATCAGAAATACTGGACAATGTAGAAACCCTTGTACTTATGAAATTATAAAAAGCCTGCTTGGTATTATAAGCATTGGTGTTAAACTCAATAACTATACCGCCCACAGGAATAGGTGAAAACAGAACAGCCTCAAATGTATTATTACCTACACTTACGTTTACAATTTCGCCACCATTAGGAACGCCTATACCACTAAGCTCGTCAAACTCTCCATTATGATTTGCAATACCAATCAATGCGCTATCTGTAACGCCACCAACATCATCTACAATTTGCTTTGGAAAGAAATATGCCACCTTATTTTCAGTATCAAGTGGTAAATCTACGTTGTAGGTATTCACCATTTCATCAAAGTAAGATAGTGCAAGTATTTCGCCTATATAATAGGACGCTCGTTCTATAAATCTGTATAAGTAGTTTGCCATATATACGATATTTTTCTGCAAAGTTATACCTTATATATGTAAGTGCCTATATTAGCTATTTTTGGGCTGTATTTCGCTATCTGTAATACAATGCGATTCTTTTATATCACTTTCTAAAATAGTGTATAAATCGGTTAAATCTGCTAATAATGAAATAGCGTTTTTATACGAATCTATAAATGGTTGTGGGTTTCTTTCTAAATCATTTAATAATTTGGTAGTTTTGCATGGATTTATGCTGATAATATGATAATCAAACTTCAACGTATTTACGTTGTAACAGCATGTAGTATATGGTAGATTTGTTATGACAAACTCTTTATGTAAAATAATATAATCACTATCAATACTATTTGTTTCTTTTCCATTATTTAATAAGATAACATCTAAGGTAATTCCATAAATATTACTCAAAATATGTATATCTTTCTTTATATAGCCCCTTACTAATATTCTCCCATTACTTTCATATACAATTGCTAATCCCATCTTTTTAGCCTCGCTAATTAATACAGGTGTTAATATGCCTGTATTTTTTAGTATTTTCTTAAACTCTTTGATTCCCATTTTGCTTTGTTTTTGGATTTATTTTTTTATTGATTCTCATTAGCATATTACCTAAATAGGCATTTATTCCTATTGCACTCATTAATTCCTGAAACTTACCTTTTTTTGTAGTGTCCAAGTCAATAAGTGTAAATAGTGGCGTATAATTCTCATTAACGAATGTAGTAGTGAATAGGTTACTCATTATCTTTTTATTTTCGACATGAATAATATTCTTTGTAGGTAAGTCGCTGCTATCAAAAGAGTTAATTGGTAGTAATGAGTTGTTTTTGAGTTCAAAAAACATAGTTTCTTTTACAGGAATATCGCATGTAATTGCACCCCTGACAATAAGCATTTTATTCATTACCTGCATAGCGATATAATTTTCAGGTATATCACAATTATAAATATCCGTATTATGGTTTTCGTGTATATGTAATGCTAAGTCAATCATATATTAATTTTAACTATAAACGGTTTTTAAGCTACGTTTGTTTATGCAAACAAAATTCCCAAAACTTGGTTATATAGATATAATTATAATCAATTTATTATGGATTTACTTACTAAATTTTCAAGTATTACGCAGGTTACTGTTTTCGATACACTTTGCGACAAAGACAAAGAAGCTTTAAATATTATACAAGACAATTTCAATGCAGAAATGGACTATCTTAATACTACATATAAGCATTTAAATGACATTCCAAACTTAATGGATATGCCATATTGCAAAGATAAGAACAAAAAAAGCTACAATAGCTTCAAGACAATTATCATGCAAGCAATTGAAAATGCAGAAAAAACAATTACGGCAGCAAAAAAAGAATTTTATTAATAATATCATATATTATTTTGAAACAACCTATTTGATTAAAACGCTTATTCCTGTGATACATGAGTATAGAACCTATACAAGCGACCCAATTGCAAAAGCATATATTTCTTTATTAGAAAATCCAGAAATTGAACCTATTTTGATGTTTATTCAAATGCAAAATAATGGTTTATCTTTTTTCGATAAGGGAATGAGAAATGTAATAGATGCTGCAAAAGGCTGTATATATAGAAAAGCAAATGTGTTATTAAAGGGCAATAAAATAGAATTTCCTGATAGGGCGAGATATACAAATAATTATGGTATTGATAGCAAACTAAAAATCAAAAATGACTGCAATTCACGCAAAATAGTAGCTGCATTGTATTCATGGGAGTTTCGCAGTTTTGGTATGTCAAGACCTTGTGAGGGCGATATGAATAGCATTTTAGCAGATTCGTATGATAGTGGTTTTGTGAACTTTCAAAATACTTACTCATTAAGACCACATGTAAAGGCACTATCTTTGAAGTATTACAAAAATGGAAAATTTATAATCACATTTGATAGCAATGAATCTGCATACGCTTTTTATGAGTTTTGCGAGTTTGATACATTACAGGAAGGTACTTGGTAAAAAATAGCTTAAAAGAGAACACCCGTTACAATTACTTGTAACGGGTGTTTTTTATTCGATAACTTTCATTTCTCTTATAAATTCGATTTCCTTTTTTAGCTTCTCTAATTATGTTACTTGGTTTTATTAAGTGCTTTTCTACTAATTGCATGTTAGTCTTAAACTATTTCAGTTTTTATTCGTTATCTATCATACAAATGTATGAAAATTAATTTTTAATGCCAAATTTTTCTGTAAAATTATATCAAAATTAATAACTTTATCAACATATAAAATGAGAAATTTAGTTTACTATTTCAAAGAAGGTGCGTTTTTGTTTAGTGAAAAATGGCTACAATACGTAAAAGAGTTACAAGAAAACGCTTGTATAGCAGATAAAACACTATGTGTCTTTGCTATCCCTAATCACAACGGCAAAGTAAATACTAACTTGGTGGCAAAAGTAGAAAATGCGATAAATGGTATAAGTGATATTGATAGCTATATTGCACAAAATGAAAAACTAACTACTTCTCTGCGCTATTTTGAGGCTGCAAATAAATCTGATAATATGATTATTGAGGCACTGAAAAAAGAAATTGAGGAGTTAGGAGATGCAAAAAAAGAAGCAAAGATATTTGAAAATAAACTCACAAAAGCAGAGAAACAACTTAGTGAGTTAAAAGACGATATTTCAACTTTGCGAGCCACAAATGCCTTTTTAAAGCAGGAAATAGCAAAAGACGTAACGCAAAATGCTATGTATATAGAGTTAGGTAAGAAACTAAGCAGCAGAAGTATGGAGTTATCGCAAGTCAAAAAAGAAAATGTCATTTTAAAAGCTAATAATCAACTTTTAACTAATAAGCTAAATGAAAGATAAATTTTATAATCAGCAAAAAGCTAATTATTTTGGGTGTAACAGTCATTTTGGAGATGTTTTCACGTTATCGGAAAAAGACTTAGAAGAAATTGCCAAATATAAACAACAACATGAAAACGCTAAAAGCGAAAAGCAATACGCCTACGATGAAAAAGGCAATAGAATTGAAATGACAGAACATTTTTTACCGCCGTTTACAGCATGATAATAGTAGAAAAAGACTACACATATTTATGACAAACTACACAGTAGCGATTAACGCTTATTTCCATTCAAACATACGCATTTACTATATTGATAGCGGCGATACCTTAGAGGCTATAAAACGAGCTTTAATCATATTCATACGTGAAACTATGAATATGTATCATATAGGCAAAGAACCTCTAATAAAAGAAGTAAGGAATATCAATAGCTTGGAATATCTAATGTCATTCCTGAAAAACAATTCTATCAACTGCACATTTCAAGAAACGCCAAACTTAGCAAATGGCACTTTCGCCTAATAATTAAAACTATGACAAAATATACCGTTGCTTTAAATGCAGATTTTTGGATGGAAATATGTATCTACCATGTAGATAGTGAAAATTAATTTGAGGCTAAGAAAAAGGCTATTGCTCAATTCATAACTGAAAAAATGAATCCTTATTACCAGTATAAGGATTTTATATTGCAGCAAGTAGTTTCTTGCAAAAATGTTGAAAGTTTAGGCGTATTCATCTACAATAATGTGATAAATATTTCTATTCAAGTAACGCCCATAAATGTACAAACTATGCTACTTTGGGAGTTTATCCAAAGATAGGATTTGATAAAAGAAAATGGCTTGGTAAATCTAAATAACAAAAATTGGTCAAACGGTTTTGAGGAAATAAATGTAGAATAATATGACAAATTACACAGTTGCTATTAATAATATCCAAGTCCTATTACAGAAAACGAAAAAGGCTGCAAAGAAATATAAGCCTAAACAGGAAGTAAATTGGGTTTCCTATTACGATAAAGAAGGTTATACGCATACCTTTTAAGAATTAAACGATTTTACTTACTGCGAAAGTTGTATAGCAGGTGCAATAAAAGATGCAGAAAAAATGGAACTGCCTGACGATTTTTCAGAAATGACATACCAAACTGAAACAAGTGTAGAAAAAGAATACTTTTTATTATGTGAAACATGTGGCGTGTTCACATATCATTACAAGTCAAGAAATACAGCATTGGTTAAACTTAGAAAAGTTTGATATTACAGACATTCAAGACTGCTACGAATTACACATAGTGTTGAATGATGACATTAGGGCTTTTTCGCAGTGATTCAATGTATTCATTTGCAGGAACAGATTTGATAGAGA
>ERZ650304.1066-NODE-1066-length-11346-cov-5.770171_pt1 | contig 11346 bp, 10 predicted proteins | sample MGYA00376240_ERZ650304 | MGnify/ENA primary metagenome ERZ650304 (study PRJEB26733, sample SAMN07839271) | wastewater metagenome | biome: small river; feature: stream; material: water | place: USA: North Carolina | collected 2016-03-01 ...
CGAAAATCCAACGGCTTGGGCGTTACTCCATGAGTTTGGTCACTGCGGGATGTCTAAGGTTGGGTTCGCATTACGCGCAACGACTAAACTAGATGGTGGCATGGGGCACAGTATCAGACATGATTGGATTCCAGTGATCGGAGGGCTAACCTATACCGGATCGGATGGTTTGGAGAGAGGTACTATTCTAGAAGAGGCGGTAGCAGAGGGTGTCGCATCTTTTGTAAACCGAAGGCTCAGGTTGGTGCCGACGCGGTATAGCGAAGGTGGTACAGATATGCCTGATATGGTCGCCTCGTACGCGAGGTCGACTGACACTCCTAATAAGAACACCTGGTCTGCGTCTAGCCCGGCAGCAATAGCCCTTGAACTAATAGCACGGGAGCTAGGTATTCCTCCTGAACACTACTTTCGTATGTGGGTTGACTATGCAAATGTTGGTATTCAAGACATTGCAGCCAGACAGGAAATGGCTGAGACTATTTATAAAGGTACACGAGGTCGACTGACACTCGCCCAGCTAGAAGAACTGCCCTACCCTATGACCGCGGAGTCTAGTCTTGCGATACTGTGGGCTGTTGAAGATGCTCAGGATGTGCCGAGTCGCCAGCGGTACGCAGATATTTTTACTGGGCGAGGTCCACGCCGCAAGTAATCATAAGCTCAGGGAGTTATACTAGGCCTATGCTCGACCATCACATACAACGAAACATCGTCTACCGCCTGGCCTTCTCCCCTAGTCTGCGTTTTAGTGAACTCAAGCCGGCAGACATCGAGAACAAGCTATTCGACTACCATCTAAAGAAAGTCATAAAAGCTGGCTTTGTAGTCAAGAACGAAGGTGGCCAATATGCTTTGACACCCCAAGGTCGCAAGCTGGGTATCCATGCCCTCAATAACGGACAGGCAATCGTAGACCAAGCCTACTCAGTGTTATTCATGGCCGTACGAAAAGCGGCAGATGACACCTGGCTGCTGTATACTCGCAACACTCATCCGCTCATAGGGCGAACGGGTTTTATGCACGCTACGCCGGTGGCTAATGAGCAAACCACTGAAACGGCACGGCGCGTGCTCAAGGAAAAGACCGGATTAACTGGTAAATTTAGGGCTCTTGGTGGTGGATACTTCAGAGTCTTCGACCAAGATGACTTAGAAAGCTTTACTCACTTCACCCTACTTGTCTGTGACGACGCGAGCGGAGACCTCAACGTAAACGACGAGTTTGCTGACTATATCTGGCAAACTAGTCCTGACTTTGCTGCTAAGGAAATGCTACCTAACATGACCATTCTGGCTGACTATTGCCAACGCAACGAACCCTTTTATATCGAACAGACACTTCAGGCTGACTGACGCATTGCCTGTCGGATGGTGGGTGTAGAAGCCCACAGATCTTTGAGAAGTTGCGTTTCCTGTGTGGAACCAACCGTTTCGGTACGCATTATTCCGGCGATTTTACTGTCAGGGTCTCCCAGTGTAGCTAGCGTAAGGAGTCCGCCCATTGACCAACCGAGGGCTCGACTGGCGTTAATGGCAGCGTGACTATCAAACTTGACGGCCATTTGGGCTTCTAATTCGGTAGTCAGTTGTGAATGCTCTGCTTTGCGGTGGCGAGCCAGGCCAACGCTCCATAGTGTAAGTGCAGCGTGTGCGGCGCTATAACCAAGGTCGTGGTGGGTTTCTCGTCGTATACCACCTTCCCCGTGTTCTCTTACAGCTCGGGATGCATAAAGCCCAAGCGGTGCAAGTGCTATAGTGGCCATGCCGATAACTTCTTCTGGTTGCTTTATTGCACCACGTCGAGGGTTGTACAGTCGAGGAATATCAATTTTGCGATCCAGAACAGGCTCTGCTCCACGCCAGAGCTGCTGTTTGAGGTGAACTATCCCAGAGCCCAAAACAAAACAGGACATAACCCGTGCAAAGTCATCAGTAAGCTCAATTTCTTCACGAACGACGGCATCCATGACATGATCGATAATCTCCGCGCCAGCTCGTTGCTGCTCGAACACCCTGGTACCTGCCACGTAATTTGGTCCTTCAAGTATCTTAATCACAGATGGATCCGTTTCTTTACTGAGAACAGGTCCATCTGGGAAGCTGTAGATTGGTAGATTTAGTGTCTGAGGTATGTCTGGATTGGTCATGTCCTCAGTATCCTGGGAGTCGACTACAAAAGCAGTGAAAACATTTTCACTAGAGCAGACTTAGTGGTGGTACGGTAATCCAGCATTAATAGTGCTGGCTCGGTACAGTGTTTCAGCTAGGACTACCATGGCCAGATCATGGGGGAACGTTAGCTTAGAGAAACTCAGCTGCATCTGAGCTGCTGTTCTCACTTCTTTTTGTAGTCCATCTGGGCCCCCGATTATAAAGCACAGTTCCTGCCCGGTCTGAGCTCGCCTTTCCAGGAGCTCAGCCAGCTGGTGACTAGATAGCTGCTCACCTTCTATGACGAGCGCCACAATGTATGCTTTGCCAGCGGCTGCTAGAATGTTCTCTGCGGTATTTTGTTTATCTGCTAGATGCGTCACCCGAAGTTGGTGGTAGTGTGCCAACCGTTTAGTATATTCAGCCCAACCAGACTGGGCATACGCGAGTTTTGGTTCACCAATGGTAATAAGATGTATCTTCATAACATATACCTAAATACCCAACTGCGCCTTTAAGGTATTCTTCTCAGCCTCATTTGGCCATGGGTTAAAGGTACAGCCCTGCAAGCTAATAGATTGCTGCTGCATTACGGGTGCTGGTTGCCCTGCGCCACCGCAGTAGCGGTGGTCAAAACCAAGCCAATGACCAGACTCATGGTTGATGACCATGGAACGGTAGTCGTCGAGGCTTCCGTTAGCGCCGTTCCAGGCGTCACTGGCATAGCGCCAGCGGTCGTAGTTAATAATGACGTTGGGTGACACCGTGCAACTCCAGTCGCTATCGCAAATAGCTCCAAAGCTCGGCATGTCAGTCGCGCTCGACAGCCAAGCCACCATATTGCAGCCACTTTCTACCTGTGTAAAGCTGACCTGTCCATCCAGTGACCAACCACGTGGATCATTGAGGGTGCTCGTCAGCTTAGCTGCAAAGGCTGGCAACTCCCCTTCGCTAACATTACGCGCTCGCACACAGAAGGTATAGTTCTTAACCAGCTTTGGTGCAGCTACCAGTGTGACGCTGAGTTTTGTCTGCTTGTCTAATGCACTCACCGTGTCTACGGTTAGCTGGCTCAGATTCTGCACTCGTATACCAAGCCCAGTCCCCAAGCTACTAATATATGCAGAAACCTTACCTGAGTTAACGGACGCCTTTGTTCCGGATATGTCGTACCATGACAGGATGTCTTTGGAACTTACCTTCTTGGTTGTGCCATTGTAGCTATACTGGAGTTCCACTGCTTGCTTACTGGTTAGCTGCTTAGCTACTGGCTCCAGATCTTTGCTGGTGACCTTAGGGGTAATGGTATCGAGGGGCATCCAGATTGGGTCCTCGCCAATATAGAGTTGGATGGCTTGTACTACCCCGCTCTTACTAATGGAATATCCGTTCTTGCCAGCGACCAGCTTAGCACTGTCACCGGAAACGTCAATGGTCCAGTCGACACTCGCACGGTTAAAGGTTTTGCTCAGTTTATTGAGTGCTCCGTCGAACTGCTTCTGGTCGTAGTCAACGGATGTGTAGTAGGTGTGTTTGCCGAATAGATTGGCCAGTGGCAGCCACGACCGATCTTCTTTGAGATATCCACTCACCCAATCCCAATTAATCTGCATGCCAAGCTCTTTGGTTGTAACTTTCTGGCTGACTTGCTTGTCTGTACTAAGATAGTTCGTGGTAAACGTTATGGTGGACGGCAGCAGTTGCATGTCACGAACCTGCGTGAAGGATTTGTTGCCTATGCTCTGTCCGGCAAGGGTACTGTTGGGCAGAACTCGGTTCTGGTAGTAGGCAAATATAATGAAGTTAGCGACTAAGAAGAGTCCAGTTACAAGCCCGGTAACTACTAGCACCTTCTTGCGGTTAAGGCGTCGTAGCCTTCCAGTCAGCTTGCGCACGCGTGGCATCTGTAATGGGTTTAACTTCTGTAACTTAACTTTCATTACAGTTAGTATAACTGGCTTTAGCGGAACTGGGCTATAGGCAGTTCATCCCACTCGGTGGTATAGCGAGGGCTACGCAGTTTACGAATGGGTTGCCACTTCTCGGCTAGATCCTCTGCGGCATATCGAATGGTACCGCGCCCGAAGCGTTTGTTAACGGCGTCAAAGGACTCCATGCGCTGCGCAGAACGGTCGTGCTGTTCCGCGTCTGCCAAACCGAGGATATCTGTTTGTAGGTAGCCAGCTGGTTTAAAGTCATGCAGCCATACTCCGGCACGGTGATATTTCTGAGACGGTTCGAAAATATCGGCCATGAGGGTTACAAGGGTTTGGATAAGGGTGCCGGTATCGGCTGTCGGTGTATTAAATACCACTTCCCGACTCCAGGTCTTAAAGCCGGGCTTGTGTTTGTTTGTCATAGCGAACAACCCCGCCCGACGAGTTACCTGGTCAGAGGCTCGTAGTCTGTACGCTGCCTGGGTAGCAAAGCTGGCGAGCGCTGATTCGATAACATGGAATTCACTGGTATCTTCGCCAAAGGTGCGGGTGCGAGCAATGCTTTTAGGTTTAGCGTCCAGTAGCTGCAACCCAAAACAAGTTTCTCCTTTGAGTTCGCGGACCATTTGCTCTCCGCGGACACCCATGAGTTGTCGTGCTCGTTGCAGGCGTAAGTTACTTAAGTCGGCTGCCGTTGCCATGCCTTCACTGCGGAGCTTGGGGCCAAGCCGCCAGCCCACTCCCCAGACGTGCTCAATCTTAGCTTCATCTAGTACTTTGTGGTACAAATCACTTTCAGTGCTCGTCAGGTCTACGACCCCGTCCGCCTCAGGATGGGATTTAGCATAGTCACTTGCTAATTTGGCTAGAGTCTTGCTGCTCGCAATACCAATAGAGACCGGAATGCCAACTTCATTCCAGATACGTTGCTTGAGGATCTGAGCCACTGCTTGGTAATCGGTGTTGGCTAGCTGCGAAAGCTCCAGGAAGGCTTCGTCGATGCTGTAGATTTCGGCTCGTGGAGTAAGTTCAGTGAGGATTCGGATGATACGTTTAGAGACGTCTCCGTACAATTCAAAGTTAGCGGAAAACTGGGTTACCCCTTCCCGCTTAAAGAGCTCCCGGTACTTAAACGCCGGAGCGCCCATGGGGATACCAAGAGCCTTGGCTTCGTTGCTGCGGGCTACGGCGCAGCCGTCGTTACTGCTCAGGACTACGACGGGCTTGCCTTCTAAGTCAGGACGAAAGATACGTTCACAACTTGCGAAGAAGTTGTTGCAATCTACTAATGCAAAGACCGCTTGACTCATTATGTCTTGCCTCGATACTCATGAATAATGTAGGTGATAACACCCCACGGGATGACTTTAGGAGGTAGTTTACCTGCTCGGCTGATCATAAAAGCGTCATCCCACCATATAACAAGGTCACTTTTCTTAGGAGCCAGGGCTCGGTCAATAACAGCAATGTCCCCAGAATAAATACCTTCCTCCACTCCGCTGTCTCCAGCAATGCGCATGTAGAACGTACTAGAGGGATGCCGTACGAGTAACTTAGAAAGATCTAACGGTGACAGTCGCTGGTCGGTGGCAGCATTAGGAAACCCGGTATGTTCGGATACGCCGCTTTCAACTAACTCCTCATGGTCCATATACCTATTTTACAGGGCCTGGTAGGGATTGTCGTAAAAGTAAGCTGACTTACGGAGCGTAGGTGACCGCACCACTTGAGCCAACAGTGCTAATCCAGGTTTGGCCTGGGTTGAGCTTTATTTCTTCCCCTCGAGCGTCCTTGAAGGTGGTCTGGTCTTTGGCATTAGCCTTGATCCAAGTCCCTTCGGTAACGATACCGTCCTGGAAGATAAAGCACGCGCCAGAGCCAATAGCGTTATATGTTGTATACACTCCTTGTCGGCCTTGTGACATAACAAGGGCTATTACGACCTTAGGGCTGAGTTGTGCACCGGATCGTTCGTCGGTGTGTGGTGCACCACCCTCGCTTCGCTTGTAGCTGTTTGTCTTGGCGTCATAGTCGTAGTGTGGGTTGAAGTCGGTACTGGAAATAACCAGGTCAACTGTTTTTGCCGTTGGGGTCTTGTTTGGCTGTTCTTTCTTACGAGCAAGACTGGTAAAGGTACTGGTGGTAAAGCCTTTTGCAGTCTTTAGGGCATCCATTTGTGCGGTGCCGGTATACAAATTGTGTGGTGCCTCTCGGTTGTTTACACGTGTGTAGGAATTACCGTTGGCAAACTGGTCGAGGTCCTTGACTCCGTCTGCGCGGAGTTTAGCGAGGGCGTCGGTGCTGCCTCCAGCATGAGCTATGGGGGCGTCAAAGCCCTGTACCCAGTCCAGGTAGTATGGTCGTACGCTACGCACGGGACCAATGTAGTCTGGCTGTCCTTCTTGGAATAGGGTCAAGAAGCGGGTAATACCACCTTCGGCAATGGCTTCGTATACGACGCCAGCATCCTTGAGGCCAGCTTGTGGACGGGCGTCCAGGCTGTTCTCGATCATGATCCCCGTAATGCTCCGCTTGTTGAGTTCTGGTGAGATTTGTACACCAGTCAGCTTACTGGCTTCGGTCTTGGGCTTCTCTACCTTCTTCACGGCTGCCTGCTTCTTGGCTGGAGCGTCTGCTTTCTTACTCCCACCAAATACTACAAGACCTAGCACGATTAGGCCGGCTAGGAACAGCCCGGTACTTATACCCAGAAGGATCTTCTGCTTCTTAGTAAGATCCAAGAACCATTGCTTAGGGCTGCGACGTGTTTTCTTTTCCTTGGACTTTGGCTCTTTTTCTGGTGCCGGTGAATCTTCTGTTGGAATGTTACTGTCGTCTTCAGAAGACGTATCTACGCTTTCATGCCCATCTTCGGACGGAGCTTCGCTGTCTTCTAGCTCTGGTTCTTCTGGTTTTGGTGGCCGGGGTGTTTGTTTTGGCTTAAAGACAAAGTCGTTATTCATGCCATCTATTGTATCAGAGCTTATGCTTACTTTTGCTCAGTCTTCCCGTGATCTATGAACTAATAGCAGTATTGAGTCGGCTCAGGCTTTTGTCTTTACCTAGTACATGGAGTGTGTCAAACAAACCCGGTGAGAACGGCGCACCGGTTGTTGCAATACGCACGAGGCTAAACAGAATACCTGGCTTGGTATCTAGTTTTTCGAGCAGGCTATTCAAGCGATTCTCTAGATCGCCCACGCTAAAATCGGAGTTTTGTAGTTCTTGCACAACTGCTCGTAACAGGTCTTTCTTCTCTTCCTCGGATAACTTCTTGAGTTGTTTATTCTTGGGATCGTTCAGGAGGGTTCGGACGGCATCCGCTGACGGTTCGCTAAAGAAGAATTCAGTTAGTTCTGGTAGTTCACTAAAAATCTTGAGGCGTTCCTGGGTAATGGCTAGGACGGCCTTGCGGTAGTCTTCGCTGAATCCTCCGCTATTCTCTGGCCAGAAGCCTTCTGTACGGGCATACAGGTCGTCTAGAGTTAGGCCGCGGATGTGCGCGCCGTTGAGCCACAGTAAACGCTGTTCATCAAAGCGGGCACCACTTTTCTGGACGCGATCGAGACTAAACTTCTGGATGAGTTCGTCTTCGCTAAAGACTTCTTGCTCGGTGCCGTCGTTCCAGCCAAGCGTCGCCATAAAATTGACCATTGCTTCCGGCAGATAGCCTTCTCGAGCATAGTCGAGGACATCTTTGGCACCATCCCTCTTACTCAGTTTCTTTTTACCATCAGGTCCTAAGACGTATGGCATTGTAGCTAATATCGGCCGTGCGATATCGAGCGCTTCGTAGAGGTTGAGAAACTTCGGAACACTAGATAGGAATTCTTGGCTACGTGTAACATGAGTGCACTCCATGAGGTAGTCATCAATAATATGGCAGAAGTTGTACGTTGGGTATCCGTCTGATTTTATAAGAATGAAATCATCAATAGCCTCGGGTCCAGCGTGGAGATCTCCCATAACGGCATCGTTCCACTGGTAAGCTTTAGGGTCTGACTTAAAGCGCAGTGGCTTCGTGCCATCCCAGTCGGTAGATAAGTTCTCAGGACGGTGATTGCGGTACAGGAATGGTTTCTTGGCGGCTTGCGCTTGTTCACGGAAGGCTTGCACTTCTTCTGGCGTGTATGGGTCTACATAGGCGCGGCCGGCGTCGAGGAGCTTCTGAGCCCATGGCTTGTAGGTATCGAGTCGTTCGCTTTGCTTATAGGGACCATGATTGCCCCCAACTGATATGCCTTCATCCCACTCGAGTCCTAGCCAACGCAGAGATTCTTGAATATGTTCACCACTGCCTTCTACTTCCCTTACCTTGTCGGTGTCTTCGAGGCGAAGTATAAAAGTTCCCTTAGCCTGCCTCGCTATAAGCCATGCAAACAATGCCGTACGAATACCACCTACGTGTAGGTAGCCAGTTGGACTAGGTGCAAAACGAGTTCGTACAGTTTTCATCTGAGGTAGTATACGCTAACAGGGGCGGATAGCACAATGGGACTATATAGAAGCAACGATATTTGTTAGCTGGTCACGAGTGAGATCGGCATTGCCATCAATGGTATACCAGACACCATGGCTAATCCAGGTTGCCCGTGAGTCGTCGTATATATAGACAGGCTGGCCTTTAATAGACGTTGTTTCGTACTGCTTGTTCTGTGTGGCCAGGTAATCTTCTCCAAGGCTGGTGTTGCTCTTGCCTGTTGCCGTCTGGGTAATGGCGTACTGTCGGTCGTCGCTATTGGAACGGAAGTTAATAACCACCATACCCTTCTGGTACTGGACTGCGCCTTCTCGACTAAACCCTGCTGGGCTATAGCTTGGTACTGAAGCGCTAAACCCAATAGTAGATTGAGCGTTACGCAGTGCGATACGAGGAGCGTTCTGGTATGCAAAGAACACACCGAGGATTAGGACGCTTAAGCCAGCGAGACCTAGTCGGCCAAGACGTTGGTGCTTCTTGTGGGTTTTGTGGGTAGACTTGTGCGAGTTGGCGGACTTGAGTGCTTCTTCAAAGATATTGGGCTGGCTGGCATGGCCTGAGCGAGCGTGTGCCTTGGGTGCAAAGTGATCCAGTGTCGGCGGCGTGTCGTGTATGTCGTATCTGTCGGTTGATCGGTGTTTCTGAGCCTGTGGTGCTACTTGGACAGGGAGACTGGCTGTTTTAACTACTACCGTGCCGTGATGGTTAAACTTAGAAATGTGTTTGCTCCGAATAACCTGACTGTGTGGTACTTCCTGAGATCGATCATGACCATGAAAAACGGTGTGCTTTGGCTGGTTAACGAGGCCAGCTACGGCTTTAGCAGGACGTGGGGCCTGTTCAATAACGGGCTTCCTGACGGTACTACGAATCAGCGTCTTAGGGCGTTCTCTCCGGACGTGTATAGTAGTTGCCTGCCTCCCCGAACTTCTTTCGACACTTGGGTCTTTGACCGTAATCTTGTGGGCTTTGGATATCGGTTCTGCTAGAGCGTGCTTCCGAGTGACTGGGATAGTGGTGTGTGAGGGACTAATAACCTGTGAAGTAGAGAGGTCATTAATAGGACGACCAGTAGTAGAATCGTAGGTTTTGCCGTTAATTGTTATTGTGTTTTTTTTGACACCCAAGTGTTTGTTCCTTCGCGTGCTCTTATACATCAATAGTACCGGTAATGCTTGTAACTTACAAGCAGTCCTCACACCGGCGTGATATACTAGGACCAACTGTTGCCTAACAAAAACTATGGATTTTCTAGACCCAGCAAAGAAGCGCTCACACAATCGTCGACTCGTTATCGGGTATATCTTAGTAGGCGTATCAATTCTGCTGACTTCCATCATCCTGATTTTCCTGACCAATGGCTACGATGTAGACCGCAAAACAGGTGAAGTTATCCAGAACGGCCTGATTTTCGCCGACACCGCTCCGGAATCGGCAACCATATATCTGAATGGTAAAGACAATGGCCAAACCGATAAACGGCTAACGGTGCCAGCTGGTAAGTACGACATTGAGTTTAAACGAGACGGCTACCGTACCTGGAAGAAGACTCTGCAGCTAGAAGGCAGTACCATTGAACGCCTAGTTTACGCCCGACTGTTCCCTACTAAACTTTCTCAAGCTACCAGCGCAACCTACTCGGGTACGCCAACCTTCTCTACCCAGAGTCTCGACCGACGCTGGCTAGTTGTAGCCCAGCCTGGATCGCTGACCGACTACCAGATATTTGATACCAACGACCCAGCTAAGGACCCCGTTGAACTCAAGCTGCCACCAAACATACTGACTGCAGCGACCGGTAACCAATCTCTAGAACTCACCGAATGGGCGTCAGACAATCGCCACGTATTGCTGCAGCACAACTACGACGACAAGTCTGAATTCATAATGCTCGACCGAGAAGACGCAGCGAACGCCGTTAATATCAATACCTTACTTGCCGTAACGCCAAGTAAGGTCACACTGCGGGATAAGAAGTTCGACCAGCTGTATCTCTACGACGCTGCGACCAAACAACTCAGCACTGCGGAGACTAAAACCAAGCAGATCACCCCACTTATTAAGGACGTGAATGCCTACAAGTCATATGGTGCTGACATGGTGCTGTACTCTACGACCGATGCTGCTAAGCCTGGTAAGACCATTGTGAAGGTCTGGGATGACAACAAACCCTATACCCTGCATACCTTTAACGAGACAGACACTCTACTAGATCTTGCCCAGTTTGACGGAGCTTGGTATGTCGTTGTTGTGCCAGTCAAGGAAGGTCGTGTATACATCTACAAAGATCCGTTCGACAAGATTAAGGCTAAGCCAGCAACCGAGGCTACTGCCTTTGCAGTTATGAAGATGACTGATGCTGCCTTCCTGTCCTTCTCGGCTAACACTCGCTTTGTGGGCGTACAATCTGGAAAGAAGTTTGCCGTCTACGACCTTGAAACCAACCGTCGTTCTGCCTACGAAGTCCCGGGTGACGTGCCGATTACACAGAAAGCAACCTGGATGGATGGCCATCGTTATATGTTGGATCAAGGTGGTAAAGTAGTCGTCTTTGACTTTGACGGTATTAACCGACAAGAACTATCTACTACAATTGGTGGTGTCTTGCCCTACTTCACTCGTGACTACCAACGACTATATACTTTGTCACCTGTAGAAAACGATCCAACAAAAGTTACACTGACTCGCTCTAGCCTCAAAGTTAACCTTAAGCCATAGTTTCTCGTACTACTACCCTACGAGAACCAATCCTTAATGCGCTCCCATAGGCTTGGC
>ERZ650304.1070-NODE-1070-length-11296-cov-4.875812_pt1 | contig 11296 bp, 22 predicted proteins | sample MGYA00376240_ERZ650304 | MGnify/ENA primary metagenome ERZ650304 (study PRJEB26733, sample SAMN07839271) | wastewater metagenome | biome: small river; feature: stream; material: water | place: USA: North Carolina | collected 2016-03-01 ...
CTGGCTGGAGCAGTCGGTTGGCTACGTAATTCAACCGCATTGCTCATGTTGAAGGCTGGACTTGGTCATGGTTTGACCTTGGTTATTTCATCAAGGTCTTGCTTAACGTGATACAGGGCTTCGTCACATCTCGGATAGTCGCTTACGAGCCAACCGCAGTGATAATCTAATATCTTTTCGACTGCTGCCCGCTGCTCAACCGTGAGGGCTGGCATTTTTTTAATATCTTCGTTCCATGATTTACTTCTCATGGCGTCACCAGCGCTTCGTCAGGAACCTCAAAAAATCCCAACGCGCCACACCACGGAATGAAGGGCATAGGCTTGGGATCGCGCAGCACGAAACCATATTTTCCCATAAACCAAGGCGACTCGCTGCGGTCAACGCAGTCGACGATTTCCACGGAGCCGATGATGCCACCGCGTTGAATCGTTACGGGGCCGGGGATTATTACCGGCTCGGGCTTGGGCGTCATGGCGGGCCGTGCATGCTGAGCGAATGCAATCGCGTCGACGTATCCGGCTTTGGTCATTCCCTTGGCGGCGTGAATCAGAACGCGGCCACGGAATTTCGTGGACCAGTCGCGGTTCTCGATGTCCTTGCCGCCCTCGATGATGAGCAATGCCCAGGGCTGGCGGATGGAGAGGGCTTTCATGCAGCCCCCAATGCGCGCCGCGCCTCATCCCGCGCCTGATTGATCTCTGCCATCATCGTGACACTGCCGCCGCGATCCGGATGATGGAGGCGCGCCAGTTCACGGTAGCGCGCTTCGACCATTTCGACGGTCAGCGTTGCGCCGGGTTCTAGTCCTAGTGCCACGTGCCACGTTTTGCGTTTGTTCGGGTCAGGCAGGGCAGCGAAACCCGCGAAGGCACGCTCAAGCATGGTCCCGCCACCGTGCCGCTCTAGACCGCGCAGATAGGCCAGAGCCATGGCGAGACGCCAGATATTCGCCGCTGTGGTCGTGAAGTAATCGGTGGCCATCACCATCGACTTGCCGTTCAGCGTGAAATAGAGAGCCACGCCGGGATCTCCAGGTTGTTGATCGCCACGCGGCTGGCCATTCAGCAGCAGGCGACAATTCGTTGAAAGAATCTCGTCTTGAGCACGAATGCGGCGAATCTCCTCGGTGATCTTGTTGCGGGCGAAGGGGAACCCACAGGCTGCTGATCCGATAGGATTCTTTCTTGACCCTTCTTGGCGCGGCCAACCAGTGGGCCAGGCTAAAGGAAATGCAGTGACACTCATGACCCTGCCTCGCTCCACTGCTGCGGTTCCGGTTGCCGTTGCTTGGCCAGGAAATCACGCCACGGCATCCAGGGCCGACCGGGGGGATGAAAGCCCCATTGGCGCACGCGGGGGCCGGTGGTGACGATGGTCCAGGTGTCGGGCAGGACGTCTTCGACGGCGTGCTGGTGGTGTCCCAGGCGTTGGATGCGTGGGCCACCTGGGCGGCGGGTGAGTGTTTCGCAGTCAGCGAAGGAAACCCCAGGAATATCAGTGTTGTCAGCGAGGGCTTCATAATCTTCCCGCCCTTCGGCTGACGGTCGGCGTTCGGTGTAGCCGCCAGCAATCACCGACGTATCAAATTCACACCACGGATGGTCATGCAGAGCGCCATCATCATCACCGCGCACGAAGTGGTGGAGGAGCACGCTATCACCCGATTCAAAGGCGGATCCGTCGCCATCGCTGCGTTCACTCGGTTTGGGTGTCGTCAACCAGAACCGGGCGAGGTAGAGCTCGCTGCCGTCGCGGCTGGCGATCATCTGGCAGTGTTGTTGTTCCCAGCAGCGCAGGGCGGCACGGTGCCACCACTGGGCATCGCGGGAATTATGGCGATGGACGAGGCCGGTGAGGTGATCGAGAAGGTCGTCGGGGGTCATGGGGTTTCCGTGGATAAGAGGGACAACGTGCCCAGGGTTTCGGCGTGTTGGCGGCCGATGGCGCGCACGCGCTCGATAGGCAAATCGCGCCAGGTTTCGCGAGTGTGGGTGAGGCCAGAGGGAAACAGGATGGGTTGTTTGAGGTCGTCGGCCCAGGCCAGGATGGTGCCCAGGCTGGCGATGGTGAGCCCGGCGGCGGCGGCCATCCATTCCGATTCCTTGCCGTCGACGCGGCACCCGTTGGCACGCAGCAGGGCCAAGACGTCACCACTGGCGATGGCGGCGCGAATCGCCGCGATGGGTTTGGAAATTTTCTTTCGACGCGGGTCTTGGTTTTTGAAATCATCACCCACCCCAGCGCCGCCGCCGCGCCGTGGGTTCGCGCCGGCGTCCGCACCGTCGTCAGACGGCGCGGCGGCTCTGGTCAGATTTTGTTTAATCTGATTCAATTCAGTCTGATCTAATCCAATCTGATCTAATGGTGCCTGGAGGCTCCGCGATGGCTCCGCGTGCGCTCCAGGTGCGCTCTGGGTGCGCTTGCGGTGGGCGGTGAAGCGATCGCGGTCGCGTTGGTAGGCTTCTTGGCCGTCAAGGTCGTAGCCATACACGCGCAGGTGATCCCCTTCCCAGGCAGCAAGTTTGGCTTCCACGACTTGTTCGATGTGTCGGCGTTTGAGCTGGCCGTTGGTGAGGGCTTGCCATTGTTTGTCGCCCCAGGCTTTCGCGCCCAGAAATAGGCCGCTATTTTCGGCGCGGGCACAGGCAACCCATAGCCACGACGTGGCGGCTTGGACTGCCAGCGGGGCGGTGCAGTAGCCCACGGTGTCGACGTAGTGCAGGTAGGTGCGGTGGTATTTCATGGCAATTTCCTGCACAGTATGCGCTGCATAAGCGCATAGGTTTTCGGCGCGCGCCACGAACCGTCGCCGCGCCACTCCGGCACCTCGTCATCAAAGCAGGCGCAGATTTCGCCCCAGGCGTTGACCAGAGCAGCCCAGGCTGGCGACACGTTCGCCATCTCACCGATGCGGTCAGCCAGTGCCGGCACCGCGTCCAAGAGCAGACGGCAGCGCCGCAGGTCGCTGGGGTCCACGGGATGGTGTGTGGTGCCGAAATTATTCTTGATCGGCAGCCCAGCCAGGTGGTGCGCGATGGCCTCGGAGGACAAGCCCCGCTCACCAGTTGCCAGCCATATCACCAAGTCATCGGAAAGGGTCAGAGGCATAGAGACGAGTACTCCCGAATGGAAAGTGGTAGAGAAATATCGAATTCAGACGGCGCGGCGGTGCTGGGCGTCGTCCCAGCGGCAGAAGTCTAGGAATGAGTCCCAGGTGCCCCAAGAATCCAGGAAGCGCTGATAGCGCGCCTGGGATCGGGTCATCGTGCGGATGCGCCCCATACCGTGATAGGCGACGCGCCACGTCGGATGGCAGGGCTTGATATGCCCCGGCTTGTCGCCATCGAATAGCACGCCGAGGTGGTGGCCCCGGTCCTCAGCGATAATACCGGGCTTGCCATCCACGGTAACGCGGCGACCGATGTCGGCAGGCACCTGATAAAAGTCCTTGGCGTAGCCCATGGATTAGGCCCCCGTCAATTCGGTGCGCAGGTGGTTCGCAAAAGCGGCCCACACTTCGTCCCAAAACCATGCTACAGACGACTTCTCTATGTTGACAATGCAGTACCATGGCTCATCGAAGTCTAGTCGCGCGATATCGTCAGGAGTCTGGCAGTTTTTTACGTCCTCATAGAGATCTCTCGCCCGTTCTGCGTCAATATCCCGATTGCGCCGCAGATCGATGATGGTGGCCATCGCTTTGGCTTGAGACTTTTCTCGGTCGAACTCCGTCAGGGCGTTGCCGTTGAACAGCTTGCCGAGCGCGTAGTCCTTATTGAGACTCACCAAGAATTGCTTCAACGTCTTCGCGCCGCGCGCACTCCAGTAATGACAGCCATTCAACTCGGGATGCCACGGACACTGGACGGACACAAACCCGCTGGATGGTTGCAGCATGATGACGCATTCAGCACCGACCTTGTACACTTCGACGCCATCAATGTTACTGATCGCATAACGAGGGAGATTGGCTGTGGCAGTACCCATGTTCAGCCCTCTCCCGTCGCGGCGGATTTGCCGCAGGTGGGAAGAGATTCGGGCGTGCTAGTGCATTCGACGCCGACCAGCGTGCGCAGATCCACGGTGCAGATCGCGCTGCCATCATCGTCGCGGATGGTGTATTGGTGGTACTTCCAGCGATTGAGGAGAGCGCGTAGGCGGTTGGCTTCGCGGACTTCGCCCGCTGGCGAGAGGCCAGGAAAGGGCACCGCTTTGCGCGGATCGGTGGGCGTGGCATGGATCAGCGTCAAGCTCATACGAGGGCCATCCAGGAGAGCAGGTGATCGCCTTCACGGGTGAGGGCGACGGTGATGCGGGCGCGGCGGGAATCGTATTTGGCATGCACTTGAGCGCAGTGGCGGGCACAACTGAAGAGGAGTTCAATTTCGCGATGTAAAGCGGCAACGCCCTGCGGGAGAATCAATTCGGTGCGATCATCGATGGCCCATTCAGTACAGTCGCTAGCGAGGCAGGCGAGGCGATCACGGGGATCGTCGCTAGCGATTTCGACTTCCTTGGCACCACCGGAGAGCCGGGCGGCGTGCCAGAATTCACTGACGGTGGCGGCGCGGGTAATGACACCGGGGTAAATAAAAGTCTTCATGCGTTGACGACAAACGCGATGGGTGGTGGAGTTTTCGCGTGTACGCGCGGCGGTGTGGCGGTGGCCAAAAGACCATCACAAAGCCGCAGCGTGGCTTCACGCAGGGCCAGTATTTCCGCCTGCCCCGTCGCCAAGATGGCCAGTGCTTCGCCAGTGGGTGACCAGCGATTGTGCGCCCAGATCACCGCCGGAATAAACCGATAGCTGGGCCGTTTTTCGCCGCGCAAGACCGCACCACCGGGTGGCGTTAAATGACCATCGACCAACAGCGCGGTATATTGAGCCCGATCCACGCCCAAGTATTCGCACAGCGTTTGTGGGGTCACCAGGCGGGTGTCCCACCACGGCAAGGGCGTGCCGGTGACGGGATGGCGCAGCAGCGGTAAGGAAATGGGGCCGCTCATCGGCTGACCTGCACCAGCAACAGCAGCACCCCGCCCACGATGCAACACACCGTCAATCCCGCCGCCAGATAACCAACGACGGCAAAAATCTGGTGCCACCGCTGCCGCTGACGGGCCGCACGATTGGTGAGCGTGGACCGCTGGAAGGGATTGGGTGCTTGGGCAGCAGCGTGAAATCGCGCGGGATCCACGATACGCGCCCCACAGCGAACACCAATCAACGTGGTGCCCTCCTGGTCGGTCACGATGGGATAGATCGGACTGTAGCCGATGACGCGCCCATAGGCGTCGCGATGATAACCATCAGCAGGAGCACTCATCGTCCACCTCCGGGAAGTGAATAAAATTGCCATGCGAGCACTAAATCGATTTGCCGACCGGGCATAAAATCGTGCGAAAAGGCGAGTGATAACCGGATGCGCCGCACCCGTAGACGTACAGCGGTATCATGCATGGACGCACGATTCCAGGGCAGGAATAAGCACCTCGGCTTGTTGGCGGCGCATCTCGTTCAAAATATTCAACAACATCCGCGCTTCATGGGGCGTGATGCGTCTGTCGCTGAGGGCCGTCGCAATTTCGCCGGTCAACACACTCATCTGCTGGAGTGCGCCGATCAATGCACCAGGTGCGCGGATGGGTTCACTGCTGACGGAATGTTCACCATCCAGATACGCGATAATGGCATCCCGCAGCGGCGGATGGATCACCCCGAGATCAAGCCCAACCAATAACGGCCACGCCATCAAATCAGCACCCCAGCGCCCAATCGTGCTGCCTGCGGCCACGCCGAGATCACGCGCCACGGGGCGCTGCCCGCGTTCGTCGATGTGATTACTGATCACGTCAGCGATGCGAGACCGCAGCAGCGGATGGCCAGGTGCTGCAGACATGCGGCGGGGTGCGTGAGAGGATGTCGGCATGACCTTATTCCCCTATCCGCGCGGTACCGGGCACTTCACAGCGCAAGGCCACCAAAATGGCCGCGATGGGTGCCCCCACGGCCAGGGCGTGGCGCAATTGGGCTACCAGCCCGGTGTGAGTATCCACTTCGGCGGGGTGCTCTTGGCACCAGGCCAAGACGGCAATGCCGTAGGAGCGATCAGAGTCAGTAGCAGGAATGGTGACGGGCATCGGTCAAACCGCCTGTCTGGCGGCGTGGCGCGCGTGCAGGTCGGCCCAATACGCCTGTTGGGCGGCGGTATAATTGATCAGCCAACCGTCGAACAGCTGCCGCTCATCGACCGACAATCCGCGATCGGCAGACCGGTGAATAATCCCGCGCAACCAGCCCGCTTCGGCGAGGTTACTGTCCGATATATCCTGATCCGACCGGTTCAGGTTGTGGTGGCCATAGCGACGCATCGCGTGCGAAAGCCCGTCCAGACAGGCATTGAGTTCGGTCAGATTCAGTCTTTTGCGGTGGCGGGGCATGGGTCAGCCCTTTCCGTCACGGGGCAGGGAGGCGCGACGGCAGGACTCTTTGCAAGCGGCGTAGACCTGGGTCGGTGGAACGCCCAGCCGTTTAGCCATAGATTTGAGCGCCTGGGAACCAGGCATCTTCTTCCCATTTTCATACGCCGACACATGGCCTTGGCCGCCGAGTTCTGCTTGGGTTAGCACACGCGCCTCGCGGAGCTCTTTCAGGTCTTGGGGTGGCACTGCATTCTGCATGACTGAAATACATCCAAAATACTCCATCAAAGTCAAGCCTAAAATACTCCGTTAATACTCCATTAACACAACTAGTAGATCTGATAAGGGTTTAAGGTGCGCGAGATCAATTCAGTACAGGAGAGGCTAAGGCGGGTCGCGCACCGACGCGGGATAGAGCTGCAAGAAATCGCGGACCACTTCAACTGGAAGCATCAAACCGTGCAGCGCATCGGATCTCCGGGGCGTCCAGAATTTGAAAAATTACGTTTAATTGCTGCATTTATCGACGTTGATTTTGACTGGCTCATGGGTGGAGGATCAGATGAAATACCTTCGCCGACCGTCACCGATCGGGAAAATCAGCAGATCCAAGCCCTTAATCAGACCATCAAGGTCATGGGCGCCCAGATCGCTGACCTTACCGCTCGATTACAAGCACTTGAGCAAGCCGGTGTAACTCAGTCCGAGCAAGAGCTAGCCGCTCGCCAGCGGCGAGTAGCTGACCTTGCGTATCGCGCAGACTTTCCTGAATTACCTGAAACCGATGCACGGAAGGGTAAGGTACAGTGATGGGAAATTGGATAATTTTCGACATAGACGCGCAGGTATGCACATGCCGTGCCGTTTTTCAGCGAGCGAATAGGGTGACAGCTCACTCTAGGGGGATGTATCGATCGTGTATAACTGGGATCGATGTCTCGACTGCGCCAGCCACCTCTCAGACCTGTTGTGCAGATCCTCAAGACCGAGGCAAAACGTCGCGGCTGGACGGCGTACCGACTGGCGATCGAAACAGGATTGCAGGCACAGACCATTCGCCGCTTGCTGGGCGGCCAGGGATCGCCCAGCTTGGACACCTTGGAAGCAGTAGCGAAAGCCCTGGGGTTGAAGCTCGGCGCGTCGCCAGAGTAGATGGCCAGTGGTTGGCAGTTTGATATTACCATATGCATGGAGTCATTATGAAAAGTCTCGTATTCTTATGGTGTATAATGGGCTGGTGTATGGGCATGGAATGTAGACCAGAAACAGAAGAATTTTATACCCTTCAGGATGGCCGCCAGCTGCGCGGATGGTGGGATGCCGAACAACAGCAGATCATCATAAAAACCGGAAAAACGTCAGCTAGTATAGCTTTAACAACACCGCAGATTAGCAGTCATACGCCGGTAATTCCACAAAAGACGACCACAGAAATACGTTTAGAGGCTCTACGGGCTGAACGGGAAGCGGTAAAACAGGAAGCAGCAAAACGAGACAAGGAAGAATTAATAAACCAGGCTAGGGTGGAAATTGCGCGACGAGATGCAGCCGAACAAAGCAAGGCCGGATCCATCGAAAAACAGCCAAGCCCGTGGGAATCGTTTGGTGAGATATGCAAAAGGGCAGATGAAAACCTAGACACACTCAAAGAGATGCCAGATTTTAGCACCATGAACGGAATCGTTTTCACTGACGCGGATAAGCATACGGCGTTGCGCTTCACCGAAAGAGGCTGGCTTTCGATCGAGACGGGAGCCGAAACCATCTGTGATCATATTTATATAATTCCTGTGATTCATAATGCGGATCAAACCGTGCTGTATGTCGATGCCTATGCCCAGCAAATAGACGGACATTTTCTTAATAATCCCCAGCGTATACGCATGCTTTTAGGCGACCACGGCGATCATCAAAGCCTGATCATGGCTCAGTGCGGTCGCAATGGGCAGCCCCTGCAAAACACTTTCAAGACCATGACGGCCCCACCACTTGTAAAACCATGACCGATTTTCCCGGCGTACATCGGAAAGGGCCAGGGCGCGGCTGGATCTATCGCTGGCGCGAGTTTGATCACGCTAAAGGTAAAATCGTTAAACATACGAGTGAAGAATTTAATAGCGCGCGCAAGGCTGCCCAGGATCGCACCCAAAGAAAAGCCGATTTAACACGGGCATCGGTCGCCTTACGACAGCCACATCGTCAAGGTATCACGCTGGAACAAGCCTGGGAATCTCACCCCAGCACGGTGCGCGAAAACGCCACACGCCGCGAGAAATACCGGAAATATCTTAAGGCCTTTACCGACCACACCGGCATCGTTGCGTTGCATAAGCTGACCTATGCCGAAGTCTCTGATTGGGTGCAACATTTATTAAATGAAAAAAAAGCCTGGGCCACGCGCATGCATTACCTGATGCCGATACGCCGCGCCGCGCGTATGGCTCCCAGTCATGGCCTGCCCGATGTGTTGGCACATTTGCAAATCGATGAACGCCCAGACGAACAGCAAGAAATCCAAGCTTGGACACTGCCCCAGATCATGATGGCCTGGAAAGCCTTAGCCGATAATCGCCGCGCCCGCGTCTGTCTGGGTCTGGGCGCTTTCCTGGGCTTACGTCCCAGCGAAATCTACCGCCTGCGGTGTGGTGATCTTGATGCAGAAAATCGGCTCTCCATTGGACTCAAACAGGCCGGCGACACCGATACCCGACCCGTCAAAAACAAATCGAGCCGCCGCTGCTTACCCATCCCCAGTCTCTTGCTCCCAGAATTACGCGCCTTGATTGGCACCCGCGCCCCCGATGCACCCCTGATCGCCACCGCCCGCGACGGCAAACCCTTCAACGAAGTCACCCTCGCCGAATGGCTCGGCCCGATCCTACGCGAAAAAACAGGCCACCCGCTCAAAGTAAAGCACCTCCGCAAAAGCTTCGCCACCTGGGCACTCTCCGCTGGCCTGGACTTCTACCACATCGAAGCCTATCTCGGCCGCGCCACCCCACTCACCACCAGCATCACCGGCCGCCATTACATCGCCGACCTCTACCGCCTGATCAGCCGGCAACTGGATCCCACAGCACTGGCCATCGATCGCCACCTGCGCACCGCCCTCAAAGATAAAACCATCGTCGCCCAGACTCAGCGAGAGACCGAAATTTCTATACGATGATGTTGCCGCGTCACCCGTTGAATCAAATTCGAATAATTCCACCCCGGTTGTTACCCAACCCGCTGCGAGCCAGTAGAATATAGAATCGGCATATAAACTGGACCAGAAAGTTGTATCAAATTCGTCATCGCAGCAGATCAATGATGGGGGACACTTTGGGGGACAGCTCTGCCTGCCCGCTGCTTTGGGGACCATAAGACCACAGCCAACCGCATTTAAATGAGTTGAAATCAACTCAAAACAGACGCCAACCATAGCCATATGGTGCAGTAAAGCGCTACCCCATTGCTTTTGACTCTCCTAGTCCTGGTTCGAATCCAGGCAGGGTAACTTATAAGATAGGCTGTAGTAAGTGTTTATAAAGTAGTAGAAAAGGAATGGGGGACAGGTGGGGGACAGTCCCGCCTGGAGTGTCCCCCTTGCATTCGGTAGTGGTGTCGGCATTTGATCAAGTGTGCGCCGTGTAGTGAATATACAGTTCTTCACCAATCGCATGGGGGAGAATCCGCAAAGAGCCCCAAGAATTGCAGAAGATTTTGCACAAAACTACCTGCGCCTTTTACAGCGCGGGAAGTCATTGAAATGGGATCTAAGCGGCGATTCGTCGATCTTCCAGGTGTGCACCGATGCGTTAGGGCCACTCCGACCCGAGGTCAGATGTGAGAGATATACGGTAAACGCTGTCGGGCACTGGCTTTCAGATAGATTGGACAGCCCCGCAAGCATCAAGCGGTACATCACGGCTTTCGGATATTGGGTGCGGGCAACCGGATTACGTCGGCTAGATCATCAGGTTGCCGTGACGCATCGTTACCTCTTGGAGTATCGTGATTACCTGACTCAGCAGTCCTGGGCCGCTCGATCGATCAACACCCACCTACAAATTCTGCGCAGCTGGTTCACGTGGTTGCGTGATCTCGGCCTGCTTGAGCGATCGCCGTGGCGCCGTGATCTTTTGGTGCACGTCGACAAGGGCCGGTTGTATCACGTCAACCGTGTGGGGCATACCCGGCGCCGCCTGACTATTGATCAGGCCAATGCCTTCCTGGCCTACGCTTGGCAGCGTCCACCGCGTGAATGCCTGGCATTGGTCTTATTGGTGGTGGCTGGCCTGCGACGTAGCGAAGTGCGTGATCTCACGCACAGCGATCTCTTTCGGGAAGGTGAGCAGCTTTGCCTGAGCGTGCGGGGTAAAGGGAATAAGACTCGCCCATTGCCGTTAGAGCCAGTTGTTGTCAAAGCGGTAGAGCGGCATCTCGCGCATCATGCTTGCCCTGGTCGGCCAGCTATCACCGGTGCATTGCTGCGCAGCGTTGATGGTGGGCCGATCCATAGCAATACGATTGGCAGATGGGTGCTGTCAGCTGGTAGAGCCATTGATCGGCCCGACCTGACACCCCACGAACTGCGCCGCACCTACGCCACCTTGCTGCGCGATCTTGGCGCACCCCTGGAAGTCACGCAGGTCATGCTCGGTCACAGTAGTCCTGTCCTGACGAGGGAGTTCTATGACGTGGGGGATCGACGCTGGACAGGGGGGACAGGCCTTACTGTTCCAGTGGTCGCATGACATGAAGACTATCAATGTAATTAAAGCGAGCTATCATAATAGTTTTACGCCATCATTTGGCATAGTATTAAGTAATAAATACTATGGGTCCTCCCCCCGTACCCCCACCCCATGCCCTGGGCTTCGCACAT
>ERZ650304.1071-NODE-1071-length-11293-cov-12.856647_pt1 | contig 11293 bp, 21 predicted proteins | sample MGYA00376240_ERZ650304 | MGnify/ENA primary metagenome ERZ650304 (study PRJEB26733, sample SAMN07839271) | wastewater metagenome | biome: small river; feature: stream; material: water | place: USA: North Carolina | collected 2016-03-01 ...
GGGCTTCGGCCCCCACTAACCAAGGAGATCGACGATGCGCATCCTTGACCTGTTCAGCCGCCGCTTCGATGGCCGCGCGGGGGAGATGATGCCGCCGGTGGCTGCCGCGCGGTTGTCGCCCGGCCGCGCCAAGCTGACCGCGCTGATCGGAACCGCTGCGGTCGGACTGGTCGCGGTCGTCGCGCAGTGGGAGGGCAAGCGGAACGAGCCCTACCGCGATATCGTCGGAATCGCCACTGTGTGCTACGGCGAGACGAACGTCCCCATGCGCCGATACTCGGACGACGAGTGCAAGGACATGCTCGCTGGATCGCTGGCCGAGTATGCCGAGGCGGTCTTGCGGCGCAACCCTGAACTCGCCGGGCATGATCCGCAGATCATCGCCGCGTCGTCGCTCACCTACAATATCGGTGTCGCGGCCTACAACCGCTCGACCGTGGCGCGGCGGTTCTCTGCCGGCGACTGGCGCGGGGCCTGCGATGCGTTCCTCGCGTTCAGCTACGCGGGCGGGAAGCGCGTGCAGGGGCTGGTCAATCGGCGCGAGGCTGAGCGTCGGATTTGCATGAGGGGGCTGTGATGGAAGCCATCAACCTTGGCCGTCGCGAGTTCATCGACTGCGATGGCCACGTCTACCCGGTCGTGGCCATGTTCGATGACGAGGGCGGAGAATGTGGTCCGGATGAAGCGGTGGCGGCTGTGGCCGGCACCGAAGGCCGCTGGTTCTCCCTGGTTCTTTCTGAATTTGATGCAGGAGCGTTCCAATGACCGCCCTCGCCTTCGCGCAACGCCACTGGAAGCCCATCCTCGCCGGCCTCATCGCGCTCACCCTCATCATTCGCGGCGATTACTACCGGATCGACCGCAACCACTGGCGCAGCGTCGCGCAGGTGCTGCGGATCGACCTCGACGCGATCAAGGCCGCGCAGTCCGCCGCCACCCAACTGGCCGAAGCCAGAAAGCGCGAGGAACAGGCGCAATTCTCACAACTTGCCGAAAGGGCCGACAATGCTGAACACACGAATGCTCGCCTGCGCGCTGCTGCCGCTCGCTATGCTGCCGCTCACCGCGTGCGGACCCAAGCCGCTCAAGGTGGTTCCAGCGGCACCGATCGAACCGGCGCGCGTGAAGCTGCCGAAAGCGGTGACGGACCCGGTGGAGATGCCGGCGTGGTTGTCAGCCGGACTGACTTCGACACACTAGTTTCGAACACCGTGCGCTTGAAGGCGGTTCATGACTGGGGCGATGATCTCGTCGCTGCCGGTCTGGCCGAGAAGTAAGGAGAACCACAATGCCCTCCCCCGAACCCCTTGGCGGCACAGCATCGGATTACGACATTCTCCCCGGCGGCATCCCGCGAAACCGGAAGACCGGCGAGCTGGGGCGGGCGGGCAACACCAACGGCTATGTCTTCTACGGCCATATCTACAATATCAGCGGCAACAAGTTCGTGCCTGCCTATCCCGTGCCGGTATCCAGCGGCTTCACGCAGGCCGATCTCGACAAGGCCCGCGCGGATGGCCGGGCGGAGGGGATCGCGGCTGTGCGGGCGGCGCTGGCTGGGGTGCGTTAGGGCGCCGGTCTTTCCCGGCTGTCAGGCCCGTCACTCGGATGGCTACGCCCCGCAACAGGGTTTGCCGTCCTAATACCCGGTTTCGTCTGCCGTCTGGGGCGCAGATTTCGGTTGCGCCGGTCCCCAGCTCCGCCTGCGAGAATCTGCCATTGGCCTCGGTCGCAGGACTGTACCTCTGGCGGCCCGTTATACATCGGTGGAGCCGATACCCAAGCCCGGTGCCGAAGCAGAGCGGGAACAGAAACTGTGCTGCGGGCATGTGCCACCGGGACCACTGGGGCGGCTGCACCACTTCGCAACCTTTGCTCCCGGCTAGCCGCCTGCCCCCCGCTACCGGATCGGGCGGTTCTTGATGACGGGGTAGCGCCCCGGCCCGCAGCCCGCACGCTATACCCCACCTCACCCCGCCTGTGAATCCCCTTCGCGGTTTCGCTCTTCCGCGATGCGCATATACGCGGCGTTCGCCTCATCTGCCTCACGCCTGAATTTTGCGTTTTGTGCGCTAGCATCCAGTGCCTCGCGCTCTTTTCGCAGCATATTCTGAACCATTCGTCCAAATAGATCCATCATCTGGCCCGTCGTCAATTCGGGGTGACCGGGGGCATGCCATAGGCCGGGGATACGATCATCCTTGATCGCCCCTATGGATGCTGCTGCCACTAAAACTGTGTACCTATCCATTGATCGTCTCCGCTTCCATCGCCAGCCTATACAGCCTGAGCGAGCGAGCGCGGAATGCGCGGCGCAGGATGCGGGTGCGTTGGGTCATGGTCACTCTCCGTTGTCGGCGGGATCGTTTACCTCATCGCCGGGGTGTAGGAAACGGGTGCAGATGGCCTTCACCCCGTCCGTATATGGCGCCGGGCTGTACTGCACGGTTTTGAGCGCGGCCAACGCATCATTCATGGCCTGCTCACGCGCGCACTCGCGGTGGCGCGCGAAGGCCTGGACCATGGTGTGGTCATCCGCCTCGCCAGAGCGCATCTTCCCCGGGATTACGGGATTGCCGCTAATCCATGCGAAGTACGCGCTTGCCGCCGCCTCTCGGTCTGCTTGGGTGATGGTCATGGCCGGAGTTCCGGCTTGTAGGCGATGATGTCATGGTTATCCTCACCACGTAGTCGCCAGTGCCACCAGTCCAATTCGCCAGCTAGCCCACGCCAGAAATCAGCCTCGACGCACCCCGGCGGGCGCAACCTATCTGGGCGTCCCCGGAAGACAACACCTGGCCGGCTGGCCGGGCTGACCGGGCACGGCCCGCCATCGTGAGTGATCCATTCGTCTGTCACGACCCACCCTCCCCCGCCATAGCCCGCAGGCTCGCGGCGCACAGGGCGAGCGCTGGGGTTTGGCCGCGAGCACGAGCGTCACCGCACGTCTCGTCGTAGCCAATTCCCAAGGCATTTGCGCGAACCTCTCGCAAAGTCACTCCTGCCTTCGCACTGGACATCGGCCACCATTCGAGAGAGGCAATGCACCACTCCTTCGGCACCAGCGCCATCGCCGCCTCAAGGTTGGCGGTGAAGGCGCGCAGCGGCCGGATATAGCCGTCCCTATCAGCCGGTCCAAGTCGGCAATAGTATGGCTGCCCCCTGGCGGTCAGCTTTTGGAACCGCCCATCGCGTTCGCCGGGATAGATTGTGTCCCATATCGCGCAGTCCAGTTCGTAGGACGGCCTCTCAGCCGCCTCGCAGCGCTCAGCCAGCGCGAGTAGGGTTTCGCGGTTAGGCATGTCCGCCTCCCAGCCTAACAACGTCCTCATCCGAGAATGTCGCAGCCCGAATCGTATCGCGTACGATAGCCGCCATCTCGTCCTGATCCGTAACCCACGCATCGCTTTCGAAGCGATCCCGCAATATCTGAAGCGCCTTGAGCATCGTGGGCGCGGATGCCACCAGCAACGCGTTCGCCGCCACTTCAAGCGGGTTTCGCAAATTGCTGACGACGGCTGCGACAGCGGCGGTTTCGTGCGCCGGGGTGATGTTGTGATCGCCAAACATGTCGGCGCCAGATGCGCCCCAAGGGCCAAGCGTGTGGTAGTCAGGCATTATACGGGCACTCCCAATCGCAATCTTCCGTTCCGGCGAGCATGCAGGTTCCGTCCGGCAACAAGCCGCAGTCGAAAGCGAATTCCGGGCCGCTGTCTTCCTCTGCCTCCCGGTCCTCGATCTCTTCGGCGGCGCAGCGATCGCAGAGCCAGCGCTTGGTCGGTTCGTCGCAGCGCATGCAGTTGCGCGGGGTTTGATCGGCGGCGATCTCAGCGGGGGTCATGGGCGCGCCTCCCCGCGAGAGGGGCGGCAGACGCTAGACAACACCCCACGCGACTCGCGGGATTGCGTCACCGGAAAACGGTGACAGAAATTGTCTACCCAACTGATAACTAAGGATTTCGCCTCACCTACTCGGGGAGCCAACACTTCTTGTAAGTGGTTCATTGTCCATCATTTCCTTGTCTGGATTGTCTAGCGTTCACGCGGCCGCTAGACAAATGCCGCTCCGAAATCCGCTGTATCGACGACTTCGCGAGCCGCTTCTGATCGGCTGCCGCGACGTAGAGCGACACCTCTTCGTCGCGACTGTGCAGCGTGATCGACTTGATGCCTGCATTGCCGATTCCTTCCTCCGCCAATCGCCGGCTGATCGCCTTGCGAAGGCCATGGGCGGTGCAGTGCGGCAGGCCAGCGTCATCGCACCAGCGGCGGAACATGTTGCCGAACGACGCGGCGCTGTAGGCCCTTCCCCGGTCGCTGGGCACAAAGCACAGGTGGCCCTTCGGCATCGAATCGATGGCCGCCTGTAGCTGCGGCGCGATTGGCAGCGTCCATTCCTTGCCGGTCTTCTGATCGCGGCCGAATAGCTCGCCGTTGGCCACGTGCTGCGGGCCAAGCTTAACCGCATCGCCGCGTCGCTTGCCGGTCCAGAGCATCAATTCGAGCGCGAGGCGCTGCTTCGTGCCCAGCGCCCAATGCGCCTGGTACTGCGCGATCTCTTCCTCGGTCCAGCTATGGAACCCGCTGGTCTTCTTCGGGCGGAACTCGACGTGATCCATCGGATTGTCCGTGCGCCAGCCCATCTTGACCGCATACTTGAACAGGCTGCGCAGAAGCTTGCGCGCCGTCTCGGCGGCGAACGGTCCGCCATGGCGGCGGCCCTTGTCGTCGTCCCAACCGGCCGCGATCTCGGCCACGTATTTGTCCAGCTTATCGTAACGCGCGTCCTTGACCAAACGGTGCCCATGCTTCGCCCGGAAGGCTTCCAGCACGGCACGGCGCTTGGCGAGGCTGTGATCCTGTGCGCGGCCGCGAAAGTCGGTGCTGGCGTAGTAGCGCGACAGAAGATCATCGACCGACCCGCGAATCGGTGGGCGGCGCTCGACCGGGGCTGGATCCACGCCGGACAGGAAGCCATCGTATTCGGCCTTGCCCGCCGGGCTGTTCGGGTGCGCCTCGAAATAGCGGCTCGTCCCGCCGCGGCGGAAGCGATAGCGCAGCTTGCCGCGATTATCGACGAAGCTGGACACGTATTTCGGAAGGCGTTCTTTGCGCATCATGCGTCGTCCCAGCTATCGCCGGGCGCATCATCATTGTCGGCCTGGCTTTGCAGAATGAGCGACAATGTTCCATCGGGCGCAACAGTCAATTTGATCGCCTCCTCGGGCAGGCCGGCTTTCACCGCGCCACGAATGAGGCGGGTGACGTCGGCCTGCTTGAAGGAGACGTGCGCCGTCACGCCGCAAAACTCCCCATCTTCTCGACCTCGGAAGAAATCCGCGCCACCGCCGTCTTGAAGTGCGCCGGGTTCTTCTCGATCCCGACGAACCGCCTACCCGCGCGGACCGCCGCGCAGCCGGTGCTGCCGGTCCCCATGAACGGATCGCAGACCGATTCGCCCGCGACGTTGCGGATGATCTTGTCCATGACCGCATCGGGCTTGACCGTGGGGTGGCCGAACTTCGCCGCTCCACGCGGGGCCATGGCCACGATTTGCCGATCGAGGTCTAGCAAAGAGCCTTGCGGGTGGAAGCCCTTGTTCCAGCCATGGACATAGAACTCCATAACTGGTCGGTAATGCTTGTTCGCGACCGGTTGCGGGTTCTTCTTTCGCCAAATTAAAACAGCCTGCCTCTCGAAGCTGCCGTCTATATAGGGAAGCAACTTCGGAAGCTGATCGTTATGACAAAAGACCACAACGCTACCACATAGGAGCGGATTGATGACCGTATGGTCGAAACCGCCGCTCAGCCCTTCCTCTAGAATCTGGTCCATTCCCTTACGCTCGGCGCGATACATCCCACCGCCCTCGGCGCGGAACAGATACGGCGGATCCAGCACGTCGGCATCCATCCAGCCCAGCGTGGGGCGGATATGGTACGCATCGCCCAGGTAGAGCGTCGCGGGGCCTATGGTGACGGGGTTCACGCCGCCGCGCTCCCCGCCTGGGCCAGAACGGCCCGCAAGCCAGCTTCCACGCGCAGGATCGCGCGCCCGATGCATTCGGGTATCTGCGGCACTACCGCGTCTCCATACGCTTCGACGATGAGACTGGCGGCAGAAGTCCCTCGTGGACCGCCGACAGCAACGCGCGTTCCAGCCACGCGGGCGGGTAGGCCATCATCCAACCGTAAACGACCGGCAAGGTCTGCGAGGCTCCAGAGAGGTTCGCCTGTTGAAGCACCGCCGCGATCTGGCGCGCGTACTGCCATTTGTCCGGCGCGCGGTTCGTCATGGCCCCATCGACCACCGCGTCCATCGTCGGCGATTTCCGCTTGTCTCGCTTGGTCGGGGTCGGGAGTGCTTCGCGCTGGCCCATCTCCAGCGCCGCATCGTGCAACTGGTGCCGCACCGTTCCCATCCGGCCTGTGTCGCCATGACCGCCAGCCTTCATGTCCGAAGCGCGTGGGGTGCTTAGCATGAAATGGACAACTTCCCCCGCATTCAGCGTCCGGTCGAAATTGTCCTGATCCCGCATCGCCCTGCCTTTCTCGCGGCGCAGGACTGACCCGCGCGGCGCCGGATTGCTGGTCGGAGTCCCTAGCATTCCGTCCGATGATCCATGATCGGGGCCGCTCGTGGTTGGCGCCGACGTCTGAAGCACGAACCACGAGCGGCCAGCAGGCGTAGTCGAGTGCTTCCAGCGCAGAGAGGACGGCGTCAGCGCCCCTAGTTCTGAGATTAGCGCTGTTCTCAAGAGCAAACCAACGAGGTCTGATTTCTCCGATGAGGCGGATGGCTTCGAAGTAGAGGCCGGACCTTTCGCCTTCGACGCCACGGCCTTTGGTGTTCGCGCTGGATATGTCCTGGCATGGCGGCGATCCGACGACGATGTCGGGGAGACGCCCAAGATCGGCCAGAAGTCGGTCTGCGGTGAGGGTTCGAACGTCATCGTAGATCGGAACTCCCGGATTGTTCTGCGCGTAGATCGCCCGCCGCCAATCGACCGCCTCGCACGCCGCGATGGTGCGGAACCCCGCGCGGTGCAGGCCCAGCGACCAGCCACCGCACGCCGCGCTGAACAGGTCGAGCGCCTCAGGCATCGGGGGTGGCCATAGCGACGTTGGCGTAATCTTCCGCCACCACAATCGAAGAAATTGCGCTGGCGTTCCAGATGCAGCCAGAAGCGCAATCCCAGCCATAATACCAGGAAGGCCCGTCTAGCCGGCGGCTCCATTGGTATGGCGCGATAATGATCCCGTCGTAGCGTTCTGCCAGCGCTCGCCAGTCTACCCAGTAGCTCGGCATGGCGCCTGGGTTCCGCGCGTACTTCAGGTCAAGATCATCAATCTGCCATGGCTCTGTGAGCCACAGGATGTTCGCTGTATCAGCCAGTTCGACGCTATGGCGGAACTGGAGTGTGTCGAGGCGGAACCCCTCCGACTTGCAGAACGATGGCCAGTCGTACTCGCCTTTCACTGACACCCAGAAGCCTTCGGGCTTCATGTCTGGCTCGCCCTGTTCGCAGCTTGATACCGCGATCACAGGGCTGGCCGCATAGTGTTCAAGGATGCGTGCGTTATCCATGGTCAACCTCCACGCTGGCGGGGTCGATGGCGCGGATGGCTGTGGCCACCTGATCTGCACCGAACCAGCGGCCTTGATCATGCGGATCGCAGAACTCTTTCCACGTAAGGTCAGCAGCATCGGCTTCACCATCCGCCACCCTCGCCGCCGCATCCAGCCCAGCCTTGACGCCGCGCGTGTGGGCTTCGGCCAGCTCCGCGCGCAGGCGGGTGATCTCGGCGGCGGCTTCGCGGCATAGCGCATTGCCCTTTGCCCGATCTTCCGCAACGTCGATCCAATTCAACCGCTCCACGATGTCGGTGGGCTGGGTCATGCATCGTACTCCAGCATAGCCTCTGCGCATTCAACGGCAGCGCTCGGCCGCCAGTCAAATTCGGACGGGAGATTGTCTCGAACTGAAAGCCTCCGCCCCACAACCTCAGTCATAAAGTCTGCGCATTCAGCAATATGGTCTGACGTCTTCCCACCACGGACGGCAACCACACGAGCGGCCATGAACGCACAGAACGCAACAATGGTCCTGACGGGTCTGTCGGGAACGGAGAGCCCGGCATCCGTGAAAAATGAGTCACTCACTTCGCGCCCCCTTCGAGCGCGGCGCAGGCACGCTGAAAATCGGCAAGGTATAGATCGCCGATCTTGTAACCGCCGATCTGGGCCACGAAGAAATCGTCGCGATCGTTCTGCAACGCCGAAGCCGCAATTTCTGCTTCCTCTGCCATTTGAGCAAACGGCTCCAACGCCGTCCGCAACCGCGCGTTCTCGGCCCGCAGCGCCTCAGCCACAGCAGCCTCGCTCGGCAGGGGTTCAGTGTTGTCGGTCATGTGTTCACTTCTTCGATATCCCGGCGCGCCTCTGCCGCCACCGCAGCCCTGACCGTCGCGATCACGTCGGCGACGGTTCGCCAGCGCATCACCTCGCGCTCCGAGATTTCGCAGCCAGTGATCTCCTCGACGCCGAAACCGATGGTCTGCCGGTCGAGGCTGTCCGCGATCTCTGAAAGTTCGGTGTCCTCGTCGAACGGGACTTCGCGCAACCAGTGGCGGTGCTTGATGGCCTCGCGGATCACGGCGAGGACACGGGTGGTGACCATCCTGCACTCGTCGCAGGTGAACGGCTTCCCCTCGATCACATCCGCGCAGTAATGCGTCATTCGTGTCTCGCCAGCGTGACGATCGCATGTGCCGCAAACAGCCATCGAATTTTGCTCACCTGGAATGCGCCTGAACTTTCGAGGCGATGCGTCGCGGGTGGTGAGGTCAGTCATCTGCGAAGCACTCACCCATGTCCGCCTCGGGCTTGCCTTCGCGCGACAGTGACGCGCGGCGGATGTTGTACGCATCGACAACGCGCTGGTGCAGTTTCTCGTCGGTAGTGGCGAGTCTCGCCATCGCCTTCGCCCCGGCGCGCTCAATGTCGTCGAGGTCTTCGATCGTTGCGGCGTCGTCGATGGCGGCGATGTGGGACTGCGCCCATTCGTCCGCCGTCTGGCGCGCGCGCGGCTTTTCGACGGCAAGGGGCAGAACCTTGATCCCGGCCTTCTTGCCCTTCGTTTTCATGACGACCACAACCGTCTCTTTTTCGAGATGGCTCATGTGGCTGATGCGGATTCCGCCCACTTCAAGCCCGCCGAACGTGACCTTATCGTCACGATAGAGCGTCATCGATCGCCCGACGTAATCGGAGGCGTAACGGCCCCAGACCGCCAGCAGGACGCGGCGCATGGTCTTGCACGGCTTGAACGGCTTGTTGTTGTCGCCATCGTAGAAAATCGAAACGGGCTGGTCGCCGTCGCTGCCGACAACCTTCCGCACGGTAATTGTGCGGGGTGATCCAATCAGGTCGTCTGCGTTAAGCTGGTCCGACTTCGCCTCGACGAAGTGGGACATGTCGATCATGTCGTTCATGATTTCACTCCTTCGCTACGCCGAGCGATCTCGCGTCGGGCGTTCCATTTCAGGTCTTCCTCCATGCCTTCCTGCCGAAGCATCCATCCGAGGAAGCCCGCCTCGACTTCGGACCATGGCTGGCCGCGAAACTTGCCGATCGGGCACTTCGGAAGCAGGCGCGGCTCCTTGGTCCACGCGACCATTTCCTTGCCTGACGCGCCTGCGTTGAAGAGGGCCAGCAGGATATGAGCCGTGACGTAGGCGTCCGGCCCGGCCCGGTGCGCGGGCTGCGTCAGCGCGTGGTCTGGCGCGATCAAGCCTTGATCTTCGAGCCAGTAGCGCAGCGCACCATTGCTGTGGCTGGGTGCATCCGGCCAAACCCTCAGCGCGGCCTTGTATGTGCAGATGACCGGGACCGGCGACGCAAAGAACTTGGTCTCGAACTCGGCGTTGTGGGCGGCGATGGCAGCAATATCAGGCGATATCGCCATACCGATATCGAATGGACGCATCCCTTCGCATTCGGCCAGCGAGATGTGGTGGACTGCGCGAACTTCCGGCGGCATCGACGCGACGCCACACAGCCAGGACTTCGGAGCATCAATTGCACAGGACTCGACATTAAAGTCACAAATCCCGACCTCGCAAACCTGCGCAGGTGGCTCAGTACCCGTCGTCTCGAAGTCGATAACACGAATGATCGTCACAGGATTATCTCCAATGCTTCACGCCGCTCGGTCTCGATGACCTTGCGCATGCTCGCCAAGGTCGCGCGATATTCGCGCTCCTTGTCGGCAAGGCGGGCTTCGAACGCGGCGGCGGCGGCTACGATCGCGCTTTGAATGGCCGGATCAGCCTCGACGCGCTTGACGAACATCGGAAGGCCGCCGGAATACGAAATGAAGTCGATCCACTTGCGCTCGCTGACCAGCAGGCCGGTCTGCAACTGGATCATGTATTCGGCCGGAACATCGTTCTCGGCGATCGTCTGCACCTGATATTTCCCGGCGCGCGATTTGCACTCGATCAGGCCATCGTCACCGACCAGTCCGTCCGGCGAATATCCGATCGTGAAGCCCCAGCGGTCGTTCGTGATGAAGCCCACTTCTTTGACCGGCGCGTAATGCTCTTCGTAGGCCGCGCGCGCGTAAATCTCGTCTTCCTGCCCGCGCAGCATCGCGTCGGACACATATTGCGGCTCGACAAAGCCGGTCAGACGCTGGAACAGCAGTTCCCAGACATGCGCCCGCGTCTTGTCGTTATCCGCCACCTTGAGCGTCGGCGTGATGATCAGCTTCATCTCGCTGGCGGTGAGTTTTCCGCAGCGGAGAGCGTGCCAGGCATCGCTACCTTGGATCAGGTCATTGTGGTAGGTGATATGCGCGCCTGCCGATGTGGCATCGGCCACACGCTCCGGCGCATCCACGTGTTCCGGAGCGACATAGCCGACATCAAAGGGATTGTCCGTCATGGTCAGAACCTCAGGCTAACAGCAGGCACTTCGCCCGCGATGATGGCGAGAACGATCTTCTTCGCGGTTTCTTCGTCCGCGCCACACGACATGATCGCCTGCTTTGCAGCCGTCTTGACGGCAGAGCGGTGCTTCAGGTCGGCGTCGCGCTTGGCCTGCGCCGCCGCTTCACGCTCGGCCTCAGCCTTGCGGTCCGCCTCTTCCTTGGCCGCGCGGTCGCGCTCAGCCTGTGCAGCGCGTTCAGCTTCTTCGGCGCGGCGGCGTTCGGCGGCCAACGCCTCTTCATGTTCACGCTGGATGCGGTCGCGCTCGGCCTGCGCAGCTTCTTCGGCCTCGCGCTTGGCGC
>ERZ650304.1073-NODE-1073-length-11281-cov-16.162658_pt1 | contig 11281 bp, 12 predicted proteins | sample MGYA00376240_ERZ650304 | MGnify/ENA primary metagenome ERZ650304 (study PRJEB26733, sample SAMN07839271) | wastewater metagenome | biome: small river; feature: stream; material: water | place: USA: North Carolina | collected 2016-03-01 ...
CCCCGCTCCGCTTCACGACCATCGTCGATCCGCCCGTGGCCTTCGACAAGGACGGCGTCAAGGGCAAGATCGACAAGATCGACTCCGGCAAGGGTCGCGCCCCGGCCTTCCTGCGCGGCAAGAACAAGGCCGGCACCCCGATCGAGTACCAGGTCAAGAGCCGCGCCGTGGGCCTGGCCCTGATCGGGTACACGATCGACACTCCGAACCACGCCGTGCCCCAGACCGCCGCCGCGGCCTGACCAGGATCAGGATCTGTCAGGGACCCAGGGCATGATTACGGCCGTAGTAATCGCGCCTTGGAGTACCGATCATGATCCTGACCCTGTCCCGCTCCGTCCTCTCCCTCGCCCTGTGCACGGCCCCGCTCGCGTGCGGGACCGAGATCCCTCCCACGCCCATGCTCGACATGACCGTCCCCGGCTCTGTTCTGGCCGCGGCCGAGTCCTGTCGCGACGTGGTCTTTGCCGCGTACCGGTCCCGTCCGGCCTGTGTCGTGGACAGCACCTGCATGTCCTTTTACCAGAGCGCGCAGGCCAAGGCCGTGAACGCGGTCAACTCCGCGACCGAGGGCAAGGCCGATGCCCTGAAGGAACTGGGCGGGTGCGTGGACTGGCTCGCGCGCGGGGTCGCGACTGGGGTCGTGTTCGAGCCCTATGCCAGTCAGGCCCGGGCCGTGTGCAAGCAAGCGCTCGCGGTCGGGGCCTCGCGTGGGGAGTTCTGTTCGTCCTCGTTCTGATCGGCCATGGTCACGGGTTCGGTCCGATCGTGATCACGAGACTGTTCGTCCTCGTTCTGATCACGATCAGTCCTGACCACGAGACTATTCCTGGTCATGTTCTGATCACGATCCCGCTCCACACAGGACCCGGGCCGCGGTCAAGACCTCGTCCGGGGTCACGGTCGCGGCCACGTCGAAGATCACGATCAGACCATCCCTTTCCTCGCCCATGATCCCGCACGCAGGCCCGATCACTTCTCGGTAAGGGCCATCCCGCAAGATCGTGATCACGTACAGGACCATGTCCTCGAACGTGCCCCCGAAGGTCTCGGCCATGCCCCGCGCGGCAAGGGCCAGGGCACGGGCATCGTCGGATGGGGGCGGGAACGGGACCACGGGCGTTTGCGAGCGCTCGCGCATGGGCGGGTCAGGTCTGGGGATGGCGGAGCGAGGCCAGGGTCTTGAGCACGTCGTCACCAGGGCAGTCCGTGTGCCCGGGCATGGCCTCTAGATGTCCCTGCACCTGCGCGAGCGTGAGCGGGGGCTTGGCACGGCCCTGGTTCATCAGGGCCAGGATCGTGCCAAGGACCTCGGGCAGGGCCGCGCTCTGGGCCGGGGTCATCGGGTCCGAGCACTTCCCGACCAGGACCAGCCCACAGCGGGCATAGTTCGGCGGGGCATGGATCCCGATCCAGGACAGGGGCAGGGTCTGGTACAGGACCGCGGCCTTGTCCAAGTAGAAGTGATAGGCGATGTGCGACCACTTCCGCTCCGGCCCGATATGGAACTCGGCCGTGCCCTTGGGCGTGGACCCGTCCGCGTCGGTCTTGTGCACGATCAGGGCCTCGAACCGCTCCAGGGGAAAGTCCTTCCCCGGCCGGGCAATGGGCAAGGATCGGGCAATGTCCACGATCGGGTACATGCTCAGGCTCCGACCGGGGGCGGGGGCAGGATCACGGGCGGGGTCGGGGGCAGAACGAGGACCGGCACGGCCGGGGTCGGGGCCATCCCAGGCGGGGTCGGATCAGGGCCGGGCGCGGGCAGGGCCGGGGGCATGATCACGGGCCCGGGCTCGACTACAGCCAAGGCCAGGGCCGACGCGCTGAAAGAACTGGGCACGACCACGGCCGGGGCCGGCGCAGGGCCGGGCATGGGCAGGGCCGGGGCTGGCATGGGCAGGGCCGGGGCTGGCGCAGGAACAGGACCAGGCACGGCCGGCACAGGCCCCGGCCCGCTCATGTTCACGATCACGCTCGGCTCAGGCGCCTTGTCGGTCCAGGTCACGCCCTTGTCCGCGGCCATGGCCTCGTCCACGATGGCCTTGACCGCGTCCCGGTCCTGTTCTCGCTTTCGCTGGACCAGGGCCTTGATCTTGTCCTTGACCCCGACGAAGAAGGCCACGAACAGATCGGCCAGGATCTGCCCCGTGCCTGGCGCGGGCGTGGGAATGGAGACGTTCTCGGTCGGCATGGTCACTTCCCCTCTCCCCGCTTGGCCGTGGGCATGACCACGCCCCGGGCCGCGCAGAACGTGCGCGTGGCCTCGAACTCCTGCTTGAGCATGATCCCGCTTGTGGCCGGGGTCCGGCCCGCGGCCACGGCATCGGCATAGTCCTGAAGGCCCAGGAGCGTGATCTTGATCCGCTGCACGCACTCGCCCCGGGCATAGCACCCCGGCCTCGGACCGTCCTTGCACTCGGCAATGGCCGCGCGCTCCATCTGGTACAGGTCCCCGGCCATGCGCGGTGCGTTCAGGCACGCGGCCAAGAACAGGATCCCGCCCGCGACAAGGCCCAGCTTCTTCTTCTCGGTCACGGTCAACTCCTCTTGCTGACGGCACGGTCCGTGCACGTGCCGTTCTCACACTTCTGCCCCGACCCGCACGGCGGGGAACAGGACTCGATCGGGGCAGGCGCGACCAAGGTCGCGGGCGTGGCCACGCCCCCATCTGTCCGTGCACTGCGATGGAATTCGAGTTCGCACCCGAACAGGAGCGTTGTCAGCCCAAGAGCAATGGCCAGGGCACGCATGGGTCACCCCCCGACCTTGGGCGGGGCCACGGTCACGGCCACGCGCCCGCTCAGATCGTTGCGCAGGCCGTCGATCTTGACCACGACCTGGTCGAGGTCCTTGCGCATCAGGGTCAACTCCCCGCCCAGCTTGTCGATCACGACCGCGATCAGGCGCTCGGTCTGGCGCTCCTGCCGGTCTTGACTGGCCTCGAAGGTCTTGATCACGGCCTCGTTCGCGCTCTTGCCCTCGGCAAGGACCCGGGCGAGATCTTCCCGGTGCGCGGTCAAGGCCCGCTCGGCCAGGGGGAGCAGGTACTTGATCATCACCACAGCCAAGATCCCGATCACTGCCGTGACCGGTCCCGATTGCTGGGCAAAGCGGAGAATGACATCGTCCATGGGCAACCTCAAGAGCCAGAGCATTTGCGTGAGAATTGCTCGATCACAGGATCGTGCTCCGGCCCCCGAGCGCGGGCGATGCCTTGATCCAGATCGCGAGCGTGCGCGTTCCGCCGTCCGTGTTCTTGATCTTGAGCGTGCCCGTGACCGAGTCCGCGTAGGCGAAGATCGATCGGGGCGTGGCCGAGGCCAAGCCCACGGTGGCGCTGACATTGATCTGAATGAGCTGGACCGCGTAATTAGGCACTGCCGCGGCCCCGTCCCAACCCAGGCCCGAGTACCAGAGTTGGTTCGCCTGGATCGAGTCCACAAACGGCGAGGCCGGGGCCACGCTCAGGAACCCTTGAGGAGAGGGCGGGGACATGGTCATGTCCGTGACCCCGGCGGGCGCGGACGTGGCATCGGGCTGGCAAAGGATCCGCACGTCACAGAGCCGGTCTCGCCAGTCCATGCCGTCGTCGAGGATCGTGGTCGTGTTGTTCGCGATCACGAGATAGCCATAGCGCTCGACTGCGCCTGAGCACCGGCTCTTGGTACCGGCGAATTGCTGGGTCCCGGACGCGGTAAAGGCCGCGGCAGTGATCATGTCCGCGGCATTGGGCACTTCAGGAAAGCGCATGACTTAGCTCCTCTCGCGGAGTTGGCAGGTCGCGGAGATGGTCCCGAACAGGGTTCCTAACGGCTTCTTGCACCAGAGATATCCGTTCGTGTTGTCCACGTACACGGCCAGGCCCGCGATCCCGGCCACGGCCCAGAACCGCCCGCCCGTGTTCGCATAGAACGAGAACGTGGCATGGACCAGCGCCTGCTTGTCGTCATCGGCCTCGCCCGGCCTGATGTCCCGGGTCGGATCGTAGTACAGGTCCACGGTCACGTGCCGGTCCCGCCAGTCGATCGCGTTATCGACAAGCCCCGTGACCGTGGGCGCTGCCGCGGCGTTGGCCATGGCCACGACCACGGTCTTGACCTGGTGCGTGTTCGAGGGTGTGTCCAGGCCCGCGGCCAGCGTGTTCGTGGGCCCGGGCGCGCGCTGGGTCAAGATCCCGCGCTGCCACGCGTTCAGATCCGCGCTGTCCACTTCATCAAGCGGGGCGAACAGGGTATTCACCGTGGGCATGATCAGATCCTTCCCGGCTCAGATCCTGAGCACGTCGCGGTCCGTGAGCGAGAGCGGGTCATTGCACCTAAACCCGCGCACGCCATTGCCCGTGTTCGTGATCGCGATCCCGACATGGGCCGGAACGTAGCGTCTCGCGACCTTGAGCAGGTTCGTGTGCTTTTGCACCGTGTCAATAAACTGGACCGGGACCTCGAACGCAACGCGAAAGATCCCGCGCTGGTCCGCCCCGATCGCGAGAAGCCCGGCGCGGGTATTGAACCGGTACGTGGTATTGCCCACGCCGACGAACTGGTCCAACTTGAACGTCTCGTCCGTGCCCCGGCCCGCCCCTTCCCCGATCTGGCAGGGCATGCGCCTGCCCATGTCCCCGATCACGCGGTTCGCGTTCCACTGCCGGCCCGCGATCGTGTCGGGCTGGGCCCGGTCGATCTTGAACTTCTCTTCCCAGAACGGGAGCAGGTCCCCGGGCAGGGCCGAGATCGGGAACATCTCGTACCCGATCCGCTCCGTGGACAAAGACACGCTCGCATGGACCCGGGCAAGCGCGGCCAGGGTCTTGCGGTTCGTGGCCGCGGTCCAGTCCGAAGACAGACCGCCCTTGCCCATGGCGTTGTCGATGGCCCGGCGGCTCTTGTTGATGCGCGGCTCCGAATAGAACCCGCCCATGGCCCCGAGTGAGAACGGGAACTGCATATCACACCACCGTGAGCGAGTTCGTGAACGCTTTCCAGGTCCCGTTAAAGAACACGAGTTGGATGAATCCGGTCAGGGTCTTGCCCGCGGTATAGGCCAAAAACGCGGCCCCGTTGTTCGTGAACGAGAGGCTGTGCGCGCCCGTGCTCATGCCCTCGAACATGATCTTGGCCTCGTCCCCGTTCCGCGCATACCCGCCCCCGCGAAAGTCCATGGTGATGTTCGCGACATCGCCCGTGTTCACCCAGAGCATGGAATAGGACATGTCCAGGTGCGGGTACACGGTCGTGCTCGCGCCCACGGTGGCCATGTCATAGGTCACGGACCGGCTCTCGATCGGGTCCTCTTGCCTGCGCGCGATCTCGATCACGTTCGGGCCCAAGACCCCACCCGAGGTATTGCCCACGAACGTGAACACGTCCACGGCACCTGCCGGGGATGAGAACTGGAGCGTGGCCTCGCCATTGCGCAGCTTCACGGCCGGGATGGATCCGCCCACGTACTGGCGCCCTCCGGTCGCGTCCTGACGCAAGATCACGTGGATGATCTGGCCCTCGCTCACGTTCGTGAACGCGATCGTGGACACGTTCCCGGTCAGGGTCACGTCAAAGACCGTGGCCGTGAGCGCGTCAAAGGACAGGTTCGCGTTGTATGCCTGGACCTTGGCATAACCCGAGATGGCCCCGGCCGAGATCGCGCCAAAGCGCTTGCCCGCAACGCCCAGCGCCCACGACAGGTCCGCCCCGCTCGGGACGAGGTACCCGGTCATGGTGATGTACGGGTCCGTGTCGATGACAAAGCCCAAGTTCGTGGCCGCGGGCATGGCCCGGATCGAGGCCGCGTTCGTGCCAAAGCGCGAGACCACGCCCCCGGCCGCGTTACGGATCTGGAACACGTCCGCGCCGCTGGCAGGGTTTGAGTCCTGAATGGCCACGGCCCCGCGCATGGCATCGACAATGATCTTAGACGGGGACACGACCCCGTTGTTGTACACGTTCTGGAGCGTGCCCGTGGCCCCGGCCGCGGCCAAGGTCCGAACGGCCGAACAGCACTCGATAAATTCGAGGCGGAACTGGTTATATTCCTCGGCCGGAACCTGATAGTCCAGGTTCGATACCGGCTCAGAATTCACCTTGATACGCCCAATGTTCTCATCGGTCAGGGTCGGGGACTGGGCGGGCATTCTCGTGGGCATGCCCTAGAATTGTCAGCGCAAGGAAAGCACGGGATCAGAACGAGACCAAGGACGGGACCAGGAACAGAACAGGACCAGGCACTGACCTTGGTCCTGTCCCCGCTCCGTCCCAGATCACGGTCAGACCTTGTGATGGAGATAGAGCGAGGAGAGCACGATCTGTTGCTTGGCCGCGGGCACGACAGCGGCGGCGGGCGTGACGATGACCACGTTATGGACCCCGGGCACGCTCATGACATACCGGTCGATGAGCGCGAGCTGGAGATCGGCCGGGGTCTCACTCGTGGGCGCGGGCCAGCGCGTGGGCGGGGTCGTGTCGCCCGGTCCGAGGACCGCGAACAGGGCCTCGACCGCTTCCTTGACCGGGATGATCAGATCGGACCCGGGATAGACCTGGGTATTGTTCGCGGGAATCTCGTCGAGCGCGGCGTCGATATCGATCCCGGTCGCGAACACGTTCGTGATCCGCACCTGCACGACCCGGCCCGCGCTCATCAGGGACACGCGATCGCCCGCGCTCATGACCCCGACCGGGTTTGGGAGCAGGAGCAGGCGCGTGGTCGTGGTCCCGGCCTGAATGAGGTACGGGCCCGACGTGGAAAAGTCCGGGCCGTACCCGGCCGCGCCGAAGATCTGAAGGTTCACGTCCTGCACAAGGTCCGTGAAGTCGGTCACGGCCAGGTCGCACCCCATCGCGACCAGACCCGGGTTCGATGGGGACGGAACGGCGGGATAGAGCCGGTCCTGGATCGCGGCCCGCTTGGCGCTCGACAGGTGCCGGGCGCGGGCCGCGCCCTGTGGCGTGACATCGACCGTCCCGGTCAGGCGATAGAGCGGCCACACGAACGTGCGCTCGACCCCGAGCGCGTACGAGGACTGCCGGCCCTCGTCCCGGTCCTGCTTGTTCAGGTACCCGAGCGACCAGAACGCGATCTGGGCCCGGTTCCCGCCCGCCGGGTACTCGGCCTGGATCGTCTCCATGGCCGTGGCCCACGCAGCGTCCAGTTGCTGATCGAGCCCGTCCCCGGAAAAGATCACGGTCGCGGCCTGGGTAATGCCCGCTCCGAGCCCGCCCACGTCGATGGACACGGTAGAGTTCAAGGGCAGGTTCCCGCTGGACCCGGTGAAGTTCGCGCGGAACTCGATGGCCGCGCCCGTGCCCGGGGCCACGGTCAGGCCGTTGATCGTGGGCTGGGCGTTGAACGTGACCGCGGGGATGCGCGACCAGATCACGACCATGGCCCCGCCGGGCAGGTCGCGAATGATGAACGTGTTCCCGCCCACGGTGAGGGCATCGCCCACGGCCATGCCCGTGACAGAGACGACCTGGAACCGGTCGGGCGTGAGACTGCTCGAACTCACGATCGTGGTCGAGGCCCATGCCGGGGTCGCGATCGTGGCCGAGGTCGTGAAGGTGTAGCTCTGGCCGGACGGGTCCGTGAAGGTCGAGCCCGATGCCTGGACGCTGGCCGCGGTCCCGGCAAGGCGGAGCACGCCCGTGGCCGCGCTCGCACCCCGGCGCGGGATCTGGCGCAGGTTCCCGTGCCTGCGCAAAAACTCGGACGAGGCCGAGGACGGGAAGATCTGGTCTGCCAGGAACGCGAGGGGCTGGTACACGGGCCAGGTCACCGCGGCAATGACCCGGGCGAGGATCGCGTATGCCCCGCCCACGCCTGTGCTCGCGCCCGGGAGATTGTCCTGGATCTCTTGCAGGGCCGTGTTCTGGATCGTGGATCGACTGGGCAAGAGCAGAGATGTGGCCATGCCCAAGAATTGACCAGGGACCGCTCAGGCCCGGCCCTGCACCTGCCCGGGCCCTGCTAGACCTGACCACGGCCAAGGCCCGCCGTGCGCAAGGCCAGGGCCTGTTCTGGCCCTGCCAGGGTCCTGCCAGACCTGACCACGGCCAAGACCCGCCCTGCGCAAGGCCAGGGCCTGTTCTGGCCCTGCCTGGGTCCGGACCTCGCACCGGACCCTGAACCGGGCGCGATCATGGCCCGGCCTGCCCCTGGCCCGGCCGCGCCCATGACCCAGACCGGACCAGACCGGGCCCGATCATGACCCGCGCTGGTCCGACCAATCCGGCCCAGATCCGCCCACGGGTGAACGAGTGAACGCGGGTGAAAATCTGGACTTTCACCTCTCGTTCACCTGATCACTCACTACCCACAGCGACGGTACTTCTCTTGATCTGATCCTCTCCTAGATCATGAGTGAAAAAGTGAACGAGGATATGCATGTGTGGACAAAAATCGATGACAGAACGCTCCTACATGTGGGTGCAGATCTAGTCCTGATCGTGCTCCGTGTGTAGAGCGTAGAAAGTCCGTTCACTTTTTCACCCGTGGTTCTGGGCCTGATCGGGTCGGGCCTGTCACCGACGGGAAGTGATCGGAGTGAACGGGTGAACGAGAGGTGAACGACCTGATTTTCACCCGCGTTCACTCGTTCACCCGTGGGCTGCACGGACCCCGATTGGTCGGACCCGTGCGGGGTCATGGCCGGGTCCGGTCTGGGTCATGGTAGGTCGCGGTGTGGCAAGGTAGGGTCAGGTCGGGTAATGGGCGCTGACTGTGCGCGGCCTGGGTCTTGGGCGCGACCACGCCCAGAACGGGCCCTGGTTTAGCGCAGGCCGGGTCTGGGCTGCGGTCAGGTCTGGCAGGTCGGGGGAGGGGTCAGGGAGGGCTCTGGGGGCAGGGCAGGAGCGGATCTAGGGCAGAGAGACCCGGTCCCGTTCCAGGCCGGTGGTATCGACCCCGATCACGGTCACGGAGCCGTCCGGGCCAAGGGTCACGCGCGTGACCCCGTACCAGGGCGCGGACGGAGCGCCCCCGTTCCCGACCACGACCTCGCGCCGGCCGAGCACCTGCCCGTCCACGGTCTGACCCGGAATGGCCCACGTGTGGACGTGTCCGTGCAGGGTCAAGGTCGGGGACGCGGCCCGGACCCGGTCTCGGATCCACCCGTCCCCGCGCGTGCCCAGGGCGCCCCACGGTTCGTGCCGGACCACGACCAGACGGCCGGGGAAGTCAAGGGCCTGATCGAGCCAGTCCCGCACAAGCACGTGGGCCAGATCGGCATCGGACGGGAGCCAGACCACGCGCACGCCCATGATCTCGACATAGCCCTGTGGCAGGGTCGAGGTCTGGGCCGAGCGCAGGATCTGGTGATGGCCGACCTCATGGTTCCCGAGCGTGATCACGGTCTTTCGCCAGATCTCGGACGGGAACGGCTCCATCCACGTCTGGAGCTGGGCCAGGGCCTTGGCCTGCTCGTGGGGCCATGCGCAAAGATAATCCCCGGTCGCGATGACCAGGTCCGCGTTCGGGGCTTCGGCCACGACCTGGCGCTGCACCAGACCCACGGCCGGGGCATAGATCCCGGTCGAGCAGGACGGGCGCTGGTCCCCAAAGATAAGGAGCGAGACCGTGGACCCGCCCGACCGGTGCAGGGCCGGGGCCGAGACCGGGGCAGAGCAGGAGCAGAACAAAAGCAGGATCAAGGACAGGATCACGCGGGACATGGGCACCTCCGTGGGTCGATTAGGGAACGGGCGGATCTTGTGCAAGTCTACGGTCATGGCCCGTATAGAGTCACAAGCCGTTGCCGGGTATTATGCCACGCCCCTTCACCTGACCGGTCCCATTTCTGCCCTGGTCACGTTCCCGGACGTGTCCGAGAAAAAGACCCCGAGCCGGTACCACGTCATGGACCCGTGCGCCGGGGACGGGGCCGCGCTCTTTTCCTTGATCGTGAACTGGTTCGGGGCGGACTGGCGCGAGCGTGGGCGCTACCGGAACGGGGTCGAGAAGGGCCTGATCCATGTCAGGCCCTCGTTCGTCGAGATGGAACAGACCCGGTTCGAGGCCCTTCGCGCCCGCGAGCGGAAAGAGGCCGGGTACGGGACCCTGACCGATCTTGTCCACGGTGATGCTCTGACCCTGAACTGGGTCCCGGGCGTGTACGGCACCGACCCGCCCGGAATGAACGTGCTCTTTCTCAATCCGCCCTATGAGCCCGATCCCGTTCACGGCCGGATGGAGCACGCGTTTCTGCTCAAGTTCGCGGACGTGCCGGTCGCGGGCGATGGCGTGCTCCTGTTCGTGGTCCCGTTCTATGCGCTCAAGGCCAGCGCCCGCCTGATCTCGTGCAAGTACGAGGACGTGCGCTGCTACAGGTTCCCGGACTCGGACTACGACGCGTACAAGCAAGTGGTCCTGTGCGGGCGCAGGCGCAAGTTCCCGCTCGATGATCCAGATCGCGATCTGGAAAAGCGGATCCTGGCCTGGTCCCGGTCTGTCGAGGGCATGCCCACGCTGGGGACTGAGGCCGGGGTCTACCCCTTGCGTGAGCAGTCCGCGGGTCTGGGCGCGCTCAAGACCATGGCCTTGAATGTGAGCGCGGTTTTGGACCGGGTCGATCCGTCCTCGCTCGGACAGAGCGGGTATGACCGGACCGTGGAAGAGATGACCACGCGCGTGTTCCCGCTCGGGATGCGCCCGCGCGAGGCCCATATCGCTGCGGCCATGGGCGCGGGCGTGTTCAATGGCGTGCGGATCACGGCCAACGACCCCGGCCAAGATCACGATCACGGCCCGCTCCTGCTCAAGGCCGTGTTCACGAAGGACTGGCTCAAGGTCGAGGAGAAGAAGAACAAGAAAGGGGAGACGACCGCGGTCGTGGAACAGCAGCAGCCCAAGTTAAATGTCGTGGTCCTGCGCCTCGACACGAGCGAGTTCGCGATCCTCAAGAACACGGACCAGCCCACGATGAAGCGGTCCCTGTCCGAGTGGTCGATCGCGGACCTGCTCCTGCGCTACGGCAAGAGCCTGATCGAGGCCATGGACCGGGCCTGCCCGGCCCTGCACGACCCACGGCGAAAGGGCGAGGCCCTGGTCCTGCCCAAGACCCTGCGCACGCCCTTTGCGGCCCAGAGCGAGGCGATTCAGGCCGCGGTCAAGATCGCGTTCACGGGCGAGAGCCCTTACGGTCTGGGCGAGATCGGGTCGGGAAAGACCACGCTCGCCACGGCCCTTCTGTGGGCGCTCGCGGCCCAAAACTACGAGAGCACCTGGCAGTCCGTGGTGAGGGCCGAGCAGGCCCGGGACAAGAACCTGGGATCGCTCTCGCGCGCGTTTGGGC
>ERZ650304.1074-NODE-1074-length-11279-cov-8.557733_pt1 | contig 11279 bp, 15 predicted proteins | sample MGYA00376240_ERZ650304 | MGnify/ENA primary metagenome ERZ650304 (study PRJEB26733, sample SAMN07839271) | wastewater metagenome | biome: small river; feature: stream; material: water | place: USA: North Carolina | collected 2016-03-01 ...
GATACGGGATTGGTCATGGTGGTTACTTCCTGGTGTGGTTGGGGGGTTCGTGGATTGGTCATGCGCTGGCGCTGCGTACTTCCCCGGCCTGGTCATCCTGGCCCTTCCGGGGATCTTCCTGGCGATCATAGGTCCAATTATCACCCCTCTTGACGAGTGCCGGCCGGTTGGCGGGGGGTGAAGCTGGGCGGGGGACCTCCCCCGCCATTCCTTTTTCTTCGGGGGGAGGGGGAGGGGGGTCCACCCCCCTCATTGATTCAACTTCGTTAATTGATTTGTCGGTTACTGTAACCGGGGTTCGTAGGTTACTGTTACCCTCCCCCTCGGTTACAGTAACCCTCCCCTCCCCTGCCGATGCGTTGTGAACGTCGGTTACGGTAACCGGGGTGTGGGGGGGGAGTGGGGAGGGTAACGGTAACCCACGCCCCGAGCTTGCGCGGGTGCGCCCGGTCGGGTTGTGCGGGGTGCGCCTGGCGCCGCCGGGCGGCACATGCGGGATGGCGAACAGGTAGCGGTTGGGCGCCCCGTCCCCCTGCCTGCTCTCCCGTTCGACCGGGTAGAAGAACCGCCCCGGGTCGAGCCCGGTCGGCATGCGGGCAGTCGACACCGCCGCCGGCCGCCCTTCGTAGCGGCGCAGGATCTTGCGCAGGTTCGACACTTCCATGTCGCAGGCGGCGGCCAGGGACGCCAGGCCACCCCACCACGACGGGTCGGGCTTGTTTTCGTCGATCATGGATGCCGCCATGAGTAGCACGAGCTTGTGGTTAGGCGGCAGGCCTCGCCCCCGGATGCACTCCGAGGTTGCCGCTCGTAGCTTGCTGCCCATCTAGGCTCCCGTGCACCGGGCGAGGGGCCGACCCCGGGGCGGCGGCGGGGGGACCGGCCGTTCCCAGCTGGCCACCGCTTCCAGGTAGGTCAGGACGAGCCGCACCCGGAGCAACCGGGGGAGCTTTTCCAGGCACGCCACGCAGGCCGGCGCGGCGGGATCCTTCGCGGCGCCGCAATGGCACCGCTTCACCGCTTCACCTGGGTCAGGTGGACGGTGGGGGGAGTGCACCCCAGGCCGGTCACGAACACGGCGAGCAGGGGCACGGCCCACCAGCCGCAGCCGTGCGCCACCAGGACCACGTAGCCCATCAGCAGGAAAAGCCGGGGGAGTGAGAGGATGGTGAGCAGGGTCATTCGCACCGCTCCCCGTTCGCATCGGAGGTGGGCGCCTGGTTCCACCCGGCCACGTAGCCGTTGACCCAATGGTTTCGTTCCAATTCGCTGCGGCATTTCTCGGGCGCCAGCGCATTGCAGGGCCAGCCCCTGGCCCGTTCGTCGATCCCGCACGCCTTGCCAGCAGCAGCAGCAGCAGCAGCAGCGGTCGCCACCTCCACCTGGCGCTCGTGCTCAATCCGTTTCGCACCCCTCATTTCCCGGCCCTCCGGTCGAGGATGGACACCGCTTCCCCGTCCCAGCCATCGGGCGGGGTTTCCTTGTCGGGGTCGCTGGATTCGGGGCAGTCGTCGCCCAGGTCATGCAGGGCGAGCTTGATGCCGCAGTAGCAGCCCAGGGCGAACAGGACGACGGCCAGGGCCATGATGCCGAACGCTTCAACCATGTTCCACCGCCTTGCCGCCGGGGCGGAGCGCGGATTGTGCTTCAATGGCAGCCAGGCGGGCGGCGGTGCATTCCTCCAGGTGATCGCCAGTCGACCACCAGGCCTCTACCACCGCCGCAGCGGCCACCATGAGCGCGGGCGGGCCGCTGTAGTTGCTGCCGTTGGCGGTGATCCAGCCATCACGGGTCAGGCCAGCATGCAGGAAGGTCCCGCCATAGGCGCGGCGGGCGAGCCAGAACCGGCCCTCCAGGTCATAGAGCAGATGCGATGCGGTCATCACCAACGGAATGACCAACAGCGACACCGGCACGCCCCAGGGGAAGGCCTCGCAGGGGGCCGGCACCGGGTAGATGGGGTGCCCGCCGAAGGTGTCGATGGGACAGCCGGCGGGGCGGGTTGGGGTGGGGGTGGGGTGAGAGGATGCGCCCATGGAGGGCTCCGGGTGGCAATCCGGCGGAGTGGGCTGAACCACTCCCCAGGGGATTGCGTCGGGAAACCATGGGGGTATATAACGCGACGTACGGTAGCGTCTGACACTCCCATGTCAGCGTTCCACCGGGTTGGCGGGTCCTATCCCGCAAATCCCCGCTCCTTCGGCCTTGGGGGGCTGTCGGAGGAATGAGCCCTCGGCGTTCAATCGCCGGGGGCTCAGTATTTCATGGCTCCTGGGATAACGTCCCAACCCCGGGATGTCAACAGTTACAGGATATCAACAAAAGTCACAACCGCAGTTAAGTCAATTCGATCCACCTACGTCACATTTACATAATATATATAATCGGTCATTAACTATCTGTCTGACTTGACTTTATGCATAACCACAAGGGGTAGTCAAGCGGTATCGGCACACCTAGTCCCTATTTGGGTAGTTCCGGCCTAGGCGATTCCCCCATGCCGCACACCGGCGGCAGGGGGTACCCATCAATCGCGGTCAGTTCTCCAAAAGCAGGGACCGATACCCAGCGCCGCCGCTGTTCGGCGCCCCCACGAATATCTTGCGGCCGTTCAGGTAGGTGAATTCCCCGCTGTGCGCCGCCACGGTGCCCGAGGTGACTGGCTTCACGCTCAGGGTGTCCACGAAGCATTCCGAGTCGCCCACCATCACGAACATTAGGTAGGTGGTGGTGGCCGTGGCCACGAACGTCAGGTTCACCAGTTCGAAGCCGCGAGTAGTGGTCAGGAAATGGTGCCGGCGCTGCGTGGCGGTCGAATAGGTATCGGCGGCGGCGTCGGAAATGACGCAGGCAGGACTGCCCGCTTCCTTCCGGCACTTGAAGGTGACCCGGTACACCTGGCCGACCACGGTCGTAAGCGCTAGATACCCCTTGGCGCCATTCGGGCCAGCCATGCGCAGCATATAGGTACCATCGGGCGGGGTCGGGCTCGCCACGCTGGCCATGGTGGTCAGGGTTCCGCCATAGTTCACCCACGACCCCACGGCATTAACCTCGGGGGTCGACGCTGCATCACCGCCGGGGGTCACCTCGGCGCCCAGGGTTCCGGTCACCGACAGGCACGGAAGCGATGGGTAGTCGTCGCGATCATGGAAGGCCAGGTCTTTGTCACCGATGACCCGGGTGCCGTTGCCGCTGCGGTAGTCGAGGGACTGCGCGGTGGCGGTGGGGTTGTCGTACGACACCGGCACCACACATTCCGCATGCCAGTGCTGCGGGCCGATTTCCACGTTGACGGCATTCGCCGACAGCTGAATACCGATTTGACATTTCGTGAAATGATTGCCCACGATTTCCAGGCCGTTCGTCGCGTCGACGACGATAGCGCGGCCATAGAACATGTCAAAATTGTTGCTCGCGATCAACCCGCCGCGGTTCGTCCCGGCCAGCTGGATGGCGATGCTCTGGCCGTCACCGATGACACCGCTCTGCCCATCGGCCGGATATGGGGGCATCGCCACCGCTCCGACGTTGGGCTCGCCTTCGAAGTAATTCCCCTGGATGACATGGCACCGCCCGTCGGCCAGGTAGAACCCCTTTGCCCCGTCCCGGTACGACTGCTGGGTGCATCCGATGATCGACACGCTGGACATTTGGCCATGGATGGCCCAGTTCGTTAGTGCCTGGAAATGGCAGCCAAAGAAACGCCAGTCAGCGCCGCCATAGTTGTCGTACACCCCATATCCGCCACTGACGAACCAGCAATCGTACCAGTTGATTTCGTTGCTTTCGCAGTTATTTTCAACGGATTTCGCGAAGTTATTAATCATCACATCATGCGCGCGGAAATTGACGATGGGGCCGGTGCCAGCGTCAAGCGCAAACTGGATGCCCACGTTAGCTTCCGCCGATGTCTCGGCGTACAACTGGAGGGATTCAATGCGGCTGGTCTGGAAGTAGGAACCGCCGCCGGGGTTCGTGATGCTCAGGACCGGGCCGAGGGTGCCGGCCGAGCGCAAGAGCACGGAATCATACCCCACGCCACGGATGCGGAAACCCCACGACTGCGGGGCAATGTGTACCGTGCCATCAATGCGATAGGTGCCGGCGGGGATGTCGACCGTGCGCCCGTTTTCCTGCGCGGCGTCGATTGCCGCCTGAAATGCGGCGGTGTCGTCGGCCACCCCGTCACCGATGGCGCCGAACGAACGCACATCAAAGGCCGGGCTGTCCTGGGCAATGGTGGTGCCCCACACCCCGAGGAAGGTGCCCGACGTGGTCGGCGCGGTCGCCAGGGTCACCGATCCGGCCGATACGTACGCCTTGATGACGCTCGCGAGCATGCCGCCGCCAGCGGCGCCCGGGATGACGATGGCCTTCCCGGCATCAGCGGCGGTCCACTTGCCTGCGGCGCTGGTCACGGTCGCATTGCCGGCCACGCAGACGATGTCACCCGTGCCGCCAGCCGTGGCGGGGTCGAAGGCAGGAACCGCCGCCACGTCGACGGCGGCCAGGGACCACTGCGCCACCAGGGCGGCGATGGCGGCGACGACGGTAGTCGGGCGCGACTGATGGGCGGCCAGCATATCGGCCACCTGGGCGCGGGCGCGGGCGGCGGAGGGCACGTTGAACATGGGGGGCCTTATGCCGCCTGGATGCGGCGAACGGTGGATTTAACGGAATCATCCTGGGCGGCGGCGAGGCGTGGGGCTACGACGTGCTTCCACTCGGAGTCGCCCATGTAGTCGCGCACCTGGTCGAGCCCGGCCACGGTCTGGCGCAGGGCCCGGCTGGCGGCCACCGTGCGCTGGACACTCACCACCACCGCACCGGCGGCAGGCACCAGGGCGGCGAGGATGGCGGCGGCGGTGTTCCACCAGGACGAGCCGGCCGCGCTGGCGGCATGCGCCGCCTCGGCGGCAGCACGGGCACCGGCGGCGGTGGCCTGCAGGCCGGGGATAGCGGCCTGGGCCATCTCGAGGGAGGCCTGTGCTTTCGCCAGCGCATCGGCGGCGCCGGGCGCCTGGTGGGCGGCGGCCTCCTGGGCGGCAGCGACAGCCGACTGCGCCACCGCCACCAGGGCCCCGGCTTGCTTCAGCACCACTTCCGCGCGGTCGGCGGCGGCCTCGGCGCGGGCGATCTGTTCCTGCGTGCATCCGGCGGTCAGCAGCAGGCCGGCGGCCACGAACCACAGGCCGATGCGCGCGATGACGTGGCCCTTCCGGCTGGCGGGCTTGTCGGCCTTGGTGTCCTCCAGGTTCGCCACCCGGCGGTCCAGGCGGGCGATAGCCCAGCGCATTTCCGCCACGATGGCGAGCGGCACCAGGATGGTGGTCAGGTCGGGACTCATTTCACACCCCCGGCGAGCTTGCGCGCGGCCATGCGGGCGAAGGTTCCCCGCCCGTACCACACCACCAGGCCGATGCCCACCAGGGCGAGCACCCACCAGGCCTTCTTGACCCACGCCATGAGCGCCGAGGTCGCACCGGCGCCCACCGCCGCCACCGCATCGCCGGGGAGGTCACGGATGGCGACGGCAGCGGTGTACAGGGCATCCCAGAACGCTGCGTTCGCCTCCGCTTGAGCCATCACATACTTGCCCTCTTCGATCCGGCCGGCGAGGAAGCGGGATTCCGCATCCTTGACCAGGTCGTACACCTGCCGCCAGGCGGCGAGGGCATAGGCGTCTCCGGACAGCCAGGCGGGGATGGGGTAGGCCAGCGACTTGAACCCAACCGGGGTCGGCAGGACGAGATTGCCGCCGGCCATCGCTTCCTCCACCTGGGCCAGCCAGCCGGCCGGCACGAATGCCAGTTTCGCCACCCGGTTGCGGTAGATGCTGCGCACGATGGCGACCAGGTCGGGGTAGGCCTCGCCCACCCCCGGCTGGATGAAGGTGCCAGTCCGGCTGGACAGGATGGCATTCTGGTCCGGGCTCATCAGTACCCCACACGGAAGGATTGGACGGAGATTTCCACCGCATTGGCGGTGGTCGCGGCACGCAACTGGGCGGTCCAGTTGGTGTTGACGGCCGCCTGCCACCAGCCGGCGACCATGTCGCAGCAGAAGGTCTGCCCGGCCGGCACAATGATGGTCCGGCGGATGGTGCCGGCGGTGGTGTCGCGGATGTCCACCGTGGTCGCCGCCGTGTCGCGGTTGGCGATGGTCAGGACGGTCATGCCGTGCCGCACGGATGCCACCGCTGTAATGAGCGTGGTTTCCGTGGTGGTGGACAGGGTGATGCGGTTCTGATCCTGCGACTGCGGCAGGCCGATGGGCGCCACCACCTGGCGGCCGTTAAGGTCGGTGATGAGGTCAGCGGTGTCACCGCTGGAAACTGCCGTGTAGTGCGCCGACAGGGCGCGTCCGGCCGTGCGCACCGGGTTGCCGGACACCGCCGAATCGTGGGCAGCCGCGGCGGACGAAATGGTCAGCCGGCCGCCGGTGTCGGTGGTCAGGCTGCGTGCGTTGGTGCCATCGGAGCCGGCGGCGAGCACCGGGTTGCCGGTGACAGCCGCACCGCTGGCGGCGGCGCCGGTCACCACCGCGCGGCCGCTGGTGTCGACTCGCAGGCGCTGCGCGTTGGTGCCGTCGCTACCGCCCATAAGCACGGGATCTCCTGCGTGCGCCGCACCGGCGGCGGCGGCGCCCACCACCCGTTCGCGGCCGGTGGTGTCGGTGGCGAGGGTGCGCAGGGCGGCGCCATCGCTTCCGGCCATGCGCACCGGGTTGCCGGATGGCGCGGCGCCCTCGGCGGCGGCCCCCTCCACGTCGGACACCCCAGAAATGGTCACGGTGCCGGTGAGCCCGGTTTCCGCCAGGTCGCGGGCATCCTCCATCGGGTTATTGGAGGTCGCCACGGTGAAGGTGATGGGCGCCCCGCCGCCATTCTTGAAGCGCACCGGGCCGATGGGCAGCCGGGCGCCATCGGCACCCACCGGGCCGGTGATCTGGAAGCGGTTCGGGAACGTCGCCCCGTCGCGGCCGAAGTCGTTCGCGGCCGTGCTCACCAGGGTCACGGCGCCGGTGGACGACAGCAGGCGCAGGAAGCTATCGGCCTGGAAGCCGGCTTCCGCCCCGGCGGCGAGGGTGAAGGTCGATGTCTGGTAGAGGGTGCGGGGCATGGCTTACTTCCGGCGGCGGCGCAGGAGAAGGAACACGGCGCCCAGGGCGAGCGCCACGAGTGCGAGGTAGAACCACAGGCGCGAGGCGGCGGCGCCGCCCACGGTGCCCGGCACGGCCGCCCCGGCATCGGCGGCGCCACCCAGGGTCGAGGTATCGACCGGCGCCGAGCCGCCCAGGGCAGCGCTTGCCACCGCGCCACCGAACCCGAAGGCCTGGGGATCGCCGGCACCGCTGATGGTGACGTTGCCGGCCGCCACCAGGCTGCCGTCGCTCGCAACGATGCGGTCGTCCCGGTAGTTCACCCGGACAGACGAATCCGTCATGGTGTTAGTGGTGTTCGTGTTCGTCTTGTTGAACGCGGACACCCCGATGCCGGCGCCGGGGATCAATGCGTTGGCAGCCATGGGGGCAAAATCCTTGATGAGGGGGGCGGCCTGCCGCGCGGCGGATTCAGCCTGGGAAGCGGCCACGGAGGCGGCCTGCTGGGTCTGGACGGCGGCCACCTGGGCGGCCTGGGTCGCCTGGGCGAGCGCGACGGACACCGCCTGGCGGGCGGAGTCCCATGCATCCTTGAACCAGGATGCCACGAGTCACCGCCGCAGGGCGAAGATGAGGACCAGGAGCGCGCCACCGGCGAGCGCCAGCCAACCCCACCAGGGCAGGCCGGCGATGGCGGCGGCATCACTGCCGTTGCTGCCGCCGGCATCCTGGGCGTTGCTCTTGGCGCCGGTGGAGGCGGTGCCGCTGGACTTGCTCTGGATGGTCATGTCCCCGGAGCCGAAGGACCAATTGCTGCGGGTCGCCCCGCCGCTGCTGGCCTGGCCGGTCTGGCTGGTGGGGGTGTCCTTCACCGCCTCGGTGAGCACCGGGGCGATGGCGCCGAGCGGGGTGCCGGTGAGCGCCGACGCCACCGACCCCATGGGGGCGGCGGCGGCGCTGCTCGGCTGGCCACCCAGGGCGGCGGCAAGCAACTGTTGGCCGATGTCAGCCACGACGACGGCGCCCGAGGAAGTACCAGCCGGCCGCCGCCGCCACGCCGAGCACCGCCACCAGGCGCCAGCCGCTCAGCCAGGCGCGCCAGGCGGCGGGAGCCTCGGCGGGCAGTTCGGCGGCGGCGCGGTTCGCGGTCGGGGACGGCGAGGCGGCGGCGTTCTGTGTCGCCGTCGCGGGGTCCTGCTGGACGGACACCGCCGACAGGATCGAGCCGATTAGCGGCGGCATGGTGAATCCGCCGGCCTGGGCGGCTGCGGCCACCCGCTGCGCGGTGGCGGCGGCGTTGTCCAGCGGGTTGGCGAAAGCGCCGAGGATGGAGGCAGCCATGGGGGATTGTCCGTCAGGGAAAGGGGGTTGCCGGTTGACCCGTGATGCGCTATGCGCGGGGTCTTTAGCCTGGAGTGCCAGGGGTGGCGCACCGGCGGGCGCCAAAAGACTCAGACGCCTTCGATGCGTTCCTGCAAGATATTGAAGGTGCCCAGGGCGCCCGAGCACACCAGCTTAAGCCGGCAGTCGTTCATCACCATGGGCAGCGAATCGAGCGGGCGCCCGCGGAAGGCGAAGGGAAGGTGAGTCCAGTTCGCCACCTGGGTCAGGCCATAGGGGGCGAACAGGGCCTGGAGGTTGGCGTAGGGGCCATCCCATTCCTCGTTCTGATCCGCCTTGAGGGTGATTGCGGTGATGAGGTTGCCCAGGCCGCCCGACTTGTCGATGTGGAGCGCCAGAAGCTGATACTCCGCGTTCGGGTTCTGGAAGTCCGACACCACCTTGTCGCCGGCCGCGCCCATGCTGTCGGTCAGGCGGCGGATGCAGATGTGACGGCCCAGGGGCTCGCCCTTGGTGATCCAGGCGCGCAGGTCGATGCTGTCGATGGTCGCGCCACCGGCCAGGGTCACGTCGAGGGTCAGGCTGTTCACGTCGGCGGTTCCCCACGCCGGGCCGTCCTGGCCGTCGATTTCCTGGAGCTCGGGGCGCGCCAGCCACACGGTCAGAATGCCGCCATGGCCGACCGGATCGACGCTGTTGCGGGTGCGCCAGTGGCGGTCGATGGCGGCCAGTTCGGTGGCGCTGGCGTCGATCTTGGGATCACCGTTGAGAGTCAGCTTGATGCGAGACACCTGGGCGAGGATCTGCGCAGCGGTGGCCTCGGCGGCGCCGATCATGCACCGCAGGGTGATGGCATGGTAGGTCACACCCACGGGCAGCTGGCTGGTGGCCACGGCGCCTGCGCCGACGCCACGCAGGGACGGAAGCTGAATGAGCTTGGGGGTAACGCGCACTTGCTGGTACAGTGCGGCGGCGGCGCGGTCGGCGGCCTGGGCCATGGGATGTTCCTTGGTCTGCTGTGGTGGTGGTCAGGGGCGCCGATTAGGCGCTGCTGTGGTGGTGGTCAGGGGCGCCGATTAGGCGGCCTTGGCGATCCACTTGTTGTAGACGAAAATACCGGCGATGACGCCGACGACGGTGAGCGCGATGGGGACGAGATACTTGGCCACGGGAAGCTCCGGGGGATGTCGGGCGTATGCCCGGGTTGATAGGTCGGTATTCTACCGACACCCCCCGCGAAATGTCAATATTTTCAGTCTAAATCGGATGAAAAACCCTGATTTTGACCGGGTTTTCATTCGCCTTCACCATCAGACACAACCCCTTCTCGAATCCCGCCGCCTCGCTGCATCGGGGCTCGTTCAGCAACATACCTATTTCTTCCAAATCGCGGGCGGTCTGGCGGAACAGCAGGGCATTGCTGCATTGGTCGCGGACGTTCGGGTGCACCTGCATCACCCGCTGCGCGAGAAAATACGACAGAATAGAACGATTGCGGGCGATGGTGGCGCACCATTCCAGGCGGGCGAAGGCCTTATAATCGCGGGTAAACCGGCCAAACTCGTCAATGACGACGACGATCCGCCGGGATTGCTCCACCCGATCCATGAAACGGTCCGGGTCATGCTCTTGAAAATCAGCATTCCAGTCCGGCGCCTGCAGGGGGTCGAGCACGGCCACCTTGACCCCTTGCCGGCGCCAATTGGGGATGATGACTTGCTTCATAATGCGGGATTTGCCGCATCCGCTGATGCCGGTTACGAGCCAGTGCACGGAAACCCTCGGCGTAGGTTGAGCCGTTCGGCGGCGGTGGCCATTTCTATCCCGAGGATTGCGAGCGAATCATAGCACCTGCATCCGCCGTTGGTGTGCATGCCGGTTTTTTTCTTAATTTTGCAGTGACCGTCGCTGCATCCGTGGTCTATAATCGTCGCGATTTCGCGCCCTAGTAAAATCATGCGATCATGGTCCGCGCTCATGTCAGTACTCCACCCGGGGCGAAGCGCCGGCCAAAACCACCCCGCGCGGCGCCTCCGCCTGCTGCTGCTGGGGTTCAACCGGCTGGCGCACCACCTGGCGGCGCCCGAACACACCCCGCAGCCAGGCCAGGAACCCGCCCACCTTCTCGCGCGTCTGCTGGTCATCGGCGCGCTTCGCGGCGGTGGTCACGGCGAGCGGGATCAACTCCGCCACCGGGCCGAGGGTGGGCGCCTGGTAGTGCGCCAGGGTGCGGCGCAGCGCCTCATTCCAGGCGCGCGATTCCTCCTTGTCCGCTTCCCAGGCCTTGCCCATGAGGATGCGGCACACCCCGAACAGGGTGAAAACCAGGGCGGAGGCGGTGCCGGCGTAATCCTCCGGGGTGCGCAGCGCCTCGGGCATCACCTCGGCGGCCACCACCGCCCCGCCGGCCGGCGGCGGCGCCAGGAACGACACCGCCTCAAGCTGCCCGTCATCGTCGGCGGCCGGCTGGCGGTTGAGATCGGGCGCGGCGGCCGGCGCGGCGGCCTTGGGCTTGGCGCTGGCGATGGTCGAGTGACCGGAGAGCGGCAGCCCCTTGGCGCGGCGTGCCCCGTTGCCGCGCCTCCGCGCCCAGCAGCCTTCGCAATTCAGCCGGGGCGGCACCTCATGCAGGGAGGGATCATGCAGCGCACCCTTGCGATCGGTGGCGGGCGCGGCGGCGGCGGCCGGCGGAGCCACCGGGTCGGCGGGCGCACCGGCGAGGCCGGGGGTGCCGGCGGGAAGCTCGGCGGCGTTGGCGAGGGCGGCGGCGGCGGGCACCTCGGCCTGGTCGAGGGCAGGGACTTGGCCGGGGTCGGATACGGGATTGGTCATGG